>Ga0114966_10004579_pt1 | contig 11876 bp, 9 predicted proteins | sample M_130207_XF_Meta_FD_87029 | JGI IMG/M metagenome (GOLD analysis project Ga0114966, IMG submission 87029) | Freshwater microbial communities from Lake Montjoie, Canada to study carbon cycling - M_130207_XF_MetaG | ecosystem: Environmental > Aquatic > Freshwater > Lake | place: Lake Montjoie...
ATTTCTTGGAACGCGAGACGGCACGCATTCGTGCGGAAGTGGGCACCGATCGCGTCATTTGCGGACTCTCTGGCGGCGTCGATTCGAGCGTGGTGGCTGCGCTCCTTGCGCGCGCCATTGGCGATCAATTGACATGCATCTTTGTCGACAATGGTTTGCTCCGGACCGGCGAGCGCGATTTGGTGGAGAGCACATTCCGTGGAGCATTTGATGTTGATCTGCGGGTGATTGATGCATCAGCCGAATTCCTTGCCGATCTCGAGGGCATCACTGATCCACAGGAAAAACGCCGGCGAATCGGGCATCGATTCATCAATGTGTTCCAAGCAGCAGCGAAAGACATTGGCGCAAACGCGCGGTGGCTTGCGCAGGGCACGCTCTATCCGGATGTCATCGAAAGCGGCGCAAGTTTGGCGGGGACTGCGGCAAACATCAAGCTGCACCACAACGTGGGTGGCCTTCCGGCGGAACTCGGATTCCAACTTATTGAACCGCTGCGCGACCTGTTCAAGGATGAGGTTCGACGCCTTGGTGAAGTACTTGCACTTCCGCCGCAAATTGTCTGGCGACATCCATTTCCAGGCCCGGGTCTTGCGGTTCGCGTAATCGGCGAGATCACGCCCGAGCGTCTTGCCATTCTGCGCGACTGTGATGAGATCTTCCTGGAAGAAATCGTCTCCGAAGATCTCTATCGAGTCACCAGTCAGGTGTTTGCGGTGCTGTTGCCGGTGAAGACGGTGGGCGTCATGGGCGATGGTCGAACGTATGACTCCGTGGTTGCGCTGCGCGCAGTCACCACCGAGGATTTCATGACTGCCGATTGGGCGCGTCTGCCGTGGGACGTCTTGGCGCGAATTTCGAACCGCATCATCAATGAGGTGAAGGGCGTGAATCGCGTTGTCTACGACATTTCAAGCAAGCCGCCTGCCACTATTGAGTGGGAGTAACCAAAGTAGAGCGGTGCGACGCGTGCGCGTTTAGGGGCGATGCGTTCCGCCGGTTCGATTCAGCGCCATCTCAAGAACATCACACACGATGTTCACTTCTTCTTCGGTCATGTTGTTGAAGAAGGGGAGAGCGATAGTGCGCGCTGCTGCACTTTCAGCAACGGGGAATTGGCCTGGTTCCGTGCCCATGACGGCGCGCACTTGTGGCAGCAGGCTTGTGGCTGGGTAGTAATTGGCAGCGCCGATGTCTTGGCGATGCAGCACGCCGATGATTGCATCGCGATCGTCGCAGGTGTAACGCGTCGAGAGGCGGATCACGAAGTTTGCCCAACTGACATTGCTGCCTTCAGGAACCGTCGGCAGCACGATGTCAGGGTTTGCGGCAAGGCGTCGAACATACGCGGTGGCAACAGCTTGTCGGCGTTCAATAGTTGAGTCGAGGCGCCGGATCTGGCCGCAGCCGAGGGCGGCGGCGGATTCAGTCATGCGTGCGTCGTATCCTCCGAGTGCGAGGTGTTCCAGTATCGCGCCGATATCGCTGGGCTGTCCGGAGAAGCTCATGCGGTCGACGCGGCCTTGGTGGCGAAGCGCTCGGCACGACGCGGCCAGCGTGTCGTCATGGGTGACGAGCATGCCGCCTTCGCCGGTGGTGACTTGACGATTCGACCAGAAACCAAGGCAGGCAACGCGTCCCCAGCGCCCGGCATTGTCGGCCCCATAGGTGGTTCCGAGCGCTTCTGAGGCATTCTCAACCATGGGTATTTCCATCCGCGAACAGAGCGCGATGAGCTCCGGAAACTGGCCAGGATTTCCGAAGGTAAGCGCGGCCAACATCGCCTTCGTTTTTTTGCCTATGCGAGTTGATGCGGCCTCTGGATCCATGTTCAGGCTCATGGGATCGACGTCGACAAAGACTGGTCGTGCGCCGACGTTCAACACGCTGTTGGGCATTCCGCTGTAGCCGAATGCGGGCACGAGCACTTCATCGCCGGGTCCAATGCCGAGCGCGCGGAGCGCAATTTCGATGGCGATCGCACCCGAGGAGACACCAATCCCGAAGGAGCGGCGCGTACGTTCGGCAACGAGTTGCTCAAACTCCAGAAGGCGCGGACCCATGCTGAGTGTTCCGCGTCGCAGCGTGTCAGTCACCAAGTCAATGTCCGACTCGAGGATTTCCGGTCGATTGAGCGGGATTACGGGATTAGCAGCGGGGTGGGGCATTGGAGTTACCTGATTCAGCCAGAGATTTATCGAGGAGCAGTTGCTGGCGGCGTCGACGGCGCTGGTGCTGTCTCGCCAGAAACGCGTGCGATCAGATCATCGGTCTTCTTGCGTGCGCGGGCATAGAACCATGCAGCTTGCAGCGTGCGTAATGCGTCAAGGTCGCCCCCGCCAGCAGCGGCGCGACCAAGTACATCAAGATCATTGTCAGAAAGCGGAGCGCCTGCCCGCGCGATGATGAGTACTGCAAGACCCTCGCCGGCGCGCGGCAGCGAACCGCGGCGCGCACGGGCGATGTCTGCTCCAGCAGCAACGCAACTGTCGTTGACGCCCGTCATTGCCGCAACAACGAGGTTGGGGTCAGCCTTCACGCGTTCTACGAGCGCGCCGACCGCGGCGGGATCGCTCTTCATGAGTTCGCGTGCGAGTCCAGACACCAACACGCCGGTGGGTCGATTTGCCGGATCGGGATCATCCATGCGTTTGAGCAGGTGCTTCCACACAATGGCAGACGATTCCGGTGGAAGTTCCGAAGCATGGATCAGCGCCCACTCCGCGCTCAGTGGATGTCCAGCATCAAGGAGCGTGATCAGTGCGGCGACCGGATCTTTGCCTCCGCTGATGGCAGCGCCAGTGTCAGCCATCGCATCGAGCACTTGGTTCCCGTTGCGGATGGCATCGAATGCAGTTGGTGGAATGCCGCGGTCCGATGACGCCAAGAGTTGCAACCCCGCGCGCACGAGCGCTGTTTGCGAGCGATTCGCCGCAACATGGTCTTGCCAGGCAGCAACGCCAGCTGGCGTGTCAATCCGGAGTGCCATGCCGATGGCGCCAATCCGAGTGTCGGTGGTGAAATTCTCAGTGCGCGCGAGTTCAAGAAGTGGCGCGGCAGCACTCTTCAACTCAAAGATCATGCTTGCTTCAATCAGTGCGCGCATCGTTCCGTTGCGGTCAGCGGGCGAAAGTGCAAGGAGGCGCACGCGGAATGCATCCCACAGCGCGGGATCGCCGGGATTTTTCGCGCTGCCGTTGCGGATTAAAAGTGCTGCGAATCCTGCTGCGACCGGATCAGTGCTCGTTGCGAGCGCGCGAACCGGTGCGGTGTCCCATTCTTCATTGCGGCGATTGATCTCAGCGACGAGCGAAAGGAGTGCGGCGTCCGGGAAATTCCCCTGCGCCAAGATGGCTGAAACCGGCGACACGCGGAGGATGCCAGTGATGTTGGCTTCGCGAATAATTGCGGCGCGTTCATCGCGGGCGGTAATGGCCGCGAGCAGCGCGGGATCGATTCCCTTCTTGCTGATGAGCGCAGTGCCGAGGACGCCGTAGACGCGTGGGCCAGCATGATTGTTGCGCACCATGGCACGGAACAGTGCCTCGGTGCCTGGGTCATTGGTGCCGGCGATGCCCGCAACATAACTTCCGGTTGCGGGGTCGGTGCCAGTCAAGGAGTTCTCAAGGACGTCAATCGCCGCCTTCGAGAGATCGACCTTCTCGTAGAACTGGGCAGCGGCGGGAGCGACGCAGAGCATCGCAGTGATCACCACGCCCGCAATGCGCCGGGCGTGGTGGAGTGGCTCGGTCAGCAGCATGGGCAGAAGTCTATCGCGCCGCCCGACCGCGGCGCTCGACTCCGCGGCGCACGGTTTCAACCAATTCACGAACGCTGCGGGCGCCGGGGCTGTTCTCGTCAGGCGGCAATTCATCACCACGGTCGAGCATGTCACGAACCCGTCGCGCGGCGGCGTGCGCGCTCGAGTGGGCGGTGCGGCCGAGATGCCGAGCAATCTCCGGAAAACTGAGTGTGGTCATTTCGCGGGCAAGGTGAACCACCACTCCGCGTGCAAGTACCACCCGGCGATGGCGACCAGTGGACGCGAGGTCGTCACGATTGACGCCGAGTTCATCGCAGGTGGCTTCAACAATCGCTGCAATTCGCGGCGGAACGCCACGGATGCTCGCTTCGCCGATACCCAGCGCGCGTTCCACAATGCTGAGGGTGGCGATGCCGCCCATGTCTTCGAGGAGCAGTGCTGCGGCGATGCGGGCAAGGGCGCCTTCGATCTCGCGGACGCTGCCGATGGCGCGGTCAGTGACGGCCCGTGCTGCCGTTGGTTCGAGCGCAATGCCGCGCTCTTCTGCCAAGCGCAAAACCAGCGCCTCGCGGGTACTGCGATCCGGTGATTCCACCTGCACCACCATGCCGCCGAGCAGCCGACTCACCAAAGATTCGCTGAATGCGCGGAGCGCGCGCGGGTGCGCATCGGTCACGATGGCGACGCGCGCGCCGGCAAGACCAATGGCATCAATGGTGTGAAGGAATTCTGCTTGCGTCGCGCCCTTGTTGGAAAGGAAGTGCACATCATCAAGCGCAAGCAGGTCAAGCTTTCGAACGCGGGCGCGGAAGGCTTCGATGTTTCCGGCTCGAACCGATTGGATGTAATCGTTGGTGAACTGCTCGCCGGTGGTGTAGCGAATGCGCTCGTTTGGAAAGCGCGCGCGTCGATCGGCGCACAGGCCTTGCAGCAGGTGCGTCTTTCCGACGCCGCATCCGCCGTGCAGAAGAATGCTGCGGATGCCGCCGAGGTTGTCCTCAGCAAGCCGTCGTGCGGCTTCGAAGGCAATGCGATTGGAATCGCCGACCACAAAGTCTTCGAGGCGGCGCCAGCGCGGTTGATCGCGGCGGACGGCGGGAACCGTGGTTGCGGCTGACGACCGAGTTTCGGCGCTCGCGGGGGTGCCGTTGGACGGGGTTTCTTCCTGTGCAACGATGCGGACGGTCAGGAGCCCCACATCGGCAGCAACGCCGGCAAGTTCGTCACGGAAATTTCTTTCGATCCACTCGGCAGCAAAGGGGCTTGAGGCGTCGACCACCAGTTCGGACCCGTTCAGGCTCAGGCAGGCGGGTTCGGCAAACCACATGCGGTATCGGGCTGCACCGATGCGGGCTGCAAGCCGGCGCTCGATGGACGCGCTGCTCGGAGCTTCGCGGTCCGCTGGATCTGGGATCCGGGACGGGGTGGGGGTTACGGCGGTATTTGTGGTGAGCGCTGCCTGGCGCAGAGCTGCTTGGTTTGCGGAGAGTTTGGATGCCTGTACGGTGGCGGTGGTCACGGTTTGGGGGATCCTGCAGTGAGGGCGCCGAGGCGCAGTGACGACCGCCGAAGCGGGAAGTGGAAACAGCATGCTGCGATGGCGATGACGCCACCTCTCCCTCGTTCGTGATGAACGAAGAAGTGCATACCGACAGGATTTGAGGATCGTCCGTGCCCACTCCGCGAGGTCATCTCCGATGACCTGCACGGCGATCAACGGTCCGCTTGCGCGGCGCTCCAGTGGTGGCCAGCGGGCTCAGTGTGCCGCGCCAGATCCAGTGGGGCGCCACACGAGCGGCGCCGTTGAATGCTCCACTTCCTGCGGAGCATGGCGAAGAGTAACCGGGTTCTATCTCAATGCAAGGGGCATATCAAAATGACGATTCGAACGGTGCGCGTAAGTGCCGTTCGCGGTGGCAATTCCTACTCAGGAACTTTTTTCATCCACCGTGCGCGACGCTGTGTGCTTGTCGATTGTGGACAACCGTCGTCACTTGACAGCCGACCGAGCGTTCGCGTAGGGATCGGGATGCGCCACAAACGCTTCGCGCCGTCGCAGAGTACGGAAACCAGCGCGTGCATAGAGGGCAAGCGCGGGTGAATTGCGAGAGTCGACGGCGAGCGCGATGTTTGGTTCGCGGCGCTTGGCGGCAAGCGAAATTCCATGTGCAAGCAGTGCGCCTCCAAGCCCACGCCCGCGAGCATCGGGCGCGAGTCCGAGGTAGATCACCTCGGTGGAATCAGTGGCCTGCGACGGGGCAAGGAGCAGCGCGCCGACGGGGCGATCGTCCTGAAACGCAATGGTCCACAGTGACGCATCGTGTTCGCCAGCAGCCAGGTGACCATCGACAATGTCAGACGGCGCACGTAGTTCTGCAAGACCTGGGCAGTCAAGTGTGTCTCGATAAGTCTCCACAAGGAGTGCCTCGAGCATGATGCGATCATTGGGGTTCCACGACTCGAGGCGAAAGTGAGCGGGGACTGCCGCGACATATCCCTCGTTCGGATGAACCGGACGCTCCATGTACTCAAGCGTGGCAAGGTGACGCATGCCGCCGGCAGTCCACGCGCTCGCTCGGAGACTCTCCCCGGGAGACGAAAGCGCCTGGGCGAGCCGGATCTTGGGCACCTCGAAGCCTTCTGCGAGTGTGCTGTTGATGAGGCTTCCCACTTGTGCTGCGTGGGCATGATCGCGCGGGGCGGTGGACATGAGGAGCGCGGTTCGTCCCGGATGCGGTATGAGCAGGGTGGCGGCAATGACCCGGCCATCGTGGCGCGCCGTCCAAAGATGGCTGAGGTCGACGCCTTGGGACGCGGCTCGCCGCTCGAAGGCCGGCGCCGAGGCCACCGTGGTCCCGAGGACCGACGAGAGGGCGGCGGCCCGGTCATCGGGCGTGGCCTTGCCACACAGCAATGCTGCATGGGCGCCATCACTTCCGCCAAAGAGTCGTCGAAAAGGCACATGATGAGCGTAACCGGGAAGGCTCCCGAGCCGTAGAATCCTAATCATGTTTGCAGCACCGAAAGCCGTGATTCGTCCCCTCGCTTGCGCACTGGGTCTTGCCGTGGTGACGGTTGGGCTTGTCGCCGTCCAGCCCGCCGCGGCGCGCACTCTTGTGGGTGCGCCTCCCGTAGTGCCTGATTCCAAGTTGATTCCCAAGGTTCGACCCGCCACTGCAGACGACCTTGAATTCCGACCCGGTGCATTGACCATCGTGACCGATGCAGTGAGTGGTGGTCGTTTCTGGGTATTCACCTACACGATTGCCAATAAGACGGGAAAGACACAGCGTTTTTCGCCGCGCTTCGACCTCCTGATGGGTGACGGGGTGATCTTGGAGGCCGGTAAGGATGTGCCCGTCGATGCGGCGCGTCGCATGCAGCGCGCGGTTGCTTCAGCGCAGGCGGTCGATCAGTTTCAGGTGATGGGCGACATTCTTGATGGTGAATCGAACGCTCGCGAGGGATTTGTGATTTGGCCTGAGAAGGGTGATCCCAAGGACATGACGCTCTTTGTCACCGGGATGAGTGCGGCTTTCGATCGCCGCACGGACCCAGCGACCGCGAAGGAAGTGATTGTTCGACGCTCTTGGTCGCGACATTACGCGGTTCCGGGCGTCACTGATCCGCGTCACGGGACCGAGGCGACCTTTGATGTGATCAAGGATCAGTGGCTGATGCGCTGACGGGGCGCCGTTTGCCGCGCGGACGGACGGGATTTGTTGCCGATAATCCTATTTGGCGAACATGGCGATTCTCTCAAATTTGATGTTAATCGTGCCGTTTGTGCCGTTCTTGCGCTCGCATCGGTTGAGAATGAACTCTGATTCCGCTACACTTCGGAACTCGATTTGACGGACTGACCTTTGTAGGAGACTTTGCTATGGCACATAAGAAAGGACAGGGCTCGACCCAGAACGGACGCGATTCAAACCCGCAGTTCCGAGGCGTTAAGCTCTACGGCGGAGAGTTCGCGAAGAGCGGCTCAATCATCGTTCGCCAGTGCGGAACCCGTTGGAAGGCCGGCTACCTCGTCAAGCTCTGCAGCGATCACACGCTGATGGCTCTGACTGAGGGCACCGATCGTTTCCGTGGTCGCATGGTTGACATCATCCCAGCTGACCCGACGACGCCGCGCTTGGCGATCGATCGCGTCTGACCAGGATTCGACCTGAACACTGAACCGCGCAGGTCGCTCGATCTGCGCGGTTTTCATTGCATCTAACGAAATCGATACACCATGAATGTCTTTGTCGATACAGCCGTCATTAATGTCCGCTCCGGCAAGGGCGGCGATGGTGCCTCGCATCTGCGCCGTGAGAAGGATCGCCCCAAGGGTGGTCCAGACGGCGGCAATGGTGGTCGCGGTGGCGACGTGGTGGTGGTGGCTGATCCGCACCTCGACACGCTCATTGAATTTTCGTTCCGATCGCACTTCTTTGCGATCGACGGCGGCAAGGGCATGCAGAAGAGTTGCCACGGCGCTGACGGCGCGGGGATTGAGATTCGTCTGCCGGTTGGTTCGGTGGTGGTCGATGCGGATACTGGCGAATTCTTGGTGGACCTGATTGTGCCCGGCCAGACGGCAGTCGTGGCGCCCGGTGGGATGGGTGGACTTGGGAATGAACATTTCAAGGGTGCCTTGAAGCAGACGCCGCTCGAGTGCACTCCCGGCGAGTTGGCTGTTGAGCGGCGACTTCTTATTGAATTGAAGTTGATTGCTGACGTCGGGCTCGTGGGGCTACCCAATGCCGGCAAGAGCACGCTGTTGAGCGCGATCAGCCGGGCGCATGCCAAGGTGGGCGCGTACCCATTCACAACGCTGAGCCCGCAGTTGGGAATCGCGGAACTTGACCCCGACCGACGAATGGTGTTCGCGGATCTTCCGGGTCTCATTGAAGGCGCGGCGCAGGGCGCTGGTCTTGGTCATGACTTCTTGAAGCACGTGGAGCGCACCCGCGCCATCGTGCATTTGGTGGATCTTGCGCCGCTTGATGGCAGCGATCCCGCAGACAACTGGCGCATGATCCGCAACGAGCTCTTGGAGTTCTCAGCGGAACTCGCTGAGAAGCCAGAGCTCGTGGTCTTGAACAAGGTTGACCTTGTTGAGCCAGAGGAGCGCGAGGCGCGCATCGAGCGATTTGCCGGCGCCATTGGCATGGCAAAGGGCGAGCGTCCGATTGCGATATCCGGTGCAACCGGTGAGGGCGTTCGTGCCATGCTTGAGGGCGCGTGGAAATTAGCGGGCAAGGTGTCAGAACCGATCGGCGGTAGCCCTGAAACCACGCGACGCCCGGGCACTGGAAGTTGGGGAACTGCTCCGGGGTCAGTCTCTTAGCGACAGAGTTGCAGATAGCGCTCAAAGACGCCGACGATCTGGTCATGCCACGTATCGCTGAGAGCGATGCCAGCGAGTTCTGCCACGAGATCGTTGCGATCGCTCAGACGAATGACGCGACCGCCGCCCATGCGAGCGATCTCCGGGAAGTGCTTTACTTCTTCAGTCTTCGTAATCGACCGCGCGCTGATCACGTAGGTGGTGATTCCGTGCGCATGGGCGGCTTGTGACATCTCCACAGTGCGGATACCCCAGCCGGGGTGCGGTGGGGCATCGCCGATGAGCACCATGACTTCCTGCGCTTCTGTTCGCCATGAGAACTTTCCGTACGCCATCCGCATGGCTTCATAGACCATCTCTGGCTCGTCGCCGCCGCCATCGGCGGAGAGTTTCCAAAGACGAGTGCGCGCTTCCGTGGGATCAGTGGTGAAGTCCCATCCCATGAGTTGGAATTCGTCCTGTTGATCTCGGAATCCAACGATGGCCACCCGCATGCCGCCAGTCGCGGCGTTGATGAAGCGCATGAGATCATCAATACCTGCTTGAGCGGCAGCAATTTCGGCAGACATGCTGGCAGTGCAATCAATGGCAACTGCGAGGTCGATTGGCTTTCTGAAGAGTTCGTCGAGTGCCGCTGTGAAACGCACGAATGCGGCGTCGTCCAGTTGCGCGATTGCATTCTGAACGACCGCGACCTTGGGGCCGATGAGTGCTGCGGCGTCAATGCGCATGCTGGCGCGGTTATGGTCAAGCCATGAGCGCCATTTCCAGCCAACGCGTGTGTCGCGCGCGCCGGTGATGGCTGCGATCCGTGGGCTCAGTGCGCCGCCATCGTCGCGGTCGAGGCGGGCGATCACTGAGGCGAGCGTGTCCTTGCCGAATTCAGTGAGTTTGCGATCACTTCGGCCTTGTGCTTCGAGTGCGCCGATGAGTTCAACGGCGAGCAATCGGTCCGTGCCTTCACTTGCTTTCGCCAAGACGCGCGCGCCGCGATCGACTCGATCCGCTGATACCGCCCAGCCGCAGCGCAACATGGTGCGAATGACGCGCGGGTCGTCTTCGCTCTCAGCGAGAAGCGTGATAGGCGGGGCGCCGGTGCGGGCGAGGGCAAGGATGGCGCTGCTGCGGACGCGGGGGTCGGAGTCGAGTGCGAGGGCGTTGAGTCGCTCGCGAACGGCTACTTCGCCGGTACGTTCGAGGCGCATGGTGGCGATCATTCGCCGCAGCCACGCGGGATGCGCAGCAAGTGATTTGAGCGCGGATTCACTGGCGGCGCGCGTCGCCGGCGACACCGTGAGCTGCGATGGCTGTGGGTCGACGGACTTTGGCGGTAGCGGCTCCGCTTGGTTGGGCGGCGCCATCACCGACAAACAAAGTGCCGCGGCGAGCGTAATCACCACGCACGACATTGATTAATCGCCGTGCAACTGCCGCAATCGCGGCGAGGTGCGGAGCATCAAGTGGACGCGTTCAAACTCCTCAAGCCAGTCCTGCAGGGTGGCACCAATTTCGTCAGCGGCAACGGTCGCCCATGGAAGTGGGCACGATGCGCCGAGTTGTCGCGCTGCGATGGCTCGGTAGCGAGCAAGGGTGCGATCGCCCATCATTGAGCAGAATTGAAAGTCTTCCGAACACCAGACCACGGTCGGTACGCGGGTTCCGCCATTGATGCGGAGTTGGTCGGCGAGGTCTTTGTGATCAGCCTGCTCAAGGAATCGAACATCTGTAACGGGGCATGCCGCTGCAATCGCGCCGAGCATGGGGCATTGCACAGCGCAGTCGCCGCACCACGCGCCGGTGAGCACGAGCACATTCATGCGTCGTGTGAAACTCGCGAGCAGCGTGCGTTGTTCCGCAGTGACGACGGACGCGGCGATGTGTGCTTTCCAGCCAGCGGTGCGGTCAGAATGTGCAGAAAGATAGTTATCCCAGGTCAATCCGGCGGTGTGTGCGGACTTCCATGTATTGCTGTCAAGCATCGGTTGTGGTCTCTTTCAGAAGTCGAAGGATGTCAAATGCCTGAAGCGGCGTCAGGCTGTTCAATTCAAGGAGGCGAAGTTTTTCGATTGCCGGGTGCGGCGGGGCGGGAGTTGCAGATTCATGGTGAACGCTACTTGCGAAGAGCGGCATTGCGTCGATGGGACTAGCACTCGTCGCAAAGGAGGCATCGTTGCCGCGCGCGCGTCCGCTACGTGTTGGTTTCGGCGCGCTGTTCACTTCAAGCGTGCTGAGTACATCCTTCGCTCGCGTCACTACCGACTTTGGAATGCCGGCAATCTGCGCAACATGAATTCCATAACTGCGATCGGTGGACCCGGGAAGAATGCGATGCAGGAATACAACATCGCCCTTCCATTCGCGAACCGATACATGGAGGTTGCGAACGCCAGCAATGCGAGTGGAGAGATCAGTGAGCTCGTGGTAGTGCGTTGCAAAGAGGGTCCGCGCGCCGGCAGCGGCGAGGTATTCGGTGATCGCCCATGCGAGGCTGAGTCCGTCGAGCGTGCTTGTTCCGCGGCCGATTTCGTCAAGCACTACTAATGATCGCGGCGTTGCATGATTGAGAATGCGCGCAGTTTCAGTCATTTCCACCATAAATGTGGATTGGCCGGAGTGCAGTTCATCGCTGGCGCCGATGCGGGTGAAGATGCGATCGGTGACGCCAATGATGGCGCGTTCTGCTGGCACGAAACTGCCCATATGTGCGAGGAGGACAATGAGCGCGGTCTGACGAATGTAGGTGCTCTTGCCGGCCATGTTTGGTCCGGTGATGAG
>Ga0114966_10004582_pt1 | contig 11874 bp, 14 predicted proteins | sample M_130207_XF_Meta_FD_87029 | JGI IMG/M metagenome (GOLD analysis project Ga0114966, IMG submission 87029) | Freshwater microbial communities from Lake Montjoie, Canada to study carbon cycling - M_130207_XF_MetaG | ecosystem: Environmental > Aquatic > Freshwater > Lake | place: Lake Montjoie...
ATACTTAGAGCGAAAGTATACTCACCCGACAAACACAATGTATAGTGTTCACACAGGGATGGATATTAATTGGCCTTTTTATCGCGTCGGTGATATTTGTTTTATTGCCGACTCGTTAACCTATGATTTAATTTGCAATTTTTATGATTGGTTATTGTGTATTCCCAGAACGTTGTTCTTCCATGGTGTTTTGCCTGAAGTGGTGTTTTGTTACTATATAAACATGTTGAAAATTGACATAGCAAAATTATATGTTGACCCTGGCGTGTTAAGAGATTACTAAGGAGTAATTATGAGAATAGCTGTATGTTTGTCTGGCCAATCTAGAACATGGAAAACTGCCCATAAAAATATTCTGCGCTTTTTTGATTATTCAAAAAGCAATGAAGATGTGCAAGTAGACTATTTTATACACACTTGGCATAATAATAGTTGGCGGAAAAAAAAGGCGAAACAATGGAACACATGGGATGTCCCTGCTGATGACGTTCATGAAATTTCTTCTGTATACAATCCAAAGTATTTTGAAGTAGAAACTTTCAATAAAGAAAAATTTCCCTATGCGTGGGATGGATTGTTCTACAGTTTCATGAAAAGTATGCACCATAAAAGACTGTATGAAGTAAAGAACAATTTCAAGTATGATGTTGTTGTCAAATCGCGGCTTGATGTTATATTTCAGCCAGACACATTTTTCAATTTCTTCAACATAAAACCACTAATAGCATATACCACCACCCCCATCAGCAAATTTCCCAGAGAATTCAATGGAAATAATTTCAGCGATGTTATGTTTTACGGCGATAGTAACACCATGGACATATTGGGGAACACTTACAGGTATTCAAAACTAAAATATTCTGAGACGCATAAACAACATATTCAGGCCAGTGGCCTTATAGACTATTTTTCATTTTATGGGCCCGGTGTGACTTTATATGAGTATATGACACAGCACGGTATATATCCTACATGCAACGATAGATATCAATATGCAGTTGTACGCAATGATTGTGAGGGGCTAGACAGCATTGATGATGCAGATAAGATTTTTAAAATAGGGTATGAATGGTACCAATTGGAAACAGGTCTTGAACTAGGGGGGGTATGACGTTAGAGATAATAGCTGACGGTGATTCTTGGACTTTTGGGTGTGAAATAGTAGACCCAACTATTGCAAAAAGATATCCAGCGAGTGTGCACCCAGGCGCCTATGATTTTTTACAAGAAAATGATGAATATCGTGCACCTAAAATTTGGACATCATATCTGAGCGAGATATTAGATGCCAATGTATATAATCTTTCATGGCCCGCAGATGATAACGGAACAATATTGAACCGTGTTATCAGTCACATCACAAAGAATTATATTGTTCCAAAGAAAAATTTAGACAATTTGTTAGTGATTGTGGGTTGGTCATCGCCCGAAAGAAATTTCTTTTGGTACAAAGATAGCGAACTTTCTCGCCGGTTTAGAGTGTGGCCAAATGTTGAACATTTTAATGCAGCGCCTCAAGAGGAATTTTGGAAATTATATGTGAATTACTTGTGGAACGAAGAAGAATTTATCCCTCGCTTTGTCATGAACAATCTTCTATTGCAAAGCTTTTGTGAGTCTCATAAAATTAAATGGATGTGCTATAATTCTTTCTATCAAGTGTCACAATTAGATGTTACTGCATGGACTGACTTGAATATTTCACATGAAGTTGATAAATTACAGTTAGACGGGTACACGGTGTTCAAAAACAATTCTCCAGAGCGGTTCCATGATTATTATGATTATCGTAGTATATGGAAAACCATAGACCCTATACGGTTTTATAATAAAGATGCACCAAACAATACCTTTTTGAGTTTTATCAGGAAAAACGGAGAAGCACCTGTTTTAAATGGTTGGCATCCGTCTCCCGAATCACATAAATTGTGGGCAGAAGAACTAGCAGCATATCTCACTAACAATAAATTAATATAATGGCATCCCAATGAACAATACAGAACCTCGAAAAAAAATAGTTGTATGTGGCGATTCATTTGCAATTGGAATAGGATGTGTAGAATTACACAAAGATTCTTTCGGTGCTTTACTTTCCCGAGAATTGGGATTAGATTTAGTAAATTTAGCCAAGGGGTCTAGCACACATTTTTCCATACGGTTGCAGGCGTTGTATGCAGTAGAAAAATTTTCAGACATGGACTTGTTAATAGTAGGCAATACATCATATGACAGGACGGAATGGTTTTCAACCGGGACGCCTTCCTCGGTAATAGTGAATAATGAATCGGTGAATTACCACCAATATCCTCCGTATGGTGAGAATAGTTATAAAACATTGTACGAGCATCCTTTAGCAAAAGATGAGAACTATACGGGAGAAATGTTAACCGAGAATTACCGAGGTATTGTAGATTACGTGGAGACATATTTGAATCATGATAAATACTCTGGTTATTATCAGAGATTCAATACTGAATCTCCAGAAAAAATGCGTTTGTTATATGAATATTACAAGAACATCCATGATGACAAAATACAAAAATGGTATGATGTTGGAATAGTAGCGTTAACCCATTTATATCTGAAGAAGAAAGGTGTACGCCATTTAATTCTCAATGACGACCCAGAATGCCTCGACTTCATTGACCCGTTGAATCAATGCAATGTTTCGTGGGGGAAATTGGCATTACAATATCCAGATAGCTTAAAAACAAAGCATACTTCAGAAAATGGACACTATGTGGCATTTACTACAGTGATGAACAAACTACGTTCGAACGGATGGATTTGATATGAAAATAATAAACAAGCCATGGGGCAAAGAAGAATGGTTGGAAGTAAATGATTTTTATTGTTATAAAAGAATCTATTTGAATGCGGGGCACAGAACATCTCTCCAGTTTCATGAAAGAAAAATTGAAACAAACTACCTCATTTCTGGAAAAGCCGAAGTGTGGCTAGAAGATGACCAGGGTGTGATACAAAAAACAATCATGTCAGCAGGGGAATACTTCAATGTAAAGCCGCCCATGAAGCATAGAGTTGTTGCTTTAACCGATGTAATATTACAAGAAGTATCCACGCCAGAAGTAGATGATGTGATACGAATTGAAGATGACACCAGCCGACCCAGTGGGAGAATTGAAACGGAACATCAAGAACCCGCAGTGTTGATTTTATGCGCAGGGCTAGGTACACGTATGCACCCTGTATCTAAAACCATGAACAAAGCATTGTTGCCGTTAAACAACAAGGCAGTCCTGAGTCACATCATAGAAAAATTCCCCCTAAAATGGGAGATTGTTATCGCATTAGGTTATAATGGAGAGGTGGTCCAAGAATATTGTGACCTGGTTCATTCTGACAGAAACATAAAATATGTCTATGTTGATGATTATACTAGTAGCTCGGCTGGACCTGGATATAGCGCCCTGCAATGCAAGCAACATTTGCAAAAGCCATTCTATTTCATTACAGGTGACGCCATCATTGACGATGAAATTCCGGGTCTGTCAAAAAATTGGTTGGGTGTGTACCCTACTGCCTACCCAGAAAAATACGCCACGGTGGATGTCAACAATAATCAAATCACTGACTTGAAGAATAAATCAGCTACCGGGTTTTCCTATGCTTTTTCTGGAATAGCAGGGATATATGAATATGAGACTTTTTGGAAGTGTCTGGAAAACAATATCAAGGAAGGCGAAATCGTTTCAGCCTTCTATGACATCAACGCATATAGTTCCATCGAAGCCGAACATTTAAATTGGTTTGATACAGGTAACGTGGATGATTTCCTAAAGGCCAAGAGCTATTTCAAGGATGCCCCTCTTTCATTGATGAAAGATACCGGAGACTGTGTGTATCAACTTAATGGAACATTCATCAAGTTTTTTCCCGACCGGAAAAAGCTAGAAAACATAAAAGCAAGATGGCAACACATACAACATCTTACCCCTAACAATGTTGTGTTCGGGAAGAATTTTTTGTCTTATACTTGGATAGACGGAGAAAATCTATATAAAGTAAATGATGTAACTGTTTTTGAAAATTTCCTCTCTTGGTTAGAAGAAGAAATTAAAACAACCGGTGAAATGAATGAAGCTGACTTTGTTTCTTTTTATGTTGACAAAACCCGCCATAGAATCAACGCCTTCTTAGAAAAGCATGGCGACCAGTATTATGAACAATCGTTCATGGTCAATAAAAAAATGATACCTTCTTTGAAAACCATCTTGGAAACTCTGGACCTGAATGCATTAGCTAAAAATCCAGTCAGCAAGAATTTTCACGGTGATTTACAGTTTGCCAACATATTATATCAACGGGACAGTAAAAAGTTTTTTTACATAGATTGGAGAGACAGTTTCGGGGGAACAACAGAACACGGCGATGTGTATTATGATTTAGCCAAGCTTTTAGGTGGCATGATTATTCCATATGATGCGATGAAAAACACCAATGATTTTTTCATCTATGAAAGTGGAGCAGAATTTCAATATTCATATGAAGTCTCTGATACCTTGCAACTTTGCCGCACCCGGTATGAAAGTTGGTTGCATGAAAAAAATTATAACCTAGACAAAGTATTATTAATTGTCGGGCTGATATTTTTAAACATGGCTACACTCCATGAGGATAAGTTTTCCAAACTACTGTGGTTCAAATCTCTAGAAATGTTATATGATTATCAACAAAGAAACTAAAATATTTGGGTCGTTTTCAAAAAACCCTGGCAACAATGGGGCTAGGTTCTTTAACATGGCCTTCCAGGAGAATGATGTAAATGCCATATATCTGCCGGTGAAGTGCGACTCCACAGAAGATGTTTTTTCTATTATACAACTCATGAATTTTGCAGGAGCTGCCCTAGCATCACCGCACAAATGCAATGCTGTAGATTTCATTGATATATTGGATGAAGATGCAAGAAAAATTGGAGCTGTGAATACAGTTCTTGTGAGAAACGGTAAAAAATATGGATGCAATACTGACTGGGTAGGCGTGTACTCCATACTGGAACCATTGCATCTAGACCATCTACATATATACGGTGATGGGGGATTCAGTAGAGCTGTTCAGTATGCGTGCGCGAAGCTGAAGGTCGGGGTCACAGTGCTGAAATCCAGAGAAATGATTCCTGAAAGTTGTTGGGTATTCAATGCAACTCCCGCGGAGCTGCAACATCCCACTATGATTGATGGAAGACCTAACACCGTGTTTGGACAACAAATATTCGAACGTCAAGCAAAAGAGCAATTAATTTTGTTCAAGAGTCTGTTTCACTATGAATAAACTTTGGATATATGGGTGTAGTTTCAGCGAGCCGTTCGGGTTAGAAAAAGACGGGGAACCGCATCTTCTAGATTTCGCTACTGGGCTTCGTGATTTTAAAGGAGTTTCGTATTGGGGGTCTTATCTGGCAGAAAAACTTGAGTATGAGTGTATTTCTAAATCTTGTGCTGGGCGCGGCTGGAATTATATGAATTATAGAATAGACCAAGATATACTTGAATGGAGCATCAACGACATCATCATCATATCTCCTAGCGTCTTTTCTAGAATTGATATAGTAGAATTTGAACCAAATAAAAACCCAATAATTTCTCGTAACTCTGATTTTAACTGTCAAGACATGATGCGGCCTCTTAATGAATTGATAGAGGAAAACCAGGAACGCTGGAAAACTAAAATAGCTACTCTACAAAAATTTGGATTCAATGTATACACTTGGCTAATGGACAGTTGTGAAAACACAGACACAGTTAAAAATTTAATCTCCCCCGAAACTCTGGATACATGGTATGACTGGATTCAACAACATCCAGAATATTGGCTGGTGCCAGGAAAGGACTGGCACTTTAATGACCAAGGCCATTTAAAAATTGCAAATTTTATGTATAACACTATCACTAAACACACCGATGAATGATATTAGTTATTTTATCTGTCCCATGTCTAAAAACATCGTGGATGCAGTACTACAATTGAATAGAACGGATATTGGCTTCTTGCCATCTCGCCGACAAGTAGATTATCACGGCGGGTATGTAGGATGGACCACGGAACAATTTTCAAATTATGTTGCTGGGCGGGTCCGAGTCGAGCGAGACCATGGCGGTGCGGGACAGGGCGCAGTTTCCGATGATGGGAGAGACTCGTATAAAGCAGACGCTTCTTGCTTCAATTTAATTCACGTTGACCCATGGAAAATTTGCACCTCGAAAGAGCAAGGGCTGGAAAAAACGCTGGAAGATGTTTTGTTCATCAACTCAATTAATCCTAACTGTCATTTTGAAGTAGGTACAGAGCAGGCAATTTTTCCGTTATCATCCGATGATTTGTTTTGGTTCGTGGACCAGTTGAAAAAAACGTTGTCAAATGATATTTTTCAGAAAATTGAGTATGTGGTGATACAATCAGGTGTGGGGTTAGATGTTGTGCGAGAAATCAACACGGGTCAGTTCAATCTGAAAAAACTTCAGGATGACATAGAAGTTTGCCGGTATTTCGGCAAAAAATCCAAAGAACACAATGGAGATTTTCTTACTCAACAGCAAAGAAGTGTGCGGTTCCAACATGGGTTATCTTCAATCAACATAGGACCAGAGTTGAGTGTGTTTGAGAATAGTGTGTATCTCCAACACTTCACACCAGAGCAGTTGTTACTGGCAGACGAGATATGTTATGCGTCTGGCTTATGGAAAAAATGGGTGACACCAGAGCATGATTTATCTGCAGCCGGCAGCTATTTTAAAATTTGTGGACATTACAATTATAATAGACTAGTTTTGCCTGATATAGATATAGTAGATGTTTTGAAAGAGAAAATTTTAACTATCGTCCATTAATATGAAAATACTAGCCGTTGATTTAGATGATACATTATGTACGAGGGTAACTTCCCTGGAACATGTAAAGGGAGTGGAGAAATATCGTCATTGCATTCCTTTACCTGAAAACATAGAAAAAATCAATAAACTTTATGATGAGGGAAACACTATCATCATATACACCGCTAGAGGGATGTCTCAATTTAATGGAAATGTTTCAGTCGTATATTCAATGTTGTATGAACTCACTAAAAATCAATTATTGGAATGGAACGTTCGATTTCATAGTTTAGTGTTAGGAAAAATACACTATGATGCGTTAGTTGATGACAAAGCCATGAGAATAGAAGAATTATGAAACCTAAATTATTAATAACCATGGGAGACAGCAACACTGAAGGTGTTGGATGTTGGAGCGATGACATCAATGAATATACTCCAGAAATTTATAGTGCCAACATAGAAAGATTTCATACATTTGGTTGGCCCCCGCGGTTGCAAATGAAGCTGAATTATGATTATTTGATTAACTTGGGTATGGGGGGATCATCAGATTCACACCAACTTAAAAGTTTCATTGAGAACATCACAGATGAAGAGCTAGAAAAATACGATGTTCTTGTTATTTGGATGATGACATTTTCTGGAAGATTTTCCTTTTACAGAAACAAGCAAGTGTTCTCAGTGCAGGCATCGGACTATAGCAATGTTGAATCCCCTGAAATAAATAAATTGGCCATGGGTTACGTCAATTTCATAAATGATGTCACCGAGGATTCTGCATTAGAACAACTATATCATATCCGTGTATTCAACAAAATTTGTAAGGATAGTAATATTAAATTTTTATTTACATCGTTAGACAAGACACAGTATACGTTTCTGAAAGAAAATGCAGCTGAACATTTCATGACGAGCAATAATTTAGATATCTACGGAAAAGAAATTTACCCAGCATTCCACTTAAATCCAGAATATAAGTCTCGCCTGTGTCTGCACCCTAATGAACTTGGGTATGAATTTATTGCAGAAAACATGTTCAACATTATACAAGAAAACTTCCCTCACCTAGTAAACGGTAACCATACTGTAGAATTTGAGCGAGAGTGGAGGGGATTAAAGCAATGGTAATATGGGGCATATCAGCAAATAGCCACGATGCAGCAATATCTGTTGTTAAGGACAACAACATTTTGTTTGCATCACAATCAGAACGGTATTCAAAAATCAAGAATGATGCCCATTTACATGTGGACCTTATTCGTGATGCTATGACGCATGGTGTTCCCGAACTTGTTGTGTGGTATGAAAATCCCCTTCTGAAAACTGCTCGTCAATTTATCGCAGGGCAAGGAATACGTTTGTTTGAGAATTACATCAAGGGGTATCTCAAATCATATAACATTACCGCTCCCATAGAATATGTAGGACATCATCATGCACATGCTGCGGGTGGATATTTCACTTCACCCTTTGTTCGAACAACCAATGAGGCAGCCATCCTAGTGATTGATGCCATTGGTGAGTTTGACACGACAACAATATGGCATGCACAAGGAAATACATTAACAAAGAAGCATAGTGTACGGTATCCCCACAGCCTCGGGTTGTGGTATAGTGCCATGACCCAACGTGTTGGATTGAAACCCAATGAAGAAGAATATATTCTGATGGGCATGGCGGCATATGGCGACCCCCTAAAATATTCGGCATCGATAATCGAGGACTTCTTTGACACATCGAAATTATTAAAATTACAGAACAATCTTCATCAAGGATGTTCATGGTGGCGCCCTGAATTACAATCAGAGCAAGAATATTATGATATTGCTGCAGCAACTCAATTTGTCTATGAGTTGTATCTTCATGATTTATTAGATGAAACTAAACAGGTTACAAAATCAGAAAATCTTGTACTTGCTGGTGGGTGTGCCTTGAATTGTGTTGCCAATAGTATCGCCTTTCAATACTTTAATAATGTGTGGATTATGCCCAATCCCGGGGATGCAGGAAACAGCCTTGGTGCTGTTGCTGCACACATCAGCGAACCCTTGAATTGGATTACTCCATATCTGGGACATAACATTGAGGGTGATTATCCAACCGAACATTTAGTAGAGTTGTTAAAAGAAAAGAAAATAGTTGGCATTGCCAATGGACGTGCTGAATTTGGTCCTCGGGCGTTAGGGCATAGAAGTTTGTTGGCTGACCCACGTGGTAGCATGATTAAAGACCGAGTAAATGAAATAAAGCGCAGACAGAAGTTCCGTCCATTTTCTCCAGCCATTCTTGAAGAATACGCCTCTGAATATTTCCATATGCCAACGAAAGAAACACCGTTCATGCAGTATACGGCAACATGCAAAGACCCGGATAAATTTCCCGCAATTGTTCATTATGATGGAACTTCGCGGGTGCAAACCGTGTCAGAATATGATAGTCCGAAATTCTATAAATTCCTCAAATTATGGTATGAAGAAACTGGATGTCCCATGGTGTTGAATACCAGTCTAAATATCAAAGGGAAACCTATGGTGAATGATAGGCATGACGCCAATGAATTTGCTGTGAAATACAATGTTCCGGTATTGTAACTACTTGACTTTTTCATGAAACTGTTGTATCTTTATTATGATTCTAGGAATTTACCTGTTTTGGAGAAAGAATTATGACAGAGAAAAATCAAGATTATCATGAAGCATTAGAGGATTATGCTTCGCAAAAAATAGATTACGTTTTTCTTGATATTTCAGAAGAATTAGATAACATTGAACGAACATTGGAAACTGAATCTTCAAAAATCCTGATAAACTGGGTACGCGATGCAGTCATGCGTGTTGCCGAAACCTATAAAAGATAAATAAAAATATGCCGTCATATGAATATCAGTGTGAAAGTTGCCAGCATTATTTCACGAAAATCCTAAGTATTTCTTCAATGCATGCGCCGGAGGAAATTCCATGTCCTGAGTGCCAAAAGTTGCGTGTCAAGAAAGTTATAATGACCGCCCCAGCTTTAGGAGATTCAGTCCGATTACGCATCCGCCGTCCCGATGAAGGATTCAAAGACGTTCTCAGGAAAATCCATGACAGCACACCCGGTTCAACGCTTAAAAACAATAGTAGTTACATCTGAGCTGGTTCAAACATTTTTCAACTCCGATGGGGCATCTTGCCCTGTCGGAGTTTTTTCACCTTTATCCAGTGAGTTCTCATGTCACGCAAAAAGCGCCTCAGCATTGTGTCCACCGAAAGAATTCTTACAATGGGAGAACATGAATCAAAGCACACGGTAAAATCATCAGATTTAAAGAATATCTATCCACTCACGAACAATCAAGAAACGTTTTTTAATTTATATGCCAAAGGACATGAAGCATTTTTAGTACATGGTGTTGCAGGAACAGGAAAAACATATATTGCCATGTACAATGCATTTAAAGAAATATTACAAGACCGAGAAAAATATACGAAAGTTATTATTGTACGGTCAGCCGTCCCATCAAGAGACATTGGGTTTCTTCCGGGCAATGAAAAAGAAAAGGTGGATGTGTACTCACAACCTTACCAAGAAATTTGTGCTGAATTGTTTCCTCGATTCGGGGACCGCGCCTATAACAAACTGAAAGAACAAAATTTAATTAGTTTCATGGTCACATCACATGTGAGAGGCCTCACATTAGAGGATAGCATTGTGATTGTCGATGAAGCCCAGAACATGACGGACATGGAATTGAATAGTGTCATGACACGTATTGGTAAAAATAGTAAGATTATATTTTGTGGTGATTTCCGCCAAACCGATTTGTGTAAGAGAAATGACATGTCGGGATTAAAGAAGTTTATTGCCATTGTTGACCATATGACAACATTTCGTCACATAGAATTCGATGTCAATGACATTGTGAGGTCGGCATTGGTAAAAGAATACATTATTGCGCGTATGCACTACGAGGATGTTCTGATAGCCTCTTGACCTTTGGTGTGTTAGGATGTATCTTTAATGTATGAAAACATACACACATAATTCAATAGTTTTACCAGATATCAGTTCCGTGACCACAGAAGATGGGAAGCGTGTCTACATGACACCCGATGGTAAATCCTATCCTTCTGTGACCACGGTGCTTAGCGCCCATACCCAGGCGGGTATTCAACAATGGAGAAAGCGTGTGGGTGAAACTGAAGCAAATAAGATATCGCGCCAGGCATCATCACGGGGTACACGATTTCATACCCTCACGGAAAATTATCTAAAGAATGCACCATCTCCTGAATCTGTATCATTAATGGACAAGGAAATGTTTGAATCGGCAAAAGCGGAGTTGCATAAGATTGATAACATTCGGGCACAAGAAATTGGGTTGTATTCACATCATCTGCGACTCGCAGGACGAGTTGATTGCATCGCCGAATATAATGGGAAGTTGAGCATCATTGACTTCAAGACTTCCCGGCGCGAGAAGGATGAAGAACATATTCAGCATTATTTCATGCAAGCCGCGGCATATGCTGTGATGTTTGAAGAACGCACACAAATTCCTGTCAATAGATTAACCATTATTATTGCAGTTGAAGATGGCTTCATGCAGGTGTTTCAAGAAAAACGTGATAAGTTTATTGCCCCGTTATTGTTTTATCGTGATTTATATGAGAGGAATACTGTATGAAAAAGCTAGCAGTGCTATTCCTCATTGTCGCGTGCAGTAAATCCGCAGCTCCTGTTGTTGCTCCCCCAACATTTGCAGAACCCGGGTTGACGTTCACCTATCCAGTTCCCAAGTACGACAGCCTATGGAATGAAGCGCAGCGTTGGAAGTTTTCCACAGTGTCCGATTCCCAACCGTGGACGAAGAGCACGGTGCGTGACATGTTTCGAGCAGGATACTCCTCTCAGCGGGTTGAGCTTCGACCAGGGAATTGTAATGCAGTGTCTTTTCAAGGTCTCCCGAGTGATTGCGCCAACAACAACGAACGGGCTGAAGTAACTGAAACGGATGCTTATGCCAAATTTGACGATGGTGACGAGTGGTGGTATGGAT
>Ga0114966_10004584_pt1 | contig 11872 bp, 11 predicted proteins | sample M_130207_XF_Meta_FD_87029 | JGI IMG/M metagenome (GOLD analysis project Ga0114966, IMG submission 87029) | Freshwater microbial communities from Lake Montjoie, Canada to study carbon cycling - M_130207_XF_MetaG | ecosystem: Environmental > Aquatic > Freshwater > Lake | place: Lake Montjoie...
GGCGCGGGAACTGGCGGGTGGGCGCTACGGACTTTTTCACGGCTGGTCGGGGGAAAGCGTGCGGACTTTGCGCACCGCGCGGCAACTCGGCGTGCCGTCGGTGATCGAGATCCCGACGTGGCACCGTCACAAGGGCAAGGACAAGCCCGCGCGGCTGACCAAGAGCGAGCGCGAGCGGGCGGAGGCGCGCGGCTGGCAGGGGGTAAAAAACCGGCTGCTCGTGACCCGGCAGCAGGTGCTGGAGGAGTACGATCTCGCGGACCTCATCCTCGTGCTTTCGGAGAAGGCGGAGGAGACGTTTCTCGCGGCGGGCATCGCGCGGGAGAAGCTGTTCCGGCATCAGCGGGGGGTGGATATCGCGCGCTTCACGCCGGCGGAAAAACCGCCGGAAAAATTCGTCGCGGTTTTCGTCGGCGCGCTGATCAAGCGGAAGGGCGTGCATCATCTGCTCGAAGTCTGGCGGCGGCTGGCGCTGAAAGATGCGGAGCTGGTGCTGGTTGGCACGGCGCATGACGAGATCCAGCCGGACCTCGCGCAGTTCGGCGGCGGCAATGTCCGGCTACCCGGCTTTGTCGGACGCGTGGAGGACTGCTACCGCGCGGCGACCGTGCACATCCTGCCGAGCGAGTGCGAAGGCAGCGCGAAATGCACCTACGAGGCCGCGGCGTGCGGGCTGCCGCAGATCACCACGCGCGAAAGCGGCGACGTGGTGCAGGATGGCGTGAACGGGCTGATCATTCCGCCGAACGATCCCGACGCGCTCGCCGCCGCGATCGAGCGGCTCTACCGCGACCGCGATCTCGGCGCGCGGCTCGGCGCGGCGGGCCGGCAGCGGGTGGTGGAAAACTTTACGTGGGAGCATTTTGGGGAGCGGCTGCTGGAGGCGTACCGGGTGGTGCTGAAAAAATGAACGTGCGCACGACCTCCAGTTTCCGGGTGGAGCACGCGACCCGCGTGCGCTTCGCGGCGACCCGCCGCGAAGACCGGGAGCGCGGCGTGGTCCGCAACTCGCCCCGCATTGGGACAAGCGTTCAGATGGCACCCGCTCCCTGTTGTCCTCGGCGGGTCGCCGGGGACGGCACGCGGGTCGCGTGCTCCACCCGGATTCTGCGGCCGCGCGCCTCATGAGAATCCTCGCGCTCCAACTCAAGCGCATCGGCGATCTGGTGCTGACCACCCCGGCTCTGCGGGCGTTGCGCGCGGCGTGGCCGGAGGCGCACCTCGCACTCGCCGTCGCGCCGGGATGCGCTGCGCTGCTGGGGGCGATTCCGGCGATCAATACCGGCGTGGTGCTCGGCAAGGGACGCGGCTTTCGCCCTTGGCAGCAGGTACTCACCGGGCCGTGGGATGTGTGCCTGGACTTCACCGGCACCGATCGCTCGGCGCTTGCCGTGGCACTTTCACGGGCGGAAGAACGCGTGACTTTCGAGTGGGTGAAAAAATCGAAACTGCGCGCCGTCGCCTTCAACCGCTTCGTCGCTTCGCCGGTGCGCGAGCGGCACACGGTCGATCATTACCTCGACCTCGCCGCCGCCGTGGCGCGCGTCGAAAGCGCGCCGCTGCCCGAACTGCGCGTGCCGGAAAGCGCCCGAGCGGAGGCGGAGAAAATCCTCCGCGCGCACGGCGTCACCGGCCCGTTCGCGGTGCTCCATCCCGGCACGGCACGGCCGGAAAAGTACTGGCTGCCGGAGCGCTGGGCCGAGGTCGCGCAGCATCTCCGCGCGGCGCACGGGCTGGCCTGCGTCATCACCGGCGGGAGCGATGCAGACGAACTCGCGCACATCGCCGGCATCCTCAGCAAGGACGCGCTTGCGCCGAGGTCGGAGACTCGGTTGATCCCGGATTTCACGGATGACACGGATTTTCAGAATCCCCAATCCGTGCCGCCCGTGAAATCCGTGGTTCCTGCCGATCTCAGCCGCACCGGCGTCGGGATCGTGAGTCTCGCCGGCCGGATCGATCTGCTGACTTTCGCCGCCGTGCTCGCGCAGGCGCGGCTGTGCGTGAGTTGCGATACTGGTGCGGTGCATCTCGCCGCGTCATTCCAGACGCCGCAGATCGCGCTTTTCGGCCCGACGAATCCCTTCCACTGGCGGCCCCGGCACGACCTCGCGCGCGTCCTTTCCGCCGCGCAGCCCGACGCTCCGCTCACCGCTTTCGACCCACGCATGAAAGGTGCCGCGATGGAGCGCATCTCGACCGCGGCGGTCATCCGTGCTATCGACTCCCTCCTCGCGCCAACGCGCTAGCCCCACATGGCCTCCAAAAGAATCTCCCGCAAAGACGCCGCCAAAATGTCGTCACTGGAACTCCTGCGCAAGGGCCAGGGACCGTATCGGCGGCTGCTCAGCTACCTGCGGCCATACCGCGGCCGCTTTCTGCTCGGGATGCTTTTTGGCGCGCTCTTTGGCGTGGCCAATGGCGCGCTCATCCTGCTCATCCGCGTGGTGCTGCCGGCGATTTTTCCCGGTGGCCAGGCACAGGCGGTGAAGCTCCCGGGCTGGATGCCGTTCCAGCTCCCGGAAATCCATCCGCACACCGCGGGGCTGGGGGAAATCGCGGCGCTCTGCGCGACCATCCCGGCGCTCATGGCGGTGCGCGGCCTCCTTTCCTACCTCAATGCCTACTGCCTGCTCTGGGTCAGCCAGCGCGTGCTCGACGACATCCGCTGCTCGCTCTTCCGCCATCTGCTCGGGCAGTCGCTCGAGTTTTTCAACCGCGCCAAATCCGGCGAACTCGTGCAGACGGTTTTCAACCAGACGCGCGTCGCCCAGTCCGCGCTGACGCAGATGGCGGGCGACATCGTGAAGCAGCCGATCTCGATCCTCTCCGCGCTCGCCGCCCTGCTGGCGATCGACGCGCGGTTCACGATTCTCGCCTTCACCGTCTTCCCGCTCTGCCTGCTGCCGGTGCTCATCATCGGGAAAAAAGTGCGCAGCGCCGGCGCGCGCGAGGAGGACGAGGCGGGGCAGCTCATGGTGGTGATGCAGGAGGCCTTCGCCGGGGTGCGCGTGGTGAAAACGCACGCGCGCGAGGACTACGAGGCCGGGCGTTTCAACGAGGCGAATCTGAAGATGCTGCGCTTCGCGATGCGCTGGAAAAAGGCGCAGGAGATCGTCACGCCGCTGGTCGAGACGGTGTCGTCGCTCGGGATCGTGGGCGCGCTCGTCTATGCGTGGCACTACCAGCTCGGGGTCGAGAAATTCTTCGCGCTCCAGGCCGGCCTGATCCTGCTCTACAACCCGGCCAAGGCGCTCGGGAAGATGAACATCCTCATGCAGAAATGCCTCGCGGCGACGACCAAGGTTTTCGAGCTGCTCGACCGCCCGTCCGCCATCCAGGACGCCCCTGGCGCGACCGTGCTCCGCGGCGTGCGCGGCGACGTGGCGCTGCAAGACGTGACCTTCGGCTACTCCGGCAAGGACGCGCCCGCTGTGCGCGGGATCAGCATCACCGTGCCCGCCGGGACGACCTGCGCGCTGGTCGGCGCGACCGGCGCGGGCAAGAGCACGCTTTTCTGGCTGCTCCAGCGGCTCTACGAACCGCAGGCCGGCGCGATCCGCATCGACGGGCACGACATTCGCGAGGTCACGCAGGCCTCGCTCCGCGAGCACATCGCGATGGTCAATCAGGACACCTTCCTTTTCCACGACACCATCCTCGCGAACATCCGCTACGGCCGGCTCGACGCCACGCGCGCGGAGATCGAGGCGGCGGCGAAACTGGCCCACGCCCACGAGTTCATCCTCGCGCAGCAGCAGGGCTACGAGACGGTCATCGGAGACAAAGGCTGCATGCTCTCCGGCGGGCAGCAGCAGCGGCTCTGCATCGCCCGCGCGCTGCTCAAAAACGCCCCCATCCTGCTCCTCGACGAGGCCACCAGCGCGCTCGATTCCGAGACCGAGCAGCACATCCAGGAAGCGCTCGAGACTTTGGCCAAAGGCCGCACCGTGCTCGCCATCGCGCACCGCCTTTCCACCATCCAAAAAGCCGACCAGATCGTCGTCCTGGAAAACGGCATGATCAAGGAAACCGGCACGCACGCGCAGCTCTTCGCGCAGAGCGGCTACTACCGGCGTCTCTACGACTTGCAATTCAACCGCCACCACGGCGAAGACGTGCCGCTGGCGGAGTTGACCGCTCCGTGAAAACCGCCGCCCTCCTCTGCGCGCTCCTCCTCCCGCTCGCCGCCGCGCGCGCGCAGGGCACCATCCGCGCCACCACCCGGGTCCTGCCCGATGGCAGCACGCTCACCGCCGTCACTGATCCCGACAAACGCACGCGCGAGGAATCCATCGTCGATACCGCCGGCAAGGTGCGGAGCAAAACCATCTTTTTTCTCAACGAGCAGAACTTTGCCCGAGGTGCCACGCATCTCGATGCGAAGGGCACGATCCGCTACAAGGAGGCCTACAAATTCGACTACACGGGCCGCATCACCGAATCCAAGCTCTACTCCGCCGATGACCGTCCGCTCGGGCGGCGCGTGTTTGTCTATGAGGGGAAAAACGAGGCGCGGATCGAGGACTACGACGCCGCGGGCAATCGCCTCGCCGCTGGCGCGCGTCCCAGCGGCGGACGCCCCCCGCTCCCCGAGATTCGGCGGGCGATTCCGCTGCGCTGAGCAGCGCGGACCGGATCAATAACGGCTGCGAATCCCGCGCGCGATGGCGTCGGCCAGGCGCTGGCGGTAGGCACCGGAGCCGGCGATGAGGCGGCCTTCGGAACGGTTCGTGAGGAAGCCGCACTCGACAAGGATGGCGGGGACGCGGGTGTTTCTGATGACGTAGAAACCACGGGCCCGGACATGCCGGTCCTCGGTGCCCATCGCACTGACCACGCTGCGGTGCACCGCTGCCGCGAGGCTGCCGCTCCGCCGCGAATAATAGTAGGTTTCGATGCCATTGGCCCCTTCGCGCGGGGCGGAGTTGAAGTGGATGGAGACGAAGATGGCGTTGCCCTGGGAGTTCGCGATGGAGCACCGGTCATTGAGCGAGACGAAGGAGTCGCCCCGCCGCGTCATCACGGTGCGGTAACCCATGGAGTTAAGGCGGGCCTGAAGCCGCAGGGCCACATCGAGAGTGTAGATTTTTTCCGCGTAGCGGTCCCCCGGCACGCCGCCGCGGTCGTGTCCGCCGTGGCCGGCGTCGATGACCACCGTGGGACGCGCCCACGCCGCGGAGGCCGACAGGCAGAGGACGACGGCGAGGAGGGCAAGAAGATGACCGATTTTTTTCATGGCGAACCGGACCGGAGGTTTTGGAAAACGTTCCCGGAAGGCGAGCGGAATTTTTCCTCCCGCTCCGCGTGATGGGCCGCGTAGCGTGGCGGGCGTGCTGTCCTTTTTTCTGCGTCAAACGCTCGCCCTTTTCGCGCCCGTCGGCCTGCTCTGGGTGGCGCTGATCGTCCTCGCCGTGCTGCTCTGGCGGCGGCGCTTACGCGGCTTCGCGCTCAGTGTCGGCGGGCTGGTGCTGGGCATCACGATCATTGGCGGGACCAGCGTGCCGGGGCTGCTGCTCGGCTCGCTGGAGCGTCCCTATGCGGGAGTGAAAGCGGAGGATTTGCCCGTGGCCGATGCCGTGGTGCTGCTCGGCGGCGGGGCGCAGGCGTCGCGCTACGAGGTGGCGGGCGTGCATCTCTCGGCGGCGGGCGATCGGCTGGTCATGGCCGCGGAGCTGATGCGGCTGGGCAAAGCGCCGGTGCTCGTGCTCGGCGGTGCGTGGGGACAGCTCGATGGCCGCGAGGCCCCGGAATCCCACCTGACCAAAGATCTGCTCACGCGCTGGGGCGTGCCCGCCGGGGCGATGCTCCCGCTGGGCCCGAATCGCGACACCCACGACGAGGCGCTCAAGGTGCGTGCGCTCGCCGCCGAACGCGGCTGGCAGCGCGTGCTCCTCGTGACCTCCGCAAACCACATGCGCCGCGCCTCGGCGACCTTCCGGCATCTCGGGATCGAGGTCACGCCGGCGCCGTGCAATTTCCTGACGAGCGTCGGCACCGGCAGGGTGCCGTTCTTCTTCGGCGTCCCCGGCAGCGACGGCTTCGCAAAAGTCGGCTTCTGGCTCCACGAGGAAATCGGCTGGCTGGAGTACTGGCGGCGCGGCTGGCTCACCCCGCCCGCGAAATAACGCCCGCCGCCCCTCCCGGCGGCCCACCGCTTTCCACCCGCTAGACCGCTTCGCGGAACGGCTCGAAGCCGAGGTCGAAAAGGTTCGCCGAGTTATCCATCAGCGTGGGCAGCCCCGCGATGAACGGCTCCCAATCCTGGCTGTTCGCAAACTGCGTGTCCCACGTGACGAAGACGCCGCCCGGCACCACGTTCGACTGCTCGATGAGCACGCGGATGTCCTTCTCCCAGTCGAGGATGGTGACGTAGCCGAGCGTGGCCGGCCGATTGACCAGCGGGCTATAGGAGAAGCGCTGGAGAAAGCCGTCGCGCTCCTCGACGGACGGGAATTTTCCATGCGCGTGCGCGGAGAGCGCAGTCACGGTTTTCGGGTCGAAATCGAGGAGCTGGTAAAAGCGGACGAGGGTGTCGCGGATGATGGTCCAATCCGCCGCGGTGCGGGCGCTGCGGACGCCGAATTTGATGCGGTCGGCGGTGCGCGTGAGCGTCCCGTTTTCGCCAAAGAACTGCGCGCTCAGCTCGTAGCCGAAAAGGTCGTCCCAGCGTTTCAGGCGGATCTGGTCGGCGCGCAGGCTGAGGCCTTTCGTGGTGTCGCACAGCGCTGCACCAAAGGCCTCCAGCCGCGCCTCAGCAAACCCGCGCGGCGCGGGAAATGGCACGTCCACGTGGACGCCAAAAAAATCCATCGGGAGAATTTCCATAGGCGGCGGACGCTAGCGGGACCGGCCCGGCGGAGGCACGGTATTTTTTGGCAGCCCGGAGCCGGGCTTGCGGACTCGACAATTCTCCGCGCGCTGGCGATGGAAGCGGGCGTGCCGCCCGTCCCTTTTTCCGCACCGCTCCCGCTGCCCGCGGGTTGCTGCCCGCCCGCGCCGTGACTTGGGATTACCTCATCGTCGGCGCGGGCTTTGCCGGCGCGGTGCTGGCCGAGCGGCTAGCCAGCCAGTGCGGGGCCACGTGCCTCGTCATCGACCGCCGCGCCCACATCGCCGGCAATGCCCACGACCGCTACGACGCCGCGGGCGTCCTCGTCCACGACTACGGCCCGCACTATTTCCGCACGAACTCGGACCGCATCGTCGACTACCTCAGCCAGTTCACCGAGTGGCATCCGGTGGACTACAAAATCCTCTCGTGGACGGGCGGGCAGTTCTGGCCGTTCCCGATCAATCTCAACACCTTCGAGCAGCTCGTCGGGCACCCAGCGACGAGCGAGGAAATGGCGCGCGCGCTGGCCGAGTGGCGCGTGCCCATCGCCGAGCCGCGCAACAGCGAGGAGGTCATCGTCTCGCAGGTCGGCACGAAGCTCTACGAGATGTTTTTCCAGAACTACACCCGCAAGCAGTGGCGGCGCGATCCGCGCGACCTCGATGCCAGCGTCTGCGGGCGCATCCCGATCCGGCTGAACCGCGACGACCGCTATCTTTCCGAGAAATTCCAGGCGCTGCCGAAGGACGGCTACACCGTCATGTTTCGGAAAATACTCGCGCACCCCAAGATCGAGGTGCGCCTCGGAACCGACTACCGCGACGCCCGCGCGCAGATCGCCCACCGGCATCTCATTTTCACCGGGCCGATCGACGAATACTTCGGGCACTGCTTCGGCCCGCTGCCGTATCGCTCGCTGCGCTTCGAACCGGAGACGCTGGCCCAGGAATTTTTCCAGCCGGCGATGCAGGTAAACTACCCGAACGACCACGCCTTCACGCGCATCGTCGAGATCAAGCACGCCACCGGCCAGCGCATCCCGGTCACGACCATCGTGCGCGAATACCCGGAGGATTTCGGGCCGGGGCGCGAGCCGTATTACCCGATCCCCGCGCCCGACGCCCGCGCGCTCTACCAGCGCTACGCGGAACTCGGCGAGCGCGAGCCCGGCGTGAGCTTCGTCGGGCGGCTCGCCACTTACCGCTACTACAACATGGATCAGGTCGTCGGCATGGCGCTGGCGGAGTTTGAAAAACTGCGCGTCCCGAAATCATGAAGGCCGATCTCCACCTGCACTCCCGCCACAGCGCCCGCGCCCCGGAGTGGCTCTTCCGCCGTGTCGGTCTGCCGGACAGCTACTCCGAGCCGCACGCGCTTTACGACACGCTGCGGGCGCGCGGCATGGATTTCGTGACGCTGACCGACCACAACCGCATCGAAGGCTGCCTCGAAATCGCCGACCGGCCGGGCGTCTTTCTCAGCGAGCAGGTGAGCACGCGTTTCCCCGACGACCGCTGCGAGGTTCACGTGCTTGTCTGGGGCCTCACCGAGGCGCAGCACCGCGCGTTGCAGACCGCGCGGAAGAATATCTTCGACCTGCAAAAGTATCTCGCCGCCGAGCAACTCACGCACGCCGTGGCGCATCCATTTTACCGTGTAGACGACCGGCTGAGCCTCGGGCACGTCGAGAAGCTGGTGCTGCTGTTCCAGCATTTCGAGGGACTGAACGGACACCGCGACGCGTTGCTCAGCGCGGTCGCACGCGCGGTGCTCGGCCGGCTCACTCCGGAAAAAATCGACGAGCTGGCGAACCGCCACGGTTTCGCGCCGACGCACGCCGAGCCGTGGCGCAAGATTTTCACCGCCGGCTCCGACGACCACGGCGGGATGTTTCCCGCGGCGGCCTTCACGGAAACGCCGGACGGAAAAACGGTCGCGGATTTCCTCGCCGCGATCCGCGCCGGGCACTGCACCCTGCGCGGCACCGGCGGCACGCCGCTCGCGCTCTCGCACAGCCTCTACAACAACCTGCGCCAGTTCATCGGCGGGAAGTTTGCCGGGGCCAAGAGTTCGAGCTTCGTGGGCAAGGCGTTCTCGCGGTTCATGGAGGGCGAGGATCCGACGGAGTTTTCGTGGACGGACAAGCTCGCGTTCGTCGCCGAAGGCATCGCCAGCGGGAAGATTTTCGAGCTGGCGAAGCCGGCCAACGCGTCGCTCTGGAAGCAGTTCGCCGGCACCTTCACCGGCGGCGCGATGAAGAAGCGGCTCGCGCGCGAAACCGAGGGCATCACCGAGCCGGAGCGGCGCGCGTTCGTCACCGCGAACTTCTTCGTCAACCAACTCGCGTTCCGCTTTTTCACCACGTTCATCAAGCAGCTCTCGGAAGGAAACATCATCGAGGCGATCCGCGAGATCAGCGTGCTCCTGCCCGTGCTCGCGCCGCTCGCGCCATACTTCTACGCCTTTCGCAGCCAGGCCCCCGACCGCCTGTGGCTGGCCGGGGTGGGCCAGGCGCTGACCGGCGAGCGCCCCGCACTGCTGGAGAACCGCAAACGCGCCTGGTTCACCGACACCCTCGAGGACGTGAACGGCGTGGCCAACACCATCCGCAAACTCACCGCCGCGTGCATCGCAGAAGGCGGCGATCTCACCGTCGTCACCTCGCGCTCGACGATCACGATCACCGGCATCCCGATCAAAAACTTCGCGCCCGTCGGTGAGTTTGAGCTGCCCGAGTACGAGCTGCAGAAGCTCAGCTTCCCGCCCATCCTGCAGATGATCGACTACATCCAGCGCGAAGGTTTCACCGAGCTGATCATCTCCACGCCCGGCCCCATCGGCCTCACCGCGCTGCTCGCCGCCAAGCTCCTCGGCCTCCGCACCAGCGGCATCTATCACACGGATTTTCCCCAATACGTCCGCATCCTGACCGACGACAACTTTCTCGAAACGCTGACCTGGAACTACATGAAGTGGTTCTACGAGCAGCTCGATCTGCTCTACGTGAACAGCGAAGGCTACCGCCGCGCGTGGGTGGATCGCGGCATCGCCGCCGAGAAAATCCGCATCCTCCCCCGCGGCCTCGACACCGCGCTCTTTCACCCATCGCGCCGCGACCCCGCGTTCTGGACAAAGCACGGCCTCGCGCCCGGCGCGACCGTCCTGCTCTACGTCGGCCGCGTGTCGAAGGAGAAGGACCTGGACGTGATCGTCAGCGCATGGCGGCGGCTCGCGGGAAACCAGAAACCAGAAACCAAAAACCAGAAACTCGCCTTAGCGTTCGTCGGCGACGGCCCCTTTCAAAAAGAACTCCGCCAGCTCCTGCCCGACGCCGCTTTCACCGGCTACCTCGCCGGCCTCGATCTCGCGCGCGCCTTTGCCAGCGCCGACGTTTTCCTTTTCCCCAGCACCACCGACACCTTCGGCAACGTCATCCTCGAAGCCCTCGCCAGCGGCGTCCCCTGCGTCGTCTCCGATCAGGGCGGACCGAAGGATCTCATCGCGCACGGCGCCACCGGCTTCATCACGCGGGCTCTGGATGTCGCGGACTTCACTGCCGCGGTGGAAAAAATCGCGCACGATCCCGCGCTGCGGCAGGCCCTGGGCGACACCGCCCATCGCACCGTGCAGGATCGCGACTGGGCCGAAGCCGGGCGGGAATTTTGGGCGATGCCGCGGAACTCCAGTCTTTGAGAAGCGCCGCGGCTGCCGCGCCTTTCCCGGCCATCAACGTCCAGCCCACCGGCACCATTACGTTTCTTTTCAGCGACATCGAGGGCAGCACCAAAAAATGGGAGCAGCAGCCGGATGCGATGCGCGTGGCGCTGGCCAGCCACGACCGGCTGCTCCGCTAGGCGTTTGAGGCGGTGGGTGGGTTTGTTTTCAAAACGATCGGTGATGCCTTCTGCGTGGCCTTCGACACGCCGCACAGTGCGCTCGTCGGCGCGCTGGAATCGCAGCGGGCGCTGCGGGCGGCGGAGTGGGGCGAAACCGGCGAGCTGGCGCTCGACGAGGAGAGCATCGCGCTCTACCGCCAGGCGGGCGACATCTGGCTCGTGGTCATCCTCGCTTGGTCCGTGGGCGTGAACGCCGCCGTCCTCGGTCGTTTCGCCGAGGCTCACACGCATCTCCGTGAGTGCCTGCTCGTAGGGATCGATCTCGGCAACCGCTGAGGCGCGTCCTACCCGCTCGACGCCTTCGCTTTTCTCGCCCTCGCCGAGCGCCAGCCCGAGCGCGCCGCGCGTCTTTTTGGCGCCGCCGAAGCCCACCGCACCCGCAGCGGTGTCGTCCCCAGTATCGCCGACCATCCCGCCCTGCGCGCCATCCGCGCCGCCGCGCCCGATTTCACCGGCCCCGCCAGCGCCGCCGCCCACGAGGCAGGCCGCGCCCTCGACCTCGACGCCGCCATCGCCCTCGCAACCCAGCCGCCGCAATAGGAGGTGTGATTAAATCACGCCCCGCAAGAAGCGGCGCTCGCTTCCGGGTTGGCGGTGCCAGTCGCTAGTGCCTAGGGTGCCGCCCCGATGAAATTCCCCATCTACATCCTGCTCGCCGTCTTGATCTTCGGTGTCTTTCGTACGCACCTCAGCGTGCGGCGGAGCACGAGCGCGGAAGAGCGCGGGATCGCCATCCGGTTTTCAGCCTTCGCGTGGGTGGTCGGTTTTCTGTTTCTCCTCGCGTTCATTTTTCTGCCGAACAAACAGCGCATCCTGCTGATGGTGCCGGCTTTCATCGTCGCGATCGGCCTCGCAAAATTCTGGCGCGACAAACGCGCAGACCTGCGGCGCAAGAGCGCGGAGCAGACCCGGCTCGACCGGATGAAACGCGTCAACTGACGGCGGAATAAAGTACGCGGCCCGGCATCCCTCCTTTGCCAACTGAAAATCTCCGCGCTAAAATCGACCGCCATGACCACTGCGCCACGCCACCTCACCCTGCTCGCGAGCCTCGCCATCGCCCTCGCGAGCTGCCACGCCGAACCACCGAAAACCGCCAGCCAACCCGCTCCCCTCACCACGAAAATGAGCAAAGAAGAAC
>Ga0114966_10004586_pt1 | contig 11867 bp, 10 predicted proteins | sample M_130207_XF_Meta_FD_87029 | JGI IMG/M metagenome (GOLD analysis project Ga0114966, IMG submission 87029) | Freshwater microbial communities from Lake Montjoie, Canada to study carbon cycling - M_130207_XF_MetaG | ecosystem: Environmental > Aquatic > Freshwater > Lake | place: Lake Montjoie...
AAGTGTTCCAACTTCTTGAGCAGCCGACTTCACAAGACCGTTGACGGCGTGCTTGGTTGCGACATAGCCAGGAATGCCAGGCTTGCCCAACTTGCCTTCCACCGATGATGTCACGATGATGCGACCACTTTGACGAGGGATCATGTGCTGCAACGAACGACGCATTCCCCAGAAAACATGGTTGAGGTTCCAGTCGATTTCCAGATTCCATTCTTCGTCGGACATCTGTGCAACTGGTGCGGTCATATTGACACCGCCCGAGTTCAAGCAGCAAATATCGAGACGACCGAATTTCTCGATCGTGAAATCGATTAAGCCTTCAACAACTGATTGCTTTGACGAGTCGCCTGCATAAAAAGCAATGTTCGGGCCGCCGCCCATTTCGGCAAGCGCGACTGCACCTTTTGCTGCATCGCGACCGTTCACAACGACCGTGGCACCTTCAGCCAAGAATGCTTCGGCCATTGCGCGACCGATGCTTCGTGTTCCGCCGGTGATGCAAGCGATTTTTCCTTCAAGTTTTCCCATGACAATCTCCTAGATCAGTAAGGCGAAGTTCCGCCGTCGATTGAGATCAAAGATCCCGTGATACCTGCACCAGCATCTGATGCCAACAACACGGCCACTAGGGCCACGTCTTCGCTTTCGTTAATGCGCTTGATCGCTGATTGCTGAGCAAACAGGTCAAGCAAACCTTCGTAGGTCAAGCCCATCGCTTCGGCAGCGCCCGGACCTTGCGCCATCATGACATCGGTTTCAATCGCGCCTGGGCACAGTGCGTTCACCGTGATACCGAGCGTGCCCACTTCATGAGCTACTGATTTCACGAGACCGTTGATTGCGTGCTTTGACACGACGTAACCCGACACCATGGGCTTGCCCATTTTTCCTTCAACCGAACTCATTGCCATAATGCGGCCAGAACCCTGCGGAATCATGTGCTTGAGAGCAGCACGAATCGTCCAAAACGTATGCCAGAAGTTCCAGATCATCGGTACTTCCATGGCCTCATCGGTCATTTCAGCGACGGGACCGGGATCTCCACCGCCGCCAGCGTTGGGGACCAAAATATCAATTCGACCAAAATGAGCAACTGTGCCATTGACGATGGCTTCACAGTCTTCACGCTTCATAACGTCGCCAGCAATGAAAAAGACATTTGCACCCGCGTTCAGCTCATCAATAGTCTTTTGCGCCTTCACCGGATCGCGACCGTTGATGACAACCTTGGCCCCTTCATCTAGGAAGGCCTTGGCAACTGCGAGACCGATTCCTCGGGTACCGCCAGTCACGCAAGCGACTTTTCCATCAAGTGTTCCCATGTCGACCCTTTCATTCATAAATGAATTAGTAAATAGACCATAATCAACCGACCGACCAATTAAGTAAGCGGAGACAAAACGATGATGGTCAGGGCACGCTCAGGTATTCAGGAAGTTTTGACGAGTTGGCCGCGCATTGCCATCTTGATGCCTTGAATTGCTCGCTTTTGCAGTTCGTGATCTTCTGACACGGCGTCGGTGAGTCCCATTAACACGGTCAGCAGATAAGCCTGAACAACCAGGCGGTTCTCACGGGCGATTTCGCCTCGCTTGACGCCCAGGTCAATCATGACCGCGAAGAATCCCTCACGCTGTCGCACATGGGTCGAGAGAGCCGCGGCCATATCGGGATGGCGACCGGAATCGACCCTGACTGCCCCAATGAACCGAGCTACTGAGGCATCTTCAATATTCATTTCGTGGGCGATATCAAGAACCGCCTCGAATTGCCCAATAAATGTCTCGTGACCAATAATCGCTTTGGTGAACTGCTCGTAGACCTGGGTCTGGGTGTCTTCATGGACCGCCAGGTACAGCGCCAACTTAGAGCCGAAGTAGTGATACAGAGCCCCAGGGGTAATCCCGACGGCGGTCGCAATGTCGCGGTTCGTCGTGATTTCGTAGCCATGCACCGAGAACATCTCGCGAGCGACGACCAGAATTCGCTCTCTGGTCTGCACCGAACTGGTATCGGGTGGTCGGCCAAGCCGTTTCACCACCGATTTCGCTTTTTTCGCCGATGACATGTAGCGAGTATTACCCACAGATACAAACAATTGACGACTGAGGTGTACCCGGAGCCTATGTTCTTGCTCGCAAAAGCCTCCCCCACGGTTCTCTAACTGATCGGCGGGTCAATTACGCTCACATCATGTCTGCCGCACAGAATTCAACTCAAACAAGTGTCCCTCCCCTTGACGAGTTCATCGAGACCGCCCGCAAGTGGCTTGAGGCGCATACCGAATACCGTTCGGGCGGATCTGACGACAAAGACCTCGTGTGGGGCGAGGGCGAATTTTCGGTCTCGGTATTCCACTCGTTGACTTTTGAAGAAGAGTCTGCACTTCTTGAAAAGGCCAAGGCATGGACGCAGGCCAAGGCCGAGCACGGTTACCACGCCATCACCCAACCCATTGAGTACGGCGGACTTGGCTACCCCCGCGAATATGCACGTGCCTATTCGAAACTCGAATCTCTCTTTGTCACGCCAACTGGTCACGAAACGCACAGCGTGACGGTTGGACTCATCGCTCCAACAATCAACGTCTACGGAACTCCCGAACAAAAAGAACAATTTGTTGGACGTTTCATGGCAACTCGTGAACTCGCCTGTCAACTCTTTTCCGAACCTGGCGCAGGAAGCGACTTGGCGGGTCTTGCATGTCGCGCCGATCTCGACGGTGACGAGTGGGTCCTCAATGGTCAAAAAGTTTGGTCATCGGGCGCACAGTTCTCTGAATGGGGCGAACTCATTGCCCGTAGTGACGTCGATGCCGTCAAGCACAAGGGCATGACTGCGTTCATCATTCCGATGGATCTACCGGGTATTGAAATTCGTCCCATCAAGCAGATGAGTGGCGGATCGTCATTCAACGAAGTTTTCTTCAATGATGTGCGTGTTCCCGACTCCATGCGTCTTGGTCCCGTTGGCGAAGGCTGGAAGGTTGCGCTCACCACACTTGGTTTTGAACGTGACCACTCTGGTGATGGTGGCGGTGGCGGTTCACGCGTGGGTGGTTCATGGCGCCAAATCATCGCAACTGCTCGCGCTATGGGCGTCACCAGCGATCTCGTGATGCGCCAAGAACTCGCCAAGGCGTACACACACTTCCGTGTTGAAGGATTTGTCAACCGCCGTGCATCAGATATGCGTCGCGCCGGTCAACCAGCCGGCCCCGAAGGATCACTGGGCAAGCTCATGTGGACCGAAGGTATGACCTATGTCAGCGATGTCATGTCAAAGATTCTTGGTGCGACCCTGATTGCCGATTCGGGCGAATGGGGCACGTTTGCCTGGGGCGAACATGTTCTTGGTGCCCCCGGCTATCGCATTGCTGGTGGATCAGATGAAACCCAGCGCAACATCATCGGCGAGCGAGTTCTTGGACTTCCCGGCGAACCACGTGTTGACAAAGATATTTCTTGGAAAGACACGCGCCGGTAAGAAGTTCCGGTCGTAGTTTTACGAATAGTCGTTTCAGCAGGTTTCAGTAATAACAATCAACAACTACAACAGGGGGCAACATCATGGACCTAGGTCTCAAAGGTAAAAAAGTATTAGTCACTGGCTCAACTAAGGGCCTCGGTCGCGCAATTGCCGAAACAATGCTCGCCGAAGGTGCATCGGTCGCGATTTGTGCACGTAACGCCGAAGAAGTTGCGGCAGCAGTTGCCGACATGTCAAAGCTCGGCAAAGTTGTCGGTGCATCAGTTGATGCAGCCGATCCCGAAGCTCTTCGCGCGTGGGTCACATCGTCAGCCGAACAGCTCGGTGGTATCGACGTGTACGTTCACAACACTTCGGGCAAGCCAGCCCGCAAGCTTGAAGCCTGGATCAACAACTTCAACATCGACCTCATGTCACTCGTCCACGGTGTCGACGCGGCAAAAGAAGCTCTCGCCAATGGTGGCGGATCGGTCATCAGTATCGGAACCACCGCAACGAGCGAACACTTCGCCAGCGGATCGGGTAGCTACAGCGCGATGAAGTCGGCGGTTGTCAACTGGACACTTGGTCAGGCTCAGGTTCTTGGCGCACAAGGCATTCGTTGCAACGTCGTTTCACCCGGACCGATCATGGTTCAAGGTGGCGACTGGGACATGATCAAGAACGCCATGCCCCCATTCTTCGAAGCCACCGAAAAGAATCATCCCGGCGGCCACATGGGCGAACCGAGCGATGTCGCAAACGCTGTGGCGTTCCTCGCAAGTTCGGCTGCTCGTCACATCAATGGTGTCAACATCACTGTTGATGGCGGCTTCTTGAAGCGCATCGACTTCTGATCCGCGAATTGCGAATCAGGACTCGAACCAGAGCAGAATCATGAGCAATACACCAGGACGCCGCATTGACGTCACGCTTGTTGCCGGTGGCAAATATCACGACATCGATTTCGCACGTCGCGAATTGTTGACGTTGCTTGGCGAACACGAAGAGTTACGTGTTCGCGTGCAACCCGATTATGAAGACACTGCCGGAATCGCCAAGGCTTCCATCTTGGTGTCGTACACGTGCGACGTTCGGCCGAGCGAAAAAGCTCAAACCGAGATTCGTTCATGGGTTGAAAATGGCGGACGCTGGGTTGCGCTTCATGGCACCAATGCGGCACTCACGTTGGGTGGCCCTAACGGTGTTGATGCTCCGCGTTGCTTCCCATCGTGGGCCGACACTTTGGGCAGTCAGTTTGTTGCCCACCCGCCCATTCAGCCGTACACCGTTCAAGTGAGCGACCCCGATCACTGGCTCGTCGCTGGTATCGAATCGTTCGATACCGATGACGAGTTGTACTTAAGCGAATATGCCGATCGCGATGCACTACATGGTTTGTTACACACCACATGGCAGGGCGATGCGAAGGGTTTCGTCGAAGCCGACTGGACAAATTGCGACCCCACCCATCTCGTGATGTACTTGCGCGATTTAGGCAAAGGCTCAATTCTCTATAACACGCTCGGACATTGCCGTGGTCATTACGACATGGCACCAGTTCTTGACTACTACCCGCGTATCGAACGTTGTTCATGGGAAAAGCCCGCGTATTACGAACTGTTACGCCGTTCATTGCGTTGGGCTCGCGGCCTCAACGAGTAACAAGATTTTAAACACAATCTCTAACACAGACATCTATTCACAGAAACAGGTAGCTATGGATTTTTCATCAGCAAAACAGTTTGATCTCCATCGTCGCATGGTGCGTATTCGTTTATTCGAAGAAGCCGCTGGTCGACTCGCAGAAGCAAACAAGTTGCCCGGCTTCTTACACCTGTACGTTGGTGAAGAAGCAGTTGCATCTGGCGTGTGCGGAGCACTTAACGATGATGACCACATCACCTCAACGCACCGCGGTCACGGTCACTTGGTGGCCAAGGGTGGCGACTTCAATCGCATGATGGCCGAACTCATGGGCAAGTCCACGGGCTATTGCAAGGGCAAGGGTGGCTCGATGCACATCAGCGACACCTCACTTGGCATGCTCGGAGCAAACGGCATCGTTGGCGCAGGGTCACCTATCGCTGTCGGCGCTGCGTTCGCCAACAAGTACCGCGGCAAGGGCCAAGTTGCTGTTGCCTTCTTCGGTGACGGCTCAACCAACATCGGCGCTTTCCACGAGGCTGCCAACATGGCTTGTGCTTTGCACCTGCCGATTGTGTTCGCCTGTGAAAACAACGAATACGGCGAGTTCACTCCGCGCGACAAGACCATGGCCATCACCGACGTTGTCGACCGTGCCGCGGGCTACGGAATGCCCGGAGTCATCGTTGATGGAATGGACGTCATCGCTGTGCACGAAGCTGCTGTTGAAGCAGTTGAACGGGCCCGTCAAGGTGGCGGACCTTCAATGATCGAAGCCAAGACCTACCGCTTCTACAACCACCACGGAGTGCAGAACCTCGGTTTGAAGTATCGCTCTGACGAAGAAGTCGCTATCTGGAAGCAGCGCGACCCGATCTTTACTTTCGAAGATCGCATGATCGAAAATGGTGTCGCCACTCGCGCCAACTTTGATGACATCTGGGCCGAACTGCGCGCCGATATTGAAACAGCAATTCAGTTTGCTGAAGACAGCCCCTACCCCACCCCCGACCAGATCATGGTCAACGTGTACACGAGCATGACTGGAGCAAACTGATGAGTGACGATCGCAAACTCACATACGCACAGGCTTTCAACGAAGCCGTTTCGCAAATGATGGAAGCCGACCCCGACGTATTCTGCGCCGGTGAAGACATCGGTGCCTTTGGTGGAGTCTTCGGAACCTTCGCTGGCCTACAGGCCAAGTTTGGTGAGAAGCGTGTTGTTGACACCCCCATCAGCGAACAAGCCATTGTTGGTCTTGGCGTTGGTGCATCGGTGACTGGCTTGCGCCCCATCGTTGACTTGATGTTCATGGACTTCATCTGCGTGGCCTTTGACCAGATTGTTAACCAGGCCGCCAAGTTGAAGTACATGTTCGGCGGAGACGCAACGTTGCCGATGACCATCACCACTGCTGGTGGTGGAGGATTGTCAGCAGCTGCCCAACACAGTCAGTCGCTTGAAGCTTTGTTGTGCCACATTCCTGGCCTCAAAGTTGTCATGCCTTCAAATCCGTATGACATGAAGGGCCTAATGATCTCTTGTATCAAAGAGAACAACCCCACAGTCATGATCAAGCACAAGCGCTTGCTCGGCATGAGTGCACCAGTTCCGACTGAGGCGTATGGCATTCCACTTGGCAAAGGCAACATCATTCGCCCCGGAAAAGACGTCACGATCGTTGCTTATGCCCGCATGGCCAACGAAGCGATCATCGCCGCCAAAGAACTCGCCGAAGAAGGAATCGATTGCGAAATCATCGACCCACGTACTTTGCAACCGCTTGACACCGATCTGATTATCGACTCAGCAAAGAAGACCAACCGCGTCGTAGTTGCTCAAGAAGCAGTGCGCTTTGGTGGACTTGGTGCCGAGATTGCCTCACAGATTCAAGAGTTGGCCTTCGATTACCTCGATGCTCCAGTCTCACGAATCGGTGCTCCATTCTCACCCGTGCCATTTAGCCCGGCGCTTGAATCGCATTACATCCCCGATTCCAAGAGCATTGTCAAAGGCGTCCGTGACGTCATGGCACGACGCTAAACAACAGTCAAAGAATTAGTAACACCATGAGCATCGTCGGAATCATTGTCAACCCCAATGCGGGTAAAGACATCCGTCGTTTGGTGACCCCAGCAACGCATACATCTGATGGCACGAAGGTCGGCATTGTTCGACGGGCCATCGTTGCTGCGTTCGAATCTGGCGCGACCAAGGTTTTGCTCATGCCCGATCGTCATCGACTTTCAGAAAAAGCCGCTGAAGGTATTGAAGGAGACATTGTTCTCGTTGACGAACCACTCAGTGGCACTCGCTTTGACACGATTGCCGCGGCTCGTCGCTTTTGGAAAGAACAAGTTGGTGCAGTGATTGCGCTTGGTGGCGACGGCACTTCACGCGACGTCGCAATCGGTTGGCCCGATGCCCCACTCATCGCTATTTCTACTGGCACCAACAATGTGTACCCGTCGGCAATTGACGGAACATCTGCTGGTGCCGCTGCAGCATTTGTTGCGACCGGCGTCGTTTCGATGTCCGACGTAGGCCGACGCTCGAAGAGAGTTGTCGTCCGGGTTGAAGATGGCGACAAATCAATTGACGATCTCGCACTCGTAGATCTGGCCTTTATCAATTCAATGTTCACCGGTGCACGTGCAGTTCGCGACCCCAACACCGTGAAGGCAGTCATCGCTGCAGTGGCAACACCTGCGAGTACCGGACTATCGAGCATCGCTGGTCGCATTCATCCTGTTGGCCGCTGGGATGCCTGTGGCGTATTCGTACGCCTCGGAGAAGGTGGTCGCAAAGTTCGAGTTCCGCTTGCGCCTGGTTCATTCATCACTATGGAAATCGCCGAGGTTCGTCCACTCGAACTGGGCGAAGAGATCACGATGACCGGCAAAACCATTCTGGCCTTTGATGGCGAACGCGATCTGCCGGTGAGTGCTGACGGAGTTGTCACTGCTCGCGTCGAGGCCAGTGGTCCCCTGCTCATTGATGTCGAGAAAACTCTCGTCATCGCCGCCCAGTCACAGATGTTTGACGAACAAGCACGACACGTGGCAAGCAAAGATTTATACACGTCTCCGGAGGAAAACTAAATGTCCACTGAATTCATCATGCCCAAGCTCGGACTCACCATGGAAGAGGGCACCATTCTCGAGTGGCTCGTTGAAGACGGTACCGAGATCACGCAAGGTATGGCCGTGCTTCGCATTGAGACCGACAAAGTTGAAAGTGATGTCGAGTCACCAGGCGCTGGGCGTTTTCATCGCGTCGGCAATCAAGGCGACACCTACCCGTGTGGCGCGCTCATTGGTTACTTGTTGGCTGATGGCGAAGCACCGCCCGTAGCAAAAGTCAATGCTCCTGCGGCAGCCGCGGCCACGTCAACACAAACACAAGCTTCGTCGCCCGCCGCCCAGTCAAATATTTCCAACACCGTCGCAGTGCCGCGTCGCGAAGGTCGTTTGTTCGCCTCGCCGAATGCTCGTCGTGTAGCCAAAGAGCTCGGCATTGATATCGAGACGGTCGTTGGTAGTGGTCCCGAGGGTCGCATCACTTCAGAAGACGTCGAAGAAGCGCATAAGAATCCCGGCGCACGTCGAGTAGTGACAGGTTCTGCCATCACAGTTGCCCCGATCTTGTCGTCGAATGGCAATGTGCTCGCCACCGCTGCGGCCCGTCAACTCGCCGAGTTACTGGGAGTCGATCTTTCGCTCGTCCCTTACGACGCCACCGACGGTCGTGTCACTAAAGATGGTGTTGCTGCATTTGTTCGTGCGCAACTAGCAAGTGGTCTTACTGCGAACAAGCAGAGTCCAAGTACCGAAAAGGCAACATCTAATTCAACATCAACTCTCGCTCCTGCCAGCCAGACGCCGTCGTCGATCAAGAAAATATCTGGCATGCGTGGCACGATCGCCAAGCGCATGCAGTCATCGTTGCAAGACATGGCGCAACTCACCTTGCATATGGACGCCGACCTTGATGCCATCGTCGAAGATCGCGAGTCACGCAAGAATTCTGGAAACAGCAATTCAAGTAACAGCCTGCCGGGCTTTACCGATTACGTAATCGCCGCGGCTGCTCGCGCATTGAAGCTGCATCCGATCGTCAACTCACAAGTCACTGCCGAAGGTATTGCCCTTCTGCCCGAGATTCACGTGAGCATGGCCGTCGCCCTTCCCGAGGGACTTATCGTGCCGGTCATCAAGAACACCACATCACTTGACTTGGCTTCACTTGCTTCTGAAACCAAGCGTTTGTCTGGCGCTGCCCGCGAAGGCAAGTTGGGACTTGGCGAACTTGAAGGCGGAACTTTCTCGGTAAGCACTCTTGGCATGTTCGGCGTCGACGGCTTCACCCCAGTCATCAATCCACCCAACACCGCGATTCTTGGTGTCGGTCGTCTCCGTGATGATGTTGTGGTGAGCAAGAAGGGCAAAGTGTCAACTGTCAAGCGCATGACCTTAAGCCTCACCTGGGATCACCGAGTCTTTGATGGCGCCCCCGCTGCCGAGTTCTGTAAGTCGATCGTTGATCTTCTTGCCGATCCTTCAGCGCTGAATAAGTAGTTCTCGCGTCTCAGGATTGAGGCTCAGCTTCCAACCTCCTTCGTGTGCCGCATGATGGTGTCGTGAGCAGAGTGGAACCAAGTTGTTGAGATCGGTTGCTCCCCCTTTCACCCAATAATCAATGTGGTGCGGTTCGCAATGACTCAACTTCACAGAACATCCGTCGATCGCACAGGTCTCGTGCACTGCGGCCAACGCCCGGCGTTGATGGGCCGTGGCTAAACGTTTCGATTTTCCAACGTCGAGCGGAACACTCTTGCCGTCAAGAACAAGTGGGATGATCTCGGCTTCACACGCCAAACGTCGAATCGTCTCGACAGTCAGTTCTGAACCATTCAATGTTCGACACGTACGCGCATCACCAAGACCTGTTTCACCCACTGCGCCAGCCAACAACTCGTAGTCAATATGCACCACGATCTCGGCGCGCGCTGGTCGATCACACGAAGAGCCACCAAGGGCGATACCGGTCAAACCATCTGGGCGACCTTGCAACATAGCCACGAGCGCCAATGCCCGCCGATGATCATTGGGTTCAATGGATGAATCACAATCAATCGGAACCTCGCCGTCACCCGAGTGAAACATTGCTTCGACGCCGGCATCCAGAAGTGCTGCCACCACCGAGCCTCGCTCGGGATCGAATTTGCCAAACAGGTTGGTCATCCCATCGGCGTCAATCCAGTGGCGAAGGAAAGTCTGACGGCGTTGCTTCTCGAATCGACTGACTCCACCGTCATCTGCGAGAGTTTGGGCGGTCCGACGAACAAATTTCGTGAACTCATCGGCGGTCATGGTTTGTGCCGTGGCCAATAACTCTGGCGCCCGCTCAACCAGTCGTTCTGATTGTTCACCCAAGATCTTGAGCCCGTTTGACAGAGCATCAACATGAGCTGACGTCACATTTCCTTCGGCCAAGGCTTCACCAAATACAGGAACCGATCCGATGGTCTCGGTTCGGGCCATGACTTTGCGCACATCAGAGGTAGACAGTCCGCTTTCACGAATGAGCTCGACTTCGGGCATCACTGAATCACGATCTGAGAGCGATGCGACCACTTGCGACTGCAGGAAATCCAACCAAGATCGAAGGTTACGAATGTCGCTGAGGCGATCACGAAGTTCGGCCGTCGAACACATCGAGATATCACACGAAGTCAGAGCGTTGACTCGCTCAATGACTACCGAATTATTCATACAACACACCTCCCAACGAAACGACTAAGAAACTGAAGCCGCGGGAAGTCGACAAATTAAAGATACATCAGAGGTGCAACAGAGTTATAAGTATTCACAATAATTCTCCGCACTATCCCCAGCGGTGGGCCCAAAATCATCTGAGGGGATAACGCCTTCAATTCTTGATAGAGGGAACCCAATGCCAAACATACCTGAAGAGGTTTCATCAGCCTTCGGAGAAAAAGCATCGCTGAAGTCAACTCCCCTAAGATCTGCCGTCAAGAAACATACAGACTGTAAAGTAGCGTTGACGAAAGATGCCCCGCTCAAATCCGATCCGTCGAAACAAACCTTATAAAATTGCGCACGTTCAAACTTCACACCACGCATTTTTTTGCCAAAACAGGTCAAATTTGTAGAACTGTCTGACAAATCTGCATTCGTAAAATCCGCTAACAAGAATCCGTGAATACCGTCAATACCGTGAAAGGAAGCCTCTCTAAGATCGGCACCCGAAAAGTTCGCGCGCTCATAATCACCGTAAACAAAGCTGGCTCCCCTCAGATCAGCACCCGAAAAGTTCGCACCCAAGAAATAACCTTCACCAAAAAGGGCACCCCTAAGATCAGCACTCGAAAAATTCGTACCTTCAAACGAACTATTTGAAGGTAGCCCATATGAAAAATTCATTCCCGGTGCCACCAATCCTGTGAAATCAACACCGTTGCAGTTGGGCAAACACGCAAGGCGAGGGTCTAACGAGTTAGGCGGGCAGATTGAATCTACAAAGATTTCGCAGCCTGGAATAGTTGATGTTGGAGTTTGCGGAGTCGTTGTCTGCGGAATAGTTGTTTTCACTACCGTTGTCGCCACAACTGTGGTTGCTGAAGAAGTAGATACAAGGAAACTCGTATCTGAACTTTCGGAATTCTGCACGCCCCCGGTGCAACCAGCGGTAATGACAACAACAAGAGCGATCAAACAAGTTTTCAT
>Ga0114966_10004587_pt1 | contig 11867 bp, 14 predicted proteins | sample M_130207_XF_Meta_FD_87029 | JGI IMG/M metagenome (GOLD analysis project Ga0114966, IMG submission 87029) | Freshwater microbial communities from Lake Montjoie, Canada to study carbon cycling - M_130207_XF_MetaG | ecosystem: Environmental > Aquatic > Freshwater > Lake | place: Lake Montjoie...
GACGTTATCAAGGCCGAGGACATCGTCGACTTCACGCCGCGTGAAAATATCGCCGAGCGCGTGGCGCGCCGGTTTGGCGCGGCGATGGCCGAAGCGTTGGTCAAGGTAACGGCTGCTAGCGGCGCCCAGTTGCGCTGATCACTTCGCGTAGAGCAGGAATACGCTGGGGCGGCGACCGATCTCCGTTTTTCCGGCTTTCCACTCAGCGATGGTCGCGCTGCGCGCCGATTCGCTCGCCAGCGTAAGGTCGCTCGCGATGCACAACCTGGTTTTACCCTCGCACGCCTCAAGAAACGTCTGCAACAGCGCCTCGTTGCGATAGGGCGTTTCGATAAAAATCTGCGTCATGTCCTGCGCGCGCGATTCGCGTTCTCGCGCGACGATTGCGCGGCGGCACGCGTCCTTTGGCACCGGCAGATAACCGTGAAAGGCAAAACGCTGGCCGTTGAAGCCTGACGCCATCAGCGCCAGCAATATCGCCGAAGGCCCAACGTGCGGCACGACGCGGATATTCAGGCGATGCGCGGCTTCGACCAGCAGCGCGCCGGGGTCGGCGACTGCGGGGCTGCCGGCTTCCGACAAAATGCCGGCGCTGCGACCCGCGAGCAGCGGCTGCAGCAAAGCCGTCGCACGTTCGAGGTCGCTGTCTTTGTCAAAACGCTCGAGCTGCAATTCCTGCAGCGGCCGCGGATGCGCAATGTTTTTGAGAAACTGGCGCGCGCTTTTTTCGTTTTCGACCAGGAAGTAGTCTAGTTTGGCCGCGGCCTGCAGCGCGGATGATGGCAGCGAAAGGCGCGCATCCGTATCGCCCAGCGCCACCGGGATCAAATGCAAGTTGCCGCGGGGAGTGTTCAAGGGAGCTCTACTCCTTCGCTTTTCATGGTAGATCCAAGCCTTCATTCCGCAGCATGTCGCACAAAGCAATCAGCGGCAGACCAATCAGGGCATTCGGATCGTCGCCTTCGAGTTTCGCGACCAGCGTAATGCCCAAGCCCTCAATACGTGCACTGCCGGCGCAATCGTAGGGCTCCTCGGCGTGCAGATAGCGTTCGAGCTGGACATCGCTGTATTCCCGCATATGCACGGTGACCGGCACCAGCGCGGTCTGCTGCTGCCCGCTGCGCGAATTAAGTAAGCACAGAGCCGTAAAAAAATGCACCGCTTTGCCCCGCATCAGTTTCAACTGGACAACCGCGTTGTCGAAATTGCCGGGTTTGCTGAGGATAACGTTGCCGACAAAAGCGACCTGATCGCTGCCTATGATCAGCGCATCCGGCCAGGCGTCCTGCACCGCGCGAGCTTTGGCGCCGGCGAGCCGCAGGGCAAGCGCCTGGGGCGTTTCGCCGGGCAAAGGCGTTTCGTCCGTATTGGGGGCGGCGACTTCGAACGGGATATTGAGGCGGTTCAACAGTTCACGGCGATACCGCGAGGTCGAAGCCAGGACGAGGCGCGCCGGGGGAGGGTTGGGCATGGGTAAGCGCATCCACAGGGGAACGCTAAGTCCCTGCGTTAAATGGATTTTCTGTTATTTTGTTTTGACAGATGAGGGCGAAAATACTATCATGCGCGGCTTATGTCTGCACGGGTCGTCATCGACAGCGTTGAATTTGCTCGCGCCGGCCAGCAGTTGAGCGGCGTAGCGCCGGTTGGCGAGCTTGCGCGGCTGGCGGATAGCCTGTTCGATGCCGGCGGCGAATTGAAATTTGAGCTGACCGGCGGCGGCGATTCCCGGCAGAGATTAAGGTTGGAACTGGCGGTCGCGGGAAGCATCAATCTGCAGTGTCAGCGCTGCCTGGGAAGCCTCGCTTTTCCGGTGGCAGTGCAGGCGAATTTGCTGGTGTTGACGGGCGAGGCGGGGGGAGAAACGGCGGAGATCGATGATCTCGACGGCGTTCCGGCCAACGCCCAGACCGACGTGTGGTCGCTGGTGGAAGATGAAATTCTGCTGGCGATTCCGCTGGCGCCGCGCCATGCAGAAGAACAATGCAGCCCGGCCGCCAGCGCGGCGGGCAGGCCGGCAGCGTCGCCGTTTGCGGCGCTGGCGAAATTAACGCAGGAACGCAGCAAGAATTGAACGAAAAGGAGTTTCAAAATGGCAGTTCAGCAGAACAAGAAGTCCCCTTCGAAGCGCGGCATGCATCGCTCGCACGATTTTCTGACCAGCCCGCCGCTGGCGGTTGAGCCGACCACCGGCGAAGTGCATTTGCGCCATCACATCAGCCCGACCGGCTACTACCGCGGTAAAAAAGTCATCAAAACCAAAGGCGAGTAGGGATCGGCGAGGTCGTGCTGGTCAGCGTAGCCACGCGCGCGCAGCTATGCACGGTGCGCGTTAGCGAGGACGTTTGATGGACATAACGGTCGCCGTCGACTGCATGGGGGGAGATCACGGCCCCCATGTCACTGTCCCCGCTGCGCTTGATTTCCTGCAGCGTTGCGAAGACGTCAATATCATCCTGGTTGGCCTGCAGGATGAGATCAATGCCGAGCTGCGCAAAAGCAAGCCGGATCTCGTCGCACACGTCGCCGTGCAGCACGCGAGCGAAGCCGTCGGCATGGATGAAGCACCGGCCAGCGCTTTGCGCGGTAAAAAAGATTCGTCGATGCGGGTGGCCGTCAATCTGGTCAAAGACGGCACTGCGCACGCGTGCGTGAGCGCCGGCAATACCGGTGCGCTGATGGCGATTTCGCGCTTCGTGCTGAAAACCCTGCCCGATATCGAACGCCCTGCGATCTGCTCGGTCCTGCCGACCCTGACCGGGCGTACTTATATGCTGGACCTCGGCGCCAACGTCGATTGCACGGCCGAGCACTTGCTGCAATTCGGCGTGATGGGCTCGACGCTGGTGAGCGCGGTCGAAAACCTGGAGCGGCCCACCGTCGGCCTGCTCAACATCGGCGAAGAAGACATCAAAGGCTGCGAGGTGGTCAAACACGCGGCCGAGTTGCTGCGCGCCAGCGGGCTTAACTTTTACGGCAACGTCGAAGGCGACGACATCTATAAAGGCACGACCAACGTAGTCGTGTGCGACGGCTTTGTCGGCAATGTCGCGCTCAAGGCTTCCGAAGGGATTGCGCGCATGCTGGCGACTTATCTACGCGAAGAATTCAACCGCAATCTGCTGACCAGGGCGGCGAGCCTGGCGGCGCTTCCCGTGCTCAATGCATTCAAACGGCGTTTCGATCCGCGCAATTACAACGGTGCGACTCTGCTCGGCCTGCGCGGAATCGTTCTCAAGAGCCACGGTTCCGCGGACCGTGTGTCGTTCCGCATCGCGATTGGCCGCGCGGTCGACGAAGCGCGCAGCGGCGTACTCGCCAAAATCACCGAGCGCATGTCGGCTATGCAGGAAAACGTCGCGTGATGTGCAACGAATCGCCGGAGAACCTGGCTTGAAGTACGCGCGTATCGTCGGCACCGGCAGCTATCTGCCGGCGAACGTAGTCAGCAACGACGAACTCTCCCGTCGCGTCGACACGTCCGACGAATGGATACGCTCCCGTACCGGCATCCGGCAGCGCCACATCGCGGAACCCGCGCAGACATCGAGCGACCTCGCTTATCAGGCCTCGCTGCAGGCGCTCGCAGCGGCGGGCATTGCGGCGACCGATCTCGACCTGATCATCGTCGCGACATCGACGCCCGATTTTATTTTCCCCAGCACGGCGTGCCTGCTGCAGGCGAAGCTGGGCGCCAAGCGCTGCCCGGCCTTCGACGTACAGGCGGTATGCTCCGGATTCGTCTATGGACTCGACATCGCGGACAAATATATCCGCAGCGGCGTGTATCGCCACGTACTGGTGGTGGGCGCCGAAGTGTTTTCACGCATACTCGACTGGAACGACCGCGGAACCTGCGTGCTGTTCGGTGACGGCGCCGGCGCCGTGGTACTGGCGGCAGATGACAAGCCCGGATTACTCGCGAGCGTGCTGCATGCCGACGGCTCGCAGTTTGGGATACTGTCGACCCCCGGCCAGGTGTGCGGCGGCAAGGTCACCGGCGATCCATTTCTCCGGATGGACGGACAGGCGGTGTTCAAGCTGGCTGTGCGCGTGCTCGACGAAGTCGCGCGCGAGGCACTTGCGTTGTGCAATCTGCAACCGGCCGACGTGGACTGGCTGATTCCGCATCAGGCCAACGTACGCATACTCGACGCGACCGCAAGGAGATTGGGGATAGCAACGGATAAAGTCATCGTGACCGTCGATCGCCATGCCAACACATCGGCGGCATCGGTGCCGCTGGCGCTGGACGTGGCAGTGCGCGACGGTCGCATCAAGTCCGGCCACAAGGTGCTGCTCGAAGGCGTGGGCGGCGGTTTCACCTGGGGCGCGGCGCTCGTAGAGATGTAGGGGGAGGAATGAAGCTCGCATTGGTATTCCCGGGACAGGGATCGCAATCGGTCGGCATGCTGAAAAGCTTCGCCGACAGCAAGCCCGTGCGCGACACTTTCGCGGAAGCGGCGGAAGTGCTGCAGCAGGATTTATGGAAGCTCGCGGCCGATGGCCCGGCGGAAGAACTTAACTCGACGATTAATACGCAGCCACTGATGCTGACCGCGGCTTACGCCGTTTATCGCGCATGGCGCGAGGCGGGCGGCGAACAACCCGCAATCGTTGCCGGCCACAGCCTCGGCGAATACACAGCGCTGGTGGTAGCAGGTGTAATCAGTTTGCGTGACGCGTTGCCTTTAGTGCGCTTTCGCGCGCAGGCCATGCAGGAAGCCGTGCCGGTCGGCACCGGTGCAATGGCAGCGATCCTGGGTCTCGACGATGATGTCGTGCGCGCAGCGTGCGCAGAGGCGGCGCAAGGCGAAGTCGTGGAAGCGGTGAATTTCAACGCACCCAGCCAGGTCGTCATCGCAGGACACAAAGCAGCCGTCGAACGCGGTGCTGCCGCAGCGAAAGCGAAAGGCGCCAAGCGCGCCGTCATGCTGCCTGTCAGTGCGCCATTTCATGCGTCGCTGTTAAAGCCTGCGGCCCAACGTCTGGAACAGTATTTGGCCGGCATCACGTTCAACGTCCCGCAGATTCCAGTCATCAACAACGTCGACGTTGCGACCGTCAGTGACCCGCAACAGATCAAGGACGCGTTGGCGCGCCAGGCGTGCAATCCGGTGCGCTGGGTTGAAGTTATTCAGCAGATGGTGCGCAGCGGCGTCACCGACGTCGGCGAATGCGGTCCGGGCAGGGTCCTGGCAGGCATGACCAAGCGCATCGATGGCGCGTTGAACGGTTTCGCGATAGCCGACGCTGCGTCACTGGCGCAAGCGGTGCAATCTTTTCAGCGGGCGGCGTGATGCTGAACGGACAAGTCGCATTGGTCACTGGAGCCTCGCGCGGTATCGGCAAGGCAATCGCGCTCGAATTGGGCAAGCAGGGCGCGGTAGTGGCGGGCACCGCGACAACGGAGGCCGGCGCGCAGGCGATCGGCGCGTATTTGGCGGGGGAAAATATCAAAGGCGCCGGCTTTGCAATGAACGTCAATGACGCGGCGCAGGTGGAAGCGGCAGTTGCGGCCGTGCAAAAACAATGCGGCGACATCGCGATTCTCGTCAATAACGCGGGCATCACGCGCGACAACCTGCTGCTGCGCATGAAGGACGAAGAGTGGGACGACATCATGTCCACCAACCTGAAGTCCGTATACAAGCTGTCGAAGCTGGTCATACGCGCGATGATGAAGGCGCGCCACGGCCGCATCATCAATATCACGTCCGTGGTCGGCGTCATGGGCAACGCGGGGCAAACCAACTACTCGGCAGCCAAGGCCGGCATCATAGGTTTCAGCAAATCGCTCGCGCGCGAAATCGGCAGCCGCAACATTACGGTAAACTGCGTCGCGCCGGGGTTCATCGACACCGACATGACGCGCGAACTGGACGATACCCAGCGCAATGCGCTGATCGGCCAGATTCCGCTGGCGCGGCTGGGCGCGGTCGAGGATATTGCCGGTGCAGTGGCTTTCCTGGCCGGGCCGGCGGCAGGCTACATTACCGGTGCTACGCTGCATGTCAATGGCGGAATGTTGATGGAATAATACGCGGTTAACGCGGGTTAGATGGCAGGCGCCGGATTTGGTAAAATACGTTTCGCATAAAACAGGACGACTCCTGAAGGGGAAATAGATGGAAAATATAGAACAGCGCGTCAAGAAGATCGTGGCCGAGCAACTGGGCGTCAACGAAGCCGATGTCAAGAACGAATCGTCATTCGTCAACGACCTCGGCGCCGATTCCCTCGACACCGTTGAGCTGGTGATGGCGCTCGAAGAAGAGTTCGAGTGCGAGATTCCGGACGAAGACGCGGAAAAAATCACCACCGTCCAGCAGGCCATGGACTACGTCAAGGCCCACCTCAAGTAATCCCCAGCAGGCTTACGCCGCGGAAATCCATTGGCAAGACGCAGAGTAGTTGTAACCGGTCTCGGCATCATATCTCCGGTCGGGATAGGCATACCCGAAGCGTGGGGGAATATCGTGGCCGGGAAATCCGGCATCACGCGCATCACGCGCTTCGACCCCGCCATTTTGCCCTCGCAGATCGCAGGCGAGGTCAAGGGATTCGAAGTCGCGAAATGGCTTGCCCCCAAGGAAGCGCGGCGTTTCGACACGTTTATTCACTACGGCCTGGCGGCCGCCGTCGATGCGATCAAGGATTCCGGCCTCGATCTCGAGCAGGAAAACCGCGAGCAGATCGGCGTTTGCATAGGCTCCGGCATCGGCGGATTGCCGCTCATCGAGACCACCCATGACGCCATGCTGGCCGGCGGCGTGCGCAAGGTCTCTCCGTTTTTCGTCCCCGGCACCATCATCAACATGATCTCCGGCCAGTTGTCGATCATGTACGGGCTCAAAGGCCCGAACATCGCAGTGGTCACCGCCTGCACGACCGCCAACCACAGCATAGGCGAAGCAGGGCGCTTCATTGAATACGGCGACGCCGACGTAATGATCGCCGGCGGCGCGGAATCGACCGTGTCACCGCTGGGTGTCGGCGGCTTTTGCGCCGCGCGCGCGCTGTCGACCCGCAACGATGCGCCGGAACTGGCAAGCCGTCCGTGGGACAAGGACCGCGACGGATTCGTGCTCGGCGAAGGCGCCGGCGTGCTGGTGCTCGAAGAATACGAGCACGCAAAAAAACGCGGCGCGCGCATTTACTGCGAGCTCGCCGGTTACGGGCTAAGCGCTGACGCGCACCACATTACAGCGCCTTGCGAAGACGGCGAAGGCGCAGCGCGCTGCATGGTGAATGCCCTGCGCAATGGCGGAGTCAATGCCGACCAGGTCGATTACATCAATGCCCACGGCACCTCGACACCGCTCGGCGACATCGCGGAAACCATCGCCGTCAAACGCTGCTTCGGCGATCATGCGAAAAAACTGGCGGTCAGTTCGACCAAATCGATGACCGGGCATTTGCTGGGCGCCGCCGGCGGCATCGAGGCCGTGTTTACGGCGCTGGCGCTGCACGAGCAGATCGCGCCGCCGACGATCAACCTCGTCAATCAGGATCCGCAATGCGATCTCGATTACGTGCCGAACCAGGCGCGCCAGATGCCGATCAAAGTCGCGGTGTCGAATTCGTTCGGCTTCGGCGGCACCAACGGCAGTCTGGTATTCCGCGCCGTCTGAGGCAGCGCGGGGCACTAGGCGCCGTCCGCTGCGCTCACTCAACCATGAATCTGATCAACGGCGTCGCAGGCGATGCGGTCAGCGTGCGCGACCGCGGGCTGGCCTACGGCGATGGGGTATTTCGCACTTTCCCCGTGCGCGGCGGCAAACCCGCGCTGTGGCAGCGCCAATACACGAAGCTTGCGCACGACTGCAAGGCGATCGCCATCGATTGTCCGCCTTCCGCAACGTTAGAGAGCGATCTTGCTCAGATCGGCGCAAGCGAACCCGACTGCGTGGTGAAAATAATCATTACGCGTGGCGACAGCGCGCGTGGTTACGCACCGCCGTCTGAACCGAAACCGACGCGTGTTGTAACCTCCAGCGCATTGCCGGACTACCCGAAACACAATGCTAAAACCGGCGTGCGCACGCATCTCTGCCGGATCAGGCTGGCCACGCAACCGGCGCTGGCCGGCATCAAGCATCTTAACCGTCTGGAAAACGTGCTCGCCCGCGCAGAATGGAGCGATCCGTCCATCATCGAAGGTCTGTTGTGCGATGCCGATGACAACGTAATCGGCGGCACCATGAGCAATCTGTTCATCGGCAAGGACGGCAAGCTGCTCACCCCGGACCTGAAGCGTTGCGGGGTAAGCGGTGTAATGCGCGAGCTGGTGATCGAGCTCGCGCGTGCTCACGATATTCCGCTGCAGATCGCAGACATAGGCATCGATGAACTGCTGGCTGCCGACGAACTCTTCGTCGTCAACAGCGTCATCGGCCTGTGGCCGGTCGTGGCACTTGACCGCAAAACATGGATCAAGGGCACGTTGACGAACCGTATGCAGCAATGGACAGTCGATGTTCAAAGCCATTAAACGGTTTTTTAAACGCCTGTTCTGGCTGAGCGTATTGCTCATCGCGGCATTCGGCGCCTGGCTGGGCCTCTACGGCTGGACTGAAATGTCGATCGCAACACCCGTGCAATTCAGCCTCAAAGAAGGCAGCAGTCTGCGCAGCGCAGCACGGCAGATGCAGACGGCGGGGGTGCTCAAGTCGCCGTGGCAATTCGAAGTGCTGGCCCGGTTAAGCGGGCATGCTGGACGCGTGCAAGCCGGCAATTATGAAGTCCGCAGCGTCCTGAGCCCGTTTGCCTTGCTGGAAATGATTACGTCCGGCATGCACGGCCTCGATCAGATCACCGTCGTCGAAGGTTGGACTTTCAGCCAGATGCGCGCGGCGCTCGATGCCCATCCCGCGCTCAAACACGATACGCGTGGCGCCAGCGAAGCCGACTTGATCGTCCTCCTGGGTATTGCTCATCCGTCGGTGGAAGGTTGGTTCTTTCCCGACACGTATTTTTTTCCCAACGGAGCTAGCGACGCTGCGCTGATGCAGCGCGCCTACCGCGCCATGCAGCATCAGCTCAACTCTCTGTGGAGCGCGCGCGCCGCCGGGCTGCCTCTGGCGAATCCCTATGAGGCGCTGATACTCGCTTCCGTCATCGAAAAAGAAACCGGCCAGCCCGCTGAACGCCCACTGATCGCAGCAGTATTCGTGAATCGCCTCAAGTTCGGCATGAAACTGCAGACCGATCCGACCGTGATCTATGGCTTGGGCGCGCAGTTCGACGGCAACCTGCGCAAACGCGATTTGCTCGCCGACGGGCCCTACAACACCTATACCAGAACGGGTTTGCCGCCGACTCCGATTGCCTTGCCCGGGGTTGCCGCGCTCACGGCGGCGCTCAATCCCGCGCCGAGCAAAGCATTGTATTTCGTGGCGCGCGGCGACGGGTCGTCGTACTTTTCGAATACGCTGGCCGAGCACGAGCGCGCCGTGACAAAATACCAGCGGCGCGGCCGCCACTGAACGTCACTGAACCTATGCGCGGAAAATTCATCACCCTTGAAGGCATCGACGGCGCGGGCAAGAGCACGCACCTTGACTGGCTCGCGGATTTTTTCCGTAAACGCGGCGTCAAGTTGCGCGTCACGCGCGAACCCGGCGGCACCGAGCTTGGTGAAAAGCTGCGCGGCCTCCTGCTCGACAAGAGCCAGGCCATGCATCTTGAAACCGAAGCCATGCTGATGTTCGCCGCGCGTAGCGAGCATATCGACAAAGTGATCGCGCCGGCGCTGGCGCAGGGCGAGTGGATCATCTGCGACCGTTTTACGGACGCGACGTTCGCTTACCAAGGCAGCGGACGCGGCGCCGACTGGGCGCGTTTGAAAGTGCTCGAACAATGGGTGCAGGGCGACTTGCAGCCGGACCTGACGCTGCTGTTCGACGTTGCGCCGGAAGTGGGGCGGCAGCGTGCCGGCAGCATCAAGGCGCCGGACCGCTTCGAGCAGGAAAAGGATGATTTTTTTCAGCGCGTCCGCGACGGCTATCTGCGCCGCGCGCGCGAAGATGCCTCGCGCATGCGCGTGATCGACGCCACGGTCAGCATCGAGGAAATCCGGCGCAAGCTGGTTGAGATCGTGGAACCTCTATGCCCATAACTGTCTATCCGTGGCACCAGGCCCAATGGCAGGACATCCTGCAGCGCAGGGCAGCATTGCCGCACGCCTTGCTGTTCCGGGGCAGGGAAGGGATAGGCAAGCTCGATTTCGTGCGTAAGCTCGCGCAGTCTCTGGCCTGCGAATCCCCTGCTGCCGATGGCGCCGCCTGCGGCACATGCCAAAGCTGCCGCTGGTTTGCTGCCGGCGCCCATCCCGATTACCGCGAGATTTTGCCTGAGGCCCTGCGCCCGGCTGACCCCGAAGGGCCTGCCGCCGGCGAGAAGAAACCCAGCCAGCAGATATCTGTCGATGAAATCAGGGCTCTGCATGACTTCATCAATCTCACGGCGCATCAGCCCAACGGCAAGACCATAGTGTTTTGTCCGGCCGAAACCCTCAACGTCAATGCGGCCAATGCCTTGCTGAAAAGCCTCGAAGAACCGCCGCCCAATACGCGGTTCATGCTGGTCGCGCATCGGCCGAGCTATCTGCCGGCAACCATCATCAGCCGCTGCCAGCAGGTCGTGCTGCCAACGCCGCCGGTTCCGGTTGCCGAGAAATGGTTGCGCGAGGAGGGCGTCAAGGAGCCCGCGCTGAGTCTCGCGCAGACGGGCAACGCGCCGCTTGCTGCACTGGCGCTCGATGACGGCTCGTTCTGGACGCAGCGCAAGTCTTTGCTCGGCAGTTTGGCGGCGCCCGGCGTAGATGCTTTCGCATTAGCCGAACAGGTGCGCGATTTTCCGCTGCCGCGTTTACTCGGCTGGATGCAGCGCTGGACCTACGACCTGTTGAGCGCCAAATCAGTCGGCCGCGTGCGCTATAACCCCGATTACGCCAAAGTGCTGAGCCAGCTTGCCGGCCGTCTGCGCGCCATCGATATCGCGCGTTTTCATCGCACCCTGGTGCGCCAGCAGCGCAGCGTCCATCATCCGCTCAACGCGCGCCTCTACATCGAGCAATTATTGTTTTCTTACACCGCGCTGCTGCGCGGCGAAGACCTGACCGACAGCTATGCTCGTTGATTCGCACTGTCATATTGATTTTCCCGAACTCGCCGGCCAGATCGACTCCATATTGGGTCTGATGCGCGATAACTCCGTTGAGCGCGCGCTGTGCGTATCCGTGACTCTCGAGGACTTCCCGCGCGTGCGCAAACTCGCGGAGACCTATCCGCATATTCACGGCTCGGTTGGCGTGCATCCCGATTACGAAGGCGTTGCTGCCGTCACGGCCGAGGAACTTATCGCGCTGGCTGCCAATCCCAGAATAGTCGCGATCGGCGAAACCGGGCTCGATTACTACCGGTTGAAAGGCGATCTCGAGTGGCAGCGCGAACGCTTCCGCACCCATATCCGCGCAGCCAGGGAGTGCGGCAAACCGTTGATCATTCATACCCGCGAGGCCGCGGACGACACTTTGCGCATCATGCGCGAGGAGGGTGCAGAAAAGGCGGGCGGGGTGATGCACTGCTTCACGGAGTCGATGGAGGTGGCCAAGGCGGCCATGGATCTGGGTTTTTACATCTCGTTTTCGGGGATAGTGACGTTCAAGAACGCGAAAACCATCAAAGAGGTCGCGGCTGCAGTGCCGATGGAAAAACTGCTCGTGGAGACCGATTCGCCCTATTTGGCGCCCGTTCCGTACCGTGGCCGGACCAATCAGCCGGGTTACGTCAAACACGTCGCCGAGGAAATTGCGCGCCTGAAAGGCCTGGATTTTGACCGGGTTTGCAAAGAAACAACAGATA
>Ga0114966_10004588_pt1 | contig 11865 bp, 10 predicted proteins | sample M_130207_XF_Meta_FD_87029 | JGI IMG/M metagenome (GOLD analysis project Ga0114966, IMG submission 87029) | Freshwater microbial communities from Lake Montjoie, Canada to study carbon cycling - M_130207_XF_MetaG | ecosystem: Environmental > Aquatic > Freshwater > Lake | place: Lake Montjoie...
GCCGGGCACCGCGATTACGTGGTCGGTGACGATCCGAAGCACATCGACTGGCGGCTGTACTACAAACGGGATCGGCTCTCGATCAAGCAGTATGAGATGGAGACGAACTTCGTCTGCCACCTGCTGCTCGATGTCAGCGCATCGATGAGGTACGGGGACGAACAGCAACAGAAGTTGCTATATGCGGCTCAGGCCGCGACGACGCTGGGCTATTCGATCGTGAACCAGAGCGACAAAGTCTCACTCGCTACGTTCGACGACCGCGTGCGGGGCTACATTCCGCCGAGCAATTCGTTGTCGCAGATTCACCGCATGACGCACCATCTCGACGAACTTGAACCAGTCGAGAAGACGAACATGGCCGAGTGCTTGACCGAGCTGACGGGGCGCATGGGTCGTCGCGAGATCGTGATGATCTTCAGCGACTTCTTCACGGACATGGAGGCGCTCGAAGCGGCCTTGCAGCGGATGCGCTACAACCGCCACGAAGTCGTCTTGTTTCACGTTCTGCATCACCACGAGCGGACCTTCGAGTTTGAAGGGATGGTGAAGTTCCTTGGCCTCGAAGAAGTGAGCGAGTACCTCACGCAAACCGAGGACATCCGCCGAGGCTACCTCGACGCCGTGGGCCGGTACGAGACGGCTCTCGACGACATCTGCCGCCGCAACAAGATCGAGCGCGTTCCCATCGATACGAGCCATGACTTGGGTGAAGTGCTAGTCGATCACCTCAACCAACGGACGCGGGTACGCGGCATCAGGTAGCGGTCGTGATGTGTCAGGCTGCTAATTCGCTCACGGATGAGGATGGCGCAATTCACACTCATCCGAAGCGTAGGTTTTGAAGTTGCGCACTGTGAAGTTTTGTGAGTGCTCCCCACGCGAGGTCGGTGGGGGCCAGGAGACTCGCAACGGGGCTTGGTTCGCAATTTGGCTCAAACAGCGACTTCAAAACGCGTAAGCGAGGACGTGTGTCCGCATCCTCGCTTACGCTTCGGGTTAGTGTCAGCATGGCCGTACGAGGGCTAACGCGGCACTGACCACCAGCGTTCGATTTGCTGTTGGAGTTGGGTGACGGTGGCGGGATGCTGTTCGGCTAGGTTCTTTACCTCCAGAGGATCGGCCTGCACGTCGTACAGTTCGACAACGCCGGGTCCGTGTGGTTGGATGAGCTTCCAGTTTTCGGAGCGGCACCAGCGGAACTCCAAGCTGGCTGCGGGTTGATCGATGTCGGCGACATCATGGTGGAACGTCGCTCCAAACAACGCGGTTCGTTTAGACTTCCCTCCGTTCGCGGCGATGCGAGCCAAGTCGAGGCCGGGGAGCGGTTCCTTGGGAGTGACTCCCGCAGCGGCCAGTATTGTCGGAGCGATGTCGATCGAACTCACCAGCGTCTCATAGCGAGCCGGTTCGATGTGGCCGGGCCATTTCACGAGGATCGGTGTTCTGAGGCCGCCGTCGTAGGGCGACTTCTTGCTCTTCGGCGCGAACAGATTTCCGTTCGGCTGTTGAATCCAACCGTTGTCGCATGAGAAGACGACCAGCGTGTTGTTCGCGAGGCCGCTCTTTTCGAGATGAACGAGTAACTCACCGAGCGTCTCGTCGAACCATTCGCACATCGCGTGATACTTTGCGACGGGGAGTGTCTTGCCGTCACGCAGGTACTTGGCCAGCAATCGCTCGGGCGGGTTGTGCGGCGTGTGAGGCAGCATCGGGGCGTACCACAGGAAGAACGGCCGGCCTTTGGCTCCGTCGATGAAATCGAAAACCGGCTGCATCCCTTCGCGCCCGATCTTGAGACCCACGTCACCATGTCGCCCGCCACGAGCCGGATCACCGTGAGACATCGCCGCAGTAAAGCCCCCTTCTGCAGGAGCACCCTCCCACCATTTGCCACTTTGAAAGCTGGAGTAGCCACGCTCACCGAGCCACTTCGGGATCATCGGGAGTCGCTTCACATGACGAAGCATCTCGCTGCGATCGGTTCCCTTCGGCGGGTCGTTGCCGCTGATCTTGTGCTGATGTGTGTAGAGGCCGGTCAGCAGACACGCGAGACTCGGACGACAGAGGCTGCTCGGGACATAGCCTTGCGTGAAGCAGGCACTCTGGCTGGCGAGCCGATCCAAATGCGGCGTTTTGATCTCGGGATGGCCCATGAATCCGTAGTCGGTCCACGCCTGATCGTCCCCCAAAATCATCACGATGTTCGGTGGTTCGGCCGCTCGTACCGATGCAATCCCACCGAGCAAGCAGCTCAGGCCGGCGCAGAGCGTGAGGAGTAACGAGCGGTTCATCGTGGTCCGTTCTTTCGAGTGAGTTCGGGATCTGCAACGGTGGCGGCAAAGTCTACTGGCCGCTTTTGCCGCGTCGAAGTGACTCGGGAAAACAATCTCGCCGGTTTTGATATGACTTGTCGGGCAACGGCTTGGGATGACGGCGCGGGCAAAGTAGCGAGGTTGACACCACCCAGACACCCGCGTCTAATTCGCCCCGGTTGTAGACGGTGCAACACCCAGATGGGATCGCAATTGTCCAGGTCTGGAGAGCGGCGGGGACTTTCAAAAACGTCCTTTGCCAATCTCGGGCCGCACCGTCTCGGATCAGTCACACGGTTAGGAGAACAGTTCATGCGGAAGATTTGGACTTGGGTTGCAGTTGTTGCTGCTTTGGCGTTCACGGCCGATGCACAGGCTCGCCCGGACTACTTGAACAAGGGCTTCACCCCGGCCTATCCAGCCCTCAAGGCTGAGATCGAAACGGCCAAGTGCGGCATTTGTCACGGTAGTGACAAGAAGGTTCGCAACGATTACGGCAAGGCCGTCGGTGCGGCACTCGGTGAACCAAAGGTGACCGATGTCGAGAAGATCAAGGCCGCTCTCAAGAAGGCCGAAGCCGAGAAGAGCAGCACCGAAGGCAAGACCTTCGGCGACCTCATCAAGGACGGCAAGCTCCCCGGCAAGAACCCGTGATCTCCGAGTGACGCACTGAGACCGAGCAATCGGCAACTCATCGCAACACTCTGACAACGAGATGACATCCGCCGCAGCCCGATACCTCCTTGGTATCGGGCTGCGGTTTTTTTATTGGGCGGCCGGGGAATCGACAAAGTGTTCGTGTGAAATCCGAAGTCAGGTGCAGGGGCAGCGCGCACATGCGGATGGCGTGAGGGATTGAGCGGTTAGCGCGAGGCGATGTTGGCAGCCTGTTGAAAAACGTAGAGTACCCCTCCGGCTTGCTCGTTTGCTCGCTGTCAATACGGGCAAGCGAGTCGTTTACCCTACGTTTTTCAACAGGCCGTGAATCGAGTCAATTCAAGCCGTGTAAGGTAGTGTGCGCTGGCCATGAGTTGTCCCGTTCTTCGATCGATCGATTAATGAGGCCGTGAATGATCCGATCATGGGTGTCGTTCCCCCGCAGGCCAGACCCTTTCAAGGTGATCGCGCTGATTGCCCTTGTGGCACTCGGTGCGGGCCTGTTCGTCGCATTAATTCCCTACCAGCGAGAACGGATGAGTCGGCGTTTCCTAACAGAAGTGGGAGTTCATGACTCAAACATTATGGCCCGATCTGATTGCCCGAGTTGGCTGACGAGTCGAGTTCCCAAGCAGTGGCTGGCTCCGTTTGACCGAGTCACTTACGCGGATTTGCGCGAAATAAAATTGGATGATGAGGGACTCGCCCGCTTGAGCGGACTGACTCAACTCACAAATCTTTACTTGCCGGACACGGCAGTCACGGATGCCGGACTGGTTCACCTCGCGGGGATGTCGAAGCTAATCCAACTCGATCTGCGTCGGACGCGCGTGGCCGGAACGGGCTTCGCGAGTTTGCGAGGACGAGTCCCCGTCTCAGGCGGTGAACTGGGGGGAGCCAAGATCACTGAGGAGGGGATGATTGAGATTGGACAATGGACGACTTGGGACTCACTCGACCTGAGCGACACCGACATCACCGACGCATCGCTACTCCACATCCGTAAGCTGCGTCTGCGAGAAATTGATTTGAGTGGGACTTCCGTCACTCATGCCGGACGGGATCTATTGAACGAGTCGGGATCGCTCAAACATCTCCGTCTGGTCCGAACTCGTGTCACCGAAGCTGAGATCAACAGCATCTCCAAGATGCTTACCATCCAGTCGCTCGATCTCTCACAAACCGCGATTCAAGATGACGGACTGAATTTTCTGGCGAAGCTCCCCAAGCTGCGAGCGATCAGTTTGAACGGGACGCAAATCACCAATCAAGGACTGGCCACTCTCTGTGAAGCGACTCAATTGCAGTACGTCGGTTTGAAGGACACGCAGATTACCGACACTGGTCTTCAATGCCTCAGTGCGTTGCCCAAACTGAGCGTGCTCGGCCTAGATCACACTCCGATCACTGATGCGGGGATTGTCCACTTGGCACAGCTGCGTTCGCTTGAAGACCTTCATACCCGAGAAACACGAGTCACCTCAGAAGGCGAGCAAGTGCTACTGAAGTCACATCCGCGTTGCCAAATCTTTCGCTAAGAGCGGCGGCTGCATAACCGCTGCTGCCTCAAGTAGGCCGCTCAATCGTTGGTCACATTGAGAGGGCTGGTCACAGATATCATTCACAAGCCCATTGATCACGTCGCGTTCGTGCCTTCCGGTGCTGGAGGCTCGTCGTCAGTTTCTTGGTCGTTCGGGGATTGATCTCGGGGCGATGCCGTTCGCGACGATGGCGGCATCTGTGGGAGAGGCCGATGAATCGCGAGCGGCTTCCGAACGGGCGGCGCTCACGGCGGCGAGGCACTTCGCGCCGCAGGCCAAGCACATCATCTATCTGTTCATGCACGGCGGGCCGTCGCAGGTGGACTTGTTCGATCACAAGCCGGCTCTGAAAGGGTGGCATGGTCAGGAGCTGCCCGCATCGGTCAGGGGGACTCAGAGATTGACCGGCATGACCTCGGGGCAGGCGTCGTTCCCGGTGATCTCGTCCAAGTATCGGTTCGCGCAGCACGGGCAGAGCGGGGCGTGGATGAGCGAGTTGTTCCCGCATCTGGCTACCGTGGCAGACGATCTCTGTCGCTGCGAACTGTTTGCTGGCGCGGCGACTGGTCGAGCGCGGCGTTCGGTTCGTGCAGCTCTATCACCGTGGTTGGGACCAGCACTACGACATCCCGACGGACTTGCCGCTGCAATGTGGCGATGTCGATCACGCGTGTGCGGCGCTGGTGACGGACCTCAAGCGGCGCGGGTTACTCGACGAAACCGTGATCGTCTGGGGAGATGAATTCGGTCGCACGGTTTACCACAAGGAAAGCCGACCGCCGACAACTACGGCCGCGACCATCACGGTCGCTGCTTCACGATGTGGCTCGCCGGAGGAGGCATTCGTCCCGGCATCACCTATGCAGAAACGGACGACCACAGCTTCAACGTCGCTCGCGATCCGGTTCACGTCCACGACTTGAATGCCACGCTGTTGCATTGCCTCGGCGTCGATCACACGCGACGGACACACCGCTTCCAAGGCCGAGACTTTCGGCTGACTGATGTGCATGGTGACGTGGTGAATGGGATCCTCGCGTGAGCTGGGGACTGGAGCATCAACAGCGATCAGCGTTTGGTGAGCCGGGTGCCGTAAGGCCCCGGACGGGTTGTCGAAGAATCCGGGGCCTTACGGCACCCGGCTCACCAAAACGCCACCGACAAATCACGACTGTGATTGATGTGCCGATGCGCTGTGCCCTCGATCACTCACGGACCTCCTTGACCAGCTTATGGACCGACGCGGCGATCCGTTCTTCGATGCCCTCGGCCCAGCGGAAGGAGGGGCGGCCGTACTCGTACAGGTTCGAGCCGCCTTCGTAGCCCCCCTCGTTCCAGACGCGGCGCGAGGGGATGTACGAGATCATGTCGTCGGCATAACCGCAGACCCACGTTCCCGGCCCGAACTCTTGCTTGAATCGTAGTGCGTAGTCCACGACGGTCTCGGCTCCTTGACCGATGACGAGCATCTCCTTCCCGAGTCGCCACGCATGAACGGGGTACGGATAGGCCGCTTCCAACCTTTCACCGGCATCGAGCTTCTGGAGCAGTCGTCCCGCCCAGCGCGCCTTGATGGCGTTGGAGTCCTTGAGCAGCTCCTGCAATTCCTCGCGCGAGACGACCTTCAGATACGGCAAGTCGATCAACTCGAACGCCGTCTTCAAACCCGATGAGACCGGCGTGAGCGGTTGCTGCAACGCCTCTTCGACTCCGATCGCCAACTGATGGCCGTACTTTTGACACAGCTCGACCGTCCGTCGCGGCAGCGGGTTTTGGTCGCCGCCGCACGTGTTGACGAACATCGCCGTCGCACCGGGGTGGTTCTTCTCCAGCTCAACTTGAGCGAAGCCAGGATAGTCACCACACCATGTGAGGAAGCTGAGCGTCGTCGGGTGACAGGCGTAGCCGAACAGGATCGCGTCGAGCCGTCCGTCGGGGCGCGTCACCGTGAGGACCGGCACCGCATGATCGACCGGCCCTACGAGCGGCGTTCCGTTGGCCAACATCATCGGCACATCGGCCTCGCGATTGTTGCGGCGGTTCACCGCGAAGGTCGCTCGTCCTTCACCCATTTGCAGCCGAGCCGGTGCCAGGTTTTTGAGTGCCTCGCCCACCATTTGCACCGACTTCGTCACCATGAGCGCCGTGTACTCGTTCACCAGCGCAACTTGCTCGGAGTCGATCGGGTAGTAATCGACGAGATCATCGCCCAGCCTCGGACCGCAGTGATTGTGCGAGAACGTGAACATCACCTGCGCCCGCTTCAGTCCGAACTTCTGCTCGACTTGCGCGAACACGAGATCGCTCATCACCTTGGGCACGCCCTGAAAGTCGCTCGTGATGAGGACCGCCCGATGCCCCGCCGCATCTTCCAATGCGAGCGCCTTCATCCACAGCTCATGCAACTTCCCGTCCGGCGCCCGCTTTGATCCATACCCCGCCAACCAAACCCCCTTCTCGGGCGTGATGACGGCCTTCGCGATCCCCGCCTTCCAACTCCCCGCGCTGAGCACAGTGTCCGCGCTGAGCACAGTGTCCGCAGCCTTCTCTTGAGCAACGGCTGTCGCGGTACTGAATGCAATCGCAACAAAGGCGACAACGACCGTCACCCACTTCAAAAGCTGGACACAACAAGCTCGAAGAATCAATCCAGACGATGTGGTGAACGGCATCAAAAATCTCCGGCTAGCCAAGCGAGTTCAGTTCGAGGTTATCCGAGGTTTTTGGGGAGACTGTCAGTGACTGGGAAGAGGTCGCCCGTTTTCATTCCGAGCAGATGTCAGCGATTAGCCAAGGGGCGTGCTATTTCCACAACGACTTGCGGACCTTGCTCAGTTTGAGGACCGCGAGCGACTTTCCTTGCAGCGGGTAGGTCTCGCCGGAATCGTAGCTTTTCTCGTTGGAGTCGCTGGCCGTGTCGAGTAGCGGTTCCCACGTTTCGTTCGTGACGTGAGGTGGCAGGCGGAAGGCAATTTGGTCGCTGTGGGCGTTGAACAGAATGAGCAGCGTGTCTCCCGTGATGCGACGGCCGCGCTCATCGAACTCGTCCACCATCTGACCCTCGATCCTCATGCCGAGGCAGCGTGTGTAGTGCTTGTTCCAGTCCTGCTCCGTCATTTCGATGCCGAGCGGAGTGAGCCAGATCACGTCGCGACCGGTTTCTCCGGGATGCGCACCGCCCGTGAAAAACTTGCGACGTTGCAGCACGGGCTGCTCCTGCCAGATGCGGATCACGCGGCGCACGAACTCCAAAAACTCGTCCTCTTCCGCCGTCAGTCGCCAACGCAGCCAACTGACCGGACTGTCCTGGCAGTACGCGTTATTGTTGCCTCCCTGTGATTGGCTCAGTTCATCGCCGCCGCGCAGCATCGCGACTCCTTGCGAGAACAGCAGCGTGGCAATGAAGTTTCGTTTCTGCCGCATCCGCAGTTCGCGAATCGTCGCGTCGGGAGTCGGTCCTTCAGCACCGCAGTTCCAACTGAGGTTGTGATCGTCGCCGTCGCGGTTGTGTTCGCCGTTCGCTTCGTTGTGCTTGTGGTCGTAGCTGACGAGATCGTGCAGGCAGAAGCCGTCATGTGAGGTCACGAAGTTGATGCTGGCATACGGACGACGACCGTTGTGTTGGTAGAGATCGCTGCTGCCGCACAGTCGCGTGGCAAACTCGGGTGCCGTGTGACCGTCGCCTCGCCAGAAGCGTCGAATGCAGTCGCGATACTTGCCGTTCCATTCGGTCCATTGCACCGGAAAGTTGCCGACCTGATAGCCGTTGTGCCCGACATCCCACGGCTCGGCGATCAGCTTCACCTGCGACAGGATCGGGTCTTGATGCAGGATGTCGAGGAACCCGCCGAACCGGTCGAAGTCGAGCGACTCGCGGCCGAGTGTTGTCGCGAGATCAAAACGAAACCCATCGACGTGCATCTCGCTCACCCAATACCGCAGGCTGTCGGTCACGAGTTGCAGGACTCGCGGCGACTGCATGTTCAGCGAGTTGCCGCAGCCGGTCACATCGTGATAGTGACGCGCATCACCCGGCATCAGGCGGTAGTACGAGGCATTGTCCACTCCCTTGAGCGACAGCGTCGGGCCAAGTTGATTCCCTTCGCATGTGTGGTTGTAGACGACATCGAGGATCACCTCGAACCCGTGCCGGTGCAATGTTCGCACCATCCGTTTGAACTCGTTGACCGAAGCCTGCGGATCGCGATCTGCGGCCAGTCGAAGATCAGGAGCGAAGAAGCCGAGCGTGTTGTAGCCCCAATAATTGGTCAGTCCGCGCTCGGTCACGAATCGCTCGTCAACGTGATGATGGACGGGCAGCAGCTCGATGGCGGTCACCCCCAGCGAACGGAGATGCCGCAGCGAACCTTCATCCGCCAGCCCGGCATACGTCCCGCGATGCTCCTTCGGCACCCACGGACTCTTGAACGAGAAGCCCTTCACGTGCATCTCGTAAATCAGGGTCTTGTGCCACGGCGTGCGCGGCGGCGCGTCTCCTAGCCAACGAAATGACGGGTTGATGACCGCTGCCAGCGGAGCCGTCGCGGCATTGTCACGCTCATCAAAACTGACATCGCTGGCCGCGTCGCCGACCTTGTAACCGAAGGATTCGTTGGTCCACGTCAGATCACGACCGATCCCCTTCGCGTAGGGATCGAGCAACACCTTGTTCGCATTGAACCGGTGTCCGCGATGAGGCTCATAGGGACCGTGGACTCGAAAGCCATAAAGCTGACCGGGTCGCACATCGGGACAGAACCCATGCCACACGCGGTCGGTTTGCTCGGGCAACGGAACGCGATGCGACTCGCGCACGGCCTTGGGCGAATCAAACAAACAGAGATCAACCTGCGTCGCATGTTCCGAGAACACGGCGAAATTGACACCCTTGCCATCCCATGTGGCTCCCAATGGCGTGGGCCGTCCTGGCCAGACTCGCATTGCAATCAACTCCGTGCAGAGACAGTTTCAAAAATCATCAACGGGAGCGCGCGTCCTGATTTAGTGGAAAGCGTTTCCAGCAACAAGCGGAAGGTTGCTATCTGGGTTGAAGACCGCCGTGTGATCGACTCTCTCGTCACGGCGAGACACGCGTGTTGTTACTGCGTTCGTGCTATTTCTTTGATCCAGATACGGTCTTCCGAACGTCGTCACCGACTTCGGGAACGATGTCGCGATCACATCCCTTTCTTTCCGGTGAGCCACAGGACGCTAGCCGCAGTTTGTGTCATCCGAACCGGAGCCCGCGCCCACGGCTGATTGCAGACTGCGTCACTTCGGAAAGTGATTGCGGCCCCGCTGATGAATTCTTAACAACGTTCCCACAACAGGATTCATCTGCGAGATGCACCTCGCCGCTTCTGACAGTTTGTTCACCACAACGTGCTCTGGTAGAACCGCGACATCCCATAGGAGACTTGCATGGACCCCAATCCTTTCGCCGTTCTGTCACTGATCGTGGCCCCATCGATTCTCACCAACGCGGCGTCGGTACTGATCATGAGTACCAGCAATCGTCTGGCGCGAGCGGTGGATCGGGCGCGAGAGATTTCCAAGCAACTGGAAGAGGCCACCGATTTCACTTCGGCCAATGCCCAGCGCCGCCTGCGGGATCTGACCGCATCCGAGAAGCGGACTCTGCTCTTGTTGCAAGCCTTGCGGAGCTTCTACGTGTCTCTGGGCGGCTTCTCGTCCGCAGCGCTGGTTTCTCTGCTGGGAGCCGTCATGGTTCCGATCGGTATGCACACCACTGTCCACGCCTTGGAAGTGACGGGTGTCGGTGTCGGTATGGTGGCCGTCGGCGCGATGGTCTACGGCTCAGTCCTGTTGTTGCAGGAGACTCGGATCGCCGTGCAGGTAATTACCGAACGCGCGGCCACGGTCCACGAACGAGCCAGCGATTCGGTGGTGAGAAGCGACAATCGCCTCTGAATGTTTCGTCACAAAATCACGTTCGGCGCGGGTCTCCCGACCCCACCGAACAACGCCTCCGCCTTGTGTGCCACGGTCACACCGTCTTCGGGGTGGCCGTGCTCTTCGGTTTGGCTTTCTCAGCAAGCCACGTCCAAGGTCCCTCTGCACGGCCACGTCGAGGACTCCGTGACCGTGGCCCCGCACCCGGTGCCGAACAAAGCCTATGGATAACGGAACAGTGGCCGTTGCTGGAGCCGCTTTGGGCGAAGCCACGGAGACGAAGTTCAACCTCCCAAACCGGGGCATCGCGAAGCCGCTCCTGCCCCGGCCCCCCGCCGCTGCTATACAAATGCAGACAAGAATTCGATCCATGATTGAAACGGCACCACACAGGCATCTTTGAGGCATGGGTCCGAAATGTCGTCCAAATGCTTGAGGAGTGACCGTTCACGGTGGCAGGTGAGGGAAATGCCTTGTTGGGAATAAATTTGGTGCTCGAATCTCGCATCCGACAGGATCTTCTCGATCAGTTGTCCAGGCATGTAGTCAACGAGCCACTCATAGGTGACGTGATGAACTATGTTGAGATTCTTCTGCAAGAAGTAGTAACTAACAGCGTCGAGGTTCTCGTAAATCTGTATCGCCCGGCCGTCGGCAGAATTGTTCGATATCGGCCCGACCGCTGGATTCTGTCGAATGAGATCACGCACGTATGCCCGGATGTTGCCATGACAGAGGCCATTGCGGAACACGACCAAAGGCGCAACATAGAAACTACGAAGTCGCTCAATTAACAAATTGAACGAATCCCGCGGGAAGGAGGAAGTTGAAAATTGATCGCACTCGTCGTTAACCAATCGTTGACACAGGTTTAGCAAAGCCTCAATCAGATTCTTTTTCTCACGACGAAGCTCTTCGGTGACTACTTGCGGCGCTTTCTTGGTCAAATGAGAGCGGACCAACTGACGCAATCCAGCCTCCATTGCAACGAGTTTGCCAAGCAACTCAACTCTGGCTAAGTATTGCTCGCATTGGAATCGAAACTTTTCGGCCCAGGCTTCCTGTTTGTCTTCGCCAAATGCCCGCTGAAAGAGACCAGCGCTCGCATCGAAGCTCGAACTGCCAGTCGGCAAACGCTGCTGCCTTATGTAGAAAAGCATGCATTCATCGATTCCGGTTTCTGTGCCATCCGGATTTGATGCGTTGAACGGCGTACTGATGGCATTCTTCACGAGCGCTTGATTGACGTCCATTGTGTCGACTTCCGTTGAAGCTCGTTCGATTCGACCCGAAACGTACGTTCATCTTGGCAGTACGATACGAATTAATTGGTTTGGTTCAGACCAATCCAGGGATGCGTCTAGGACACGCACCGGCAGACGAAGTTCGCTATGCCTCAATCGCACAGCGTGATCACTTCTCCTTCCGCCACAGCCAGC
>Ga0114966_10004589_pt1 | contig 11865 bp, 10 predicted proteins | sample M_130207_XF_Meta_FD_87029 | JGI IMG/M metagenome (GOLD analysis project Ga0114966, IMG submission 87029) | Freshwater microbial communities from Lake Montjoie, Canada to study carbon cycling - M_130207_XF_MetaG | ecosystem: Environmental > Aquatic > Freshwater > Lake | place: Lake Montjoie...
AAACCAACACCCGAAGCATTACCTCCTCTCCACCCAGAAATGCGCACCGCTTCGACAGTTTTGGAGGCGCAGATTGCGATGTTATCCGCAGGAATTTCCAGCGGCCCTATCGACGGATCACTCGGATCACAAACTCGGGCGGCGGTGAGAGCATTTCAACTCCAACAACATCTGCTGCCCGACGGCGAGCTCAACGAAGCAACAAAGCAGCGGATGTATCTAAGCGGCCCCACCTTCACCACCTACCAAGTCTCATCCAATGACCTGTCTCGATTGATGACGATTGGCACGACGTGGATCGAAAAATCGGAACAAGAGGCGTTGGAATACGAATCAGTCTTAGAACTCGTTGCGGAAAAGTATCTCGCTTCACAAACGATGATTCGTTCGCTCAACCTCGGTGTCAACTGGACGAACATCGCTGCAGGAACGGTATTAAAAGTCCCGAATGCCGTTCGACCCGTCCAACGCGAGCGTGCGGCTGTGATCAAAATCCAACTCGGAGCCAAGTCACTCCAAGCCTTTGGAACCTCCAGCAATTTGTTGGCTCACTTCCCTTGCAGCATCGCGCAGAAAGTGGAGAAGCGACCAGTCGGTCAACTCTCCGTCGCCAAGGTTGCTCGCAACCCCAATTATGTCTTTGACCCCGCTGTCTATCCAGAATCACCGGAGGCACAAGCGATCGGCCGCAAATTAGTAATTCCTCCTGGACCCAATAATCCCGTGGGCACAGCTTGGATCGGCCTAGATCGCCCGGGCTATGGGATCCACGGCACACCTAAACCAGAGCAAGTGGGACGCACTGAATCCCACGGATGCTTTCGGTTAGCCAATTGGAACGCAGAGTTCCTATTCGATCTCGTGTGGGTCGGTTTGCCAGTGGTTGTGGAGCCATGAGCGGCAAACATAGTTGCACGTTGGAGTCGAAGGATTGGAAGCGCAAGCTGCCGCACAAAATCATCATCGGCCGACAGGAACCTGAAACGATCGAGCACGTTGCCCTCAAGTTGGTAAGTTACCTTTTTTTTCATCGCGATCGGCTTCAGATCGGAATGAATTTGCATAACGACTCGATCCCGTTCATTCCAGATCTGATCCAATTAGATTACGAACTTCGTCCAGTCCTGTGGGTACAATGCGGTGAGTGCACCGTCAACAAACTCAACAAATTAGCCGTCAAAGTACCCGAGGCAGAAATCTGGATCGTCCAACCGTCCATCGACGCAGCCAATGATCTACTGCGAGCCATGGCCAAAGCCGAACTACGCAGGAAGCGGTACCACCTCCTCGCGTTAGACCGAGAAATATTTGCCGAGATGACCTCGTTGGTCAGGAGCCGAAATGATCTTCTCTGGGTCAGCGCTGCCATGGATCCACCCGAAATGCATTTCGATTTCAACGGGATGTGGTTCGAAATGCCCTTCGAAACTTTAGTTTTTTGATTCGTTCACCATCACGAAACTTGATCGTCAACCGCCGCGCCCAACATTACATTCAACACCTCAACTCCCTATGGAGCCGATCACTTTTTACAACCGATACACTCACCAGATCGAACAGGAGGATGTCTACGGCCTCGCATGGTTGAAATGGACCTATGGCAATCCGCTAGGCCGATTATCCCTTCACGCATTAGTGAAAAGAGCCTTCTTCTCTCGCTGGTATGGCCGACGGATGGACTCGGCCGCGAGCCGCGAAAAGATCGCACCGTTCCTCCAGAAATATGGCACCGACACCTCCGAGTTGGCCGACCCAGTTGAGTCCTATCGCACTTTTAACGAGTTTTTTTATCGAAAACTCAAACCCTCCGCTCGACCGATTTCTGCAGACCCCAACTCCATCTGCTTCCCTGCGGACGGGCGGCATCTAGGTTTTCAAAACATCTCGCAAGCCTCGGGGTTTTTCATCAAAGGCCAGCGATTCGATTTACTCAAACTCCTCGGAGATCCAAAACTCGCAAAGCAATACGAGAATGGCACCGCAATCCTTTCGCGTTTGTGCCCTGTGGATTATCACCGCTTTCACTTTCCATTAACCGGACGTGCAACTCAAACCACACTTGTCGACGGACCGCTCTATTCCGTCAACCCCATCGCATTGAGGCAGAACCTCAACATCCTTGCCGAGAACAAGCGCGCTTGGTGCCGGATCGAGTCTCCGAGATTGGGTTCCGTCCTGATGTTTGAGATTGGCGCAACCTGCGTCGGTAGTTTTGAATACACCTATCAACCAGATGCGTGGGTCGAAAAAGGCCAAGAAAAAGGTTACTTTAAATTTGGGGGTTCCTCTACCCTCACCCTATTTCCGCCCGACAGCGTGCAATTAGATTCCGACTTACTCCAACACTCAGGACAACAACGAGAGTTATACGCACGCATGGGAGATCAAATGGGCAAGTACCTCAGCTAATCGCACGCGGCTTTTCCAATTCACTATCAATTTACACTCAATTCTGGCTTGCCTTCGTGCCTTGCCTTAAGCATTTTACTCGAACCCTACGGGGCGCGCTTAGCTCAGTGGTAGAGCATCACCTTGACACGGTGGGGGTCGGAGGTTCGAAACCTCCAGCGCGCACCACTTCATCCTAAAAATCCACACTCTCAACGACGTTGCCAGGCTTGGCGGTAGAGGGCTTGGAAGTCTTCGGACTGCACGGGTCTGGGATTAAATTTGGCGGTCCATTGCTGTGCGGCTTCTGCGGCTAGCATTGGAAGAGCTTCAAACGAAACTCCTGCGTCCGCCAGTGAAGGGACGAGGCCGGCTTCGTCGAGCGTTTGGCAAATCTGTTGGATTAACGCTTCCACGGCCTCTGCTACGGAGGCATCCGCGCGACTGATGCCAGCGGCCACCGCAAGTTCCGCATAAGCCTGAGCTGAAGCAGCATCCTGAGAATTGTAGCGAAGCACTGCCGGCAACATCAAACCGACTGCCTCGCCGTGGATTAGTCCAAAGTGTGCGGTCAGTGGGTTCGCGGCCGAGTGTGCGGCACCGAGCATACTGTTCTCGATGGCTAATCCGGCCAATGCGGCACCGAGCATCACTTGGCCTCGGGCTTGCATATTCATGGGATCGCGCAGGGTCAGCGCAAAGTGTTTAAAACATCGCACGAAGGCTTCTTTGGAATACTTCCAAGACAACGAGTTTTTCTCCTTCGTTACGCTCGTCTCGAGGGCATGAGCTAGCGCATCAACCCCCGTGCAGGCCGTCACGCGTCGAGGCATGGATACGGTCAAGGAAGGATCAAGCAACGCGATACGTGCCATGGCTTTAGGATCACCACAGGCCATTTTTTGATGCGTTATTTCGTCGGCGATGAGTGCGAATGATTGACACTCGCTGCCCGTGCCAGCAGTGGTGGGAATCGCGATCAAAGGAAGCATCGGGTGACGCGCTTTGCCAACGCCCCAATAGTCTTGCATGCGCCCGCCATTGGTCAGAATAAAATTGCAGCCCTTCGCCGTGTCTATCGAGCTTCCTCCACCCAAGCCGACAATTGCATCGACCTTGGCCTCGCGAGCGATCGCCACGGCACGATCCACATCGGCAGTGGTCGGGTTTTCGTGCACTTGATCATGGAGTGTCACCACCAACTGACTCGCCTGAAGCAAGTCACGGACGCGACCCGCGTGCCCTGCTTTCACCAACCCTGGATCCGTGACTAAAAGCACGCGTTTGGCTGGCAATTGGCTCGCGAGTACTCCAATCCGTTCGACCACACCCACGCCAAAGATCATCTGGATTCGTTCGCCTGTATCGAACGGAAAACCTGCCTCCTGCGATGCAATACTCGGTTCAGGTCTGTGTGGAGTCATCATGGAAAGTCGCACGCCGTTGCGTGTTTCAACGCCAGCCTTTGAAGGGTTTTGAGGATTGCACGAACCATCGACTTGCTTAGGCCCGCTCGATCGACCGACGCTTGTAGAGGAACTCGAACATGTTACCCTCGTGCGGTTGATCCCATGAAATCTTCATCGTACTGATCGGCCCCAGATTGAGACGCTCAATCAAGGATGAATCGAGCAGTTCTTCCATAAACTTGCTATCCTTTGTGATCGCGGTGACCACAAGGGAAGGCCCGATCTGTTTGAGCATTTCTGACTGCGGAACCTCAACCACGCTGGCGTAAGGACAGAGGTACTCAGTATTTGCAAGTGGGTGTTGAAAACTATCACAACGCACAATCGTCGGGCGCAAGTAGACGCCGCCTTCGAATTCGGTGCGGCGCGGGCCATTCCGAAACGGAGCTGTCGCCTCTTCCGCCCCCGGAGTCTTGAGTCCCTCCTCGATGGCACTATCAATAAAGTCGGCCATTTTAACGTTCGCAAATCCGGAGAGCCTAGCATTCTCATCCGTCGCAGGCAGAGGAGTGATTGGCCCCAGTTTTCGACCTAACGCCTCCGCAATCTCTCGACCATATTTCGGAACCACAACCGCCGAAGCATTGATACAACTCCGGCCACCATTATCCGCAATGGAGCCGGCAATTAGATCAATAAATTCAGGCCACCGTTCAATTTCGTCCGCGCCAATCAGGATTTTGCTAAAGCCGGGCCCATGCACTTGGACTGCGGGATTTGTCGCGTATTGTGCCGTCGTATTGCGATCGCCAAAGATCAATGCACGCCCGCACGATTTCAAAATCTCGCCAGAACCCTCGTGATCAGTCGGGTAAAAACCAAACGCTTCCGAAGGACACCCTGCGGCGATGAAGGCTTGGATCAAGCGATAAGGTGTCCAGGGTTCCTCGCGCCCGGGCTTGATAATAACGGGTGTTTTCAGAGGAATCGCCGGAAGCCAAAGCGAATTGACTGCAGGTGAATTACTCGGCATGACCAATCCCAACGCCTGCGTTGTGGGATAATAACTCACAGGCGATCCCGATTGCTCCCCATAACCACGGTCGATTACGGATAGATCCAACCCACGAGTCAGCCCGTTGAGCACCGTCCGCATGCAGGTCAGTGCTTGGTGAATCTTCACCATATTACGCCGAACCATGACATGGGGCAGACCGCTCGTTCTGGAAAGTGTCTCCGTGTATTCTTGCGCGGATTGGGTATGCCCTTTGTCGCCTAGAGGGAGAACGCCGTTCAAAAAGAGATCACCCGCCTTGATGGAAATCTCAATGAGTTGCTCCACAGTAAAACGCTTCAAGGCGGCCCTTCCCTCGCTGATTCGCGCCAAATCCTTCCTGATAATCCCAGCGTTGACTTGACTAATGGAGACTAAAACTTCGCCATTGCGGTGATCGACCAATTGGTTTTTATCGAGGCTCTCGTAAGCCTTGCCGCGCCTTAACGCGGGCATGTGCGGTTGTGTCATGTTTTAATTATAAACCCAGCCGTGGTCGGACCGGGAATCGTTTTCAAAATCAATATTAGTTAGAACCGACTGTTTCTCTCGATCCCATATTCAGGTTTCAATGTGCGCGAGAACCTGTCCAAACGCAAGGTGCCCCCTGCCCTTTTCGGTCAAATTCCCCGTCGCAGTTTCTCAGCAAATCTCTTTCCACTGTCGAGTCCCTGACGGTAGATTCGTAACCTATGAACATTCAGGTTGCTGTAGTCTGTGATGCCGCCGCTGATTACAGCGGCAAATTAAATATTCTGGGGGCTTTCGATACTATTTTTGCTTCCTCCTTTCCAGCAACTCACCCGCAATGCGCGGTCGCACTACGCTTGGTGTTTCAACGGATCGAGGAAGGCTCCCACAAATTGCGCATGAACTTTGTCGATGCTGACGGTCGGTTTGTCATGCCGAGCATCGACATTCCGGTCGATGTCGTGTTCCCCAACGACGCCAGCGACCTCGTGCGAAATTTTATTTTCAACATTCAACAACTCAAATTTGATTCCCCTGGACAATACGCCATCGATATTGCCTTGGACGGACGACAGGAAGCCTCGATCCTCCTCCGTGTCCAACAACAGTCGGGCCCACGCATCCTGCCCAGTTGAACCCAACCTGCTGAATGACGGCCTCTGAAATCATCGGGATCGCGGCCTCGGGAGTAGCTGCTGGATTGATCAATGCGGTTGCAGGCGGCGGCACCTTGATCACGTTCCCAGTGCTGCTGCTTTATGGCACCTCGCCCATTATCGCAAACGCCACCAGCACTCTTGCATTGCTTCTGGGCACTTCCGGAAGCGTGTATGGTTATCGTGCACAATTCCCCGCAGTGCGAGGTTGGTTGCTTCGGTTTTTACCTGTGAGTTTGGCTGGAGGTCTTTTGGGAAGCGTCCTGCTTCTTTATTTTCCTGAATCCACATTCAACCGGTTAATCCCATTTTTAATGCTCTTCGCGACCCTGCTTTTCTTAACCCAAGGACTGCTACGACGTTGGATCCTCCCCCATCTCGGTCAACGCGAACACACCAAGCCTTTATATGGTGCGCTCATTTTTCAATTCGGCATCTCAGTTTACGGCGGTTACTTCGGAGCAGGGATCGGGATTCTGATGCTCGCCACTATGGGGATGTTGGGCCTGTCCGATATTCATCAGATGAACGCCCTGAAGACATTCCTCGGGTCGTTGATCAATCTCGTCGCTGCTGCATATTTTGTGCAGGCTGGCCTTGTGGACTGGTCCAAGGCTGGGGTCCTCTGCCTCGGTGCGATTGCCGGCTACTTTCTCGGATCTCATTACTCGCAACGCCTTCCCCAAGCTCGCGTCCGACAATTGATCATCCTGATTGGTCTCAGCATTTCGATCGTCTTGTTTTACAAACAGTTCAGGTAGTTGACGCAATCTCAAACGGTGGACGCCGGAAGGTGGATTCGAAATAGAGAACCTTGGCCTTCCTCACTCACCACCGTCACCTCGCCTCCGTGCGCGATCACCACCGATCGCACCACACTTAGTCCCAATCCAAGCCCCCGTTGCGAACGGCTTTTGTCGCCGCGAAATAATCTCTCCCATATCCGCAACTGTTCGCTCTTGGCGATTCCCAGTCCGTTATCCTGAAACTCAACAACGACGTTTTGTTTTTCTTGGTGAGTTCGGATCGAAATCTTTCCGCCATTCGGCGTGTACTTCAGCGCGTTATCCAGCAAGTTTGCGATGACTTGGCGCATCCTGACTCGATCAACTTTTGCAGTGCAATTTTCACCCAAGAATTTTTTAACGATAATTTCCTTATCTTCAGCCACACACTCGTAAAGCTCCACCGCCTCGTCGATCAATTGGCCCATATCCGTCAACTCGAGATGCAAACGCATGACGCCCGCTTCGGCCTCGGCCACATCCAGCAGCGTGGTGAGCATCGTCAACACTTTATCCGATTCTTCGAGGCATTCTGAGAGTGCTTCCTCAGCCTGGCCGGGTCGCGCTGCCGCCCCCAACCCCTCCTCAGCAATCCCACGCAACCGCGCCAAAGGGGTTCTCAAATCATGCGCCACGTTATCCAACGACTCGCGCATGCTGCGAATTAAGCCCTGATTCTTTTCCAGCACGCGATTGATGACTTCCGCCAGTTCATCCAACTCATCCTCCACCCGTCGCACCGGAACACGTGCACCTAGGTTCCCCGTGTCTACAATGGACTTGGCGGTCGCAATAATTTGACGCACCGGTCTCATCGCTCGGTTCGAGAGCAGAACTCCTCCCATAATTCCTAAGATTACTATCGGCACCATCACACTCAGGAATAGATTACGAAACGGTCGCAGTAAGATGTCACGATTATTGGCACTTCGACCAACCTGCAACCAGTTCCCATCAGGCAGGCGCAACGTCGTCAAAAGGAAATCTTTTTCCTCGTCCTTCGGGATACGAAGCGTCGCCTCTGCTTCGATCTTCAAACCCGCCTGACGCACGTTGAAAGTGACCCACTCATCAGGCGCGACCACCAAGACGTTATTCTGCAGAATATCCGCTAGCCGCACGTAGTATTTTGATTCATGCCCCTCACGATCGAGGTAATCGCCCAAACCCCTTGGCCCTCCGGCCCCATAAACCGTGAACAATTCCTTAGATCGAGCCAAAACCACCTCGCGATCCTTACGCTCCATCGCAATCTGCAACCCGATATACATCACCAAGAATAAGGCCGCCGCACTCAGGATGAAAACGCTCGCATACCACAGGTTGAGACGAAACCCAATCGTCCGAAGCCTACGACTCCAACCCCTTTCTTCCTGTGGCTTCAACATAGTTCAAGGCGGGCTATCGGCTCTCAAGGAATATCCGACCCCTCGATGAGTCTGGATCATTTTAACGCCGAATCCTTTGTCCACTTTCGTTCGCAGCCGATGCACTAATACATCCACAATATTAGTTTGCGGATCGAACCTGTAATCCCAGATATGCTCGAGCACCATCGTCTTGGTGACCACTCGGCCTGCATTCCGCATCAAATACTCGAGCAACCCGAATTCACGCGCTTGAAGGTCGATCCTGCGCCCAGCACGCGATACCTCGCGCGTCAACAAATCTAGAATCAACTCGCCCAACACAAGCCGAGTGGGTTCGGTGCTTTGAGTGGTTCTTCGGAGCAATGCGTGAACCCGCGCCTGCAATTCGGCGAACGCGAACGGTTTGGTCAGATAATCGTCCCCTCCCGCCTGCAACCCGCGCACCCGATCTTCCACCGTCGCTTTCGCACTCAGGAGGATCACGGGCACATTGAACTTTTCCGCACGAATCGTTTTGAGAAGTTGTAGTCCATCGAGTTTTGGCAGCATGACATCAATGACCGCAGCGTCATAGGGCGCAATGCGCACCATGAGCAATGCCTCCTCGCCATCCATCGCATGGTCCACGGCATATCCCTGTTGCCTCAAACCGTTGACGATAAACGAGGCGATCTTTTTGTCGTCCTCCACCACAAGAATGCGCATGTCTCCTATCATCACCAAAGTTCGCATCCTGTTCAACCTCGGTTCAGAGGCTACGATTTCATCCCCTAACAAGGTGTGCATTAAGTTTTAAAATTTCTGAAGGGATTACAACCAAAAGGTTTATCCAGCGTGGGGTGCGTCGATGACTAAGTAGCGTGTGCTCCCTCGGCTCCAAATGCGGAGTAGTGTGGATTTCTCCTTCGACTTTTCGCTCACCGCAACTGCCTCATTCGCCGTCCTGACCATGGTGCGATTGATCTCTAGGATGACATCTCCTTCACGCAATCCCACGTCGAATGGAACCGAGTCTTCCTTCACTCGCGTGACTAACGCCCCACTAACCTCCTTCGGTAATCCCAATTCTTGCCGAATATCACGATCCACATCTCCCACGGTCACTCCATCCAATGGATCCATTCGGTGACCATTTGAATCTTCCGACCCTCGGGCAGCCAGTTCGTTCCGTGGCATTTCTCGGAGTGTCACTTGAATATTTTTGCGTTTACCATCCCGCATAATCTCAAGGTTTACAGGTTGATTAGGCGCAGTTTGCGATACTTGCAATTTCAGCAGCCGACTCTCCTTGACCCGCTTGCCGTCGAAACCAAGAACCACATCCCCCGGCCTCAGTCCTGATTCCTCCGCCGGGCTTTTTGGAGAAATCTCCGCGACCAAGGCACCCCCTTGATCCTTCAATCCAAACTCGCGGGCTAACGCAGGGGTCACATCCTGAATATGCACCCCCAAAAACCCGCGTACCACTCGTCCGTAGGTCACAAAGCTCTCCATCACATGACGAGCCAAATTGACCGGAACCGCAAAACCAATACCCTGATTCCCTCCAGTTTGACTCAGGATCGCGGTATTGATTCCAATCAATCGGCCTTGAGCATCCACCAGCGCACCCCCAGAGTTGCCTGGGTTGATCGCTGCATCGGTTTGGATGAAATCTTCATACTCCATCCCCAACGTCGCCCGCCCCGTCGCACTCACAATCCCCGTGGTCACCGTTTGCCCAAGACCAAACGGATTGCCTAAGGCCAATACCACATCGCCGACCTCGATCTTGTCGCTGTCCGTGATCGTGACAAACGGTAAATCATTAGCCTCAATTTTTAGAACCGCGATATCCGTCTTAGCATCGGTTCCAATCACCTTAGCTGTGTATTCCTCACCGCCTTCGGACAGCGCGACCTTCACCTCGTCCGCATGCTCTACCACGTGATTGTTCGTTAGAATATAACCATCCTTCGAAACGATCACCCCTGATCCCAGCCCGTGCTGTTTCATTTTTCGACGAGGCATTTCGGAACGCTCCGGCCCGAACGGATTGAAAAATCTCCCACCATCCCCATTCAGTTCGGCAGTCGTAAACACTTTCACGACGCTGGGTGCAACTTTTTTTACGACTGGTGCCAAACTGTTACTTAATTTTCCGTCGCGACTGACTGCCGCTTCATCAATCTGGAATTTGACTGCAGCAGTTTTTTGATTGTCCTTGGCTTGGGTATTCCTCCAACCGAATTGCAAACTGGCCGTAACCAATGCTGCGACGATGAGGGCCCCACGAACGCGATCTGCGATTAATTGAATTCTGTTCTTCATAAGCAAAATGATGTGACTATTCTCTGACTCTCTTGCATCCAACTCACATGACCACATTGCCGCGTCACCCTGACACACACATTTCTTCCGCATTACATTTTCGTAATGCACTCAACGCAACCTTCGCTTGGGGTTGGCTGATCTTGCTGCTCCTAACGCCTTGGAAAGCTATGAGCGATCCCTACCCTGTCGCCGCAAGCAAGAAAGGTCTCCAAGTCCAGATGGTTGATGACGCGCTCGCTCTGGGGGTCAAACACGCCGCCCTGAACTGTAATCTCTCTGACCTTCTTGATCTGAGCAAAGCCACCCAATCCATCCCCCATCAATGGCAGGGCCGCGCCTACAGTTTTCATGAACCCGCCATCTCTCGCCTTGATCAACAGATTAAGCCTCTCGCCGACGCAGGTGTGCTGGTCTCGCTCATCATCCTTGTCTATGAAAGCAGCCAGCCTGAACTCAACAAACTCCTCCTTCATCCTAGCTACGACCGCACCGCGCCTAATCACCTCGGCGCATTCAATACAGTCACAGAAGACGGGCGTGGGGCCTTCCAAGCCTGTCTCAGCTTCCTCGCGGCACGTTATGGTTCAGCTAAATCGCCGCACGGTCGGGTCGTGAACTACATCATCGGAAACGAGGTCAATTCTCATTGGTTTTGGAGCAACATGGGGCGTGTTTCGATGGAACGATTTGCCGATGCGTATCTTACCAGTGTCCGCGCAGCCCACGATGCAATCAAGGTTCACGATGCCACCGCCCGAGTGTTCGTTTCCCTCGAACACCATTGGAACATCCACTACCCGGGCGGTGACGAAACCCAAACCTTTGCTGCCCGACCATTCCTCGAATATTTCGCTCGTGAAGCCAGAAAAGGAGGGGATTTTCCATGGCATGTCGCGTTTCATCCTTATCCAGAAAACCTCTTTGAACCCCGCACCTGGCTCGATAAATCCGCGACTTTTGAAGAGTCCACTCCTCGTATCACCTTTCGTAACCTTCCACTCTTAACCCGATTTCTGGATAAGGCAGAACTTCAATACGATGGTCAACCACGACGCGTCATCCTCAGTGAACAAGGTTTTCATGCAAAAGCCGGCGCTGAGGGAGAGTTGCTACAAGCGGCTGCCTACGCTTACGCCTACAAGCAAGCGGAGGCCCTCCCAGGCATTGATGCCTTTATCCTTCACCGCCACGTAGACCATTCGCACGAAGGCGGCCTGAATCTAGGATTATGGGAACGTAAACCTGACAGCATCGCCACCCCGGAGCGTCGCCGAAAAATCTACGAAGTATTTCGCAACGCCGATACTTCTAATCAAACAGACGCCTTTAGGTTTGCGCTTCCCCTAATCGGCTTAAGTTCCTGGGATTCATTAAAGGAGCAAGGCATCTCTAAGCCCTCGGCGAAACCCTGAGGTTTTC
>Ga0114966_10004590_pt1 | contig 11865 bp, 22 predicted proteins | sample M_130207_XF_Meta_FD_87029 | JGI IMG/M metagenome (GOLD analysis project Ga0114966, IMG submission 87029) | Freshwater microbial communities from Lake Montjoie, Canada to study carbon cycling - M_130207_XF_MetaG | ecosystem: Environmental > Aquatic > Freshwater > Lake | place: Lake Montjoie...
CCCTTTAAAGTATCCTTAATATCATCTATGATCATTTTCTTATGTTTGTGATCACCATCAATATGTATATTGATAATTCCAAAGTCTTCTTTATCGTCATTAAACTTTTTTAGATATTTCATTATGTATATATTATTTTGCCATTCTCAATTAATTTATTACCTTTGTAAAATGAATACTAAAATACATATTGTTGATTGTGAAGGCATACTTAAAATAGTTCAATCACATCATATAAAAGATGGTTGTATTAAAGTTCGTCATTATGAAGGCGATGATGATTATTATGATGAACCCACTCCTGTTACTATTAAAGAAACATTCTCAGTTATTACTAGTGGTCAATTCATTCGTAACTATGAAGATAAATCCAAGTTGAATGCTTGTACTATGTCTTCTGGTGGTATGGGAGAAATCAATCGACTAGCTTACTCTTATTCAGTAGTTGTTATGACTTATACTGGTAGAGGTAAGGTGTGGGAATCTGATTTAATTTATTCTGATGCTGGTATAAAACCCACTCGATTTGATATGTATTCATATCATGTTAATGAACCTGAACAAAGTTATATTGAATGGAGATTAGATTATGAAGTATTTGAATCTTTGAATTTAAATAAAATATTGGTTAAGTATTTAACTAAAGCAGATATTAGAAATTCTAAATTAGAAGATTTAGGTTTATAATTTGGAATGTACAAATATGATTTGTATATTTGTAGTATGAAAGCAATCACAAATAAAATCATCAATAATAAAGAAGTTATTATTATAGTATCATTTTTAGTACTCTTTGTTGGTTTAATAACCTACAACATCTTTGTACACGGAGTTAGATATTAATCTTTATTACTTATAACAATTTTAATATAATCAATAGGTACTTTATAATTACCTATTATTGCAGCATCGTTTTCAATTAAACCATCTTCTGATTTAGAACTTAAATAATCAATACATTGTGAGTCACATATACTTTCTATTTCAATATCATAATCTTGACCAACATATGAAATTAGATGTTGTAAAGCAAATACAAACTCTTGACCAGGTATATAAGGCAATGGTCTTGGTTCGTCACTAAATCCATAAATATCAAATTTCTCAATATAGATTCTAGTTACCTCATCAACACCACCTTTATTATATTCAACTTTAAAACCAAGATCTTCTATCTCACGGAAGATATCTTCAATGTTATCTAACATTTCTTTATTAGAATCAGATTCAAATATTTTATATTTCTTTAGATACTTCATTTGGTATAAATTCTAATTTTACTTTTTGGATCATTCCTATGACTTCTGAAAGCTCATCAATAGTATCAAGATTTTCCCAATCAACTGGATATCTAACTGATGGTAAAGTTTTAAATCCTTCAGATAACATATAATCTTCTATTCTTCTACAAGTCTCAATAAACCATTCTGGGAAAGGCCCAAATCCGCTTCTTTTCTCATCTTGTTTAATTATTCTTCTATCAATATCAATATCTATATAAAATGGCATATTAATATCTTGAAAAACCTCTCCTTTACCTTGTAAAGCCATAACTTTAATACGAATATCATTAGATGGTTCTATCTGATAATTACAATTATTATCTTTAAACTCTTGACAGATATCTTTGATTGTAGAAATAACTTCTTTTAGTTCTTCAAATTTTGATACAAATCTTGACTCAAAAAGTGTGTATTTTCTCTTAAAAAATGATATTCTTGGATTATTATAAATGAAAATATTAATGTTATATAATTCCTCACCAGAAAACTCTTTCATAAAATTATCAATATCTAAATAATCATCGGAATTAGGTATACCAATATCAATTGAATAATCACTTTCTTTTAGATAATCTTTTATTCTTAATAAAACATCCATTATATCTTCTAATCTGAAAAATCTATCTTGATTATCTTTAATATAAACTCTTAAACAATCTTCACCTTTTATACCATCTTTATAATATTTAAGTTCTGTGACACTATAATCAATCTGATAATCAGTTAACTCTAATAACATATCTTCAATATCTGCTTTTATATCAGCGGATACTGATTCAAATAATTTATATGATTTAAGATATCTCATTTAAGTATATATTATTTTGTCATTGTGAAAAGTAATTTGTATATTTGTAATTACTAAATCACTATAAAAATGAAAACAAGTTATTCAAGATTAAAACCATCACGAATCGAAGGCGCTGGTGTAGGCGTTTTCTCAATTAACTTTATTCCAAAAGGTACAGATCCTTTTGACGGATGTACTACACAATTAAGAAATATGTCTAATGAAGAATTTCAATCTTTATCTGAAGAAAAAAAGAAAATGGTGAAAGACTTTTGTTACTACTCAAGTGGTAATTGGAGAGTGCCACAAAACTTTAATACATTAGATATTAGTTGGTTTGTTAATTCATCAGTCCAGCCAAACTTAGAATTCAATACCAACAATGGTAGATATGTTACTTTAAGAGACATCGAAATTGATGAAGAATTAACATATGAATATTTAGTTTATGAATAAAAATTAGTTTCTCTTTTAATATATAAAAGAAAACTAATCACTATGGCAAAGGCAAGAGAACAAGGTAAATCAAAAAGAAATAGAAAAAACTGGGTTAAGAATTTTAAAAGACTTAAACAAAACGAAGAAGTTTTAAAAAGCCTTAAATCTCAATCATAAAAAAATCCCACTTTTGGTGGGATTTTTTATTTTTGTATTAACATTTGATAATTCTATTCTTATTGTGAGTAATTTACTTTGGGTCTCCATATTCGCCACGATTTGGGCAATCCACACAGCTACGATATCCCTGTCGCAAACCTTGAATTATGTCTCCCCAATATCTTCGATCTTTCTCGTAATCGGAGTATATGGACTCATATGTTTTGGTTGGATGAATGAAGTCACCATCTCCGTTTTGACAGGTTACGCCACTTCCAACAAAAGCTATTACACTTCCTCCTTTTTTCCCGTTCTTGCTGTAGAATTGCATATAATCCTCAGACTCATATTCCAAGCAATAAACCGCGATACAAGGGATGTTTCCATCTGGGGTAGATACATTAATTTTTTTCTTAAACATGTCAAAAAGACCTTCAAACGTTTTAATATATTTCATATTGATTTTTTTTTTTATAATTTATATATTAAGTTAAAAAAATGATTTATTTTTGTATTAAAATTTGATAAACTCTATATGTAACTGCGTCACTAGGTCCTCGTAGAAAACCATTATCTCTTTCCCAAGAACCACCACCAGTAACAAACCCTAAAGATTTAACATAATCTTTAACTCTTTCAAAGGATGAATTGATATCATCTTCATTGGATAAACATAGTCCTAAATCACCTTGAACTTCAACTATTATCTTAGGTGTTTTTTCATTACAAGATATAGTCATTGGTGTATAACCAACCATTGTGAACAAACCAATATCTTGTAACTCTAATACCATATCTTTGATATCATCAATCATATCATCACACTCTGATAAAACAGATTCTCCATAGTACAATCTCATTTGGGGAATTGAATGTGATTCAAATATCTTAGTCTCTTTAGAGACTCTCTCAGTATATGTTTTTAAGTATCTCATATTAATCTTAGTATATAATCATAGAATAAGTTATTGATTTCTTCTTCATATACATGAAAGCTTTTACCAGTTACTTCTTCTATTTGTTGTTTATAACTCATTAGTTCATTCCAGAATCTATCTTTATGTTCAGCAGGTATATTATAAATAACGATATCTTTAACTTCTTCTAATGAATCTACATTTGTAGTCATAATATCTTGACCACCACTATTTCTAAATGCCCAGAATCTATGTTCAGGATAATCATCATTATCATCACCAAATCTTTCATTAGAATGTGATAAAATACCAAAATCGTCAAATAAGTCATTTAGAACCATCATTAAGTCATGATACTCATCTTTATTAGATTTATTCTCTTTTATTATATGGTCTATATTTTGATAAAAAACTATCTTAAATGATTCACAACCTTGTAATATTTCTTCTAAATCTGATTTAGACATCATAGAAAAATCTCCACTAATATAAGCTGGTATTCCTTTATAATACTTATCATGAGTACCACTATTTACTTTAGCTAAAGGATGTTCACCACCACATTCAAATTCCACAAAATTGAATTTAGCTCTATTAAAGAATAAAATAGAATAACTAAAATGATGAGGTGTTAAATAATCTATTAACCTCTTAAATACTTCTTCTATGTCACTATAACTAAAATCAACCGTTGATTGTTTATTAACAACTATCTCAATCACATCTTCACATAACTTATTAGATACCTTCTTAACATCATCAAAATGTTTACTAGTAACAAATCCCTCATGGTCCAATTCTATTAAAATATCAGATATATCATCCCATAATTCATATGGAATATCTGATTGATCTTCAAATAGATCTTCAAATAGTTTATATGTTTTTAAATATTTCATTTGTATATAATTATTAAATTCTTTAAATTACCAATCCAATTGTGTTCAACAATCTCTCTTCTATTTATACTAGATCTTTCATGTTCACTAACAGATAAAACAGAACACCCTTTATATCTGTCACCTAAATAATCAACTATTCTTAATATAACTTCTCTTACCTCATCAAAAGGAAATCCGTCATAATAGTTTAAGCCTAAACCTTTATACTCTGATAAATAAATACAAAGTATTTTATCACCACGTTCTAAATGAGGAAGATTCGTACCAGAACCCGGTATATTACCCCATCCAGGAAATTCAGGACCATCATATATCTTTATATCAAATCTACCATCTGTCAATTCATAACAAATCTCAGTAAGATCTTCTCTTACGTTAATATCATTAGATTCGAATATTTGATATGATTTTATATGTCTCATTATCTTATTAATCCCCACATATTTTCTACATTAATATTATAATCAAGTAGTATATTTTCTATTTCTTGAAAATTAACATCATTATATTCTAATACATTAACAAATCTATCACTATTTTGAGCTTTGAATACTTCCCAATTATCGGTATAACTATAAGACCAATCTTCATCCGATGTTAAATTTTCAACCGCATCATCTAATATTTCATGAACTGATGTGTAAGAACCACGTTCTAAATCAATCATCATGTACTTACCTCTACCATCCACATTCTCCACATAATCATCTACTTGAATAAATAGAACAGTGTATATAGACTTTATATTTACTTTATCAACTTGAGGAGATATCTTAGCTTTTAGAAAAATCTTTTCTAAAGAGTCTTGTTCTTCTGGGTTTAATTCCTCATTAAATTTTCTTAGATGTTTCATAGTTTTATATATTTTATTTCCAAAATTCTATTCTTATAAAGTTATTGGGCCAAACATCTAAGTCTGATAACGCATTTATGTTAATTCGTTTATATTGGAGTAACTCAGGCTCTTCTTGGTCATCTTCTTCCATTTCAAATGTGATTCCATAATTAGTAAACCCTTCACCATTCATAAAATCAATTGCTCTTTCAATACACTCAATTACCACTGGTGGTGGAGTTTGTCCTTCTAATTCATACTCTTCATCTTCATCTACTGTTTGAATAACAACAATCCATTTCCCACTTTGTGAATCAGGCCAAACCTCAGCCTTCCAAATTGGTTCATCATTAACCTCTAAAAAGATATCTGGTAGGTCTTGACCAACTGATTCAAATATTTTATATGTTTTTAAGTGTTTCATTCTTTAAATTTTATTATTAATTGTCCAATTGAATAATCCATCCTTTGTTCTGGCTTAAACTTTAAATATAATTCCTCTCCTTGTAATTCAACTGGTATTAAGTTATGAACATACTTACTACTTACTTCGATATCTCTTATTGAATATCCTTCTGATTCCATATAACTTACCATTGATAATAAAGTATCTTTAATCTTGTTATAATCAAATCGAGGAGCTCCATAAGCACCTAATGGTGAAGGTTCACTTTTCTTTTGCATAGTAACTTTTATATACTTATCATCTCTACTTAAAACTTCAGAACTAACCTGAACATTGAAATTAACATCCCATAACTCAAGAGACATATCTTCTAAAGTTCTTAAACGTTCTTGTCGTTTATTATAACTATCAGATGCTAAGTCTGACATTGATTCATATGTTTTTAAGTATTTCACTTAGTATATATTAAATTGGCTCTGACAAAATCTGACGGAGTCAGTTTAAAAAAATTTCCAGGACCCACCACCACTATTTAATCTTGATAAAATCAAGTGACATAAAATTAACGTAGTAGTTTTGGTTTATAGCCCAAATTAAATCACCCTCTTTTATAGGGTGTTCAGGTCTTTGAAAATCATCTTGGTGTCCTACATGTTTACACTTATTACAATTCCAACCATCCATCGATTTTAAATCATTAGGAGGTGAAACACTTTCACTACCACAATTTGGACAAGACTCATAATATTCCCAACTATTGTTTTCAAAATAAGAATTATTACTTAACTCAAATCCTTCTTCTTTTAAGTAAGAAAATAAATGACTAAATTCTGATTCAAATTCTTTCAACTTAACAGTATCAGTACCATTACTTATTTCAACTCTAATTATATCTTTACTATCCCTCCACTTGTCTTTAGTGTGTGTATGATGTAAACTAGAACCTTTATACTCATATATCTTATACTCAACTCCTTTATCACTCAACTCAAGTAAGATATCCTTACAAGTATTTTTAATTTCAGATAGTACAACGGATTCGTTAAACTTTTTTAGATACTTCATATTAGTATATATTATATCAATTATTTAACTTCATACATATATATACATCCTAAATATGAACTTTCTCCACAAAATGGATCATATGTCAATGAGAATTGATTACCAGTACTTCTACCTAACCATTTACTAAAACTGAGAGGATCACTAAAACTACAGGTAAAATCTTTACCGTATTTTTTTCTTATTTCTTCTTCTACTTTTTTAATACCATCCGCAGATATTTTGCCATTATCAATACAATTAGATTTTACTAAACCAACAAACTCTTCTTCTGTTGGGAATTTAATATTCATATCTTTTAGTTTTTGAATATTATCTTCTGTATTATAATCACCATAATTTGTATATAGTTTTAACTCATTCAGATATTGTTCAAATAATTTAATATGTTTCATATTGTATATTGTCTCATATCTTTTTCAAGAATAATCTTCTGTATAAGACCAAGAATGATTTGTTTCTCTTCAGTATCTCCCTGATGTGGATTGGATACTGGCACGAAGTCAGATTCTTCTGGACTAGATAAAATAGCTTGTATAGTCATTGCAAAAAAATCTTCTATATTCTTTCTATTTGAAAATCTTATTTCATGTTTTGGTTCAGGTATATAACTACCAGTACGAGTTCTTAAAAAAGAATATATTTTACCATCTTTGAACATCAGTGTGTGCGCAAAGAAAGATGGTGGTTTGGAATCCTCTTTCTTTCCAATCACATTAATAGGTATTACTAAATAATTTTTATCTTTAGAAAGGTCTCCATTTTCTTTAATAAAAGTCTCTATTGGTTTTAAAATAAATTCTGGGTCGTGTGTGATTTCAACTTGAGAATTTGGAAAAATAGCCACCACCACCGAAAATACTTCTTGGCTTATAGACCTATTAGCATAATTTTCAATCTCTTTAGCTTTTTTATTAACATCACCATGTTGTTTAAGACCAAGTGATGTCTGATAAGCTCCTTGTAAAGTCCTGTTAAAATTAGGACTCCATTCTTCAAATAATTTAATATATTTCATAGTTGTATTTTATTTTATAAATGTATATATTAACTTGTGTATATGGAATAAAATAACTATATTTGATATAAAATTTAATATGTATAAACTTATAGTAAAGAATAAAGGAGTAACTATCATAGATAAAAATTTATCTCAAGATGAATGTGAATCTATAAAAACAACAGGTGCTCAATGGTTTTGTGATGTCTTTATGAAATATGTAGGTTTGGATATTAGTGACTACACTATTAAAGAATACCGAAATGGTAAAGATTATTTCATCATACATATCAGACAGGAAGACCTTATTAAACTAAGAGAAGATAAATTATCAGATTTATTTAAATAGTTTAATCTTATTAAATATTAAAACATATAATAATAAATATAAAATTCTAATAATGAAGACATTATACTTCATAATATTGTTATTAATATCAGTAAGTATTAAATCCCAAATTCGATTTGAAACTACATCAGGTGTTATTACTAGCTTATGGAATACTGAATCCATTTATAGTTACTATACTATTAAAGATACCGTAGTTGCTAAAACAGGAGCTTATTTAACAACAGACATATCTATAAATAAATCATTTAATGTAGAAAAGATTTACCCTAATCCTAATAAAACAATTGTTAATATTATATACACTGTTCCTTTTCAAACCAAAATAAATATTAGAATAATTGATATTAGTGGCAGTATAATAGAAACTGTTATTAATGATGAACAATCTATTGGTCGTTATAAAGCTGAGGTAGACATTAGTAAAATATCAACTGGTGTTTATTATATAGAAATCATAACTGAAATAGGCTGTGTATCTTCCACTCCAGATGGAAAATACATTATTTATTCTTGGGAATAACAAATTAATTTGTTTATTAAAGCTAAAATTACTACCTTTGTTAAAAATATAAACATCATGCGTTCAATACTTACTTTAATACTAACTTTAACCACACTATATAGTTTAGCAGGTGGTTTAGACTCAATGTCAATCATGTTGAATCACTCAACTAATAAAGAAATCAATCTACATCTTAGAACTAATGATAAAGAGTTATCATCTAATGGATTCTTAACCGCTGTTGGTGGTTTAGGATTTATTACTACTGGTCTTTTATTAGAACAAAAAAGAATTCAACAAAATATACCTGATGGACATAATGGTTACAGTAAAAGTAAAGATATAGGTCTTAATTACTTTATTACTTCGTTAGGTGCTAGTATGACTATCACCGGTGTTATTATGATTAGAAAAGCTTATAAAAAATGAAAATATTAATCTTGGGAAATGGAAGACATGGTAAAGATACCTTAGCCGAATTGTTTAATCAATATTTCGGTTTAACTTTTATGTCTTCTTCTCAAGCTTCTGCTGACTTCTTTTTATATAATCAACTAAAAGATAAGTATGGTTACACTTCATCTGAAGAATGCTTTGAAGATAGAGTTAATCACCGTGAAGAATGGTATCAAGCTATCTGTAATTACAACAAAGATAATCGTGCTCGTTTAGCTCAAGACATTCTTAGTCGATCTGATTGTTATGTTGGTATGAGAGACAAAGAAGAATTCAATGAATGTGTTAAACAAAAGTTATTTGATTTAATCATTTGGGTAGATGCTTCAAAAAGATTACCATTAGAACCAGGCACTTCATTTAATATTAATATGTCAGATGCCGATATCATTGTAGAAAACAATGGTACATTTGAAGAGTTTGTAGAAAAGTCTAAACGTATTGGTAAAATATTATTTGATACTATCTAGTTTTTCACTTTTCAATATAAATATATATGTTATAAAAAATATTAAATACTATATGAAATATATTAAAAAATTTGAGAATTTTGATAATAATTCAAATTCAACTAAAGTAAATGAAGAATTTGTTGGACTAGGTGTTTTAGCTTTAGGTGGCTTAGCATTAGCCGGTTCTGCTATTTACACTGGGGCTAAAAAAATATGGTCTAAACATGTTACTGGATTAAAATACGAACCAACAGGTAACAAAGAAGAAGTAATTAACAAAGAAACTACAAAAAAAGAGATAATATCAGAGTATAAAGATAAAGAAGGTAAGTTATATTGGGGTTATGACCACAAATATAATCCAGACGCACAAATGGGTGATTTACCGTCTAAAGATATTTATACAGCCATTTTTAATGAATCTGATTTAGATAGGCTAAAAAAATATTTAAACGGTATTAAAGTAAAAACATTCGCGGGTATAGGTGCGGTTCATGATTATTTAGACAAACCAAAAGTTGTTGATATGATTTATAAAAGTAGTTTAGTAGATCCTGACGAAGGCAATTATTAATCTTTACTACTAAATTCATCAGTCAAACGATTAAAACCTTTCCAACCTGATAAAGATAAATAAAAAAACCCAGTCTAATTGATTGGGTTTTTTTATTTCTTTATGTAACATTAAACTTTTTTGTATATTAAAGATATTAATAGTATATTTGTTTATATCATGTATTTGGTATACCTATTAAATTAATAAATAATTAATGACAAAAAAGAAAGAAAAGATAGATCCGGTTGAAATAACAACAACTGATCCATCTAAAGAGGTTGTTGAACAACCAAAAAAAGAAGTTGTTAATCAACAACTCAAAGAACAATCCAAGGTTGAACCAAAAAAAGAACCAATCAAACCAATTATATTTGATGTTGAAGTTGCTAAGAAGTTAGTTAATATTCATTCATCTGCTCAAAGTAGAAACTTAGAGTTTAATTTAACTTTTGAGTATGTTAAGAAACTTTTAGAATATCATACTTGTTATTATACTAATGTAATCTTCACAGAAGAGGGTGGTAGTGCAAGATCATTTGATAGAGTAGATAATGATAAAGGATATGTTATTGGCAATGTAGTTGCTTGTACCATTGATATTAATGGAAAGAAAAACAATTTAACTTTAGATGAAATTGTTTGTTTATATAAGAAGTTAGCTTACCTAAAAAAGTAATTGATGAGAATCTCCCAAATAGAATCTAAGATGATAAGTAATACCGAACAGATGAGGTTATTACAAAAACAAGTTGCTGAACTCAGTAAATCCAATAATAGACTTTCTGAATTAAAAGAATCTAAGTTATTAGAAATGTTTACCGAGTATATTGAATTAGGAACTATTTATAATGTAACTGGTTACATGTATTTAAATGGTGTTCAAACTGGTGTTAGAGATAGTTTTATTAATCCAAACTTTCAAACTGGTGATAAAATTGAATTCATTAAAAAGAATAAGAAATCATTTGTTATTAAATGTATAACTAAAGTTACTACTAAGATTGAAACACCTGGTGGAGTTAGAACAAATCATACCTCACATCCTGATTGGATATTTAGAATTGATATCAATTCTTTATATAACTATATGATGAGACAATCCGAATTCAAAACCTCATTTAACTCTTATACTAAAAGAAAAGAGTCATTAGAATTATTGGGTATTTAATTAATATAGATAGAAATGTACTAATTAAATTATGTAAAGGTTAAAACCCAAGAAAGTAATTCATGATTATCATTTGCTCCTCCCGTTGCCGCACCGAATCCCATATAGTAAGAACTTGTGTCAAATGAGAAACTAGTAAATGTTTTATTTGCCGAACCAGGTTTACTATTTGTTGTGTTCCAATAAAGCGCAAATGTTTGTGCCGAATGATTATAATCACCCCAGAAATATAATGTTTGTCTCCAGAGTCCTGAGGCAACACTTGTTACACCTTGTGAAACATTATTTTTATACCAAGTAAAATTGTTGTTTGTATATGTTAAGAAGGTAATTGCGTTTATTGCTGTACTAACATATCCTACACCACCACCTGAGGATCCATTAGTGTTATTAGTTGGTGTCCATTGAATACAATATCCATCAGCGCCCGATCCTCCTCCAATAAATGTTGACCATTGAGCCGAGAAATTTCTATTATATTGAATTGCAGTTGTTCTATAAACATTTCCAATTTGACTAGCAGCTGCGGTTGTTAAAAAATAAATGTTTGAAGACACTGATGTATTACCAACACCCACAAGACC
>Ga0114966_10004591_pt1 | contig 11864 bp, 11 predicted proteins | sample M_130207_XF_Meta_FD_87029 | JGI IMG/M metagenome (GOLD analysis project Ga0114966, IMG submission 87029) | Freshwater microbial communities from Lake Montjoie, Canada to study carbon cycling - M_130207_XF_MetaG | ecosystem: Environmental > Aquatic > Freshwater > Lake | place: Lake Montjoie...
CTTAGCTTCGTAGACGCCCTGCCAGTGGGACCGTCGATCATCCATCGACTGCCCCTTAGCTCCCCGCGCCCAGCTTCTTCGCCACGTCCTCAAGCTGTTCCAGCGTGCTGTAGTGGATGCTAAGGGATCCCTTGCCGCCCTTGTCCTTGATCTCGACTTTCAGACCGAGGGCGTCGGCGAGGCGTTTTTCAAAAGCCTGGGTGTCGACAGACTTCAGGGTCGTGGCGCGCGGCGCGCGGCCCTTGGCCAGGGCTTCGGTTTCACGGACGTTGAGGCCCTGCTCGACAATGCGCATCGCCATGGCCTCGGGATTGTCGGCCCCCAATACCGCGCGGGCATGACCCGCGGTCAATTTACCAGACAATACAAGGTCTTGAACTGATTTTGGCAAAGCCAGAAGCCGCACGGTGTTGGCCACGTGGCTGCGGCTCTTGCCGATCGTGCCGGCAATCTCTTCCTGGGTGCGGCCGAACGCGTCCATCAGATTGCGATAGCCCTGCGCCTCCTCGATGGCGTTGAGGTCCGCGCGTTGAACATTCTCCAGTATGGCGATTTCGAGGGCTTCGGCGTCATCAAGCTCGCGGACCACGATGGGCAACTCGCGCAGGCCTGCCCGCTGCGCCGCCCTCCAGCGCCGCTCGCCGGCGACGATCTGGTACTCACCCTCGGCCCCGGCCACCGGCCGCACGAGGATCGGCTGCAAGAGGCCCTTGCTGCGAATAGACTCGGCCAGTTCGTCGATCTCGGCCTCGCCGAAGACGCGCCGCGGCTGATCGGGGTTGCGGCGGATCAGCTCGATCGGCGCAAGGCGCCGTCCGTCGCCGAACGGCGCGGCGGCCAGCACAGCCGGGTCCTGGGTTTCTCCCAGCAGCGCCGCCAGCCCCCGGCCCAATCCTCGTTTTTGATCGCTCATCTGTTTTTCGCTCCGAAATCCCTCAGGCGGCGCGCGCCTGGCGGGCCCTTTCCTGAGTGACGAGTTCACGGGCGAGCTGCAGATAGGCCTGGCTGCCCGCGCAGGCCAGGTCGTAGATCAGCGCCGGCTTTCCGTGACTTGGCGCCTCGGAAACCCTGACGTTTCTTGGGATTTTCGTCTGATAGACCACCTCGCCGAAGTGGGCGCGGACATCGCTCTCCACCTGGCCCGAGAGGCTGTTTCGCTTGTCGAACATGGTCAGGACAATACCCTGGATCTCCAGCCGGGGATTGAGGCTGGCCCTCACCGCCTCGACAGTGCGCATAAGCTGGGAGAGGCCCTCGAGCGCGAAGAACTCGGCCTGCAGCGGCACCAGCACCGCGTCGGCCGCGGCCATGGCGTTGACGGTGAGCACATTGAGCGACGGCGGGCAGTCGATCAGCACATAGGTAAAGCGCGCCTCGCCCTCGGCCTCCCGCAACGGCCCCAGCGCATCCTTCAGGCGGTAGGAGCGGTGCGTGTCATTGGCCAGCTCCAACTCGACGCCGGACAGATCCGGATCGGAGGGCGCGATAAAAAGCCCGGTGATCGCCGTCGGCAGCGCCGCTTCGGTCAGTGAGTTGTCGCCCAGGATGACGTCATAGCTGGTGATCTTGCGATCGGCCCGCGGGATGCCCAAACCGGTTGTAGCGTTGCCCTGCGGGTCGAGATCGATGACCAGCACCCGCTCGCCGATGGCCGCCAGGGCCGTGGCGAGATTGATCGCCGTGGTGGTCTTGCCCACCCCGCCCTTCTGGTTGGACACCGACAAAACGCGCAAGGCTTTAGCGGGCACGGACGCCTCCCTTTACCACCACGAGCTGGCCGGACGCGTCGCTCAGACTGGGCTTCAGGCTGTAGTCGAAGGTCCAGCGGGTCTTGGCCTCGAGGATTTCGGCCTCCACATCCCGCCCCTTAAAAAAATAACCCGTCGCCCCGCTCATCAGATAGGGCCGGGCATAGCCTAGCAGGCGAATGAGCGGCGCGCAGGCCCGGGCGGTTACGATATCCACGGTCATTTTGAGCTCTTCGGCCCGGGCGTTGTGGACCGTGGCCGGCAGATCGAGTGTTTTGACCACCTCGTTGAGGAATACGCAGCGCTTGGCGGTGCCCTCGATGAGGTGAACGCGTGAGCCGTCGCGGCCCTTCAGCAGGATCGCCAGAACAATCCCGGGAAATCCCGCGCCCGTGCCCAGATCGGCCCAGACCTCGGCCTTGGGCTCGAATTTCAGCAACTGGGCGCTGTCCCACGCGTGGCGCGGCCAGAACTCGGCCAGGGCCGAGGGGCCGACGAGGTTCATCTTCTCGTTCCACTCGGTTAGCAGCTGCTTGAACGTGGCCAGATCGGCCATGTGCGAGGGCGCGGCGTCGGTGGCGGCCTGAAAACTCGCCGCGTCTGTCACCATAAGGGATTCAGGCGGCACGGGGGCGCCTGACGTGAACCAGAAGCGCGGTCAGGGCGCCGGGCGTGACGCCCTCAATGCGGCCGGCCTGGCCGAGGGTCTGCGGGCGGATGGCGGCCAGTTTGGTGCGCGCCTCGTTGGAGAGCCCGCCGACAGTTGAATAGTCGAGATCCTCCGGCAGGCGCAGGTTCTCGTCGCGCCGGAAGGCTTCGACGTCGGCGGTCTGGCGATCGAGATAGCCGGCGTAGGCGGCGTCGATTTCGACCTGCTCGCGGATAGCGGCCGGCCACTCGCCGATAGACGGCCAGACAGCGGCCAACTGATCGAATGAGATATCCGGATAGGCCAGCAGTTGGGTCAGGGAGCGGCGCTGGCCATCGGCATTGACCCTGAGGCCGTGCGCGGCGGCCTCTTTCGGCGAAAGGGTGAGCTTGGCGGCCTCGGCGCGAGCGGCCTCCAGCGCCTGCGCCTTATCCGCAAAGGCTTTGGCGCGTTCGGGTCCGACGCAGCCAAGGCTTACGCCCAGGGGCGTCAGGCGCTGGTCGGCGTTGTCGGCGCGCAGGATCAGGCGGAACTCGGCGCGGGAGGTGAACATGCGATAGGGTTCGGTGACGCCCCGGGTCACCAGGTCGTCGATCATCACCCCGATGTAGCCCTGGTCGCGGGCGATGCTGACCGGCTCGGCGCCGGAAGCCGCCCGGGCGGCGTTGAGGCCCGCAATCAGGCCTTGCGCGCCGGCTTCTTCATAACCGGTGGTGCCGTTAATCTGGCCGGCCAGATAGAGGCCTGGCAGGCGCTTGACCTCCAGAGCGGGCGTAAGCTCGCGCGGATCGACATAGTCATATTCGATCGCATAGCCGTGGCGGCGAACGACCACGTTCTCCAGGCCGGGGATGGTGCGCAGGAACGCGTCCTGTGTTTCACGTGAAACAGAGGTCGATATGCCGTTCGGATAGACGGTGTCGTCGTCAAGGCCCTCCGGCTCCAGAAAGATCTGGTGGCTGGTGCGGTCGGCGAAGCGCACCACCTTGTCCTCAATGGAGGGGCAATAGCGCGGCCCGCGCCCAGTCAGCTTGCCGCCATAGACGGCCGATTCCGACAGGCGGTCGGCGATGATCCGGTGGGTCTCTTCCGTGGTGTAGGTGACGCCACAGGCGACCTGCGGATTGGTGATTTCCTCGGTCAGGAAGGAAAACGGCACGGGATCGGCGTCGGCTTCCTGCCGCTCCAGCTTGTTCCAGGCGATGGACGAGCCGACCAGCCGCGCCGGCGTACCCGTCTTCAGGCGGCCCATGGCCAAACCCAGGCCATAAAGCCGGTCGGAAAGCCCGATCGACGGCGCCTCGCCGACCCGGCCGGCCGCCGTGCGCTCCTCGCCGCAATGGATGACGCCCTTGAGGAAGGTGCCGGTGGTCAGCACAGTGCGCAGCGCGGCATAGGTTTGGCCGCCGGCCCCGACCGCGCCGGCGACGACGCCGTCCTTAACGATCAGGTCTTCGACCGCGTCGGCGACGATTTCCAGATTGGGATAGTCCGCCAGCTCGGCCTGCACGGCCTGGCGATACAGTTTGCGGTCGATCTGCGCCCGGGGGCCGCGCACGGCCGGTCCGCGCGAGCGGTTGAGCATGCGGAATTGAATGCCGGCCGCATCGGCCATCCGGCCCATCAGCCCGTCCAGCGCATCGATTTCCCGGACCAGATGGCCTTTGCCCAGGCCGCCGATAGCCGGGTTACAGCTCATTTCGCCTACGGTTTCGACCTTGTGGGTGAGCAACAGGGTGCGCGCGCCAAACCGCGCCGCGGCCGCCGCCGCTTCACACCCGGCGTGTCCGCCGCCAATAACAATGACGTCCCAGGAGGTCATGCGGCGGCTTATAAGGTCAGGGGCGTCGAAGAGTCGAGCTTGGCCGGTGTTTCACGTGAAACATCACCGGCGTGGCGCCGCTCGAGCGGGCTATTTCCCGATGCAGAATTTCGCGAACACGGCGCCAAGCACCTCCTCGGCGTCGATCCGGCCGGTGATGCGCCCCAGCGCCCGGGCGGCAAGGCGGACGTCCTCGGCGGCGAGCTCGACTTGCCGAGCCGAGAGGGCGGCAGCCAGACGCTCCCGCGCCACGATCAAGCTCTCGACGTGGCGCTGACGCGTGACGGCCGGAAAGTCGCGAGCGGAGAGGGCAGCGATAACTTCCTCCTTAAGTGCAGAAACAAGATCCGCCATCCCCCGCCCGTCCGAGGCGGAAACCGGCAGGATCTTCAGCCCGACAAAATCAGCCAACTCACTGGCTTCGGCGCCGTCCGGGCCCATCGCCAGGTCGGCCTTGTTGAGCAACAGGAAATCACCGGCCCTGGTCAGATCATGAGCGTGCCGCCACGCGGCGCTTGACCCGGCGCCATCGACGACCCACAGGCGCAAATCCGCCTGCGCCGCCCAGGCCCGCGCGCGGCGCACGCCCTCGGCTTCGATGGCGTCGTCGCTCTCACGAACTCCGGCCGTGTCGGCGAGGATGACCTTGTAGCCGCCGATCACCAGCGGAGCCTCAATCACATCGCGCGTCGTCCCGGGCGTCGCGGTCACAATTGCCGCCTCGCGCTCGATCAACGCATTGAACAGGCTGGACTTTCCAGCGTTCGGGGCGCCAATCACGGCAATGCGGAAGCCTTCTCGAACCCTTTGCCCGCGGGCCTGGTCCGCAAGGGCGCCGTCCAGCTGGCCTAGCAGGCCTTCCAGCGCCGCCCGCGCCGCATGATCCACATCCGGCGGCACCTCCTCATCCGGGAAATCCACCGCCGCTTCGAGCAGGGACAGGCTCTCGATCAGCGCGGCACGCCAGGCTTCGTGGGTTCGCGACAGCGCCCCGCCGAGCTGATCGAGAGCCTGGCGGGCCTGGCCGCTCGTCTCGGCGTCGATCAGGTCGGCGACGCCCTCGGCCTGGGCAAGATCAAGCTTTCCGGCTTCAAACGCCCGCCGGGTGAACTCGCCAGGTTCGGCTGGCCTTAGGCCCTGCGCCACAAGGCCCCCACTCACCGCCTCGGTCACTGCGGCCCCGCCGTGCAGGTGCAGTTCGCCCCCATCCTCGCCGGTGTAGCTCTCCGGCCCCGGGAACCACAGCACCAGCGCCTGGTCGAGCGTTTGGCCGCCCGCATCCTTCAAAGTGCGCAAACTCGCCCGCCGCGCCGCCGGAACCCGCCCGGCCAAGGCCTGCAGCGCCTCGCGCGTTCGCGGTCCCGACAGGCGGATGACCGCCACAGCCGACCGCCCTGCCGCGGTGGCCAGCGCAAAGATGGTGTCGTTCGCCAAGGGCTACGGCTTGCCGGCGGCGGCGCCCATCAGCTTCATGAACTGCTCCTGCGCCTGGCCGCCGAAGGTGAACCAGTTTTTCATCATCTCCTCTGGCTGCAGGGCCTGAATATTCTCCGCCATCTTCTTCTTCATCTCATCGACCATGAAGTCGTTGAGGACGCTCACGTCCGGCAGGCCCATGAAGGCGCGGGCTTCCTGCGGGGTGCAGTCGATATCGATGGTCACTTTCACGGGGTCACACTCCGGGCTTGCCGATGATGTCACTCTCTGGATAACCCTAGTTGAGCAATTGACAAAGGGAGAGCAGGCCATGGGTGAATACCGCACGATCAAAGGCAAGGACGGGTCATTCCAGGCCTATGTCGCCACGCCGGCGGGCAGCGCCAAGGCCGGAGCCGTCGTAGTCCTGCAGGAGATCTTCGGGGTCAACGCCGTGATGCGCGGCGTCACCGACGACCTGGCGGCCGAGGGCTTCCTCGCCATCTGTCCGGACCTCTTCTGGCGCATCAAGCCGGGCATCGACATCACTGACCAGACGCCCGAGGAATGGAAACAGGCCTTCGACCTGTTCGGCAAGTTCGACGCCGAGGCGGGCGTCGAGGACATCAAGGCGACCATCGCCGCGATCCGGTCCGATCCGGGCTGCAACGGCAAGGTCGGCGCGGTGGGCTATTGCCTGGGCGGCAAGCTCGCCTTCCTGTCGGCGGCGCGCACCTCGTCCGACGCTTCGGTCGGCTATTACGGCGTGGGCCTCGAAAACCTGCTCGATGAGTCCAAAGCGATCAAGAAACCCCTGATGCTCCACATCGCCGACGTCGATTCCTTCCAGACCCCGGCGGCGCGGGAAGCCATCGACGCCGGTCTGAAAGGCCACGCCCAGGTCACCATCCACCACTACCCCGGCCGGGACCACGCCTTCGCCCGTCCGGGAGGGGAGCATTACGACGCTGGAGACGCCAAACTGGCCAACGACCGCACGCGGGCGTTCTTCAAACAGAATCTCGCCTAGCGGCGCGAGCCGCAAGAAAAATAAGTACACGGAGGTCACGGAGCCCCCGGGCGAGCCCGAGGGCACACACGGAGATCACAGAGTTTTCGGAGCACGCTCAGACCCTCCGTGTCCTCCGTGTCTCCTCCGTGATCTCCGTGTGCTTATTTCAAGGCGCGCCAAAGCGCGCAGGGAGTTTTAAAATGCTGGCCATTGAAGCGGAAACGACCGGCGGGCCGGAGGTTTTGCGGGTGATCGAGAGGCCCGTGCGGGATCCGGGACCCGGCGAGATCCGCATCCGGCATACGGCCATCGGCCTGAACTTCATCGACACCTATCAGCGCACCGGCCTCTATCCCGTGCCGATGCCCGCCGTCCTCGGCCTCGAAGCCGCCGGCATCGTTGAGGCGGTGGGCGAGGACGTCACCCGCTTCAAAGAGGGCGACCGCGCCGCCTACGCCAACGGGCCGCTTGGCGCCTATTCCGAGGCCCACTGCGTGCCGGCCACCCGCGCCGTGCATGTGCCCGACGGAGTTTCGCTGGAAACCGCGGCCGCCGCCATGCTGAAAGGCATGACCGCCGAGTTCCTGGTCCGCCGCTGTTTCCCGGTTCGGGCCGGGCAGACGATCCTGGTTCACGCAGCGGCCGGCGGGGTGGGACAGATACTGGCCCAATGGGCGACGCAGCTGGGCGCCACCGTCATCGCCACGGCGGGTGGGGAGGAAAAGCTGGCCCTGGCCCGGTCCCTGGGGGCCAAACATACGATCGACTATCGCACCGAAGATGTCGCCGCCCGTGTGCGCGAGTTTACGGATGGCAAGGGCGTGCCGGTGGCCTACGATTCTGTAGGTGCGGCGACGTTTGAGGGCACACTGGGCTCGCTCGCCCCGCGCGGGTTGTTTGTCAGTTTCGGCAATGCGTCAGGGCCGGTTCCCCCCTTCGCGCCGCTGCGGCTGCAGCAGGGCGGCTCGCTGTACTTCACGCGTCCGACGCTTTTCCACTACGTTGCGACAACCGAGGAACTGGATGCGAGCGCTGCGGCGCTGTTCGAGGTGATTTCGTCCGGCGCGGTGAGGGTGGCGATCGGCCAGACGTTTCCGCTGAAGGAGGCCCGCGCCGCGCACGAAGCCCTAGAAGGCCGGAGGACGACGGGGTCGACCTTGCTGATTCCGTAAATCTATCGCTTGTCCCCGCGAAGGCGGGGATTCAGCGGAAATTCAGCTCCAGAACTCGTGACGGTGGATGGGCCGGATGGGTCCCCGCCTTCGCGGGGAAACTCGGATTTAGATTGGACTCACGTAACCTGCGTCATGCGCTGGTAGGCCGGCCGGTCGACGACGCGTTTCAAATACTCGAGCACCGTCTCGGGGATCAGGTGTTTGAGTTCGAAGACATCAATGGCGGCCAGGTTGACGCCATAGCCCACCGAAATGTCCGCCAGGGTGAAGGTGTCGCCTGCCATATAGCGGCCTTCATCCAGCCGTTGGGCGACAACGCCGATGCGCTTGCCGAAGCCGGTCCGCACCGCGTCCATGGTGAAGTTCTTTTTCTGGTCGTCCGGCGCCCGGAACATGGTGGCGATGATCGCGTTCAGGGGCCCGGCCAGGGTGGCCTCGCCGAACACCAGCATCTGGCGGTATTGCCAGTGGTTCGGATGATCATCCGGCAGGGCCAGCGGCGTCGGGCCGTAGGTGGCCGCGATGTATTCCATGATGGTGATGGACTCGAACAGCACCACATCGCCGTCGATCATCAGCGGCACGGTTTCGGCCGGGTTGTGCTTGAGGAACTCCGGCGGCTTGGGCGCGCCCAGCACCAGGGACACGGTCTCGTAGGGAGCGCCCATCTCTTCCAAAAGCCAGATGGCCCGGTTCGAGCGGCTGCGCGGCGCGTGGTAGATCTTCAGCATTTGAAACACCTCACCTGTTGCGCAGCAACGGGGGAGGGGGACCCACTCCCCCGCTGCCGCGGGGGAATTACGTATTCATCGACTGGAAGAATTCGCCATTGGTCTTGGTCTGGCGCAGTTTCTCCAGCAGGAATTCGATCGCGTCCTGCGGGCCCATCGGGTTGAGGATGCGGCGCAGCACATAGGTCTTCTGCAGCTCATCGCGCGGGGTGATCAGCTCTTCCTTGCGGGTGCCGGATTTCAGCACGTCCATGGCCGGGAAGATGCGCTTGTCGGCGACCTTGCGGTCGAGCACGATTTCCGAGTTGCCGGTGCCCTTGAACTCTTCGAAGATCACCTCGTCCATGCGGCTGCCGGTATCGATGAGGGCGGTGGCGATGATGGTGAGTGAGCCCCCCTCCTCGATGTTCCGCGCCGCGCCGAAGAAGCGCTTGGGCCGCTGCAGGGCGTTGGCGTCAACACCGCCGGTCAGCACCTTGCCCGATGACGGCACCACGGTGTTGTAGGCGCGGCCAAGCCGGGTGACGCTATCCAGCAGGATGACGACGTCGCGCTTAGTCTCGACCAGACGCTTGGCCTTTTCAATAACCATTTCAGCAACTTGTACGTGCCGTGTGGCCGGTTCGTCGAAGGTCGAAGCGATGACCTCGCCCTTCACCGTGCGCTGCATGTCGGTGACTTCCTCGGGCCGCTCGTCGATCAGCAGCACCATCAGATAGCATTCGGGGTGGTTGGTCTCGATCGACTTGGCGATGTTTTGCAGCATCACGGTCTTGCCGACCCGCGGCGGGGCGACGATCAGGCAGCGCTGGCCCTTGCCGAGCGGGGCGACGATGTCGATCACCCGGCCCGAGCGGTCCTTCACAGTCGGATCGGGCAGCTCCATGGTGAAGCGCTCGTCCGGATAGAGGGGCGTCAGGTTGTCGAAGTGGACCTTGTGGCGGACATTGTCGGCCGGCTCGAAATTGACCACCGTCACGCCGGTCAGGGCGAAATAACGCTCGCCTTCGCGGGGCGCGCGCACGGCGCCGTCGACGGTGTCGCCGGTCTTCAGCCCGAATTTCCGGATCTGCGAGGGCGAGACATAGATGTCGTCCGGGCCGGGCAGATAGTTGGCCTCAGGTGAGCGCAGGAAGCCGAAGCCGTCAGGCAGCACTTCCAGGGTGCCGGAGCCCGAGATCTCCACGCCCTCGTCGGCCAGCGACTTCAGGATCGCATAGAGCATGTCCTGCTTGCGCATGGTGTTGGCGTTTTCGATCTCCAGGTTCTCGGCGAAGGCCTGGAGGTCGGCGGGGGACTTATCCTTCAGCGCCTGCAGCGACATGGTCTTCAGACCTTGCGCGGCGATGTAGAGGCTGGCGGCCGAAGGCTCGTCCGGACCCTCCGGTTCGGCCTCGGGCGCAGTGGGCGAGGCCTCGGCCGAGGTGTCGACATCGGGGTCTTCGTTGGGGATCATTTCGTCTTCAGACATGGATCAATACTCGTTTGAATTGGCATACAGACCTGGCCCGCGGGCCATGGGGCATCGCGGGCGTCAGATCGGGAATTGGTTTGCGCCGAAGCGCGAAGGGGGAAACCGGCGGGTCCCTCGGCGAACAAGCGCCCGGGGCCGGTTAGAGAAAGGACCTCACCGGAACCACGAATAGGGGGTCGCGGTCAAGGATTTCCCGCGAAGTTGCCCACCCGGCCGTCGCTACGCGACGTCCACCCTCCCAATAAATGGGAGGGAAATGAGTGCTTTCCCTCCCGCTTTTCGGGAGGGTGGCTCGCCGAAGGCGAGACGGGTGGGCGACTACCGGGCCGCGGCTTTCGGCGCGGCGACGGCCTTGTCGGCGGCTCTTGCCCCGGCCAGCACGCCTTCCAGGGCATAGTTGCCTTCGTGGCAGGCGTATTCGTAGACGCCGGTCGAGCGCTGGAACTCATATTCCCCGCCCCAGGGCTGGTCCCACATCGTCGGATCGCGGGCCTCGAACTGATAGAGCAGCCGGTTCGGCCCCACCCGCCTGAACTTCTCGATCATGGTCAGGTTCGCGCTCGAGCCATTCAGGTTGGTGCTGGCCGGGAAGTTGGTGGTCTCCACCACCAGGGTGTCGCCCTCATAATGGCCGATGGAATCGCCATAGTACGGCCGCACGCCGTCCGTCCGGTGCTTGCCGTTGATGCGGACGATGCGCACGTCGTGGACCATCTCCACCCAGATGGCGACTGTGTCCTTGCCCTGCACGACCTGATAATTGTTGTTGTAGAGCTGGCTCAGCATGATCGGCCCCGTAGAGCGGCCAAAGCTCATGATGCAGCGCATGGCCAGGCCCACGTCCTCGGGGTTGGCGTACTGGCCGCCTCCACCGCCGCCGCCGCCGCGACCGGCCCCGCCGCGCGCGGGGACGGGCGCGCTCAGGCCCTCGCCTTCTTCAACCGCCACTGGGCCCCGCCCCGGACGGGGCGCGCCGGCCTTGGGCGCCGGCACCCGGCCGTTGGCCGGATAGGTGATCAGGGAGGTTCGCGCCTCGCCGCCCACCCGCATGAAGTGGTCGCCCGGATCGGTCCAGCCGGCGTTGTAGCCGCAGGCAACCCCGGTCGAGCCCCCCCGGCATTCGTCGAGCGTGTCGGGCCCCTTGGCGAGCTTGGCCCAGTTTTCCTGCACCTTGGGATCGGTCGGCGCATTGATGCGCTTGTTGCGGACGGCTGTGTCGCCCTCGACCTGGCGCACCTCGTCCTCGGTGTAGGCCCGCCGGTCGCCGAACTTGGTCTGCCGCTCGAGCGGCGTCATGGTGCTGTTTTCCCAGAACCCCCCGATATCCGGCCGCCCGTCGGCAAGGTGCGGGGCCTTGTAGGCGGATTTCGCCGGGGCGGCCTTGGCCGGCGCCTTCGCCGCCGTCTGCGACAGGGCCACCGCCGGCGCGATCGCGAGGATGAGCGCCGCGGCAACGCCCAGCTGGATTCTGTTGGTCATTATCATCCCTTCCCTTGAGGATTGGGCGGGAGGTTATACCGGGTCGCGGGCTTGTCAGCGGGCGGGCGCCTATAACGGTTTCATGTCCCCGTTCAAAATCGCGGACATTGCAAACCGCTACGGCCGAGAGCGCTTTTCGTCGTACTCACGCAATAAGGCGTAAGCCATGGCAGTGACGAAGATGGTCACTACCAGACCGTAACCCACCAGCGCCTCACCACTGGTCAGATAGACGGGTACCTTCTAGGGGAACGCAATTCGGTGAAGCGCGTCGGGCGCGCGCGCCATTTTCGGGACATAGAACCAACCCCAGCACCAGAACGCTGCAAATGATAGCGCGGCAACAGTGCCGCAGATC
>Ga0114966_10004592_pt1 | contig 11864 bp, 12 predicted proteins | sample M_130207_XF_Meta_FD_87029 | JGI IMG/M metagenome (GOLD analysis project Ga0114966, IMG submission 87029) | Freshwater microbial communities from Lake Montjoie, Canada to study carbon cycling - M_130207_XF_MetaG | ecosystem: Environmental > Aquatic > Freshwater > Lake | place: Lake Montjoie...
CCATGTACATTTGTGCCATGTACATTTGTGCCATTATGAAATACATGAATTCCTGGACCAAATGGTTGACCACCTGAACCAAATGGATTTAATAAATTGTTAAATATTTCTTCCATTGGATTCATACCCATACCCATACCCATATTCATATTTACAGGTTGTCCATTTACGTTCATTTGACTCATCATTTTTATAAAAGGATTATTGTTCATCATATCATATTCTTTCTTTTTGTCTGTGTCTGATAATACTTCATATGCTTCATTTAATTTTTGAAATTTAAAGGTTGATTCACTACTATTTTGATTACGGTCTGGATGACATAATAAAGACAAACGACGATATGACTTCTTTATTTCATCTATACTTGCAGTCTGTGGTACTTCTAAAATTGAATAATAATTTTCAGACATTTTATAATATTAATAAGAAAGATAAACTTAAATACTTATTAACGTATATATTTAATGGACCAACCACTTTTTTTAAATAAATATCAACCAAAATTATTTAATGATTTTGAGATTGATAGTGAAATTGTAAATATACTAACAACACTTATTAACATGAATAATTTAAATGTATTATTTATTGGAGATATTGGCTCTGGAAAAACATCTTTTTTAAATGCAACCATTTCAGAATATTATAAAACTAACAAATCATTATACAATGAAAACATTCTATATATTAATTCTTTAAAAGAACAAGGTATCAATTATTACCGCAATGATGTTAAAACATTTTGTCAGTCTTGCTCCTCTATACCTGGCAAAAAAAAGATTGTTGTATTAGATGACATTGACCTAATTAATGAACAAAGTCAACAAGTATTTCGTAACTGCATTGATAAATATATACACAATGTACATTTTATTGCTTCTTGTACTAACTCTCAAAAAGTTATCGAAAGTTTACAATCACGATTAATCATTATTAAAATAAAACCATTAACCAAAAATAATCTGAAAATTATTATGAATAAAATTATTTGCAAAGAAAATTTAAGTGTATCAGAAGATTCACAAAATTTTATACTTAATGTATGCAATAACAATGCAAAAGTGTTAATTAGTTATATGGAAAAATTTAAACTACTTGGACAACACATTGACATACAATTAGCCATCAATTTATGTACCAATATCAGTTTTACATTGTTTAATGAATACACATGTTTATTAAAAGATGATAATTTACAACAAGCAATTACTTTATTATACTCAGTTTATGATAGAGGTTATTCTGTAATGGATATACTGGATAATTATTTTTTATTTGTAAAATTTACAAATCAATTAACTGAAAATCAAAAATACGAGGCAATTCCGCTTTTATGCAAATATATTAGTATTTTTAATAATATTCATGAAGATGATATTGAACTAGCATTATTTTCAAATAACTTATATAATGTATTGCAAAAAATCAAATAATGATTTATTATATTTAGTTATATTAGGCAATGTCTAATTCTAATTCTAATATTACTTCTCAAACATTTAAAACTATAATTCCAACAGAAAAATTGTTTGAACTTCTCGAACAAATATGCGCTAAGGGAAATAAGTTTTTTATTCTTGATAATAATGCTTACAAGAAAGGAATTTACACAGGAATTATACCTGATTTTTTAAATTTTTGTAAATCTTATTATTATACATCAAAACGCAAATATGTAGAAAAAGAATTAACAAATAAATCATTCATGACAGTTATCAGACAAATATGTAAAACTAATAATATTACATATACATCACATATTAATTACAATAATTCCAATTATGATATTGCATATCATATTTACTATACATAAATATATTTTTGTATTATATTTAGTTTAGTTTATTTTATTTTATTTTATTTTATGATTCAACAATAGACATTGCATTTCTTAACAATCTAATATCATTTCTAAGTGAATTATAACCCACTGAAGTTTCATCATATGCTATCACTTCATAATTCTTATCCATATTATTCTCAAAAAACTCATAATTTATATATTTTAGTTCACCTGTTTCTGTATTATACAAATTGTTGAAATTATAATATGTCATACTAGTTTTTCTAGTCTCAAATGTAAGGTATACAATTTTTTTAACGTCTTTACTATTATCAAATGTAAATGCATAAGGAACACCCTTAAAGCTTCCACGGTTTTGTCTTCTTCCAAATATTATATATTTACTACTTATGTCTTCCCAAAAAATAAAAATACGATTATCAATATTATTATAATCTGTTTCATCACGTTCTTCTATACATAATACTAACTTACAATAATATTGTAGTTCAGAATCAATATATTCAGTCATGTATATAATATATTATTGCATGTTACATCTATATTATTTTTATTATTATTATTCAGTACAATAATAATATTATAGTATAACAATAATAATATTATAGTATTATAATATTATAATTGTAAAATAGAAAAATAATAATAGAAATAATATATATGTATAATCCACCATTAGAACAACCAGCATTAAAAAGAACCAAAACAGAAGTTCGACAAACTATGCCTGCTTTAGCAGGAGCAATTAACCAAATATTAGAAGATATATCTCAACCTCAAGAAGTTGTTGATGCGCAAGTTCAAAGTATTATGGAACAAATCAATAAAAGTCTTGAATTAATTTCTAATGCAGCACAAAAAGCAAGAGAACGTAAAATAGCAGCAGCAGAGACTGAAGCCAACAAAGAAATGGAAAGAATGGAACAACAACAAATTGATGAACAAATTTCCAGTTTTAAGGCACAATTTAACAACCTTATTGATAGTGACGAAGTACGCAACCTAAACAATACACAACGTAGACAGCTATTTAGCGGTTTAACAAAATTAACTACTGGATTTTTTACTACAATCCAAGTCCAAAGAGAATTAGAACAAGATATTACTATTGTGAATCGTTTTAGAGAAGTATGGATGATAATGATTGAAATGTTAGGCACATATGTTAGTACACTTAAAGACAGAGGGCCTGATTTTGCCAAGAAATCCGCTGCTATCATGTCAGCCATTTTTATGTTTATTGGATTTTTAGCACCTGAACAACGAAATATGATTGCGTCTACATCACCTACATTAGCTGCATTAATAAACGCAACCTATGTTTCTAGACCTTATATTAAAGATTGGCTTCAAGCTGGTGCGGGGGTTACTATGATTTATTATTTTTTAAAAAATGCAGGAATTGAAACAAGTGAATATATTGAAAGCATTGGACATTTTGCTTCTGAAAAAACATCGACCACTATTGCTTCATTATCTGATATGTTTACTGATAATTTAAGCAAATGGCTAACAACTGAATATTCTGGTTTTGAATTTGAAGGTACGCAAGAATCTGGATTAAGCGGAGTAAGCATACCATCATCATCGTCTACTAATAGTGTTTCCACAAGAGTATCACGGTCTACACAACAAAAAATTAATGAGATGCGTTCTATTAGTACAAATCCTAGTGCTTATAGTGTGAATTCTATTAGAATTTTACTTGCAAATAATGAAGATTCTGATGTACAATCTAATATTGTCGACCCTGACCAAAATTTACAAGATAATAGTGCTGAAGTTCAAGAACGTTTACAAGAAATTAGGGCTTCTAATGCATTAAATGAGTCAAGTTATGAAACATCTTCTGATGTATCTGAAATTCAGACACAATTAGATGCTTCACAACCAACTGAATATATTAGTGCTTTATCAAATAGCAGTGATGATTCTAATGTTGAATTTTGGTTTTGGAATCTTACTAGAGATAAAACGGGAGGAAATAAACGAAAATATAGAAATATAAAAAAATATAAAAAACATATTACTAAAAAACGCAATAATAAAAATAAAAAACATATTAGCAAAAAGAGAAAACACAAATACAGTAAAAAGAGACATCAATTTAGACTAAAAATGAGAAAAACTATGAAGAAACACTAAAATTACAATGCATGATTACAATGCATGATTACAATGCATGATTACAATGCATGATTACAAAATATAAATATAAATATTTTTGTAAAAATATCTATATACATATGTTATATAATGAGTTTAATGCGTAAATTATTGGATAAACTTTCTCTTTCTTTTGAACAAGTTATTGATGAACATATTGGTTGCAAAATTCAAGAACAAATAGACAAACAGACATTGGTAATGAATTTAGAAAAGGCGTCTAAAACTCCTATTGAGTTAGTTTTAGAAAACATTAATGGTTTAATTAAAAGTGTTTCTGATTTATCTAAAACAGAAACTGATAAAACTAAACAATCAAAAATGGGAGCTGCTGTTACAAATGCTACATATAATATTAATTTAATTAAGAGTAAAATGAGCAAAACATATCTAGAAAATAACAATAATTTAATATTTTTAATAGGAGTATTTATTGCGTTTGACAATATTTTTCCATATATAAACAATAAATCCACTTTCGATTTAACAACAAAATTATTCGATGCTATGAAATCTTCTATTGCATCTATAGTAACAGCAACACCAGTAGACAATAATCGATTGATGTCAAGTGTGATTATAACATTATTAACATTATCTGTTAATTCTTTAGCAGTTTCTAATTCTCTAAATAATTATTATAATTTACTAATAACTTCAAAAATAGACATAAGTCCTGATGATTTTGCATCTTTACAAAATTCTACTAGTGCTGCATTATCTTCTTCTGATACATTTAAAACACAAACTGATTTATTAGTAAAGAAGATAACTGCAACCTCTATGACTACAATTAAAGGAAATGTTAATAAAGCAATTGAAAATATTACAAAATCAATTATTAGTACTACAATTGTAAATTACTATATTCCTGTTTCTAAGGCTGCTTATGATGCATCTAAAGCTAGTTATATTGTAAAACAGGCTTTTAGTGATGGTGATGCTGCTGGTGTTTTTAGTGCCACTACTATTGCCCAAAATTCTGCTATTGCTGCTTCTCAAGCTGCTTTTATTGCTATTGATGCTATTTCTTCTAGCAAAGCTGACGCATCAACTATATCTTCTGTGACTGCAGTTATTAATGATGCTGCTACTGAGGCTGCTGATGCTGCTGCTGCTGCTGCTGCTGATGCTGCTGCTGCTGCTGATGCTATTGCTGCTGCTGCTGCCGCTGATGCTGGTGCCGATGCTCCCGCTGATGCTGCTGCCGCTGATGCCGCTGCCGCTGATGCCGCTGCTGCTGCCGCTGCTACTGCTGAACAAATATCAAAAAAAGTTCAAGCCTTAACGGATATCGTGCGCAAACTAACCCAAAAACTAAACCCAAATCTAAAAAAAACATCCTACTTTGATAATAATAGTTCTGTTGAATTATTTATTAATGCAAATAAGGAAACAAACTTGTTTGCTGATGCAGATAATAATGCAATCAAATCATTTTATTCAATTTATGATGTTATTACTTCTATATTAACTCTAACTACTATTACATCTACAATTAAAAATGCTTGTAAAGCTGTTTTAGACAAATTTACAGATAGTTTTAAGCCTGAAAATAAACCTAATGATTATGTACAACACTTATTATATACTGCGTATATTTTATTGTCAAACGATAAACAATTAGTTTTCAAATTGAATTAAATATTTATTCTAATTTTACGTTAACAATTCATTATTATTTTCTTTATATAAAAAAATGTTATCTAAAGAAAAAACGGTAATAAGTTATTTCCAATCAAGAGACCATTTTACTCGACTTTTAGAACAAAATCCTGGACTAGTTATTATTAAATTCGGGGCCACTTGGTGCGGACCTTGCAAAGTAATTAAACCTGTTGTCGACGCATTTTTTGCTTCTTCTCCTGACAATGTTGTATGCTGTGAAGTCGATGTTGATGAATCTTTTGATGTATATTCTTATTTTAAAAGCAAACGCATGGTAAATGGCATTCCTGTCATACTTTGTTATAAAAAAGGTAATACTGGTTATATACCTGACGACTCAGTCACTGGAGCTGACCCACTAGCTTTAGATGCATTTTTTCGAAGATGTGGACTACATTTATTGTCAGTAAAGAAGTAATAAAAAACAAAAACCAACAAAAACAAAAATAACATTATACTAACAATAAACTAGTAAAAATATAAAAATAAATATATTGCATTATTGTACATGAAAATGGAAATAAACATGATTATTGGTTGGTTTATTATATTATTTTGTAATAAATATGCAGTTTGTTTTTCAAATACTAACAATAATAATATAAAAACCAATTTTAGAAATATTGACAATAAAAATCAATGTTTAATTTCTAGTAAAGACAATAATATATATTGCAATGAAGAAGTAGAAGCATACTTAAAAAATAATATTATTTTATCAGAAAAAAATTTACTAACAATATCTCCTGGAGGATTCAAAGGTTTTTATTTATTAGGAATACTAACATACATAAAAGAAAATTATGACATGAATAATTATATATATTCAGGCGCCTCTGCTGGGGCATGGAATAGTTTATTTATGTGTTATAAAGGAGAACCATTAAATTTTGTTTATAATTTGTTAGATTATAATATCAAAAAGACAAGGTCTATTAATGAACTACAATATTGCATGAAATACAAAATATTAACTAAGTTCAAAGAAGATGATTTTGAACTAGAAAAAATATTTATTGGAGTCACTACATTCAAATACTTAAATCCAATTACTAACATATTTTCTAACTTTACTGACTTAGATGATGCTATAAATTGCTGCATGGCAAGTTCTCATATTCCTTTTATTACTGGAGGCATTACAAATCGATATAATAATATATATGCGTTTGATGGAGGATTTAGCAGTTATCCATATTTAAGTAAAAAAAAATCAATACTTCATGTGTCTCCTTCTATGTGGGAAAACGTAGATGCTGGAACCAATAATGTTAAAACATTTACTACAATTGTAAAAACATTCAAGAAATATTCCGAATTCTTTTCATTGTCCAAAAATAATTTATTAGAATTGTTTGACAATGGATATCAAGATGCAAAACAACACAAAGAATATTTAGACTCTATTTTTGTAAATAATAATACACAAACTAACAAAACAGATATCTAAGTGTTTTATTTTATTTTATTTTATATTTATTTTATTTATACAGATTTAAAGTTATTTCATTTTGTATTTATAATATAAAATGAATAGAAATAGTATTTTTAATAATGTCAATGCCAATACAAATAGTCAATCTTTTACAAGCAAAGGTTGTCCAAAAGCTGGAATTAAAATACATCATTCTGATAATGATTATAGAACTAATCCAACTAACAAAGACATTTATAATGCTTCATTAAATCAATTAGACCTTGCTATTGAAAACTACGAATTGCAAGATTTATACAAACTTTTTAATATTAATGATGGAATTTTAAACGAATCTTCTTTAAAACAAGCTAAACAAATTGTTCTTAAAATGCACCCTGATAAGTCACATCTTGATAGTAAATATTTTTTGTTTTTTTCAAAAGCATATAAACAGCTATATAGCATATATGAATTTCAAAATAATAGTTCTAAAAAAGTTTTCAAAGATGAGGATTTTTATGATGAATCTAACAAACACGTTTTAAACCATATGTTTGAAAAAAATAAAAGCTTAAAAGACGGACCTAATTTTAATAAATGGTTTAACGAAAGTTTTGAAAAACATCGTATTAATAATCCTTTAGAAAATGGTTACGGAGATTGGCTTAAATCAGATGATGGGTTTCTTGATATTGACGAAAATGTTACCAAATCTAATATGAACGAAATATTTGAACAAAAGAAAAAACAAGTACAAGCATTATCAGTATATAAAGGAGTCACTGATTCTTTTGCTTCTAGCTCTTTCGGTGCTTCTTTAGACGACGCAGGCTGTTTTACATCTTCTGACTATACAGATTTACGACAAGCTTACACTGAAACATTAATTCCAGTTACTAATGATGATTTTGATAAAATGCCTAAATATAAGAGCCTAAATGATTATAAAAATCAACGCGATAGAGTTGATACAACGCCTTTGTCTAAAACTGAAGCAGAACGCATTTTATACGAACGTGAAAAAAGTGATAACCAACGGTCTGCTGCGTTAGCTTTTAAACATGCACAAGAAATAGAAAAAGCAAAACAATCGAATACTTCTTTTTGGGGAGATATTAAACGACTAACTGGACTAAATTAGGTACGTCTTTTGTTACTACGTTTTTTGTTACTACGTCTTTTGTTACTACGTTTTTTGTTACTACGTCTTTTGTTAGTACGTCTTTTTCCTGCAGCAAAATCTTTAGGTTTTTCCCATACACTTTTTCCTGTCTTTACATTTGACCAATATTTTGTCTGATATTTATTTGAAAATGCCTCAATCCAATCTGATTCTTCTGCTTTTATTGGTTCTACTGCTTCTTTTATTGGTTCTTCTGCTTCTTTTATTGGTTCTTCTTTTATAGCAAGCTTACCCATTTGTTCTAGTAATCCTTCTTCAGGAGAAACAGAAGATAATGAAGATAAAATTGCATTTACTTCATATTTATTAGGATTATATATTGTTTCTTCAAAGAAATTTATGGGAATTTTCTTGACTCTGTATTTTTCCATTACCTTTGGATCATTCTTATTTGCTTTTAGCCAACCATCTTTTATAATATCTATGTGCTTAAAATCTGTTTCATTAAAATGAAAAATTAATATATCCTCTCCATTTGGATTCAAACCATATTTTGAAAGTCTCAATGTGTGATAGTGTGACAAATTATATATAACAGGCAAATTATAAAATGTATTGTTTACAAATTCAAATAATGCTTCATTTGGATATTTACATCCTTGCTTGGATATTACTGGAATTGCACTAACATAATTATTAAATAATGTTTCACTTGGATTTATTAACATAACGCCTCCATTTAATCCAGAACCATCCACACAATTCGTTAAAACTGTTTCTTTACTACTACTTTGTCTAAAGTTTTTATTTAAATTTCTGTCACCACATCGATAACATAATATAGAAGGACTATTTAAGTTAAAAATAGAGTCTATATTACCCATTATTACTAAATCACTTTCTACTATACATATTTTTTCATATTCTGTTAGTTTATATGCAAAAATAAAGTCACATGTTCTTAGTGTATTAAATGAACTATATTTGCTTTCAAAACTAACATTATATGTTATTCCATTATCATTAAAGCCTTGTGTTCTGTAAACAAATGGAGTAATTGCACTTACAAATGACATCGGTGTATCTGTTTCTGAATACATATAAATAATATTGTTTCTTGTATACTTTTGCAACATCATACAGAAATAAAGCTCTAATTCAAAATATTTTTCATTTGAACCGAAATGAATTATTACGAATGCATTTTTGGTTTTTGACATATATTATGTTGATACAAAAATATTTATTTTAGTTATCTTTTGTTACTAGTAAAATTTCATTATCAAATGCAAAAAATTATATATTTTAGTTTTAACCTTATTTTGGAATTTATTATAACAAAAGTAACCTAATTTATGTAATACAAATTGTGAAAAAATAGTATACCATTTTTTTGGAAGAATATACTTCAACCATTCCATAAATTTTATACAAACTAAACTTATATTATGTTTTCTAAAAATGTTATATTTCATATATTATACTAATTATTTTACTAATATATTTTTATGTATATAAAATAAATGATACGTTTAATAAACTAAATGATACGTTTAATAAACTAAATGATACGTTTAATAAACTAAATACTTTTATAGCTTAATTTTATATTATGATTCAATTCAAATTTGTTAAAAGAATTAATACAGATGTTTATTCTATATTTTATTCATTAATTAAATACCAAAAAAAATTACTTGGTTTTGGTAGAAGGTACTATGGTGTAGATAGAGTAATAAAAAAAATAAGGCTAGATAGTGAATTTAATGTAATAGAAGACAAACACACATTTTTTAGAGGAGAAGATCCGCGTGCATTTATACATAATAATAAATTATACATAGTTGATAATTATTTAAATGATACACATCTAATTGATTATGATACTGGTGATTATATAAAAGTAAATATGAAGGGTAAAAATTTATCCTTTATAAGTCATAACGGAGAATTATATTTTACTTATTATTTAAAACCATTTATATTATGCAAAATTGACTTAACTTCTGGTGAAATTACTAAAATTGATGTTGATGACGATAAAAAACATTATAATTTTGAATATAGAGGAGGTACTCCTGGTTACAAAATTGATGAACATACTTATTATGGATATGGGCACCGCACTTATTTTGATAAAAAACAAGTATTAAAACATGATATTTTTAAATGGATTATTAGCTTTCAAGAAGTAAAACCAAATATACAAATAATCGAAGTTGAACAACCATCAAATTCTAAAAACATATGTGACCCAACTAGTGTTATTGAAATTAAGGGAACAATTTTTATGATAACTGCTGAAACTGAATATGGATGGTTTCGTGACCAAGATTATATTACAAATGTATATGAAATTACTGATAAATAATTACACCTTTGTACAATTACAATATTTACCCAATCAATTGCATAATAATTACAAAATGTACAAATATAATGTTTTACTCTATAAAATATTATCAATTTATAATATATGTTAGCATTTAATTACATATTTATAGCCGTCATTATTATTACTCTAGGAATATTATATCAAAAGTTTCTTGAAAAATCATCTAGAACTACCTTCTTTGACGATTACAATGAAATTCAAAAATATTTTCTTAGTGACAAAACTTTAGATAAAAGTAAAAAACCATTATTATGGGTTCACATACCTAATGAATATAACGCACGAAATTGGCTTAGCTTCGGTTCAAGGTCCAGTTATGACCTAAATCAACCTTATTTATATTTAACCGTCAAAACTATTATAAAATGCTGCAGCGAATCCTTTAAAATTATTCTTATTGATGACAATTCATTTAGCAAATTAATACCTGATTGGTCTATTAATATGAACGTTATTGCTGACCCTATGTTGTCTTATATTAGACAATTAGCATTAACAAAGCTTATTTATATTTACGGTGGAGTCAATGTTCCTATTTCATTTTTATGCTTTAGAGACCTTATTGGATTATACCATAAGGGCACCAATGATGATACTATATTTGTTTGTGAAAATTATGACGAAAATATTACAGCCACCACTGAACTATTTTATCCTAATTTAGGATTCATGGGCGCTAAAAAAGAAAATGAAACTGTTAAAAGCTTAATCGATTTTATGCAACGCACTATTTCAAATGATTACACTGCTCAAACACAATTTTTAGGAGAATTTGATAGTTGGTGCAAAAATAAAATAGAAAAGGGACAAATGCGTTTGATTCCTGGCACAGATGTTGGAACCAAAACAATTGACGATGAACCTGTCACTGTTGAAACATTACTATCTAAAGATTATATTCATTTTTATTCTAAAATGTATGGAATATGGATACCTTCGTCTACTATTCTAAAAAGACGTCATTACGAATGGTTTGCACGTATGAGTCCTGAACAAATATTTGAATCTCAATTCATATTAGCTAAATATATTGTCTTAGCTTTGGCACCTGATTCTAAAAATGGAGTTATTGAACCACTTCAAAATTCTAGACCTGATTGGATTAGTTTTTGGAAGGTACCTTTAACAAATGGTACATTAAATGTTTTTGGACCTATGCCACAAAATTTAGGAAATAATGTGCCACGTGCAAAAAATGCAGGCAATCTTCCTTAAAACCAAAAATAAAAATAAAAATAAAAATAAAAATAAAAATAAAAATAAAAATAAAAATAAAAATAAAAATAAA
>Ga0114966_10004594_pt1 | contig 11856 bp, 13 predicted proteins | sample M_130207_XF_Meta_FD_87029 | JGI IMG/M metagenome (GOLD analysis project Ga0114966, IMG submission 87029) | Freshwater microbial communities from Lake Montjoie, Canada to study carbon cycling - M_130207_XF_MetaG | ecosystem: Environmental > Aquatic > Freshwater > Lake | place: Lake Montjoie...
AATCGCACAGTGGTTTTGGGCACACCTTCGGGCGCTTATGGGTTCATCTTGAACCGCGATGCAAAACTGCCTGTTGATCGGCTGACAGCCGCGCGCGATATTTTGGCCTTTAACGGCTATGATGTGACACGCCTTAGCATCTACTAAGCATCGCGTCTTGCGATTGCCGCAAAATTCCGCGACCCTCAGCGCACCGCGCGCCTGAGAGGTTAAGATGCCGTCCGACCGTTCCGAATTCGAAACGCCGACTGTTTTGTTGCTGATAGCTACCTATGCCGTCTGGGCCTTGGGCACCCTGCTATGGGGGCATAACGCTGTTTTGGCAGTGCTTTTGACCGGCGTTGCCATCGCCCAATTCCTGTCTTTGCAGCACGAGGCGTTGCACGACCACCCCTTTGCCAACCCACTTCTGAACGAGGCGCTGGTCTTTCCGGCCCTTGCCGTCTTTGTGCCCTACCGCCGCTTTCGCGCCACGCATTTGCAGCACCACCATGACCCCGCGCTCACCGACCCCTATGATGACCCAGAGACGAACTATGTTGATCCGCAGGTGTGGGCCAAACTGTCGACCGCGCGCCGGTTTTTGCTGAGGGTGAACAACACGCTCTTGGGGCGGATTGTCTTGGGGCCGTTTTTGGGCACTTGGGCCTTTGTTGCCGGCGATGTGCGGTTGATTATGCGTGGCGAGCCCAAGGTTTTGCAGGCTTGGATACTGAATTTTGTGGGCTTTGTGCCGGTTGTGATCTGGCTGACATGGGCCGCGATGCCCCTTTGGGGCTACGGCATGGCCGTTTATCTGGCGATGGGGCTTTTGAAAATCCGCACCTTTCTGGAACACCGCGCCCATGATGCGCACCGCGCCCGCACTGTGGTGATCGAAGATCGCGGGCCGCTGTCTTTGTTGTTTTTGAACAACAACTTTCACGTCGTCCACCATATGCACCCAGCCGTTGCGTGGTACAAACTTCCCAAGCTTTATGCCGACCGCAAGGCGCATTATCTGCGGCGCAATGATGGCTACCTTTATCGCAGCTATGCCCAAGTTTTCGCGCAATACCTGCTGCGCGCCAAAGACCCCGTGTCGCATCCGGTGTGGCCCGTGCGCAAAGATGGCCGTGACGAGGTTTAGGTGATCCGCCGAAAGGTGGGCACGGGGCCGGAGTTGTCAAAAAATGGCACGCCGGGTTGGTCATGGCCCGCCAGAAGCGCGCGCAATTCAGCCAAGACGATCTCGGTGATGAAGGGCAAATCTAGGGTGCGGGTTTCGTCGAGCGATACCCAGTGCAGGTGCGACAGCTCGTCCTCGGCCCCAGAAAAATCCTCAAGCGCGCCGTCGATATGATCGGCATCTGCCAGAAAGAAGCGCGCGTCAAAGCGGCGGGGGCTGCCGGGCGGGGTGATGGCGCGGAAGATAAAGCGCAAGGGGGCTGTGGGCGGCAAGGATAGGCTCGTTTCCTCGCGCAATTCGCGGCGCACGCAAGCGACAAGGGCTGCGGGCGTGGGCGAGGCGGGCAACAGGTGCTGGCCCAAGCGTGCTTGGCAATCCACCGACAGGCCGAGCGCATCGGTTTGATCGCCACTGTCCACCCGACCGCCCGGAAAGACATATTTCGACGGCATAAACACTGCCCCCGCCCCGCGTTGTCCCATCAACACCCGCCCCGCGCCACTGCGCCTGACCAGAACGACGCTGGCGGCAGGGGTGATGGGCACGTCAGACATGGGTCAGCACCGCAGGATCGCTGTCCAATTCTGCCGAAAAGCCGTGCATCCGCTTGGCCCATTGCAGGGCGACCATAGCGCCTTTCAGGCGCGGCAGCAGCACCAGCGACAAAAGGGCCGTACCGATTGTGAAGAACGTCGCCATGACAGCCGGTTCCGGCCGCCATTCGACAAAGACATACAGCATCAAGGGCGCCATCACATGGCCCACGATCAAAATTGTCAGATAGGCCGGGCCATCATCAGCGCGCTGATGGGAATAATCCTCGCCACACTTGGGGCAGGTAAGGTTCACCTTCAGATAGCTGTGCAGCAGCGCCCCCGCGCCACATTTGGGGCAGCGGCAGGCAAGGCCGCGGCGGATGGCGGGCCAAGCAGGGCGCTCGGCGGTGAGGGCGTCTTCGGTCAGGAGAGTGTTTGAATGGGTCATGGGGTGTCCTTCTATAATGCCATCTAGCGCAAGTTTCCCGCGAAGTTGAGGGGGGCTGACATAGCCTTGGCACAAAGTTTCATTTTTTCTTTTTGGTCGCGACGGAAACCCAAACGCCGCCCGTATTACCTGCATCAAGACCAGCACAGGGCGGGTCTGACAAAGGAGAGTAAGATGAACGTTTCTGGTAAAAAAATCGGCCTGGGTGTCATTGCTTTGTCTGTGGCTTTGATGGGCTCTGCCGCGATAGCCGATCGGGCGCATCACGCTGGCAAGGGCGGTCCGATGGACCGCATGGGGCCAAGCTTTGATTTCGCCGCTGCCGATGCCAACAAAGACGGCAAAGTGACGCCGGAAGAATTTGCGGCCTACCGCAGTGCCATGGTGACCGGGATCGATACCGACAACGACGGCTTGCTGTCGTCGGACGAATTGATCGCCATGCATATGAAGCGTGCTGCCGACCGCGCCACAGAACAGTCCTCGCGGATGATCCAAGACCTTGACGCGAATGGCGATGGCAAGCTTTCGGCGGCGGAACTGATCGCAATGCCCGTGCCGCCCGATGCCTTTGAGCTGGCCGATACCAACAAAGATGGCGTGATTGATCAGGCCGAGGCCGAGGCTGCGATGCAAAACATGATGCACGGGCCTGACGGAAAGCATGGCAAGCACCGTGGCAACAACGGGCAAGGCGGGAACTGATCCCACCCGATAAACCGCGCGGCAGCCTTTTTGCCGCGCGGCCCCGATTGCCCCGCCTGACCCAAGACGATATTGCCTAGGGATGGACATGCCGCGCGACACTTTGGACGAGGTTTCAGACGAGACGCTTTTGGTGCTCTATGCCAATGGAGACCCAAGTGCGGCGCGTCTTTTGACGACCCGCTTAAGCCCGCGCGTTTTGGGCTATGCGACCCGCCTTTTGGCCGACCGCGCCGAGGCCGAGGATGTCACGCAAGAGGCGATGATGCGCCTATGGCGGATAGCCCCGCAGTGGCGCGCCGGAGAGGCGCAGATTTCGACGTGGCTTTACCGCGTGGTGACCAATTTGTGCACCGATCTTAAGCGCGTGCGTCGCAGGCGGCCCGGTGTCGCCCTAGACGATGCGCCAGAGGTGGCAGGTGCAACTGAATCGGCTGTGTCCACCTTGATGCAGGCCGACAGGATGACAGCTTTGCAGGCAGCGCTTGACCAGTTGCCCGAACGTCAGCGGCAAGCCGTGGTGCTCCGCCATATCGAGGGGCTGGCCAACCCAGAGATCGCCCAGATCATGGATTTGGGCGTGGAAGCGGTGGAAAGCCTGACCGCGCGGGGCAAACGCGCCTTGGCCGCGATTTTGGCAGGACGCAAGGCAGAGTTGGGCTATGAAGATGACGCCGATGAAAGTGAGGCTGTGGGATGACCGATGACCTAGATCTTGACGCGCTGCTGGCCGAAGCTGCGGCCACGCCAGTTGCCCCCTCTGCGGCGCTGACGGCGCGGATTTTGGCAGATGCGCAAGCGGTGCAACCGCGTCCCCAAGCGAAGGCTGCCCCCTCTCGCCCGCGCCTTGGTGTCTTGGCTTGGCTTTCGGACTTGGCCGAAGGCTTAGGCGGCGGCCGTGCTGTGGCGGGCTTGTCTTTGGCCGGTGTGGCGGGCTTGTTTTTGGGCGTGGCCGACCCTTCGGCACTGCAATCGCTGTCCACGCTGATTGCGGGCGATCTGACCAGTGTAGACCAGATGGACCTGCTTCCCGCCACCGACATCCTTTGGACGGAGAATTAAGATGACCCAATCGCCCGATACCACGGCCACTGCCCCCAAGCCCAAAGCCTTGCGCTATGTCTTGGTGGCCTCACTGGCGCTGAATTTGGCGGTGGGGGGGGTGCTGCTGGGGTCCGTTCTGCGGGGCGGGTCTGAGGGGCGCGATATGGCGCGGGATATGGGCTTTGGCCCCTATGACAGCGCCCTGCGCCCCGAGGATCGTGACACGCTGCGCACGGCCTTGCGCCAAAAATCCCGCGATCTGAAAGCCAACCGTGCCTTGGCGGGGGCGGATCTGGTGGCGGTGGTCAGCAGCCTGCGCGCCACGCCGTTTGATCCGGCAGACCTAGCCGCGGCCATGACGGCCCAGCAAGACCATCTGGCTGCGCGGATGAAGTTTGGCACAGATGCGATGCATGACTTTCTGGTCAGCCTAACCCCGCAAGAGCGGTTGGACTTTGCCGACCGCCTGGAAGATCGGTTGCTGCATGGGCCCAAAGATCCCGCGGACCCGCCCAAGCAATAACGCCGTCCTTCAAGCGGCGCGGCGCACGATGGTCACCTGATTGCGGCCATGCGTCTTGGAATGCATCAAGGCGCGGTCGGCCTGCGCCACTAGGTCGCTGGTTTGAACCGGATCGGCAGGGCCGCCGCCGCCCGTTGTCATGCCGATGGAAATCGTCACCTCGGCCTTTGTGCCATTGGATAAATCAACGGCGCAGCCATCCACGGCGCGGCACAGGCCTTGGGCGATGATCTGCGCATCGACAAGGCTTGTGGCGGGCAGGGCGATCAAAAACTCCTCGCCCCCGATCCGCGCCAACAGGTCAGTTGGGCGCAGATATTGTGTCAGGCGGCGCGCCACCTCGACCAGAACAGCATCGCCTGCGGCATGGCCCCAGCGGTCATTGACGGCTTTGAAGCGGTCGATATCCACCACCAACACGGCGAACTCGTTGACGGTGGAGCGGGCGCGGTCTGCAATGGCTGCCAGTTGCGCCATGCCATAGCGGCGGTTGTGCAGGCCCGTCAAAGGGTCATAAATCGCCATGCGCAGCCCATCCTCGACCGAGGCGCGCAAGCGGTCACCATCGCGCTTGCGCGCAACCAAGCGGTGCAATCGCAGCGCCAATTCGGCCGTGGGCATGGTTTCATCCACGACCTCATGCGCGCCAAGGTCAAAGGCTGTCGCTGAAAGCCCAGACGCTGCATGGGTCGCCCAAATGCAGAACGCCGCATTGCGCGTGGAGTTGCGCGACAGCAATTCTGACATGATACGCAGCCCCCCTCCCGCGCCGCCCAGATCGGCGTGAAGCAGGTAGACGTCGGGCGCAGACCCTGTGGCGTTTGTATGCACCTCTTCTGGGGCCATGATCACAAAGCGGTCTTGACCCATCGCCGCCAAATCGCGCCGCAAGCGCATCGCCTTGTCGGCCTGCGGCAACACAAGGGCGATCTGCCCCGGTAGGGCAAAGGTCTGTGCTGGTTCCGCCAAACCCAAAAGGCCCAATCCATGATTGGCAGCCCCGCCCAAGCCCGCCACCGCCTGTCGCATCCGCATGACAGCGCGCAGATGGGCTTGCAGGGTGTGATCTTCGATCGGTCGGGTAAGGAAATCTTCCGCCCCCAAGCGCAAGGCTTGCAGCCGCAGGGCCGCTTGCGCTTGGGTTGCCACCACAATCACAGGAATGCGCCGCGTTTGAGGATGGCCTTTGAGCGTCTTAAGCGTGTCCATCCCCAAAGATAGGTTCAGCACGATGATATCGGGCCGCTCTACCAAGGCCAAACGCAGCGCCACCTCGCCATCGGCGGTGGTCAACGTTTGATAACCCGCTGCGGTGAGTTTGACCTTGAAGACGATGCGGTTTGAAGACACATCATCAACGATAAGGATTTTGCCGATCATCGAAAGAGAACCCAATTGCTAACTGCTTGCCTGTCACTCTTGTCGCCAAATCGTTAAGAAAACCTTTCCAACGCCTTGATCAAATCCGGAAAGTTTGAGGGAACCTGTGTATAACCCTAAGGATAACAGCAAAATCGGGCGTGAAATGGCCGAAACCATCGCCGCCCAAGCCTTGGCGTGGCTGGCGGGCGACCCCGAAAATCTTAACGGCTTTCTGGCGCTAAGTGGCCTGTCGCCGGGCGAATTGATGGATCAAGCCCATGATGCGCGCACCTTGGGGGCCGTGTTGGACTTTATCCTGACCGAGGACCGCTTGGTGATAGGCTTTTGCGATGCGGCGTCTTTGGCCTATACCGTGCCGCAACGGGCGCGGGCGTCGCTGCCCGGTGGCGAGATTTATCATTGGACCTGACGACATGATCAAAGCGGTTATCTTCGACAAGGACGGCACCTTGTTTGACTTTCGCCAAAGCTGGGGGGCTTGGACCTTGGCTTTGTTGAAAAAGCTAGAACCCGTGACGCGGGGCGATCTTGCGGCGGTGTTGGGCTTTGATCCTGTGGCGTTTTCCTTTGCGCCGGGCAGTGCTGTCATCGCCCACACGAGCTTTGAGATTGCCGACCTGATCCTGCCGCATCTGAAGGGCGTTTCCATGCCCGAATTGCTGCAAATCATGCATGATCTGGGCACCTCTGCCCCCATGGTGCCTGCAGTTGACCTGCCGGTGGTGCTGTCGGCCCTGAAAGCCAAGGGCTTGGCGCTGGGCTTGGCCACCAATGACACCGAAGGGCCCGCCCGTGCCCATTTGGCAGGTGCAAAGGTGACGCATCTGTTCGATTTTATCGCAGGCTGCGATTCGGGCTATGGCGGCAAGCCAGAGCCGGGGCAGCTTTTGGCCTTTGCCACCCATGTGGCCTTGCCCCCTGCCCATATCGCCATGGTGGGCGACAGCCTGCACGATTTGGATGCCGCGCGCCGTGCGGGGATGAAGGCCGTGGGCGTGCTGACAGGCCCCGCCACCCGCGCCCATCTGACCCCGCACGCCGACGTTGTCTTGGCCACAATCGCCGAACTTGGCGCTTGGATTGATGGCCTGACCACGGCCTGAGCCACCCCAAATCCAAAAACGACGCTTTCATGTCGGAAACAAAGTCAGCGCCACAGGGCGCTTTCCGTCATTCTGGGGAAAGCGAACAAAGGGGCGAAATCCCCACGACAGGAGGATACCCGCATGACCGAAGAAGCCACCAAGCGCCGCAGGGCGGGGGGCCGTGCCGGCAATAAGGAACGCGCTGGGTCCTCTGTCATCGACCAGATGCCGTGGCGAATTCCGGTCAACCCTGATCGTCCGACCGAACCCTTGGACGCTGATGGCGTTCAAGCGATCCATCGCGGTGCGATGAAGATTTTGCGCGACATCGGTATTGAATTTCTGAACCCCGACGCCGTGGAACACCTGAAGCGTGCGGGCTGTTTGGTGAATGGCACCAATGTGCGGATGGACGAAGATTTCGTCATGGAAATGCTGGCCCGCGCGCCCGAAACCTTCACCATCACGCCCCGCAATGTCGAACGTGAAGTGATCATGGGCGGCAAGCATATGCTGTTTGTGAACGTGTCCTCGCCGCCCAATTCATGGGATTTGGAACGCGGAAAACGCTCTGGCGATTTTGAAACCTTCAAAGATTTCATGAAGTTGACGCAGTATTTCAACTGCATCCATATTGCGGGCGGCTACCCTGTTGAACCCATCGACATCCACCCCGCTGTGCGCCACTTGGATTGCCTTTATGAAAAGCTGACCATCACTGACAAGGTCGTGCACGCCTATTCGCTGGGTGCAGAGCGCGTGGAAGACGTGATGGAAATGGTCCGCCTTGCGGGCGGTTTGACCGAGGAAGAGTTCCAAGCCAAGCCCCGGATGTATACCAACATCAACTCTGTCTCGCCCCTAAAGCACGACTACCCGATGCTTGATGGCGCGATGCGCTTGGCCAAGCGCGGCCAGCCCGTGGTGATCACGCCCTTCACGCTGGCGGGGGCTATGGCGCCTGTGACGATGGCGGGCGCTGTGACCCTGTCGCTGGCCGAAGCGCTGGCGGCGGTGGCCCTACTGCAATTCATCGCCCCCGGTTGCCCTGTGGCGATTGGCACCTTCACCTCGAACGTTGATATGAAATCGGGCGCGCCGGCCTTTGGGACGCCTGAATACATGCGCGCCACGCAGATGACGGGGCAGTTGGTGCGCTATTACAAGCTGCCGCTGCGGTCTTCGGGCGTTTGTGCGGCCAATGTGCCCGATGGTCAGGCGATGTGGGAAACCTCTAACAGCCTGTGGGCCTCGGTGCAAAGTGGCACCAATATGGTGTACCATGCGGCGGGGTGGCTGGAAGGCGGGCTTATCGCCAGCCCCGAAAAGTTTATCATGGACTGCGAAGTTTTGCAGATGATCCAGCGCTATTTCGAAGAGGCGACGTTCGCCACGACCGAAGACGATATTGCCATTGAAGCTATTCGCGATGTCGGGCCTTCGGGCCATTACTTTGGCACACCCCACACCCAATCGCGCTACACCACGGCCTTTTACGCGCCCTTCTTGGCCGATTGGCGCAATTACGAGGCGTGGAATATCGATGGCGCGATGTGGACAGCCGAACGCGCCCACAAGATGTATAAAGCGATCATGGCCGAATTTGTGCCGCCCGAAATGAACGGCGATCACCAAGAAGACCTGCGCCGCTTTGTGGCCAAGCGCAAACAAGAAGGCGGCGCGCCGACCGATTTCTAAGGGCTTGGCCCTATTCGGTGTGGAACACCGGACGGGGCTGAGGGTTTAGGAATTCGGCCTGCAAGGTGCGCTGAAGCCCCTCGTGCAAGGACACGGGGGCTATAAAGCCATGGTGCGCGCGCGAGGTGAAGGTGGTCGTGCGGGTGAATTTGCGCAGGCGCATCGCGCTGATGGGCAAAGATCGCCCTGTGATGGCAGCCAAGGCATCGGCCAAATGGCCCAAAGCCATGCCCAAGGCCAATGGCAGGCTTGGGCCCGTGCCTGATTTTGCGTGCAAGGTTTTGCGCGCCAAAGACACCAGATCGCGCATGGTCATGTCAGGCCCATCGACATAATTGAACAGATGCACGCCCGGCCCCAATTGGGCGGTGTGGATTAGGAATGCCACAAGATTGTCGATATAGGCCAAGGATTTGCGGTTCTTTCCACGCCCGACCATCAAAAACCGCCCTAAGGCGATTTGGCGAAACAGGGTGTCAACATTGCCGCGATTTTCGGTGCCAAAAACCACCGTTGGGCGGATGATCGTCAAAGACCGCGTCAGCGGCGCCTCGGCGGCCCAAGCGCGCAAGACCTGCTCGGCGTCATACTTGCTGCGGCCATAGGCGTTGAAGGGATTGATAGCCCCCGTCTCATCTGTGGCAGCTTCGACAAAGCCGTAAACTGCAACGGAGGAGGTGAAGATGATCCGGTTGATCCCCCGCAAAGCTGCCGCGCGGCAAAGGTTGCGCGTGCCCTCGACATTGACGCGGGTGTAAAGATCAGCGGGTTGCACATCATCGCGGTGCTCTGCGGCAAGGTGAAAAATCGTCTCGCCCGTCAGGGCTTGCGCCAAGCGGTCTGCGTCCAGAATATCCACCCGTGCAACCCGTTCCGGAAAGGTCTGGCTGGGGGCTTTATCAACAATCCGAAAGCTTTCGCCCGCCTGCTGCAGCGCCAAGCCTAAGTGCGTGCCGATAAATCCGCTGCCGCCTGTGATCAGATAGGTCATGATTTTCCCAAGCGGCCCTACACAGAAAAGCGGCCGACCTTTCTGTTCTGTTTCAACGCGCCTCGCCCCGCGCCGCCAATCGTGCGAAACCTTCGGCGTTTGGCGGCAGCCACTAGGCTGCGATAGGCCAGCACAAAGCAAATCATCGCGGCCACAACAAAGGCACAGGCCCGCCCATTTTGGTTCCAAAAGACCACGCCCAAGGCTGCGGGGGCGATCATGGCTGGCAGCAGGATCAGCGTGGCCAAGGGGTTGCTGACAGCGCCCCGCTTTTTGCCAAGACCCAAGATTTCCAAACTGCGCAGAACCACGTGGTGACCATGCATCTTATCGGCGCGAAGGGCGGATCTGCGCTGGCCCAATCGCCGCGCCACGGCAAAAACCATGTCGGCCAGCGGCCAGAAGAACACCAGCACAACCGCCCAAGGCGACAGATCAGGCTGCTCTTGCAACATCTTGACCGCGATGCAGGCTAAGACAAAGCCCGTCAAATAGGCCCCCGCATCGCCCAAAAACAAAAGCCCACGGGGGAAGTTTACCAATAGAAACCCACCCACGGCGGCCATCACGATCCACAGGGCTTGAACCGCCTGATCCTGCCCGCTTTTCAGCCCGATCAGGGCCAAAGCGCCGCCCGTGATCAGGCTGGCAAAGCCGCAAAGCCCATGCAGCCCGTCCACCAAGTTAAAGGCCTGTGTCACCCCCGTCAGCACCAATGCTGTGAGGAAAAGACTTGGCAGGGGAAGGGCAAATATGCCGTCCAAAGGGGCCACGCCCATGCGGGTGATCGCCGCGCCAAAGACCACAATCACCAGAAAACTACTGCAAACCGATGCCGCCAAGCGCCAAATTAGGGCGACAGGCCAGCCCGCATCTTCGCCCAAGCCCGCAGCAAAAACAGGCAGGGCGCATAGGATAAGCCCCACCAGCAAAGTGCTTTGCGCCACAGGAAACACAAGCCAAGCGACGATAAGCCCCAAGGCCACGGCCAGCCCGCCCAAGCGCGAGGTTGGGTTGGCGTGACAGGCCTGAACCGCGCGCAGATCATCACGCCTGCGGCTTTTCATTTGGCTGAGGATTGCCAAGATGACAGAGAGAAAGAAGCTGATCGACAGCGCAATCTGGGCCATTTGCTATGCTTTTCTGAACGAAAGAAAGTTTATAAAAACGGACGTCGGTATCTAAAATCTAAGGCCATCGTGGCCAACAGGCGCCCGAATTGCAAATGGAATCTGTGGAATTTGAAGCAAACACACAAAAGCACGCCCTGTTTGGCCGTGCCAAGGCGCAGCGACCAAGGCCCGCTGTGACGCTTTGGGGATTTGGCGCTCGTTAAGCGCCAAGCACGACTTACAAAAGGCAAGCCAGATCAGTGTCTTACAGCGATTTTGTGATTTTGCCGACATGGCAGCCCGTAGGGGAGTCGAACCCCTCTTACCTGGTTGAAAACCAGGTGTCCTAACCGATAGACGAACGGGCCACTGTCGGTGAGGGGCTGTCTAATCAAGGTCTTCGGGCGGCGCAAGAGGAAATTTGCGCCTTATGCAAAGGCTGCATCTTCCAGTCGAAACTGCGGTTTTGACTTGCCGTTCCAGTGATTGATTTCCAGCCTTCCCGCCAGATGCAGCCGGCGGTGGCCAGCGTTTTCAAGGGCCTCGCCCAAGGGCGTGTCAAAGGCGTTGAACAAAACCCCCTCGACCTTTGCCCCCGCCCCATCGCCAAAGGTCAGGCGCAGGTGGCCCGTGCCCATGCGGCGTGTGGTGACGGCTTGGTCGGCAAAGGCAAAGCGCGGCGCGGGAGAGGAGGCGCCGAAGGGCCCCGCTTGTTCGATCTGCTCGATCAGTTCAACTGTGGCTGCGGTGGGCATCAAAAGGGCGGTGATATCCAGATCGCCTGCGCCCATAGCCCCAGCCCCTTGGCGGGCCAAAAGGGCTTCAAGCCGCTGCATCGCGGGCAGCAGCTGCGCGCGTGTCAGCGTTAGCCCTGCCGCCATCTTATGCCCGCCGCCCTTTACAATCATCCCCTCGGCCGCAAGGCGCTGGATGGCAGAGCCAAGGTCCACGCCCGTCACAGACCGCGCCGAGCCTTTGCCAATATCGCCCTCAAAGCCAATCACCACGGCGGGCTTGTGCAGCGCCTCTTTCACGCGCGCCGCCACAATGCCCACCACGCCGGGGTGCCAGCCGTCTTCGGCGGCCCAAGCCAGCGCGCCATCGGTTCCGTGCGCATCCACCTGCGCCAGCGCCAACTCACGCACCTGCGCCTCGATCTCGCG
>Ga0114966_10004599_pt1 | contig 11853 bp, 12 predicted proteins | sample M_130207_XF_Meta_FD_87029 | JGI IMG/M metagenome (GOLD analysis project Ga0114966, IMG submission 87029) | Freshwater microbial communities from Lake Montjoie, Canada to study carbon cycling - M_130207_XF_MetaG | ecosystem: Environmental > Aquatic > Freshwater > Lake | place: Lake Montjoie...
AAGTTCCAAAAAATGATGGGCCGCATGGGCGGGATGCCGGGCATGGGCGGGATGCCGGGGATGCCCGGCCTACCCGGCCGACGGTAGGCGACACCTGAGAACCTTTGCAGTCGGGCATGAATTGGGTGCGGGATGATCATTAGAGCAATTCATTCAACGAGTCAGCAAATGATGGTCATTCTTATACCTAATCCAAGGCCGTTGATTTTCCTCATAAAGGCCGTATCTTCTCCTATTCAGTTGGGCTGCTAATCCGAGTTGGATTGAGCGATCGTCCTTATGAATAAAAATCTTCCGATGCCAGCGAGCCAGAACCTCACTTTTGTGGAGGCTCTTTACTCAGACTATTTATGCGATCCCGTTTCGGTGCCGGCAGATTGGCAATCCTACTTTAAGACCCTCACCAACGGCGATGCGCCCAGCACTTCCAGCTTTCAGCCAAAGTTTGCCGTCCGCAGTATTTTTAACCCGGCACCCGTCGAGGTTTCAAACGGGGGAGTGGATAGCCACTTCACCGTAGAGCAAGCGAAGCTCCGCCAGGATCGTTTGGATCAGATGGTGCGATCTTTCCGAATGCGAGGTCATATGATCGCGCAGATCAACCCTCTGGGGTTACCGCGCGCTTATCCGCCGGAATTAGAACCTGGATATTACGGTTTTACGGAGGCGGATATGGACCGGAAATTTTCGTGTGCCACTTTGCCTCAAGAGGGGATGCGGACATTGCGCCAAATTACGGACAAACTCCGCAATACTTACTGCCGGAGTATCGGGGTTGAATACATGCACATCGACGAGCTACCCGTTCGTCGATGGTTGCGAGAGCGGATGGAAGGATCAGAAAACCGCCGCCAAATCACCCGCGAGCAACAGTTGAGGATTCTGACTCGCTTGACGGACGCGGTGACTTTCGAGGAGTTTATTCGAAAGAATTTCATCGGAGCCAAATCATTTTCACTGGAAGGTTCGGAGAGCTTAATTCCTCTCCTCGATCTGGCGATTGAACGTGCGGGAGATCATGGGACGCGGGAGATCATTATCGGCATGGCACACCGTGGACGGCTGAACGTGCTGGCCAATATTATGGGGAAAAGCCCCGCCGAAATCTTTCGAGAATTTGCAGACTCCGACCCCGACACGGCCATGGGCCATGGGGATGTAAAGTATCACAAGGGTTATAGTAAGGATTGGAAGACGGCCTCCGACAAAACAGTCCACATTTCGTTGTGCTTCAACCCGAGCCATTTGGAGTTCGTTAACCCTGTCGCATTGGGTCGCGTCCGCTCCAAGCAGGATCAGATGGACGACACGCAACACACTCGAGGCTTAGCGATTTTGATTCATGGGGATGCCGCATTCATTGGCCAAGGTGTCGCCCAAGAAAGCCTGAATCTCAGCCAATTGGAAGGCTACACCACGGGGGGCACCTTGCACATTGTCGTGAATAACCAGATCGGATTTACGACAAGCCCCAGCGATGCACGGTCGTCGAACTATTGCACGGATGTCGCGAAAATGATTGGGGTGCCAATTTTCCATGTCAACGGCGAGGATCCCGAGGCGGTCGCGCAGGTCGTCGAGTTATCCCTGGAATTTAGAGAGACCTTTCAGCGAGATGTCGTCATTGACATGTATGGCTATCGACGCCTCGGACATAACGAAACCGACGAGCCTTCTTTCACTCAGCCCTTACTGTATAAAGCCATTCAGGATCGTAAACCTGTCAGAGAAGGTTACCTCGATCACCTGCTCAAATTGGGCGGGATCACAATGAAGGATGCCCATCGCATCGGGGAAGCACGTCAGGAAGTTTTTGAAAAAGAGCTGAGCGCAGCAAAATCTCCCAATTACCAACCGCCCACGCCGAAACCCCTCACGACGTGGACAGGCCTGCAGGGTGGCCCCGACGCGCTAGCACCCGAGGTAGACACCGGTTTTCCAAAGGAACAACTGATCGAACTTGGGTTAGCACAGACCCAGTTACCGGCAGATTTTCATCCCCATCCAAAAATTTCCAAACTACTCGCACAACGGGCGAAAATGGCGACTGGGGAAGTGCCACTCGATTGGGCGATGGGGGAAGCACTGGCTTGGGCATCGCTGGCGACGACGGGAACCCGAGTGCGTCTCAGTGGCCAAGATGTCGGGCGTGGAACATTTAGCCATCGTCACGCGGTGTTGCATGACATTGAAACGGGTCAGAAATATATCCCGCTGCAACATCTGACATCCACGCAAGCGCCGGTAGATTTTTTCAACAGCCCACTCTCTGAAGTGGCTGTCCTAGGTTTTGAATATGGTTACAGCTTGGATTACCCTCGGGGATTGGTCATGTGGGAAGCGCAGTTTGGCGACTTCTCAAATGTCGCGCAGGTAATCATCGATCAGTTCATCGCGAGTGCGGAAGAAAAGTGGCGAAAACTAAGCGGCCTTGTGATGATGCTACCACATGGATTCGAAGGTCAGGGGCCGGAGCATTCCAGTGCCCGATTGGAACGGTTTTTGGCAATTGCTGCCGATGACAATATTCAAGTGGTTTACCCGAGTTCTCCGGCGCAAATGTTCCATTTATTGCGCCGCCAGATCCTCCGCACCTGGCGCAAACCGCTGATCATTATGACGCCCAAGAGCGGGCTGCGACAACCCGAGGTGGTCTCTCCGCTTGAAGATTTTGCCACGGGTAGTTTTCAACGCATTATCAGCGACCAAGGCGAACGGCTGCCAAAGTCGGTCACCCGCATCCTTTTGTGTTCAGGAAAGATTTATTATGAGTTGGCAAAAAAACGCGAGGCGTTAAAGCGCGAGGATGTGGCAATCCTCCGGCTTGAGCAGCTCTATCCCTTGCGTGAGGATTTGTTGGCTCAAGCGTTGGCTCCATACAACAGTGAGACACCCATTTATTGGGTGCAGGAGGAGCCTGCCAATATGGGTGCTTGGCCCTTCCTTCGTCTCACTTTCGGAGAACGACTCCTCGGTCGATTTCCGTTGTTGCTATCCTCCCGATCCGCAGCAGCCAGCCCTGCCACGGGATCGTTAAACGTCCACAAACGCGAACAAGAACAAGTTTTACAGGCCGCTTTTGCGAGTTAACTATTCAATTCGCAACCCACTATGATGCATCTAGAAATTACAGTCCCTGCGCTCGGGGAATCCATTACAGAAGTCGAAATCGGCCAGTGGCTTAAGGCCGAAGGCGACACCGTAGCCAAGGACGAAAACTTAGTCGTGATCGAGAGTTCAAAAGCCACACTGGAGCTTCCCTCACCGATAGCGGGGGTCATGGGAAAAATCCTTAAACCGAAAGGGAGCGTCGTACAAATCGGCGAGGTTATCGTAACTCTCCACTCCAACACAGTGGCATCGCTGCCCGAAGTGGCTCCAGCAAAAATCGAGGCTCCTCCGAGAAAAGAGGTGCCTCTTCCGATCGAAACTCCGGCCCCAACTTCGACACCTGCTCCCGAGCTTGGAACTCGCGCTGAGGAGATAGTTCCCATGAGCCGACTTCGCCGCACGGTCGCACAAAGGCTCGTGGAAGCTCAGAACAATGCGGCGCTATTGACCACATTCAACGAAGTGGACATGTCGGCAATCGCTCAGTTACGCAAAGATTATCAAGAAGCCTTTGTTGCAAAATATGGAGTGAAACTGGGCTTCATGTCCTTCTTCATCAAAGCCTCAGTGGACGCCCTCAAGCTCGTTCCTCAGGTGAACGCGGAGATCCGTGCCTCTGATGTGATTTATAAGAACTACTACGACATCGGCGTTGCAGTCGGCGGAGGGAAGGGTCTCGTGGTGCCGATCATCCGCAACGCAGAGCGCATGAGCTTTTCCGAGTTGGAGTTAAAGGTGGCCGATTTAGGTAAGCGTGCGAAGGAGAACAAAATTACCCTCGATGAATTAGCAGGAGGCACTTTCACTATTAGCAATGGTGGCGTTTACGGCTCGTTGCTTTCAACCCCGATCGTGAATCCTCCACAGAGTGGGATTCTGGGAATGCACACCATTCAAGACCGACCCGTTGCGCGCGACGGTCAGGTCGTGATTCGACCCATGATGTATTTGGCACTCACTTACGATCATCGCATTGTCGATGGACGCGAGGCTGTGACGTTCCTCAAACGGATCAAGGACATACTCGAAAATCCTACCCGCCTCTTGATCGAGGTCTGAGCATAAGCTCCGGCGCGAGGAGACCCAACTCATGACCGATGCATCCACGCTCCAAATTCTTATTCTCAGCGACGTGCATTACGCCGGTGCTGAGGAACGGACGAGGGTCGGCTATGACCTGAAGGCAATTGAGTCGGTGCCTCTCCGTTGGTTGGTAAAATTATACCGACGCTACATCTGGCTGCGCGATCCCTTGGGTCAGAATCATCTACTGCAGCGGATCATGGACGCCGCGCCTGATCCTGATCTGGTCGTCGCAAACGGAGACTACACCTGCGACACCCGATTCATCGGCGTCACGGATCCCGCCGCGCAAGCCAGTGCTGCGGAATGCCTGACGATCCTCAGAACTCGCTACGCCGGCCATTCTAAAAAAACATCACGGATCCCACGTTTTCATGCTGTGATTGGGGATCACGAATTAGGAAAAAAAGGTCTCGGTTCAACGCAGGGAGGTCTGCGTTGGAGCAGCTTTAAAACCGCAGTCAAGGAGCTGGGTTTGTCGCCCTTTTGGAAACTCGAGATTGGATGTTACGTCCTGATGGGAGTGACCTCCTCCGTGCTTGCCTTTCCGGTGCTGGAACCGGAGGCTTTGCCGGAAGAACGCGCGGATTGGAACCAATTTCGAGCGGAACATTTTGATGAAATTCGGTCGGCCTTTGCGGAGCTAAAACCGAATCAACGAGTGATTCTTTTTTGTCATGATCCGACGGCACTCCCGTTTCTCCATGATGACCCAGTCATTCGGGATCGCCTTCACCATGTGGAGCGCACCATCATCGGCCATCTCCACACACCCTTGATTCACTGGCAAAGCCGGATGCTGGCAGGGATGCCCGTGATTCATTGTCTCGGCACAACCGCACGACGCATGACTTCGGCTCTGAATCGAGCCAAGCACTGGCGTCCATTCCATGTGTTGTGCTGCCCCTCGCCCTCCGGAGTGCAACTATTGAAGGACGGCGGTTTTTACCTCGCCACAATTGACCCTCAGGGAAATCGACCGGCAGTTTTTGAGCGACAACATTTGGCGTGGTGAGGCGAACCACCCCAAATCAGGGATTCCGGATACCCTCCATGATCCGGATCATGTGCGCGGATTTGTTGAGCACATAGAAGTGGATCCCAGGCACACCATGGGCGATGAGCTCGCGGGCTTGCTGGATACATTGGGAAACTCCGATGGCTTCGGCTCGATCCGCATCCTCCCCCGCCGCTTCGAGGTCGGCACGCAACGATTCAGGCAGGGACGATCCGCAAAGGCTCAAGATACGCAGCACCTGCTTAGCCGACAAAATCGGCAGGAGACCCGGGATGATAGGAACAGTAATCCCCAAAGCACGGGCCTTTGCCTCGAACTCGAAGAACCGTTGGTTATCGTAAAAAAGCTGGGTGATAATGCAATCCGCGCCTGCATCCACCTTCTGTTTCAAATGCGCGAGGTCAATATCAAGACTCGCTGCCTCGATATGTTTCTCTGGATAACCGGCGACGGCGATTCCGCAGCGAGGTGTTTGGAGACGGGTTTCGCGGGCTCGAATATGCGCCACAAGATCATTGGCATGCGCAAAGCCGTCTGCAGGCGCGACAAAATCTTTTTGACCCTGAGGAGGATCACCACGCAAGGCGACGATATTACGCAGGCCAGATGCTTCGATTTGCTGCAGGATTCCATCCAAGTCCGTTCGTGACGAACCCACACAGGTTAAATGAGTCGCTGTGGGAAGATTGAATTGCTTCTGAATCTCAGCGGCGATCTCCAACGTCCGGCCTTGGGTCGAACCAAAGGCCCCGTAAGTAACCGTCATGTAATCCGGCTTTAACGCAACCAGTTCAGGCAGGATTCGCCGCAAATTTTCATAAGCAGCGTCGGTCTTGGGGGGGAAGACTTCGAACGAAAAAAAAGGACGAACACTCCGCGAAATAATGTCAGGTAAAGTCAAGATTCAGTCCTCCAGAGGATCGTTGAGATTGAGATAGGGCTTGGACAACACTCCCTCAGATTAGGCGGCACTCGTGCATCGAGCAACTCACATTTCAAGCAGGAATGGACGCGGGTTCCAGGTTTCGTAGCTGCGTTGAGAATTGACTTTGAGCCAGTCCGTTTTGCCATTATAAAGTCACTCCATGAAAATGCTGCGTGCGATGGTGATGGCTCTGCTCTTGGGAAGTCTTCCGATGGTAGCATTGGCTGATGGAGCTAAAATCATCAAGGTCTTGCCCCACCTGCTCGATAAAAACGGTAAGAACGCGGTTGCCCCCAGCCTGTTCGAGCGGGATGCCTATCAAGCCCATCTCCGGCTTCATCCTCAAGATGTTTATGGGGTTCGGTATGACGTCCAATGGCGCAACAGGCAATCCCATGAAACAACTTTGAAACTGCGTCTCCAAATTCGTTCGGATAATACCAAAAACTCCACCCCTACCCTGATCGAAACCGAGGTGAAACCCACGCGTTATTGGTCCCGTTGGTCGAGCATTTCGATCCCAGTCGATACCTACAAAAAACTAGGGCACGTCATTTCTTGGAAGGTGGAATTACTCTCGGGCGAGGAAGTGATCGCCCAACAAAGCTCCTTCCTTTGGTAGGAATCTTAGTCCTTGGGTTGTTCGGCGGCTCGCGCTTCCGCGATGCGTTTCTGACGTTCCCAATATTTTGAAATCAAGATGCAGATCTCCATCAAGATTTGCACCGGCAGAACCATCACAATCGTGCTCAAGGCATCGGGAGTGATAATCGAACAGAGAAGCACGTTCGCGATGATAAAATAAGAGCGACCCTTCACTAACCACTCGTGCGGAATCAAACCAATCCGCACCAACGTCAGGATGATGACTGGGACCTCAAAGCTCAGACCCATCCCCAACATAAAGAGGAGGACGAACGAGAAATACTCCTCAGCACGCCAAAGATCCGTAGAGAATCCTAGCCAAGAATTCATCTGCGAGATGCCTTGCAGACAAATATTCAGCATGAAGAAATAACACAGAGCTACACCGGCGAGAAATAAGCCGCCGCCGATTCCCAACGCCCAAAGAAAATACTTTCTCTCCTTCGGTTTGAGTGCCGGAAAGATAAAACTACCGATAAAGAACCCAACAAACGGGAGTGCCAATCCTACCCCACCATAGGTAGCTACCTTCATATAAATCACAAACCCGCCCATGGGGCCGAGTGGATTTAACTTCACATCCAACCCGGATTGAGCGAGGGGACGGCCTAAAATCTGAACGATCATTGGAGCAATCACCAAGCAAATGGTCATTCCCAACACGATCGCGGCGACTGTCTTGATCAGTACCCAGCGCAAATCCTCCAAGTGATCAAGAAAGGATTTAACTGGCCCGCCCTCATCTTCACCTGAAGAGGAGGGCGGAAATTCGTCCTCGTTAGCCATGAGTGCTTAAACCACTTGGAAACCGAAATTATGCCTTGGAAATATCGCGGGTTGGAATTTCTTCCACTGTCTGCGACGGGATCGTCGTCGACACAACCCGTTTGGCGGGTGCATGTGAAGGTTCCTCATTCATCGCGGTATTAAGGTCTTCCTGAATCTCCTTCGATGACTTCTTAAATTCCTTGAGCCCTTGGCCCAAACCCCGAGCGAGTTCGGGCAGCTTCTTGGCTCCGAAAAGAATCAGAACCAAAACTAACAGGGCGATGACTTCGGGCCCATTCAGAAACGCTAAGGTGATATTCATAACAACTCAATTACAAGACTTAAACGGTAGATCATCAATCAGTTAATGTAAAGCCAAGCCGATGCACAGGGATCAATTCAAGCCCTCTTTGTCGCATCCGCTTTGGCTGCACTTGTGGTTTCAGAGGAATCGCGGCTCGATACTCCTCCCGTTGGTCCAGAGCTATCGCTGCCATCCAGCGAGGTCTGAATTTCTTTGGTCGATTTCTTAAACTCCTTTAAGCCTTGGCCAAGACCTCGCGCAAGTTCAGGGATTTTTTTGGCACCAAATAAAATGACCAAAAGAATCACGATACCGACCATCTCCATCCCATTCAAAAAAGCCAGCGACATGTTCATAAGGCGAAACCAGATTTACCAACTTAAACCAACCTAACACATTCCTCGAAAAACGCGATGCTGTTTTAAATTTGAAACAAAAGGCCCAGTGTTGAGCAAACAAACCCGGGCCAGATGAGATCTAAAAATTTGTGACCTACTGTTTAGGTTTCAGCACCACAAAGGCACCGCGACGGTTCTGTGAGTAGGCCGCTTCGTCATGTCCCTGAACTGCGGGGCGATCTTTGCCGTAGCTAATCGTCGTGACGCGATCCGCTGACACACCGAGGGTCAACAAATACTCGCGGATAGAGAGCGCACGACGCTCGCCCAAAGCTCTGTTGTATTCATCCGTGCCCCGCTCATCGCAGTGACCTTCCACCTTGAGTAGGAAGCGGGGTTCGTTTTTGAGATAAGCAGCGGCTGCCTCGACTTTGGAACGTTCGGAGCTTTTGACGGAAGACTTGTCGTACTCAAACGACACCGTCTGCGAAGCGAGGATGAGTGGATCCTCGGTCACATCATCCGGGTTAGGTCGGGAACCAAGGCCACTCGGATCAAGATTTCCGCTGCCAATTTTAACGTTGTCGTTTCCGTTAAACGGCGTGCCGGAATTAACTCCGTTCCGACCGTCGGTGTTAACCTTCAAACCATTCAGATTCTCAGGGCGAGGGGAAATATCCCGTCGACCTTCGATGGTGGTTACATTCTTGGGCGATTTTTTGCAACCCGCCGTACCAACAGCAAGGAATACAGCCAGCAACAGCATTGAGAGTGATGTGAGACTTTTCATGTGTATTAAAATGTTTATTGTGAACGATCTTACTTGGCCCAAGCGGGTTGCGAGCAGTTACCCAAATTCAAAGGAATATTCTTGACGCGTTTGGTAGGCACGTCAAGCAAAGACAATGATCTTTGACCCTTCGTGCGTCTAACAAAAATCACGGTGCGAGAATTCGGAGCCCACGAGGGATCCTCTCCGTCGGCCACCAGCTTGGCTTCACCTCCCGTGGCGGGGACTATACAAATTTGGAACCCTCCCATTTGGGCGGTGAAAACAATAGTCTTACCATCAGGCGACCAATCAGGCTCGGTACACCGCGTGACACCGGCGGTTCGCAGTCGGGTCATTTCCCCACCCCGTGCACTGACCGTGTATAATGCGGGAGTGCCGCTGAGCCGTGAAACAACACAAATCTTGGAACCGTCCGGCGACCAACAAGGTGAGGATTCATCCTCCTTAGTTTTAGTCAATTGCAGGAGATTACTGCCATCGATGTCGCTCACAAATAAATCTGGACTCCCTGCTTTGGACAGAATCATCGCGATTCGTCGGCCGTCGGGGGAAATAGCCGCGCTCGTATTGAGACCTGCATAACGGGCCACTGGCTTCCGTTCGCCGGTTGCAATGACGTGCGAATAGATATCTGGGTAACCCGCTCGATACGACGTGTAGAATAATGATCTCCTGCCCGGTGCCCAAGCGGGGGCAGCCACAATCGCACGATCCTTGGTCAATTCTACGACGTTGTGACCGTCATAATCCGCGATGCTAATCTCGCCGGAGGAACCATGCTCGGTTTTAAAAGCGATCTTGGTGCGGCAGAATCCTGGGGTATGAAGAATCGCGCTGATAACATCGTCGGCCAGCGCGTGGGCTTGAGTCCGAGGGCTGGCATCGGTATACCGTTTTGCCAAGAGTGACGCTTTGCTCAAGCGGTCCGTCAGTCGTCCTTCCACTTCCGTTTCGTTACGTCCGGAGAGCGAGTATTGCGCGGAGTCTTCGGCAACAATTTTGAACCCGGCAACCTCCAGATCAAAACGTAAAACTTGACCCACCTCACCGGTGTAACCCGCAACGAAGATGGGGATCTGCTTGACCCCGCCATCCGCAGTATTGCTGATGTCGATGACTGGATCCTGAGCCCTCAGCACCGTTGCTAGGCCAACCCAAATCGTGAGAAGAAGTGTCCAGTGATTCGACATTATATTCATCCAAGTTGACGTTTTGCGCGAAGGTTAAACCGAATTTTAAAAACACGTTCACTGTCCTTGGCACCCTCGGGAAACGCGTGCACAAATCGAACTCGATCGAGAGTCGATTGGATCGATTTATTCATGGTGCCGTTGCTACTCCGACTAGTTACAGCACTAGAAATCACTCGACCATCCCGTGCAATCACGACTTCCACCTCCACAGTCGCACTCTCATCCTCCAAATCAGCCGGAGGTTGCCATGCTTGATTATATTTCGCGTAAACGATTTGACGATAGCTGGCGTATAATTCACCACCCGGACCGGGCATTTCAACGACTGTGCTCGGTGCGAGCCCAGTGGTTAAACCGGAGACCGCAGTTTTTAGCGCGGAATTACGCTCATTTGCCCACTTCTGATATTGGGCTGCAGCTTGAGCCGCCGCCGCTTGCTCCTTTGCCCGTTGAGCTTTTACGGCCGCTGCGTTACTGGGCTTTCTTACCGTAAGATCCACCTCCACTTTGGACGGGGCTTTGGGCTTATCTGGACGAGGAGCTGAAGTATCCGTTGGGATCGGATCCTTGGGCTTCGGCTTGTTATCACGCTCGGGTTTCGACTCAAAGAAATCCTTGAAATCGTCCGTTGTGGGTTTGGGTTTGACCGGCTTAGGTGGCGTTGGAAGAGGGGCAGGTGGCTTGACGGGTGTGGGTTCGACCACCTTGGGTTCACTCTGGGCGATCGGCTCTTGAATGACCTCGGCAACGGGAGGCTGAACGGGAGCGGCGACCGGAGGCGTGGTAACATTCGGATTCCCCCCGCTGGGTGCTTCCTCATCCCGCACACGAGGCATGAGCGTCAACAATGTTATTTGCTCAGGAGGCGGAGTGGGCTTGGGAACAAACGCCGCAGCCAACAATACAAGGCCCACGAGTGATACGTGAAAACCCGCACTGGCGACGAAGCATTTGGTTTGTAGACGAGCCATCGTTATTGGTCGCGTTTAGTGCCGAAACTCACCCTTGAGATTCCGTGCTTTTCGCAACGATCGAGTAGAGCCATCACATTGCCAAATTGCTCCTTCGTATCAGCACGAATATAAACCGTCAGCTTAGAGTTGGCTCGATAGGCTTGAACCAAGGCAGCCTCCACCTCGTTGATATTCAACTTGCGACCCCCCATCACATAATAGCCTTGGGGGGCCACCTCCACGGTGCGGAGGTCCTCTTTACGCGGCTTGGCCTGTTCCTCAGCACCCCCCGTCGGCAAGCTCAGTTTCAGGCTTTGTTCGAGCAGAGGTGTGGTGATTACAAATATAATCAACAACACGAAAGCCAGATCAAGCAACGGCGTAATATTGATGTCGTTGAGCGTGACGAGCGAGTTGCGTTGTGAAAATCGTCTCATGAGGAGGCTACTTCCAAATCACCGCCATGCACCCAACAGAAAGGCGAAGAGGTTTGACAACAAAACAATGAGACCAAACCCCGCGAAAACTGCGAGCACCACAAAGAGCAGGCTTTTCCAAGTGACCTTTTGCACCGGGCCACTTTTCCAGCGAAAGCGCAGGCGGCTCCACCAACTGCGATGCAGGCTCGTGCCACACTCTTTGCAGACGCTCTGGGTCCGCTGATTATTTGCACGGCATTTGCGACACTTGATAAAAAGATGGCTGCCACAACTTGTGCAGAC
>Ga0114966_10004600_pt1 | contig 11853 bp, 1 predicted proteins | sample M_130207_XF_Meta_FD_87029 | JGI IMG/M metagenome (GOLD analysis project Ga0114966, IMG submission 87029) | Freshwater microbial communities from Lake Montjoie, Canada to study carbon cycling - M_130207_XF_MetaG | ecosystem: Environmental > Aquatic > Freshwater > Lake | place: Lake Montjoie...
AGTGGGCAGGCTGTATTCCACACTCTAGCCACCATGCCTGAGGACCTATATTACATCGTTTTGGACTACACCTCCACTCATGTCACCACATATGGGACAGATAAGACCCACTCATTACTACAATCATACAGTAGTGTACGTGTTTTATTCCAAGACCGGGGAGGACAAGGTAATGCCACACCTCACCCAGTTCTGGAGCGTATCGGGACCCCCTACAGGCTACCGACCGTAGGAGCCCCTGTGGATCCCTCAACACCGTGGCTCGACACCGAAGCCCGGGAACAAGAACTCATGAGACGCATGATGGAAGAACGGGAACACACGGGGAAAATCGCAAAACAAGTAGCTGATGAACAGGCTTGCATGCAGGCCCTCCTGCAGGAACGCGAGGGGGAGATAAAAGAACTACTGCAAAAGACTCAGCAGGCCCTCCAGTCAGTCCAGACCCGTGAGGAGGCCTTTGCGCGAGAAAGGGAGGAACTACGAGAGCAACTCGAGACGGCCTTACAGCACAGGGGCTCACGTTTAACATTTAGTAGTGCCACGTCTAGTGCTCGGAATCGCGTCCCACAGTTCCCATCGTACGGCAGTCCAGGCGCAGGCAACTCAGAATTACGTGATCAGACTTCAACGCGCACACACCTTGTGCCGGCCTCTGTGTGCTCTAAAGTACGGGCTTTCTTACTCTTCACAAGTATTGATTCATCGCGACTACTTCCAGCTGCGATGCTGATATCATCGCTAGGCAAAGAGGCTTACACTTTTTCTAAGAATCCAGATGACGTGTCATTTAGCCGCTTAAGAGGTGAACACCCTGATGTACTCCTAGATTTCGATACACGTACCGGCCTGATAGTAACAGTGATCGAAACGGTACTTGCCTCGATCGGAATTAAGCCGCCTAACACCCTTGATTTGCCATGGGTAAATTTATGTTCCACAGTCCACGGATACCAGACCAACGAGGACCCGAGTGCAGTTGGTTGTGTCACTATCCGTGTACACGCGGGAAGCACACCGACTTTGTCACCGTTTGACGCGAATCATAGCAGAGAAGCCGCTAATGCACTCACACAAGCTATTTATATGGTTGCTGGCCAATCGGTCGCTACGGGTGTAAGACGCTGCTTCTCATCACCAGCCTCAGATTTACTAGCCGGACTAATTGAATACACAGAATCTGACCAATGCGACCAGCACCAAAGGGTAATTGCAGACTCCATGTTGGAAGTGTTAACATTGAACCCAGGGGTTACCCTTCAGAATCTCAAGGACGACGCCCCATCACCGCGACTCACAACCGATGTAAGGTCACCCATGCACCCTGATATACCCCGCGCTAAAAAGATTACGCAAGCTAAGCTCGACAAAACCCTGGCGATGCAACTCATGGCCATGCCAGGACCACTGAAGGAATGGCCAGCAAAACAGAGCGTGCAAGCCTGGCATTTGAACATCATGCTTGCGTTCAGCACGGGATTATACGCTTCCCAGCTATCGATGATACTACCATATGGTATTGAAACAGTGCTGAAGGAGATTAAAACAGCAACCATTGAACGCGCAGGAGAGCGTTTTAGTGAAATGCGACGACTCTTCCACGACCACACCCATCGCATCCAGTTGGATGCAGCAATAGAGTATTGCGTAGAATCTTTTTTTGCCACTACGGGTAAAAAGACCTTCGATGAAGACGATACTATCACCTCTGATATATCATTAGCCTTCCTCAGCTGTCTTAGTCACCTACTACTGACACTACGTGCCATCCCTTACACGCACGACAACCAAGTCATGGCTCGCTCTGAGGCTCAGCGACTCAGTCGTATAACTAGAAGAGAAGGAGTGTCAGATGCTATGTTTCTACGCGAGTCTACAGAAAGACTCAATAACTATTTAACGTTATGGGGGGCCACCATTTTCAAGGATTTACAACAAGATCTGAGGGGTTTACTACCGCACCTGGTCAGTCTATTCGCCGACCAAGCATTCATAGGTAAATTCATGGAACTCGCCAACGAATATGTAAAATCGTATGTGAAATCAAACGAACTCACGATGGACTCATTGACTACTGAACTAGTATCCCATGGCGGGGGACGGGGAATCATCTGTACATTCCCGGGTGCAAAGAAAACAACCACCATGCGGATGTTTAATCTACCCCCTGACTTGTCGGTATTGTCCGATATTGGCCCAATTATCAAGGGATTACTGCTAAGCAAACAGCCAACGCCACCTATGTCACTAAGAAAACTGCACAACACGGGGCAATTCGAAACCCTCGGTTTTGATGTGGTGTCGAATTTTCTGATATACGCCACAGAGATCATGAGTCAGCATAACACCATAGGAAACATGATCGGCGCCTCCGGGCAGCAAGCGGCCTCTTCCATTCTTTTACTTTGCGACCCATTCGAGAATGCCTTACCAGAAACTTCTAGGCAATACTTCCCCAGTAACGTCGAGAAAACCTCGACACCTGCAGGCCCACTGCATGAGACAATACTCGCCATTACCCCCACGGCGGTGTCGGAGGCAGCCACTAATGCACGAATGGATAGACTTGAGGAATGGTTCAAAGCCAGTAAGATGGAGCAACTTGAAAGAAACAGAACAGCAGAAGAGAATGCCAGACGCATGTTCCGAGAACTTATGGACCATCAGGCACATGGGGCCACACTACTACGCACCCAAATGGAGAAGGCTATACCACCAAGTCTCCAGCATGCCCCCCCATCTTCTCTCCCCTCGCCCAGACCGAGCCATTCGCACATACGCTATACCGAGGAGGCACTGCCGGGGGTTATGTTCGCTGATGGGACACGCGATGCACGCCCACCCGCCCGACCATGGACCCCAAATCAACAAACAAGAATGAGACCAGACAGGAATGTAGGCCAAAACCTACGCTCCCAATTTGATGCGAGACAGACTCGCCCCGCAAGACTAGATGCTAAAGGCCAGGTCATCATTAGGTTGCTGGATAAGCCACCTACACCCTATGAGGAAATTGATGAAGCATTACGAACCCACCTCTCCGCACTGGGAATAAAGAATGAAAAGGACTACTCAGCACGGGGCGAAGAGAATTGCGTGATCTGCGGTCCTAACTGTGACCATTACACAAACCGCTGCGTTAAACTATGGGCCGGTTCCGATAAAGGTCGCAGAGGAATGGGAGTCATAAGGGCTGCAGAAAAAGTGCGTCAAGCATTATACAAGCCACAAGGAAATGAAATAAACTCTATTACAGAGTCTCTCCTATGCATTGAGGCAGCCACGGCTACGAGCGTGGTTTCCCCTGAGGAAGTGGAAGACGCAGTCATCTACCTAATAGATGCATTCCAGCTGATTGACTCTGACTCGATGACATGCCTCCTCGACGCGGCAGACTCTGCTGACTATCTACAGAAACTATTTCAAGTAGGTGTGTATGCCATCGAAAGCTCGTCCTAGGGAATCGCGCCTGCCCTCGTCACCGTGGCATGCATGTTGCCAAGGACTTGCGAACTACATACCACCGTAGTAAAGGGCAGGCACCCTCCCTCAGAAAAAGAAAGTAGAAAACGGCATTATCCTATTACCCCCGATGTTGACACACCCGACTCGTCAACACTTGCAGTAACTGGGGATAATGCTGAGACAATGGATACACCCCAAAATGGAGAGGGTAGCGTGCATGTGTTAGGAGAAAAACATCCTGAAACTACTGATCAGACAATAACCCGCGTGCATACAAACACCGATACACTGCAAGCGCTGACTACCCCCTCAGGAAAAGATAACATGACTTCCTCATTATCCATATTACCTGAAGATATACAACACTTGGGAGAACGTCTCACGCAGCTTGATAGCTACTACCACCATGCAGCTGCCGAAGCACTCCTCACGGGCACGCCATGGCGAGCAACAGAGACTACAACTACACTACTCAAACTCGTTAAAGAACTACGACTATGTAACTCAAAAATGGAGAGCATATCTGACCTCATGGGAATGATACCTTTAGACGACCCCTGCATTGTGAATGCGTCCAACTGCAAAGATATACTCAAAACTCATCGCCATTCGCTCTCCGCCATGGCTCATTTCATTCACCGAATCAAGTCACACGATGAACATGACGGAACCACGTATATTAGGAACCCAGCATGCACATCATCCCCCCAGCAACAACCATGGCCAACACACGTTGGGCAAATACCAGAATCCGTTCGCGCACCGAATATTATGTACTTCCAGATGGAGCATGACCCCCTCTCAGAAGAAGCAACAGCGTACCACTTATTTGCGGTTGAAAAGAACCCCGCCATAAAATTTAAATCCATGACGGCTGATTTACTATTAGAGGATGCTGATGGTTCAATAATTGTTATGCCTTCAATTATCGACAGCGGAGCTGCCTACTGTGCAATGGACATAACGGAACTCAAACGTAGCTTCCCTCGTCTGGCGGCTACAATGCCCAGCTGTTCTGCGGTTTTCCTAGACGCTAGTGGACACATTATGCCCATGAAAGGCATTGTGCGAATGCATTTTCACATTGGTGACTTACGATTACACACTAATGTCTATATCTTTGAGAAGCTGGGAGCACGCTTTCTTTTGGGTAATAATGCAATATGGGAGAACGATTTATCAATTTCATCTCCCAGACGACTGCTCTTTTCTGAGGCGAACAATGCGACCAAGGACAGCAGCGTCCCGGTACAAGCTACGGTCGCCCCGACACCTTGCGTCCATTGCATAAATCAGGTATCACCACCAAACGAACCCCAGCACGAATGTAAAGAATGCCTTAAGGATGACACCATCACAATCGAATGTAGGCCGGCTGACTCGTGTTTCGCTTATACCACCAACGGTATCACCCGTTGTCTACCATGCCAAATGATACCGCCCGTCATGATTCCTGAAAGAAATCCCGACGAATGGATAGCTCTAAAAACAACAAGAGCTTACACCATTTCTCCTCACGAAGAGGCCCAAACTATTGGACTCCGATATGAGAAAAACATCGCGGGCCCGATAGTTACCGTCGAGGTTGTAGAAGCAGACTCATTTCGAGATAAATTCTATGACCGAGGTTTACGTATGCCACCATGCCAGTATCACAATTCGAGTAACCTTCATGCATTTACTCGCATGAGCGGAGTGGGCACTCACATGGTCAGAATACCCGCGGATGAGATTGTAGCATATGCGCGGATTAAGAAGAATGAATACACCAAAGTAGACCCAGCACAAAACTTCATGTTAGTGGTCATGTCCACAGAGGTGGCTCAACCCAAGCATTGGCACCGGATGCCGAATGATTCCCCGCCCCAGAATGGCCGCCGCTTTGAACATCAGGAACTTCAAAAGGTACTTCCAAATTGTACATCGTTCTCTGACGAGGCACTATCCATACTCCAGATTGAAAATTTACAGATGGACCACTTTGTCAACGCAGACGATGGTCATGTCTATGTGCCCACTACGCCGGGGACGATCGGAGAAGGGGGAAAACCAACCTCCACCGAAGACCTTATCGCACTAGGCCTCGATTTATCCACGGCCATCGACCCAGGAGAACTCCGACGACCGGACGGATCCTACCCGCCATTGAGCGACAGTAAAAAGCAAGCACTGTATGATACAGCTTTACGCTGGGATGCAGCATGGTCTAGGGACGCAAAAGCACCTGCACTATCAAGGTTAATTGTACTTGAGATCCCGACAGGAGATGCTATACCGGTTGCGCAACGACCTTACCCACTTCCGTACAAATATCTAGAAGCGGTCCGAAAAGAAGTACAGCAATTACTTAGTGCAGGACTTGTAGAACCATGTATAAGCAATTGGGCATCACCCACCCTAGTGAGAGTCAAGAAGGACTCCACACCAGAAGATGTAAAGGTCAAGTTGGTTATTGATTATCGAAGACTCAACGAAGTCACTGTACCGGACGCTGCAGGCCTAGGTGACCAAGACGAAATTCTAGATGGATTTGGGGGTGATCAACGATTCTCGGGAATCTGCGACGCGGCTGGGGGTTTCTACCAATTCCTCATACACCCAAAGGACCGACATAAAACTGCGTTTGTCCTTCCAACGTCCATGGGAGGAACATCCTTCCAATGGAGAGTGGCACCATATGGGTTGTGCCGCAACCCAGCAGGCTACTCCAGAGGAATGATGTTTGCCCTGAAAGACCTACATGATTGCGCACTCCAACCTATGGGCCAAAGCAGAGGTGGAGCCGCCTCTTGGATAGATGACATCAGTCTGCATGCAAACTCTTTCGAGGGTTTTTGTGACCTCTTCGAACGGATACTATACCGCATGGTCCACGCATCCATGACCCTAAAAGCATCAAAATGTTTATTACTGCGACCAAGACTCGAGGTACTTGGATTCTATATCACACCGGATGGACTAGTGATGCAAGACTCAAAAATCTCTGATTTAGAAAATCGGGATGACTCTGGCAACCGGACCCCTCCGAAAACAATAGCAGAAATTCGAACCTTTCTAGGAGCGGTACAATTCTACCGAAGATTTGTCCCCAGAATTTCACTACTTGCAGCTCCTATGAATGCGTTACTCAAAAAGCAGAAACCGGGCGACCCACGACTCCGCGGAGGAACACCTGAGCATAAAGAGGCCTGGGAGGGAGTACGTCAATCATTTGAGGCAATCATGACATTTTTCAAAAGCAGTGCAATTGTATCTGCCCCAGACTTACGTGACCTAAGGGCTGAATTCGTTATATGCACTGACGCGTGTGATATTGCTGCGGGTGGGGTGTTATTACAATGGCAGCATCCAATACACCCAGGCCCTGGACCACCAGATGGTACACCACTACGAGGTGGTAAAGGCTCAGACCCACTGAACCAATCATGGCGATTAGCAGCAGGATGGCACCTTCGTACTATTGCATATTACTCACGAACATTTGACAAGAGCCAGATTAAGTACCCCACCTTTGACAAGGAAAGTGCTGCGATCCTATTTTGCGTTCGAAGATGGGCAAAAATCATCACCGGTCGTACATGCACACTATATACCGACTCCGTTGTAGCGGCTTCGATGCTCACTAAGCACCTAGGACCAGCAAGACTCCAACGATGGGGCATGCTACTTGGTACTTTCCTACCATTCCTAAAAGTAGCATACCGACGAGGCGCGGATAACGGCATGGCTGATTTCCTTAGTCGTTACCCTACGTTTGAAAGCTATATCTCAAAACCCAGCGCCACGGCCCCCCTCCCAGACGATTTATTTGATCAGGTAGGTGAAGTCTCATTTTTCACCCACGAACTTGGAGATGATGAAGACTATCTCCGCCAAGCTCGATACGACCTACTTGAACCTAAAAACCCGCGAGATTTAGTGGAGATATGGCAAGCACAAATGTACACTGAGGGCCCAATCCCGGAAGAACTACTAGATGTAACACCATTGCATGGCTTAGATACCGAGGTAGCACGTTCAGTAACACTGCGTGCAACCACTCTACCATCAATCGCTGCAATGTTTCAACAAGCTCAAGAACATAACCACCTCCCCGTACGTATCGCGGCCCTTGAAACCATCTTTAAGACGCACGACCACTGGAAAGCTCGCGATGAATTCGATGAATACATTGCCCTTTGGGACCAATACGTAGAAATATTTATTGCCACCAACTCCAGAGCACCAGTACTTTACGACCTTTGGTGTGAAGACGGAAACTTCTCTCGAGGAGCGCGGGCATGTGGTTGCGTATGTTTCGGTTTTGACACAGTCGAAGATTTTAGATTCAATTATGAACACGATACATACAGCACTCCACACCCTCACATTACTACGACACCATGCGAACCTCCAACACCAATGATATCAGGCATGTCTTTTCATACGCTAAAAAACTCGCCAGAATTCTGGAACGAAATTGACGCGAGAGGATGCTACCACTCACTTCCAAGGCCCGATGTCATACGAATTGGCCCGAACTTTGTTCATCACCCCGATGACACACTAACCGGTGAACTTACTACAACACTAGTCGGAATTCTGCAACGCTTGCGACAGTTAGAATCTTCCCAACATCAGACAACGCGAGGGACACATCCTATATGTTGGGTGATAGAAGAAGACCCACTACCGCTCATTACCAACTCCATGCATAAGACCCATATGTGTCAGACGAACAACTGTAATGAACCAACTTCCCACCGTTTTTTTTATAGCAACGGAGAAATCATCACTGACGCTACCTGTCTTCAAGGCCCAATTTGCCAAATCCCAAAAGCACGACCGACTTATCGCCCGAATGACTTCGGACTAAGCCTGCCAGAATTCGATTATGGACACCTAATCACATCACAACTTGTCGCTCAAGTACTGGCGACTATGTGTGAATGCCCATTAGTGAGCCCTACGCAACGGGATATTACTGATCAACTGGCAATTGATAGATGGATACACGAAGGTTACCACCCAATAGCTGAAGCTCATTTCCTGGACGTTGCTCCACACTCAGACCTCACTGCGCTCCAACCTGCAGTGCGACCTCCTGAACCAATGCCCAGCACACATGACCCAGAAACATGGAGTGACATTTTACTGAGCAATGGAGTCATTGATGAACCGTACGTTATCACTGTTGAAGACCAACGGATGGACAGCACTTTGGTAAAGATTATTGACCGCCTGCTTGCAACACCTTCAAGCGCAGCGGCAAAAATCCTACAAGATAGAATCGCTACTAAATGGTCTGTAATTAATGGTTTATTACATAGATTAGAAGTATCGGAGGAAGCCGAACCTAAACCATTATTAGTTGTTCCTCATGCAGCGCGACAACGTTTACTTATGCAATTCCACTACCTCAACCATAGAGGCCACCACCCGCTTTACGATCAAATTCATCAGTCATACTACTGGACGAACATGGAAGCAGACTGTGTCGACTTTACGAGGGCATGCACAATATGCCAAGAACGTCTATCAAGACCCCTTACTCAGGTTCTTACGCACCCGATACCGACACCGTCCCGCCCAATGTCAGTGATCCACATTGACCACAAAGGCCCATTGCCAAGATCGGACAAATACCTCCACATATTAGTTGTCGCATGCGCGCTTACGAGATTCACTTTGTTTATCCCCGTTGAAAATACAAAGGCAGCAGACACTTTATTGATTCTAGTTGCCCGAATATTCTGTGTTTTCGGGTACCCATTGATTTTAATATCCGACAATGGCCCCGCATTCAGATCAGACCTTGCGAAAGCGATGTCAGAGTTCTTTGGCTACCGACATATTTTTATCTTACCGTATAATGCACAAGCAAATGGGACGGCTGAATCTGCTGTGAAGAGAATTAAATTATTATTGGACCGTCAGACAGAAGGCTATGCGGACTGGCACAAACAACTTCCGCTTGCACAACTGTTACTCAACACCACTGTACATACAGGGACTGGTGTCACACCATTTATGGCCCTCTTTGGCCGAGCTCCAAATGGTCTAGAACAACTAGAAAACCCTGCACTTTTACCCCTCCCCAGTAGTGGTGATGAGTTCCTAAAAGAACTTAGAGTTCGACTTATGTCACTACATAAGGAACTCCAACTTCACTCGGATGCAATTAAGTTGGCCCGAACCGAAGAAGAGACTGCACGAAAGTATGCACGACTCACAACATCTCGATTTGGCCATCTTAAACCCGGAGGATACGCTTGGGTCATCCACGGCTCGAAAACTCAGGCTGATTACACAAGAAAACATGGCCACGGTTTACCTTGGAAACATCGTTATAAGATACTGGAAGTACGACCCTATGCTGTACTGCTTGAAATTCCGAAGGACAATTCGGTCCCAAAGATAAGCCCGTGGCAACTCATCAGAAAAGTTTCCCCTGCTGATGATGATGAGCATGCCCCTACGAACCTTTCCCCACGTATTACTGAAATGGGAGTTCCAATTCCATCCATTAGTCCATCACCAATGCGGACCAAGGATGATGACTTTCTTAACTTAGATGACAATATTTACGAAATCGAATCGGTACACCATGCTGAAAAAGTAGGACGATATTTTCGAATTTGGATCAAATGGAAAGGTTACGATGAAATATCATGGCGATGGCGCCATCAACTGGTTAAAGAAATTACCGACACTCAACTACTATCAGACATCGAGGATGAGGTTAATGCGGCTCGTGATCGCGCTAAAGTCGAACAGACAACCAATATACTTGATGACGAAGAGATTGTATCGGACGAACTAGACCCAAAAATCCTTGAAGAGGACTTCCCGAGTCACATTTCTCACCATAGGATTCGAAAACCTATCGACCGTTTTATTCCGATAATGCTTTGTTCCACTCCAACCACATCGAATCAAGCTAACACGGATTGCTCTCGAGCTACGGCTAGACAATTATTCATATCACGAGACTACCTTATCGCTCAAACACATGCATATTCTTTTTATTGGGCACAAGATGTATATGTGTGATGGAACAATTTGACGTTGTGAATTGTACCAGGAGAGGGTATGAAACGCAAACTTGTCGCCAACACTATATTTGAGCAATAAACCCCATGTCTCTGAGATTGATGTCCCTTGAGGCAGTAAACATCACTGCTCCAAAGGTACAGGAGTGGACTGATGAAGTGTCAATTTATATGAGAATATACATAGTCGACAGCACGTGGTCGACATGAGTAGATAAATCGACAATATGTGGTTTATTGATACAAATGACACCGTTTCGTATGAACCGTCACATCGACGATTCAGCCAGTTGCTTATGCTCACATCGTAGACATTGTTTATGTTGCTTGAGCGATTCACATCGTTTTCACGCACGATTTGCCGAACATCGCTTTCTGGCGATTTGCCGAACATCGCTTTCTGGCGCGGCGCGCCAACTCACATGGCGGCCAGCATCTCCGACAATGCCAACTTGTTCTTTGCTGTCACGATCTCGACTTCATATCTGCCGCCACATCCTGGTCACTTTGCACGTTATTCACGTCGAACAACGTTGAAGGCCTTTGAACTGATTCCGTGACGGCTCCTGTTGTTAGAGACGGGTCGTTACGCCCCGCATATGGCAACACGGGAGATGAAAATGACACTCGCGTGGTGCAGTCTCACTCACACGCCCAGCTGATAGAGCTGGCACACTGTGGAAGTGGATGGCGCGCAATACCAGTCCGAAGCAATCTGCAGTCGCTCTCATCGTCATCAAGGAGTGGGGGGGTTATATTTTAGTGTGTCATCTTAAGGAGTACAAAGGGTTGTCGCAAGGCATCTCTTTTTGACTTGTATAGTCTAGACTATTAGTATTAAGGAGTATACCAGTATACCGGTAGTGTATAGTCTAATAGGGGCCGGGGGGCGGGAGCGGACCCGGTGCCACGTGTCGAGCAACTGTTCTTGTCTCTTTGCCCACGCATCTTGACATCTACGGAGACGCGCGAGTTGCTGCTCGCGCGTGGGATTTAGGAGATTAATTGACGTGAAACCTTTTCGCAAAATAAAAGTGCAAATGACTGGTGCGCAACCGACCATCGCATTTTCACCCGCTCACGAGCCCGACCACCTTGCCACTACCGAAAGGCGTAAGACCATCTACCACCATGATGGGCGCACGCACTCGTACCCTATTATGGATGCACTCCTAACGATGATGTGCGACCACAATTGGTCCGATTTACCCCATGAAGAGCGTATCGCTCGCTCTACTTCGATCCCCTTGGCAGAGACGAAACTCTCCGTAGGACTATGCGTGAGCAGTCGCCTCACTACGCCGGATGCCACACCTGCCGCATGTGTACGGTCTACGCCGGAGGTTACGCCGCATAC
>Ga0114966_10004602_pt1 | contig 11850 bp, 6 predicted proteins | sample M_130207_XF_Meta_FD_87029 | JGI IMG/M metagenome (GOLD analysis project Ga0114966, IMG submission 87029) | Freshwater microbial communities from Lake Montjoie, Canada to study carbon cycling - M_130207_XF_MetaG | ecosystem: Environmental > Aquatic > Freshwater > Lake | place: Lake Montjoie...
ATAACCTAAATTTTTTACTGCGATATCATTATCAATATTTTGTATGAAATAAAATCCATTAACATATGCTCTTATAAAACTCATATTATTATGAATAATTTTCTGAACAAAATAAGATTTTAAATCGATCAATGGGAAATCCGCTTGTATTTGTTCATAATTTGTTTCAATAATTTTACTAAGTTTTCTTTTTCCAATCATCGGAATATGTTCGGAATCAAATATATTAGATAAAATTTTTTTAACATTACTACCCGAATTTCTTAAAATTGTCTGTCCTGTTCGTTCTGTAAATTTATTTAAATCTACAATATCTGATACAAAATACCCTTCTATCTTTAATATTTCAAATGATTTGCGATCATTCATTGCAATCTCCTCACTTATCTTTGTAACATATTGTAATATCTCATTAAGTCTTGCAGACATATAACATCCTGAATTAGTCCATTTACAATGAATATCCTCATTGCATGTGTCTTTTGATTTTGACAAAGTACATGAATTACGATCATTATTTATCTTATATTTATTTAGATTGGGTAATTTAGAACTTTGATATAATAATTTATCATAACGCCCACCCTTCTGTATATCTTCTTCTACTACTTCTTTATCTACTTCTTCTACTTCTACTTCTACTTCTGTTGCTGCATCATCATTAACTTCTATCATTGCATCTGCATCTTCTTCAGCACCTTTTTTTTTAATAATATTTTTATATTTGGCATATAATTTAGCATCAACTAATTTATATAAAATTAATCTTATATTATCTACTTTCGAATCGTACTCTAGTTTAGGTGAATTTACAATCTTAATAATCTTCTCTCGAAGAGTCATATTTTCAAATTTATTAATAAATGTACTTAATTCTAATCTAAATAATTCATAAGACTCTGAAAGATATGCATCAAGATTAACTTTATCTATTCGTTCATCGAGTAGAAATTCATGTTTAATAATCTTTTTATCTATCTTCTCAATGATCGGTGTTTTTTCATAAGAAAGCGATAATGATTCTATCTCCGATATTTTAATATCAGATTCAATCGTTGGTATTTGGTCTCCAAGTTCTGTTATAATACCGATTACTCTAATCGTATCGTTTACTTTTTCATCATAATATACACTAACTGGTTTTACTTTTAATCCAGATATTTTTGCAAGGTTATTGAGTTCGACTACATTCTCTGCTAAAGATTTTACATATTTATCTAATGATTTTATAATTGGTATATCATAGAGAGAGCCAGATGGTCTTGTTGGAATAATAATAGATTTTTCAGTAACAAAATAAGTTGTTTTATTACGAGAATCTACTAATTGATATTGAATATTATATTTTGTATTGGCAAGTTTTTTTAATACGAAATTAGTTTGAGTTGCAGTTAAAGCTGAATCTTTATACACAATTGAATCCATAAAAGAACCTTTACAATTTTTATGATAAAAATCATTTATCCTGTTTATAATATTATTGGGTGCGTCATCATAGGAAAAAGTTTTTTCCAAAGTAATATTTTTATCATCTGGATCTTCTTTTGATACCAATACAATTGGATAATAATTATTAGAATCTTTTAAAATAAATATAGTCTGTCTTAATGGATGAGTAAGTAGAGTAGAATCTTCGATATTTGAGCATTCTAATATAAAATCATCAATTATCTTTTCTTTCTCTAAAGTTTTTTTCACGACGATGGTTTTTCTTTTAAAAATAATAATATTAAGACCATTTTTAGCTAGAACTTTAGGTAAGATTATTAAGTTATTTATCATAGAAAAATCTAAATTTGTTACTTTGATATAATCTATAAAATTCTTTCTAGAACCAAATTGTGTCTTAATATCTCCTTGGTTTAAAGACGTATAAATCTGTTCGGTCCGATCTGATTCCAACGTAGAGATTATTTTCGATAGGATCTTATCAATCTGAAGATCAAGACAGGCTCCGACAGCGTTTAGAAATGATTGGGAGGTTTGTACAGAACCATATTTAAAAAAATATCCATTCTTCGTTTTAGACAAATAATGTTGTTTAATATATTTATCATGATCATTATATATATTAAAATAAAAATCTAAATAAGATGGTAATAAACCAAATCTACCTTCTTGAATCTTATTGGTATCTTGTAATATATATAAACGTTCATTCAGAACAGCTTCTAGGTCGGCTTCAGATTTATTTTCAGTTTGATCTTTTTCTTTTCCATAACATTGTGCGTAAAAATTTTGTTTAGATGTATTCTTAGACGCTGCTGGATCTTTTTTAAAACAACATGGCATACAATATCCATGGGGATTTTTACATCGAGTTAAGAATCCAACATAAAAATGTTCCCCATTCTCATCCGGATCACATGTATAATATAGGTCATTTTGAGTCGGTTCTCCATCTGCATCTAATTCTGGAACTTTTAATGCATTTAATACAATTTCTTCTTTGGTTTTTGATTTAGAATTTTTAACCAAGACTTTTTTTTCATAAAGACTTGATTTTTTATTTAGTTTATAACCTTTCTTAATTAATTCTACAACATTTGTCGAATTATATTGAGAGGGTTGTCTACGTTTGGTCTCTCCACTATTTTGACAACATCTCGTCCATTGTGTTTGCCCTTCTTCAGGTTTATATCCGATACGTTGTTTGTCTACCTTACCCATAGTTTTTACTTTTAATATATCTTCATCCAATGATAAAATTTCTAGGACTTTTCCCCTACGTTTTGCAATTTTAGTAAGTTCTTTTAATTTAGTTTTTAATTTTTGTCTTTCTGGAAGTTTATAAAGATATGTTTCAATATACAAATATATTAATATATTAATAAAATGAACAATATGTTCTAATTGATATGCATCTCGAGCCCCACTAATTCTAATTTTATATTTCTCTCTCTGTTTCCCTTGTATATCTATACCAATTCCCGGAGATTTATATTTAGGTATGGATTCAATCGTTTTTAAAACTCGTCTACTCTTTTTGATATATGGGTATCTCTTAGCGACATTCGCTATTTCACTTGCTGCATCATCTTCAGTGATATTAAATTGTTTACTAATTTCTATAATAAGATTTTTATCAGAAATTTCATAATTTCTTAAAAAATGAAGAATACGCATCTCAATACGATTGGAATTCTCATAGCGAGAAACTCTTTTATATCGGAGATAAGTACCAAATTTACTTATATTTGTGGTTGAGACATTTTTAGTTTGACGTTTTCTTGGATCGGTAACCAATACAATATACGGATAGAAAAATCTTGCAAAATCTGATAAGTCATTATGATTTATTATAAATTTTTCAGGCAATTCAAATTGTTGAACCGTATTAATAAAAGCATATCTAAATTCAGAATCCTCAGGGATATAGAATCTTTGTCTATTTTTTTCAGAATTTATTTTTAATAATAATTTTATTACATATGGATAAGTAATTGCTATATCTTCGGTTGTTGCTTTATCATCTTCTTTCCAAACGATCTTATATTCTAATCTCCCGGATTCATTTATAGTTATTCCGATAAATCTATCACCAAATTTATCACTTATTGGAAACTTAAAGCTTATACCATATGGTATATTCTCAAACCATTTTGTTATGATATTAAGATTTGATTCAGATGCAATATATGATTTTATTTGGGTGTCATTAAATTTATATACTATATTTTGGTCTATTGTATGATATAACACAAAGGGAAATTCTTTGGTTATGGCAAACTCATTAAATATTCGATATAAGTCTATTTTAGTCCCTTCTTTTAATCTCAGTTTAAGATGAATTATTGAATGAATTATATGAGTTGGTTTGAATAATTTTTTATATAAAGTATCAATTTTTGCAGTTTCAACCACTGACATAATTTCATTTTGAATGATTAAATCATTATTAATCGTTTCAAAAGTATTAATTATTCGATTCTGTTCGATCTTTTGAATTGATTGAGTTGTATCTGTTGAAAGATAATCCAGAATATTTTTAAATTCATCACTTCGAATCTTTGGATAATATAATCGCAAATATATATCTGAAATATTCGATATAGTTTGGGTATCTGGTTTATAATTAAGACCTAATTCGTTATACACATCGATAAGATATATTTCATTCGATGTGATATAATTTTCATAATCATATATAATATTATTTTCATCATCATCTCTTCGAATCTTACTCATATATCTCTTCATAGAATCTCTCAATGCTTTGAGAGGTCCTGATAATTCTTCAAAAGTTCGGAAATGTGAATTAGGTTCAATATCAATTGGTAGGATTTCATTACGTCTTAACCATTTTTGACCTAACATAATTTTTTCTACAGCATTTTCAAAATAATATTCACTCCATATATATTGACGGGATGGTAATAGATATGATTTGTCTCCAAATTTAGGATTATTTTTTAGTGTACAACATATTTTATCTTTTAAAGTTTTTATTGTATCATCTTTAAAGATGTAATTTATTTTAACATATATTTTTTTAAATACATCACGTAAATTTTCATCATAAATATTAGTATCCTTACTCCTATCAAATTCAACCATTTGATTAAGTTTATCATCAAATATAACATCATCATTTAATGCTTTTTTGATAAGTTTTGCAGTTTCTGAAGTATTTTCATCAAATTTAACATCATTGTCTAAATATAATTTCTCAATCTCATCAAGATCGATTACTTCATCTGCTTCTATTTCAGATTGTATTAATGGATTATCTTCGATGTCATTCTCATCCATTTTATCATCAGCATCAGCATCATCCTCAGCATCATCCTCAGCATCATCCTCAGCATTATCAGCATTATCATCAGTATCTCTTTTTGGATTGAATGGGAATTTATCATCGAGTTCTGCATCATCAAGTTTTGCATCATCGAGTTCTGCATCATCCGAGACAGAACGAAATATTTTTTTTCTTTTCGCCCCTCCACTTTGTTTAGGTTTAGATTTAATTGTAATATTTGTTTTAATATTCGTTTTAAAACTTTGTTCATCATTTTCATTTAATTTAATTAATCCAGTTTCTTTAGTTTTTTTCTTTGATTTCATTTCTAATTCATTATGAATTAATGATTCATAACTATATATTAATTTTTTTTCCATTAATTGATGTCCCATAATATGTGTATCGACCCATAATTTATTATATTTTTCTATTAATTCACGTTTCTGAGTAGAAGACTCCCGTATGGTAAATATTGATGAATTTATATGAGTTGTATTAAATAATTTATTATACCAAAATTCACCATAAAATTTTTCAATAGTTTTATATTCGTCATTTGAAATCTTAATTAAACTATCATAAAAAGATAAATCTTCAATCAGATTTAATATTTTCATTATATTAGGAGGAACAGTACCTATAAATATATATTGTGAATATTGAACACGACGATTATCATTATTAAATTTCCAAATTATCTTAATAGGTTCATTCATTAAGTTTATATATATATATAAATTATATATATAATTTATATTATTAAAAAATTGAAATTATTTTTCTTTAATTTTATTTAATTATTATTTATTTTATTTATTATTATACTTTTTATTACGATGATTATCAGAGATATTTTATTATGATAATTATCAGAGATATTTTATTATGATGATTATCAGAGATATTGTATTATGCATATTAGGAGTTATTATAGCATTTTTAATTGTAGGAATTGTTATTATACTGATGGTTAAATATAAATTAAAAAAATATTTACAACATACGACAAATTCAGAGCTTTTAGAAGAATCAGAACATTCTGATTGTTCAGAACATTCTGATTGTTCAGAACATTCAGAGATTTCAGAGATTTCAGAGATTTCAGAACGTAATCTAAATAAGAATATAGTTTATATTGGAATAAAACAAATGCGAAATAAAAAATCAAATTAAAACAAATCAAATTAAATCAAATCAAATCGTACTGAATCAAATCAAATCGTACTGAATCAAATTAAATCAAATCAAATTAAAATATACAAGTATGCATTCCAGTTGGATTTTTTAAATGTTTAGTATAATTTGCAACTTGAATATGCAATTGATTATTTTCATCAATATCAATAATCGAAATTGAACCATTTGCCAAATGAAAAAATCTATCACTGTCCGATGATAAAAATTGGGAGATTAATTGAGAATGAGTAAATACCAATGTCTGCGTCCGACCACCTATTACCCCTATTGTTTTCCAATTTTGTAATAAATTATCAACTCTCTTATTAAAATTATCATCAGGCATTCTTAACCATTGTCCATCTTTTTCTATACAACCATTTTTTTCATCAAAATTAGTATAAGTATAAGTATAAGTATAAGTATAAGTATCCATATCAGATGGATTCGAATTAAATATTTTATTTTGTTTTGAATTAAATATTTTATTTGGTTTTGTACACCAGTAAGAAGATTTTGTATATTTTTCACGTAACAAATAATCTATTGTAATTATAGGAGGTTCAATCCATTCCAATAATTTCATGTCTTCATCATAAATTACCCCCTCATATAATTTATTTAAAGTGGGTATCGCTGTTTGAACAGCCCTATCTAATGGTGATATTTCAATCCGATCAATATACGATATACCTTTACTTTCTAAAAAAATTGCAACATCTTGTGCTTGTTCTTTGCCAATATCTGTTAATGCATGGTCGATTGCATATTCAGTTGTTTGTCCAGTCAAAGTTAATTCTGCATTTGACGTAGATTCCCCATGTCGAACTAGGATTAAACGATGTTTAATCCTAGATGACATACCCGGATGTATGTCAGACCAATAATCATCTTTAATATTAAATGGTATTGACATTCTTAAAATATAATTGATATAAATTAATTATAATAATATTCAAAACATAAATCAATTTTTTTATAAAAATTGATTTTATATCATTATACTAACTATTAAATATAATTAAAATTTATCTTATATTACTATCTTAACTATCTTAACTATCTTAACTATCTTAACTATCTTAATAAAATGTTGAGAATTATTTTAGATAATACTTTAAAAAATAATCTAAATAAACTTAATTATACACATACCTTAAAATCAGAACCAAATCTAAATCTTAATACCCCTTCTATGTATTTTTCCCAGTACGAACATTCATCGAAACTTGTTTTGTCATCTATTCAATCCACACATAATAACTTAATTAATACAATCCTAGCTGCATATAATGGGCATATTCCAGTAAGATTTAGACCTAATGATTTTCAGATGGCGATTCAAATGATCATCGCAACATGTATTGCCAATAATGCTAAATCAATGCGTGATCTATTTGTCCCTCATGAAGGGAGGGTAAAATTGCGTGTCCATTCTTCACAATTTGATTTGGATTATTTTACGAATCAGTTTAAACTGATGATGGAAGAAAATATCCTAGATCCAGAATTCATTGAGAAATTTACTACATCATTTACTACAACCACCCCATTGCTTTCTACAGTATCAAATATGTTCTTAATGAATGCTTTAAAAGAATATTTTTCATTTGAAATGTTCTTAGATTGCGGAATCCCATCAGTTATCTTGGAAGGAACCCAGGAAGATTGGCTAAAATTAAAAGCATTCTATGATTATTTTAAAACGTTTCTAAAAGATACCGAATTAAAAGTATGGTTTCCCCATTTTGATACGATTATGGATATGTTTATCAGGATGCGTTCTTTACAAGACGATGGAGAGATAGAAGCCCCTCCTGATGTAAAAGAAATGTTTAAACGTATTATTAGTTTTGTACCTCAAGGCTCTGGTGCAGATACTATATTAGGAGGTTGGGCGCGATTATTCGTACCTTATTCTGATAAGAATAAATTAATTGGATTTGATAAAAAAATACAATGCCTAGATATTACGATACCCATCCCAAATATTGACCCCGATTGTTGTACCTATCGAGAACAAGAGCTGTTAAAAGAGTATTACTTTGCATCGGGTTGGAATTCAATGCAAACATCATATCTAACCACACCTTCTGAATTAACTGTCAATACTATAGGGGGGGATCTTACTTATAATGTAGAATTATTTGCTGGTTTCTTCAATCCAGTTATTAATGAAGATCTTAGCGTATCAACCAATGTTGGTTTTATTATGAGAGAGTGTAGTACGTTGCTTAAACAAAAATTAAAAGATGAATATCTAAAAATGGGTGTATGTATGAGAATTAAAAATCCTGGTTTAATAATTCCGATAACATTAAAGGGAGAAATTGACAAAATCTTATCTACATTCGATGTATGTAGTTATAATTGGTACGTATTGCATAAAGAAAAACGCATACAATATTATTTAGAAAATGGTGTAAAACCGACAACCTATGAATCTAAAAATAAAGCTGGTAAAATTTTGGATACTTTAAAAATCTTAGATATTCCTGAAAAATTTAAATCAAATCTTGATGAAATTTTCTTGTGTTTTGATATCAATTATTATTCTCAGAGTAAATGCACATATTATTAAAATTTTTTATAAATTAGAAGTTAGTATTTTTTTTATAATCTTATTATAATATATAATAAGATATTCTAAATGCCAAAAATGCCTCAAAAACAGAATATATGTGATTGTGAATTATGTCTATTCGAAATATTTCCGATTGATAATCCAATAAGAAATAACACAGAGAAGATAATCGAAGCTATTATTTATCATTTTATAAAAAATTTAGGTAATTCAATTAAATCTAGAAAAGAATTAAATTCTCATATTATTAATTTTATTACGATGATTGATCAATCTTATCTATCGTCTAAAATCAATTCGAATCATTTGAAAGAGATTATTAATTTATTTTATAAAAAGATAATAAATTCCAAAAAAGGTCGTTATATTCCAACTCATTCTTTATTTTCACACTTGATGCACAAAGAAGTAATATATTTGAAATCAATTATAAATGCAATGAATACAAAACAATCTGAATCAAATATTAAAATTATTATAACAGATGTTGATGGAAATGATAAAAAAGATGCATTCAAAGAACCAGCACCTACTTCAGAAATAGAACCAACACCTACTTCAGAAATAGAACCAACACCTACTTCAGAAATAGAACCAGCACCTACTTCGGAAATAGAACCAACACCTACTTCGGAAATAGAACCAGCACCTACTTCGGAAATAGAACCAACACCTACTTCGGAAATAGAACCAACACCTACTTCGGAAATAGAACCTGCACCTACTTCGGAAATAGAACCAATAGAAATAAATATGATAGGGAACATAATATCTTATTTACCTTATTGTATTATAAGTTAATTATTAAATTTTATTTTAAATCATATGATTTAAAATCGTATTATAATATATAACTAAAATGGTTATTTATAGTTGTTCCAAATGTTTGAAAGAATTTACACAAAAATCACATTATAATAAACATCTTACCAAAAAAAATCCATGTATTGATATGCATAATAAACTTACAAATATTATTGATAAAATTATTACTGATAAAATTACGAATCTTGTAGAAAAAACTGAAAATAAATTGAATAATAATCCTACAACTATTCTTACACTTACCCCTACACTTATTCCCGCAATTAATTCTAATCTTAATATGTCTAAAAATAAAAATAAAATTAAACTTCCATTAGAAGAACCAGTAAATACACCTTCGATAGAAGAACCTAAAAATAAATCTAAAAAAAATAAAATTAAACTTCCATTAGAAGGACCAGTAAATGTCCCTCCTATAGAACCTCTCGTGATTAAAACCCCTATTTCATATATAAAACCTCTTATTAAATGGGTTGGAGGAAAAACACAAATTATCGATAAAGTAATGAGTGAATTCCCAAAAGAAATTACGAACTATCATGAATTATTTTTAGGTGGAGGAAGTATATTATTGGGTTGTTTACAAAATATAGAACAAAATAATATTAAATTAAATGGTCAAATATATGCATATGATATAAATGAGACATTGATTAATTTATATAAGAATGTACAAAAAAAACCTAAAGATATTATGTCCGAAATTAATTTGATTATTACAGAATTTAATCTAATTAATGGGAACATCGTTAATAGAAAACCTAAAGATATTACTGAGGCAAAATCTTCAAAAGAATCATATTATTATTGGATTAGGATTAATTTTAATAAACTAACTTTGATTGAGAAGAATTCTCCATTAGGAACAGCATATTTTATTTTCTTAAATAAAACTTGTTTTCGAGGGGTTTATAGAGAGGGTCCAAATGGTTTTAATGTGCCATATGGTCATTATAAAAATCCTGAAATAATTAATGAAGGTCATTTACTCGATATATCTAGATTAATTCGAAATGTTAATTTTATTCATTCTAAATTTGAAGAATCATTTAAAAATATCCTACAAAGTGATTTTATATACTTAGATCCTCCATATGCCCCTGTAAATGAAACATCATTTGTAGGATATACAGCAGATGGTTTTACTCTAGGTCAACATACAAATTTATTTGATTTATGTAAAAAAAATAAATTTTTAATGAGTAATGCAGATGTTGATTTAGTAAAAAAAAATTTTAAAGAAAAGAAATATATAATTCAGATAATTTCATGTAAAAGATCTATTAATTCAAAAAATCCAGAATCTAAAATAAATGAAGTCTTGATTAAAAATTATTAAACGTATATTTATTATATTGTATGCATCGAATACTCGTCATTCTTAATGGATCTTCGAATATAAATTTCCATATATGTGTAATATTTGCAAGATCTGTATTTATATATAATATTATTATTTCTTTTTTATTCAAAATATTATCATATATTGCACGAAATGGATAATATAATTGTCTGATATTAAAACTTTTATTTAGACCTGTTTTTGCTTCGATTAATAATACTTTATTGGCACTTTCATAACAAGCATCTGTTTCATATTGAGCTCCACAAATACTAACTTCTTTTGAATCTAATTTTGTTACGAATGAACATCGATGTCTACCATTCAATATATTACCATATATTATTGGTTCACCAAGATACGCAGATTGTTCAAAAAGACCACTATAACGTAAATTATCAATCCCTGATGATTCACTCTGACCAATTTGTAAAATTAAAGAGGATGTATTTTTTTTTATCTCAATAACATTTAGTTCTACTTTAGGATATTCCAATTGATGATATATATTTGTTTTTGTTATTAAATATGATCTATTATCAAGTGATAAAATATATAAATTATATTTCTTAAAAATCTCCGGTCGTTTCTCCTCCGTATCTTGTTTACATAATAGTCTCGGTTCAAATTGATTTTTTATACCTTTCCATGTTTTTCCAGCATCTTTAATAGTAGATGCTTTTAATGTAATATCAATGTTGCCTTTATATTTAATAAAGGTGAATATATGTTCCCATATAGCATCTATTATATTAATTTTTATATTTTGATATGATGAAATTAATTCAAGTGTTGTATTTGGATGATTTTCTATAGATGCACATAGTTCGTTATTCTTTTTGTTTGAATAATTAATTTTTAATTCTTTACATAAGGCAATTAATTTATTTTTAGTTAATTTTGATAAAATATTTTTTATAGTCATTCCTAATATTAAAATTAATAATTAGATTAATAATATATAATCTACACATATATGATAATATATTATATTATCAATTTTATAATCAATTTTCTTAAGTTAAATCAATAAAATGTGTTATTAAGCTAAATCAAATTATTGAATCTGAAAAAATATATTGAAAATATATTTTTAAACATTGAATCATATTTTATATGATTGAATCTGTTTTATTAAGCTAAAGCATAATAAAATACATTGAATAAATTGATTTTTTACAA
>Ga0114966_10004603_pt1 | contig 11850 bp, 9 predicted proteins | sample M_130207_XF_Meta_FD_87029 | JGI IMG/M metagenome (GOLD analysis project Ga0114966, IMG submission 87029) | Freshwater microbial communities from Lake Montjoie, Canada to study carbon cycling - M_130207_XF_MetaG | ecosystem: Environmental > Aquatic > Freshwater > Lake | place: Lake Montjoie...
CCGCGGCACGGCGCAGAAGGGGATTTCGTGAGGAGGGGTGGGGAGATGGAGAAGATGAGGCGATTCGACCGATCGGGGCCGTGGGGCGCGGGACTGCTCCTGGTGGCGGCCATTCTCGCCGGCTGCGGCGGCGGCAGTTCCAACAACGACCAGGGTATCGTCTTCCGGGCGACCGGGATATTCCGCGGCCAGGAACAGATCACCCAGGGTACGATCACCTGCACGGTGCCGACGGCGAGCGACAACATCGTCGATGCGTCCTACACGCTTTCGCTCGGCCTGGTGATCGACTTCCCCAATCGCCTGCAGCCCATCGCGAATCCCTGCGGCGGCTTCATCGGACTGCAGAACAATCTCGATACCCAGTCGATCAACGTCCAGGAAATCTCGATCACCTACGAGATTCCCGGGGCGACCATCGGCATTCCACCCACCTCGGTCACCTTCGGCCAGACCATCCTGCCCGCGCTCTCCCAGCAGGAGACGCCGAGCGGCCAGGCGAACCTGCTCTTCTCGCAACTCGTCGGGCAGATCGTGCCGCGCAACCTCGTGGTCTACCTGAACGCGAACGCAAGCCGTCTTCCCGCGACGCCCTACCTGATGAACGTCTACCTGGTGGCGCGCGGCCAAGCCGACGACGGCACGAGCTACCAGTCCAACGAGATCGGCTACCAGTTGACGATGGTGCAGTGAGAACACCCGTCGGGGCGAGGTGCATGTGCTGGACGTTCGTTCACTGGGTCGATCGGTGCGAGGCGTGCTGGCGCTCGCCCTGTTGGCGGCGGGTTGCGGCGGTGGCACGGGCGGTGGCGGCGGGGAGCGCACGCCGCAGTTCGTGCTCAAGCCGGTGGGTAGTTCGAGTGCCGCCGGGACCATGCTGGTCGGGATCGATCGACGCAGCATCGACGCCAACCAGTCGGACCAGGTGCGGATCACCGCCCAAGTCATCGACCCGACGGGCCGTCCGCTCGCGGGCATCGGCGTCACCTTCCACGCCTCGATCGCGGACGTCACGTTCGTCGACGGCGTGCCGGTCAAAGTGAACGACAACCTGCCGGCCGCCGAGGCCATCACCGACGGTGCGGGCATTGCAGTCGTCACCGTGCAGTCCGGCGCGACGCCGGGTCGCCTCGCGATCCAGGCGTTCACGAGCAACCTGAACCTGGACCTCGGCGGCGTCGTATTCCTCCAGATCACCGATGTCGGATTCGTCTCCGGCGACCTCCAGGTTCTGCCCGACCAGATCGACGTGTCGGATCCCAAGCCGGGCACGACCCTCGAGTTCCTGGTGACCGGCGGCGAGCCGTTCACGCCGCCGTCGGCACCCTATCGTCTTCAGGACGCGACGAGCGCCATCGGCACCGCGGTCCTCGTCGACCAGGGTACGTACCCGGTGTCGATCCGCTACACGATCAGCGGAAAGGCCGCCGGTACGCACGTCTTCAACGTCGTCGACGCCAAGGGCAGCCTCGCCAGCAGCTCGGTGGTGGTCGCCGTCTCGACAATGGCCTTCCAGCCGACGAGCGCGTCCGTCACGGCGGGCGGCAAGCAGGTCTTCGCCATCGGCGGCGGCGTGGCCCCCTATCAGTGCAGGTCGTCGGCCGGCTCGATCTACCCTGCGACGGTCGAGCGCGGCGGAACCCTCACCTTCGACTCGTCGGGCATCGGGATCCCGACCACCGTGACGATCGTCTGCACCGACGTCTCCGGTCAGTCCGCCTCGGCGACGGTCACGGTCGCGGTCCCGACGATCTTCGTCCAGCCGTCCTCCGCCTCCCTCTCCGGAGGGCAGAGCCAGACCTTCGTTCTGGGCGGCGGTGCGCCGCCCTATCGCTGCGAGGCGACCGGTGGCACGATCGTCCCGAGCGAGGTCGCGAACGCCGGGGGTTCGGTGACGTTCACGGCCACGCCGACCGCGACGACGAGCACCGGGAGTCTTTCCTGCGTGGATTCCGCGGGCCAGGCGGTCACCGCTTCGATCACGATCAACTCGCGCACGCCGAGGATCGACCCCGCCCAGGCCACCATCGGCTCCGGCGCGAGCCAGGTCTTCGCCGTGTCGAGCGGCACGGCACCCTACGAGTGCTCGGCCACGGGCGGAAAGGTCTCGCCCGCCACGGTCTACGAAAGCGGTGGCACCTTCGTGTTCACCGCGGACCAGACCGCGGTGAACACGCAGGCGAGCGTGCTGTGCCGCGATGCGACCGGTCAGGTCGCGACGGCGACCATCAACGTGACCACCACCGCTCCGAAGATCGGGCCGGCCCAGGCGACGGTCGTCGCGGGTTCGAGCCAGGTCTTCGCCGTGTCGAGCGGTACGGCCCCGTACCGGTGTTCGGCGACGGGCGGGACGATCGCGCCGGATCTGGTGGCGACCCCGGGCGGAACGCTCACCTTCACCGCCAACCAGACGGCGGTCGGGGTCCAGGGGAGCATCGTGTGCACCGATGCGACCGGCCAGGTGGCGACGGCGACCATCAGCGTGACGACGACCGGGCCGAAGATCGAACCGTCCCAGGTCACCCTCGCCGCGGGGGCGAGCCAGGTCTTCGCGGTGTCCGGCGGCACGGCCCCCTACGTCTGCACGGCGACGGGCGGCACGATCGCGCCCGACACCGTGACCATCCCCGGCGGGACACTCCTGTTCACCGCCTCGCAGACGGCGTCCCAGGCGACGGTGGTGTGCCGCGACGCGAGCGGCCAGGTGACCACGGCCTCGGTCGTGATCGGCGCCTCGAACCTGGTCGTGGCACCGGCGCAGGCGACGTTGCCCGGCGGCGGCAGCCAGGTCTTCGCGGTCTCGGGCGGCTTGCCACCCTACCAGTGCCAGACCACGCTCGGCACGCTGTCGAACGCGACCATCGCGGCCTCCGGCGGCACGACGACCTTCACCGCCGACCCCGTCTCGGCGAACGCCACCGCCAGCCTCGTCTGCACCGATGCAAGCGGTCGCGTCACATCCGCCACCATCTCGGTCACGACCACGCCGCCCAGGATCGAGCCGGGCGCGGTCACGATGATCGGCGGGCAATCACAGGTCTTTGCCGTGACCGACGGCGATCCGCCCTACGACTGCGTCTCGAGCGCCGGCGTTCTCAATCCCCGGACGATCAGCGAGCGGGGCGGCACGACGGTCTTCACCGCCGCACCGGTGGCGCAGCCGGCGACCGCGACCATCATCTGCACGGACGCGACCGGGCAGGTCGCGACCGCCACGGTGACGATCAACCCGCAACCGACGCCGACACCGGAGCCCTCGGGTACTCCCTTGCCGTCGTCGACCCCGCCGCTGCCGACGCCGACGCCGGTTCGGATCAGGACGATCGTGCTTCGGGCGAACCCCTCGAGCCTCGACGGCGTCGCCGGCGGTACGAGCACGATCGTCGCGACCGTGCTCGACGACTTCAACCAGGTGGTTCCCGGCGTCACCGTGCTGTTCACGCTTCCGGGCCAGACCGGTGATCCGACCGCGTCCATCCCGACCGTCGACCCGCTCACCGAAACCACCGACGGTGCCGGCCGTGCGGTGACGACGCTCACGGTGCCGCCCGGTACCCCGCCGCAGTTCCTCTCGGTCACGGCGACGGCCCGCGACGTGAGTGGCACGGGTCAGGTCGCCGTGGTCGCCCACAACGTGAATCCGCCGGGTCCGCCGGTGCACGTGACGGCCGCTCTCTACTCGGACAGGTCGGGTCGCAACGGCGACGGCACCCTCGTCACCGTGCTCTCGGCGCTGGTGACCGATGCAAACGGCAACCCGGTCGTCGATGGACTCGACGTCACCTGGAGCCTGCTCTCGCCGCTCTCGGCGAACGTCACGAGTCCGACGGCGACGAACAAGCTGCCGCCGTGCGACGTCGCACCCTACGTGGAAGCGACCGGCATCGCGTTGACGCCGCAGCCCGGAACGGCGCTCACCTGCCTGATCTTCCCGGCCGACCTGGTCGGACAGGCCGCGACGATCCGGATCTCGGTGCCGGGGACGACCCTCGTCGAGACCAGCACGCTCAGCTTCCCGGCTCCGCCGCCCCTGCCCTGAGCGCAGGCGGGGCGCGGTGCCGATTCGGTGCCGCGTCTCGCCTTCAGCCGCGGGGTGTCGCGCTCGGGCGGCCGGCGGCGCCCTGGGTGTCGCGCGCGGCCTCGACCGCCGCGCGCAGGCCGAGCAGGTAGCTCTGGGGACCGAAACCCGAGATCTGGCCGAGGGCGATGCCCGCGATCAGCGAGACGTGCCGGAAGCTCTCGCGGCGGTGGATGTTGCTCAGGTGGACCTCGACGATCGGGACGTCGGCCGCCGCGAGAGCGTCCCGCAGCGCGACGCTCGTATGGGTGAAACCGCCGGCATTGACGACGATCGCCCCCACGCAACCGCGTGCGGCGTGGATGCGGTCGACGAGTTGCCCCTCGTGGTTCGACTGGAATGTCTCGACGGCGACGCCGAGTTCCGCGCCGAGAGTCGCCAGGGATTCGTCGATCTCGGCGAGGGTGGTGCGGCCGTAGACCTCGGGCTCCCGCTCCCCGAGCAGGTTCAGGTTGGGCCCGTGCAGCACGAGGATCGTGGTCACGCAGACTTCCTAGGCGCCTGCCCACCGGGGGTCAACTCCGCTTGCCGGGGCCGCCGCGTTGGCCTAGCGTCCGGGCATGCCGACCGTCCGACGCGTACTGGGCTGGAAGATCCCGTTCTCGGCCCTGATGGCCCTTCCGCTGCTCTTTCTCCCGCTGCGGTATTTTCCCGATCTCCAGATTCCCGAATACGATCAGGTCTCGTTGATCTTCATTCGACTCCTCGGCGCGTCGTTGGCCGCCCTGCTCGTCGTTCAGGTCTGGGGCTTCTTCGATCACCATGCGCTGCGCGGAGCGGTCGTTTCTGCGATCGCCGAGACACTGCTCGTCGCGATGACGATCTGGCACTTCGTGTTCTACGGAACGGTCCAGAACTGGCCGGTGCTGGGCAAGGCGCTGCTCCTGGTCGAGGGCGGCCTCGCGGCGCTCTTTGCCCTGCTGCTGACGGTGACCGGGATCGGCACCCTCTTCGGTGACGCCGGGGCGACCATCGCGAAGCCCGCTCCCACGGGCGGTGCCGACTCGCCGTCGGCCTCGTCGGAGCGCGAACCGATCTGGCCCGGTTCCGACAGGACCGTCTGAGCAAGGTTTCCGGCCGGATGGACCACGGGGAGATCCGCAGGCTGGTCGGACTCATGGAGGAACTCGGCCTCGCGGAGTACGAGTTCGAGGACGAGAACTCCCGCATCCGGCTGGTGCGTGCGGTCGTGGGCGCCGCCGGCCGCGATCGGTTCCAGCCGGAGCCGACGACGGGCGACTCTACCGGCATCGCGACCAGCGAGGCCGCGCAAGACGTTCCGCCCGGACTCGCGGCGGTCCTCTCGCCGATGGTCGGAACCTTCTACCGCGGGGCAGCACCCGATGCGCCGCCCTTCGTTTCGCCCGGCGAGGTCGTCGAACCCGGACGGGTGCTCTGCCTGATCGAGGCGATGAAGACGATGAACGAGATCGCGGCGGAGTCCGCGGGGCGAATCGTGAGCGTGCGGGCCGAGAACGGCGCCCCGGTCGAGTACGGGACGATCCTGTTCCTGGTCGAACCGATCGCCTGAGCGGGCAGTCGCGCGCTACTTCCGGCCGCCGGAGAGCCGGTTCCAGTCCTCTGGCGTGTCGATGTCGATCTCGGCCTCGGGGCAGGCGAGGCGTCCGAGACGCTCGGGCGCCTGACGCAGGATGAGTCCCTTGCACCCCTTGTCGGGGCCGAGCGCCAGCAGGTCGGGAAACAGGCTTCGCGCGAAGAGCGCCGGCACGCCCAGTGTGCCGGCATATTCGGCCGCGACGACGGGCTGGCCGTCTTCCCGGTGCAGGCGCACGAGCCGCTCGTAGGTCCCGGCACCGACCCGCGGCTGGTCGGACAGGGCGAGGATCGCCGCGCCGATCCCGGGGTCATCGAGTGCGAGGATGCCGGCGTGGATCGAGGTGCCCATGCCGCCCTGCCAGTCGGGATTGTGCACCCGTCGCACCGGCAGGTCGGCGACGACCGAACCCACCGCTTCCGCCGAAGCACCGGTCACGACGACGACCGGCCTGCAGCCGGAGGAGAGTGCTGCCTGGGCGGCTCGCCGCAGGAGCGGCACGCCGTCGAGTTCGAGCAGTTGCTTGGGCTCGCCGAGGCGCCTCGATTCGCCCGCCGCTAGCAGGACGATGGCGACCTCAGGCACGCGCGAGACCGCATTCCGGGTGGATCGTCGGCTCCGTCCGCCGGACGTCGGCCCTGCCGAGTTCGATCGCGGGGGCATGGATCGCGCCCTCGCGATGCCGCAGCGGGGCTGCGGAGTGGTCCTGGAGGACCGCCTGGATCTCGGCCGCGATCGAGAGAGCGATGCTCTCGGGGCGGTCGCCGCCGATATCGAGACCGATCGGCGCATGGACGTTGCCCGCGGACACGTCGCCGCCGACCTCCTCGAAGAGCCGCTCGGCGCGCATGCGCGGTCCGAGCAGGCCGAGGTAGCGCGGTTGCGCTGCGAGGAGGTGGGGTAGGAGGGCGAGATCCTGCGGATAGCTGTGCGTCATCAAGATCGCGGCGTCTTCGGGGCCGATCCCGAGCGCAGAGACGTCGTCCGAGGCTGGGATCTGGAAGAGGCGATCGGCCTCGGGAAAGCGCTCCGGCCGGAGGTGGGCGGCTCGCGTGTCGGCGACCGTCACACTCCAGCCCATCATCGCGGCAACGTTGGCGAGCGGGATCGCGTCGTGCCCGCCACCGAAGAGGAAGAGGCGCTGCGGCGATGCCACCCACTCGACGAATACGTCCGCATCGTCGAGGTGAACGAGCCGGCTCTTGCGCTCGTCATAGGTCGCTCGCAGGGCTTCGTCGATCTGTCCGGCGATGCAGCCCTCCGACCCGGCGACGATCTCGCTCCCGTCGAAGAGCACCCGGTCACCGATCGCGTCGCCGTCGTCGGTCGTCGCGACGACCGTCGCGACGACGGCACCGCCGCGCTGTGCGCGGCGCTCCTCGAGGAAATCGAGCATCTCCTGCACGCGCGAATCCGCGGCGCGCTCGAGAAGCACGGTGATCACGCCGTTGCAGCCGAGGCCCAGGTCGAAGGCCGCATCCTCGACCGTGTTGTCGAAGACACGGACGGAAGCGCCTCCGTCGGTCCACCACCAGGCCTTGCGGATGACGTCGGACTCGAGGCAGCCGCCGCTGATCGTGCCGATTCTCCGGCCGTCGCCAAGGATCAGCATCCGTGCGCCGGGGCGGCGGTAGGCCGACCCGCGCACGTGGACGACCGTGGCGAGGACCGCGGTGCGATCCGACGCACCGCGGTCCTCGATGATGGCGGCGAGTTCGTCCACCGGCTCAGAGCCCGCCCATGGTCGCGCCGGGGAAGAACGGCAGCGACGTCACACGGGTCTTCGTGAGTCGATACCAGGCGTTGGCGATCGCCGGTGCGACCGGCGGGACGGCCGGTTCGCCGGTGCCGCTCGGGTCGTAGGTGTTCTGGACGATCGCGACCTGGATTTCCGGTGCGTCGCCGAGCCGCATCATGCGGTTCTTGTTGAAGTTCAGCTGCTGGGCGATGCCGAGCTTGAAGACCGCGTTTCCCCAGAGGGTCGCGTTCAGACCGTGGATGACCCCGCCCTGCATCTGGGCCTCGACCGCGTCGGGATTGACCGCGATGCCGCAGTCGACCACGCAGGCCACCCGGTTTACCTTCATGGTGCCGAGCGCGGGCTGCGAGACGTCGACGACCTCGCAGACGGTCGTCCCGAAGGCCTTCGAGATCGCCATGCCCCAGGCGCGGCCGGCCGGCAGCGTCTTGCGCCATGCGCTCAGCGTGTCGGCGGCCGCAAGCACCGCGAGGGTGCGGGCGTCCGTGATGCGGTTCATGCGGAAGGTGAACGGGTCCTCGCCGGCCGCGTCGGCCAGCATGTCGATGATGCTCTCGGCCGCGAAGACGTTCATCGAAGCACCGACCGAGCGCCAGTAGCCCACCGGGAGGCCGGCGACGTCGCTGTCGAGTGGAACCCACTCCGTCAGGGAGCTGCCGCGCGTGTAGGGCAGGGCGACCGCCCCCTCGACCGCCTGTCCGTCGAGCTTCAGCTTGTTGTTGTTCGTCGCCGTGGCGCGCTGCCAGGAGATCGAGGGGGTCGCGACGCGGTAGGACCAGGCGCTGATCTTCTTCGCCGAGTCGAGGCCCGCCTTGACCGAGATCGCGGCCATCGGCCGGAACTGGTCGTTCGCGAAGTCCTCCTCGCGCGGCCACATGACCTTGACCGGGGCCTTGACCGCCATCGAGGTCTGGATCGCCTGGCTCACGTAGTCCATCTCGATCTTGCGACCGAGACCGCCACCGAGGAAGGTCGTGTGTACGAGGATCGAGGACGCCGGCAGGCCGGTCAGCGCGCTGGCGGTGGCGATCACCGAACTCGCGTTCTGGGTCGGTGCCCAGATCTCGCAGGTGACCGGGGTGGTGCCCGAATAGACGACGCTCGCCGTGCAGTTGGGCACTTCCATCGTGGCATGCGGTACATAGGGGAGGTTGAACGTGGCCTGGACCTTCGCCGTGGCGCTGCCGAGGGCCGCCGTCACGGCGGCCTCGTTCGTCGCGATCACGGTGGGGTCGGTGGTCGCCACGGGCTCGGCGAGCCACATGCCGGCGCCGGGAGTGGCCAGGCGCTGCTGGGCGACCTGCGCGATCGTCGCGGTGTCGACGCTGGCGGTCGAAGTCGGCAGCTTCCAGGTGATCTTCAGGCTCTTCGCGAGCTTGTTCGCCTTCCAGGTATTGTCGGCGACGACGGCGAGTGCGTTCCAGGAGTCCTTCACCACCGCGCCGCGGTTGTCGTAGGCCTTGAGCGGGACGACCTTGATCGCCCCCGTCGGCGTGGCCGGTGTCGTGGAAAGGACACCACCCACGGTCGGGCAGTGCTTCACGACCGCGAACATCATCCCGGGGAGGAAGACGTCGATGCCGAACTTCGCCGCACCCGAGGTCTTGGCCGGGATGTCCGGGCGCTGCAGGCGCTGACCGATGATCTTGAAGTCGGCCGTCGCCGTGAGCAGGCGGGTCGCGTCGTCGATGAAGGGGACCAGGACACGGGCATCGGGCGTTGCCGCGAGCGAGACGAGTGCGCCGTAGGACCAGCGCGTGCTCGTCGGAACGTGCGTCACCTCGCCGTGCGCGGCGACGTAGTGCGTGCGGTCGGTGTCCTCGGTGCCCGAGGCGCGCAGCTTCAGCATGGCGCCGGCGACGAGCAGCTCGCGGGCCTGGGCGCCGGCGACGCGCAACGGAAGCCAGCGGCGCGAGATGCCGCTGCTGCCGCCGGTGCCGTAGCGGAAGGTGCTCGTCCCGAGGTAGGACGACGTGTAGGGCGTGACCGGCGTGTTCGGGTTCTCGTTCGTGTCCGGCCGCTTGATGACGATCTTGGTCCAGTCGACCTTGAGTTCCTCGGCGAGCAGCTGCGCGAGTCCGGTCATGGTCCCCTGGCCCATCTCGCAACCGCCGAACATCAACTCGGCGGTGCCGCTCGGCGCGATCCGCACCCAGGCGTTGAGCGCCGAAGCGTCGAAGGCGGCGCCGTCGGCTAGGAGATCCGCCGCCTCGGCTTCGCCCATGCCGAAGAGGCGTCCGCCCGCCGGCAGGAACAGTCCCACCACGAGTCCGCCCGCCGCTCCCGAGATGAATTGCCGCCTGGTGATCTGGTCTTTGACGCTCATGGTCTACCCCTTGTCTTCGTCCGAGGTTCGTTCGTTCGAGTCCACATCGCGGCTGGCCGCCCGAGCGGCGGTATCAGAGCTTCGCGACCGCGGTGCGCACGCGCTGATAGGTTCCGCACACGCAGAGGTTCTTCACCTCTGGCAGGATCTCCTTGCCGTGGTGGCCGGCCTGCATGGCACCCGCGACCGACATGATCATGCCCGGCTGGCAGTAGCCGCACTGCGGCACCTGGTTGTCGATCCAGGCCTTCTGAGCGGGATGGGTGTTGTTCGCGGAAAGCCCTTCGATGGTGACGATCTTGCGGCCCGCCGCCGAGGAGATGTCGATCACGCAGGCGTGCGCGGGCTGCCCGTCCATGAGCACCGTGCAGGCGCCGCAGACTTCGATTCCGCAGCCGTACTTGGTGCCGGTCAGGCCAAGAATGTCGCGCAGGACCCACAGCAGCGGGGTCGCCGCGTCGGAGACGTTGGCCTGGTAGGCCGTTCCATTCACATTCAAGTTGTACATCGCCATGGCTTTCGGCCTCCTCGTCGAAGTCGGGCCTTGATCGGCTCCGTGGATGATCAAACGTGTCTGATACTACCCAAGTTGCGTCAACGGGGTCCGGGCAGAAACCCGAACGGGGTCGGGAAATTCCCTAGTGGGAGCCCGACCGAGCGGTGAGCGCCACCACCTGCGCACCCAGCGCAGCGAAGCGATCGCGCATGGCGTCGTCGAAGGTGAAGAACAGGATCTGCCAGCCGTCGCCCGCCAGATCGGCCACGGCCGCGGCGAGCGCGTCGCGCCGAGCCGCGTCCGAGGTGAGGAACGCGTCGTCGAGGACGAGGAAGGCCGGCTGGCCGACGAGCCGACGGACCAGTGCCAGGCGCACCGCGAGCGCCAGTTGATCGCGTGCGCCGCGGCTCAGCGACTCGCTCGGCAGCTGGAGGCCGTCCTCGCGCTCGACGATCAGGCCGTCGCCGTCTGGGTGGACCTTCACCCAGCGACCCCCGGTGAGCCGGGCGAGGTGCGAGCCGGCAGCTGCCGGACCGTCGCCGAGCGCCTCGCGCAGCGGCCGGTCGAAGTCGATCGCCAGTTCGGAGAGCGCTTCGAGGCAGAGCCGGCCTGCGCGCAGGCCGCGGTCGATCGCGTCGACCTCGCCGCCGATGCGCGTGCGCTCGCTCTCGACGCCGGAGATGTCGGCGAGGCCCATCGACGCCAGCGCCCGGTCGCGCCGTTCCACGAGGGCCGCGCGGAGCCGCATCGATGCATCGTCGAGTTCGCGGAGCCGGCGCTCGGCGTCGGTCAGCGCCCCGTGATCGGCGGGAGTCCCGGGATCCGGCGGCGCCGGCGCCGCGTCCCGACCGGCTTCGTCGATCGTCGCCTCGTCGCCGAGCAGGCTCGCGAGGGTGCGACGGGCTTCGGCCGCGGTGGCCTCCGCCTCGGTGCGCTCGCGGAGTCTCGCCTCGAGGTCGGCGAGACCGGGGAGGCCGGTGCGTTGGCGGACGTCGCCGACGGCGCGTTGTGCCGCGTCGAGTGCGACCGCACGCACCGCGGCCTGGCGCCGCGCCGTGTCGACTCGAGCCCGCGCCGCGTCGCGCCGCGCCGACACCGCGGCCAGTTGGGCGTCGGCGGCCTGAATGTCGTCGTCGATTGCGTCGAGGTGTGTCGCGCAGGACTCGAGGTCGCTCACGTCGAGCAGGACCGCGCCACAGGCCTCGACCGTGTCGGCGTCGGCGGCCTCCGCTGCGCGCACCCGCACCGCGGCCAGCAGGGCGAGTACCGCGGCGAGCAGTCCGCAAGCGGCCGCGGCCCCTGCGGCGATCGCGAGTTGCAGCGGCGCCGTGTCGCCGGCGACGTCGAGCCCGCTGACGCGCAGGCCCAGGGCGACGCCCGTGGCCAGCAGCAGGGCGCCGGCCGCGCCGGCCGGCGCACGCAGGCGTGACCACCATTGCGCGCCGCGCGCACGCTCGCGCGCTTCCGCGACCAGCTCGGGCAGGCCGCGCCGACGATACTCCTCGCGGAGATCCTCGACCCGTTCGACCGCGGCGGTACACTCCCGGACGGCGTTGGACTCCAGCGTCGCCTGCTCGGCCAGGACCGAGGCGTTGAACTCGGCGTTCTTCGCGAGCGCCGCGGCCTCCCGCAGCAC
>Ga0114966_10004604_pt1 | contig 11850 bp, 6 predicted proteins | sample M_130207_XF_Meta_FD_87029 | JGI IMG/M metagenome (GOLD analysis project Ga0114966, IMG submission 87029) | Freshwater microbial communities from Lake Montjoie, Canada to study carbon cycling - M_130207_XF_MetaG | ecosystem: Environmental > Aquatic > Freshwater > Lake | place: Lake Montjoie...
TAATATTCATTTCTGTTAACTTTTTGACAACATTATCATAATCCATCTTGGTAAGGTGTTTGATGCCCTTTGTTCCGAATTTGACTTCCATCTCATAAGCATTGTATTTACCAGGCGACGAATCCAATAACTGCTTAGAAATAAATAAGAGCTGTTGTCTTGGGCTAATTTTATGCAGATTGTCTTCAGATTTCTTTTTACTTGGGTCTATCAATTGCAATACTGGCAACATTTCAGCCATCTTATAGGTGTCGTATTTGGAGTTTGCATAAGTCAGCTTTTTCAAAATCCCCTTTTGATGATCAATTGGCATTTTAATAAATTCAATTCTGTATAATTCTTTTAACTCGTTGATTTGGTCCTCTTCTGATTTTCTTAGAAATGTTTTTTTTTGTTCTTTACTCATATCGCTAAAAAGAGAGTTGAGAGGGAAATCAAACCTTGGTCTTACCTTTATTGTTCCATCAGGCATTTCCTCTCTTATTAGAAAATCTAATTCATTATTTGGAGGAGTTGACATTATATATATATATATAATGTATACTTATTTTTATATTCTTTATTCAATTTTTTCTAAAAATTTTGAACAAGAAGTTCATAAATGTCTTTTTTAGCCAGTTTCTTCTTTGTGCTTTCAGCGGAATTCGCAGTATCAATATCAAATTTCTTGCATAGCTCAAGTAATTCATCCACTTTATATGAAGTCATTGATTTTAGTCCTGAATCAAATCCCTGTACTTTATAATACGTGTCTCTATAATTGGCAAGTTTATCATCTGGAACATTGAATTCAATAGAGTATTCATAACTGACACTGTTACGATGAATAACATTTATCTTAGTTTCGTCATTGGTAATACTTTCATATATTTTTCGCTTATCAACTAACAAAATATTAATCTTTTCAACAATACACAAGGCAAAAAATGTCTTGATTGAAATCCTTGGGCTATTTGCAAGATCGTTCTCTAAATCTGCCAACGGTTTTATCTTGTTTATTTTCAATATATCTTTTTTCGTCCTGAACAGCTCAATATATCTGAACTTTTCTGCTTTTTCAATTGGAAAATGTTGGTTACCAACTTCCATCTCGTATTTGGATAAGCCGTACTTCAATATATAGAAGCACCAAAATAGCGAGTCGGTTTGGAATGGCTTGTAAATATCGTCTTTCACCTTCTCTATTTGCATTTCATTCTCTTTCTCTGCATTCGAACTAACAAATTTATCTTTATTATCTCTATTGGGTCTCTTTGCATTTTGACTATACTTATTAAATTGTTTCAAGTTATCACCCGTAAACATATAATCTTGTAGTTCTGCTACAACGTTATACAGTACCGTGTTACTTGCTACAGTGTTATTATCATTTGGTCTAGGACTAGTACTAGGTCTAGTGCTAGTGCTACTTTGATAATGCATTTGTTTATTATTCTGATATCTTCTATTTACTGTTGACATATTTGCTGTTACTATTAGTTGGCATATTATCTTTATTATCTTTTAGAAAATAAATATCTTTATAACTCTGCTTTTGTTGCTCAATATTGTTCAATTCAACTTCCTGCGTATTCACATATTTAATATAAGCTAACAAATCGTCTAAAATAATATCATCCAGTTCACTCAAATTAATATGGATTCCATATTTATTTTCATTAATAGTGACATTACGTTTCGTCAAAATCCGTAGAATCTCAATCTGATTGAACTTTGACATACCTTCAATTTTGTCACGAATACTATTCGTTCTTGCAAAATCATCTCTATAATCATTCATACTAACAGTGTTGTCCATTATATTATGTATTCTATAAAGCGTCCTTTTTAATACTCTTTTTGTTTGAAAATATTATTTTGGCATAATTCGTTTATTTAGGAAAAAAATAATATTTTATATTAGGGGGAAATTCGCCTGGTTTTGTTGGTGCTTTTTTGACGTTTACCACTTCGTTTATCGCTGCGCTTATACATCAGCACCCAAATTCAATCTCGGCTTCTTCTGCACGTACTCCTTTTGCGGCACCAACTCGGCAATAATTGACACATACTTGTCGTTCAATTCAAAACGCTGCGCTATGACACGTGCAGTAAACTTCTCTTTTTCTTCAATTGAATTAAAATAATCACTCGCATAATAGTGATCTCTTGCTATAAATAACACAAAGGGCGACGGTGTTTCCTCTGAACTTTCGGCACGTATGCCCGCCTTGGTAATATTCTTTGCTATACAATTCATTAACATTCCCGCAACTGGGTAACAAACAGAACACTCAAAGACAACATTAAATAATACACTATCGGCTTTAACAAGACCACTTGAATATGTTATGACTCTGACTGAGCCGGTCTTTACGAATCCTTCGACGATGCATTTGCCTTCTACCATTGCGGCGATGGTGCGCTCTACCGTCTGATGGAGCCCCTTACCAATTGCATTAATCGGCAACGAAATGCTCTTGGTGATTTGTGAAAGACTATACACATTTCGAGGGTCTTTTGACTTATTTTTAGGTTTAAATAATTTAGCTACTTGGGGTTGTTGGGATTCCATTATATATTTAATATGTATTATTTCTTTTAATTATTTTTTCAATTTTATTTAAATAATTAAAATACCCTTATTTGGACCCCTTTTCCCTCTTTTCAAATTGATTATATACTGCCTTTTCTGTATCTAAAAACCACACTATTTTGAACTTACTTTTTGCATTCTGATTCTCCATCATTTGAAAACTTCTTAATGTAAATTCTTCTCGTATACACAACTCAAATGCACCATCTTTGGTTTTCTGTTTATTCTTTTCAATATATTCTTCTTCAGTCATTTTACCCTTTTTAACCTTTGTAAAGAATCGCTGGTCTTCCACTTTATCCTTTTCAATATCATTTAACCGTGTAATAATTGTTTCTTTACCTGATTGGTCGCAGCGATATGCAGTATTTCTTTCATCTGACGTGTCTTTCAGCTTAAATGTCATAAATTGCTTGTTACTTTCAAATCCAATAAATCCTACATATGTATTCAAGTGGTCCGCACTTGTTAGTTTATACTTCTTTTTAATCACCGGTTCCAAGTCTCGTTTATCTTCCGGTTCTGCCGGAACCCATACTTTGTCCTTCTGAATAAAGACATTTAGATTTCCATTATTTTCACCATCATTAAATAAACTAGACGGACCATTAAATATGACTAGACCTTGCAGCCGCTTGGCTACAATTATCTTACCATATAAGTATGCTCTGAGTTCCTTGATAAAAAATGCAAATAAAAATCGGATTCGTGTCTTGTTGTCTTCGATTGCCTTCTTTGGAATCGCCTGAAACTTTTGGAATAGTTCGAATATATTTGTTAGTATAGTGGGTGGTATATTCTCATCCATTTCATTGGTTTCTTCTAAATAGTTCATCATATCAATTCGTTCATCCATCATCAATTCATCTGCAATGTGTTGAATCAAAAATATCTTTAAGTTTTCTTCACGTTCATCATTGTCTGCACCTGGAACTATTTTGTCATCGGGGATCATCTTTTTAATAATAACACCGCAATGCTCATACCAATTATTCTCACCTTTTGACACCTTGTTTTTCTTTGATGTTAGTACAGCAGTTATATAATTGGCAAAAATTCTGTCAAGTAATTTTAATCCTTTGCCTTGGTCCACATTCTCTATTAAAACTCCAAGGTCAATATTGCGTTTATCTACGACAGGCTTAACCAAATCTGCTTTTATTTCAAATTTGACTACATCGTGCTTAAAATCTAAAGGCCTTGACCTATCAAATACCGAGATATTTGGATAATTCAATTCACTTGGCTGGAAGAAATAGTATTCACCAATATTGATTAGATGCCCTGTTCTACCAAATTTATCTGTAATGAATTCTGCATTATCTGTTATCATTTGTGTTAGTGCAGCGTAAATTTGGTCTGTTGGATAATCTCGTTCTTGTTTAATTAAACCCATTAGTGTCTTCTTCTTATAGAAGAATTTACCATCCTTTTTATCCGAAAATAACTGCCTTATTTTTTGGATGATTTTATCCGAATTAACTAACATAAAGGTCTCATTATAAGTATTCAAATTGAACTTGCTATCTTCAATATGCACTTCGGTGGCGTCAGGCAGACATTCAAATGTACACGACTGGTAGTCACACGTGGCTGAATTGTCTGAATCTCCGACCAGAAACTCGTCAATGATTTCGTGATTTGACAATACTTGCTCCACTCTGGCGTCTTTTCCCAATTCATCCAGAAAATTGGTGGTTGTTAGTTCAGTTTGTTCGTGATTAATATGGCAGTCAACAGATACTTGTTTTAATATACGAGTTACATTGCCTATTTTGACTGCCTTCTGCTCCGAAATACGATATACATATAAATCGACCGCTTCTTCTTCTTTATTTGACAACAATGTGCCATATAAAAATATTTGCACGTTTCTATAAGCGAATTCTAAATCCTTGTGTGAGAAATTACGCACACCTCTGCCAATAATCTGCTCAATACGACTGACGTTATACCAGGGGTCTAATATATGGATTTGACGAATTGCTTTGAAATCAAGACCTTCTGAGCCTGCCTGTGAAAGTAATACGACCTTCACTTCGTCTCCATTAATATTATCTTTGCCTGTAATTATCTTTATATCTGCGTCATTATTTGGCGACAGACGGCGGTCACCGGTTATCATTGCGTATCTAGCCGGCTTGAAATCTTGCTTTCCTGATTTAGATTTAGGCTCCATTGTTTCTACATCAACTGCTGCCGTCGGCGGTGTCTTGAATAATGATTTGCCTCCGTTTCCAAAACGAGTGAATCCCATTTCTTCTAGAGCGAGCGCCATTGGGATTAGACCAGCGTCAATGTAAGACGAATAGATGAGAATGATGCCGTCGGAAACCTTTTTACTTTTTTTAGTTGCCTTTGCTTTTTTAAGTTCTGTTGTATTTCCGTAAATGTAATTACAAACGTTCTTTATCTTTGCACTATACTCGCCAATATTTAAAGGATTGAAAATTGGGTTGTTCACGTCTTTGTATTCAAAATCGCCCTTAATCATCGGTGATATAGATTCGCTGTAAGTCATAATTCTCTTTAGACCATCTGTACCTGTTAGTTCCCTTGGGTTTATATTTAATACTCGGTCTTCTCTTTCTTCAGATGATGCTGCTCTTGCTACTGCTCTTTGAGTTTGTGCTACTTGTGCCTCAGCTAATACGTCTACTTTCTTCTTTCGACCACCACCACTACTACTACTATCGTTTGTACTACTAGACGACGATTGTGTTTCTGGCAATACATTCTTAACCGTTGCTTCATTTGACACAGTACTGCCTTCAATCTTGTGAGTTCCTTCTGATACTTGTGCTTTTACTACTAGTGGCGCTTTTACTGTTACTTCTTTTACTAAAGTTTTTGCTAGCGCTTTTACCAAAGGTTTTGCTAGCGCTTTTACACCTTCTTCTTTTTCCGCCTGTAAAACCACTGGCTCTTCTACTTCGATTGGCCCATTTTTCTCTACATCTTCTATTTCCTCCGACATCTCCTTTACAACAATCTTCTTTGGTGATAAACTTTCCTCTTCTTTTTCCGAAACAGTTGCTTCTTTTTCTGTTGCAGTTTTTGCATTTTGTAATTCCACAGTTGTTAAATCTGGGTCCACTTCCGATATTTCGTCTTCATCTTCGTCCAGGTCTTCATAAGGGTCTTCATCTAAGTTTTTATCTCTTTCTTCATCGTTGCCTTCTTCCTCATTGCCTTCTTCAGGTAAAGGCTCAAATGGACGTATTTGCCTCGATAGTGCAGCCAAATCTGGATGCGGATAAATAATATTTAAGGCCTCAATCGGCAACTGCAAATCCGTGTAACCAAACGCCTTTTGGTCTCTAAATGCCTGCCTCGTCATTGTAGTACCCCTCCTAGTTGTCTTAACAACTTCCTCACGAGACTTTAACCTGTCAATAATATAATTATAACCCATCTCTTGCACCGTACCAATATCAGTCAAAAATAAACTAAGTTTGTCAATCATTTTCTTCTTATTAATGGGTCGTCCATTTAGCTGATACTTTGGATAAGGAACAATATTCGTATTGAACGTTTTACTAGGAGCAAACTCATTTGGATATATACGGAACGGAAACGTATACGGATTCTCACCTCTTACATAGGAAATATATCCATTCGCCTTTCGCATCAACATTTCCTTACCTTCCTCCGTCATATTTCCCGTCTTGGTATCAAAAATATCCGATATATCAATAGTCGCACGGCCATCATTCTTGTTCATCAAATTTAAAAGCCATACAATCTCCTTATAACTGTTGAACATCGGCGTCGCCGACAACAGCAATAGTCGCAAATTGTCTACCGCACTCACCAAAAACATCAGATTCTTGGCAACACTTTTATTATCATTGTCGTTTGAAATACGAATATTATGCACCTCATCAATAACAATTAAACGGTCACTATATTCATTCTGAAGATTCTTGATTTTCACTGCATCTGTATCACCCTCCTTCCAATTTCTGGCAATGTCATTTGAAAACTGCAAGTAGCCAACAAAATAATAAGACGAACTGATTATGTTTTTCACCTGTTGAATCACTTTATCTTTAGTTAGTCCCTTCATACCTGTAGGATTGATTTCCTTTAACAATTTGTTACCGAGGCATCCCTTCATAGTCCATATGCCGTCAACATTTTTCAAATTACGCTCATCGAATAGCTGCAGCCTAAAATTGTCCTGGACGTTTGGGCTTGCTACAATAATGATGCGCTTTGAAATACCCATTTGTCGCAAATAGTCACGCATCTCCTCACAAACACCAATCGCACTACACGTCTTACCTGAACCCAGACCGTGGAACAAGAGCAAACTATTATACGGTGTCTGAAATGACATAAAATTCCTGACAAATGCCTGCTGAGGAAGCAGCTCATATTCTACATTACTCAATTCGTTAGCCCTTTGCGCAATCGGCACAATTTTTCCGTCATATTTGGCATCACTAAATTCCTTCTTGTTTTTAATCTTGATATTGAAATTAGGGTCATCCAAGTTGGGATACAAATACGGATTATCATTTGGTTTAGCAGCTAATTCTTCCCGATTATCTTCTTCAATGTCCAACAGTTCTTCATTGGTTGGTTCATCTTTATTTATTACTGCTTTATTTGCTGGTTTGCTTGCCTTTTTCATCACTTACTATATATTAATATAATCTATATTCTTGTAATACTTTATTAATATTTAAGATTAATTGTTTTTTCTCTAAATTATATGGTCTGATTGATTCTAAGCATTCCTCCAATGTTTTCCATTCCAATTTGCTCACTTCTGTTACCTGATATTCGGGCAACAAATCGTCTTGGTGTTCCATTTGCCCCAGAAAATACTTGTGTTTATATGATTTGTGATTTGAGCCAATAAATATCTCTTCAAATGGCATCAGATTTTCAACCACTTTTATTTGCTCTCTTTCATATCCAGTCTCTTCCTCAAATTCTCTCAATGCGCAGTCAATGTCTTTTTCTTGGAAATTGCGTCTACCTTTTGGAAACTCCCATTCCGGCTCTAGCCAATTGGTAGTGCATCCACTAATAAGAGAATTCAATGTTACCAATTCACCTTCAATCTGGATGCCTGCCTTTAAGGCATCAAATTTCTTCTGGGAAGCCGATTCCTCTGCCTTATATTGCGTGCCAATATTTGTATCTCCCCACATATTGCGCCACAGGGTTTCAAATGAATGAGACTGAATATTTTGCCTTTCTAAAACAGACATTTCATTGAAAATTGCCTGCAACTGCTCTACATTGTGCTGAATATATTTACCCCGAATGAAATCAATGTAACCAAAACTGTCCTTACGCCTTATCATAAGGAACTGCCTTAGGCCATCATTTATACGAAACACGATGACACCATAACTCGTAATGGGTAACTTACACTGGTGAAATAAGTGTCCCTGCTTGCCACAATTATTACATACATTATTTTTACTCATTTAGTATTAAACTATATGGGTTAATATAAACTTGTTTTTATGTTGTTTTAGAATAGATGCCTAAGACTGTTAGTTCCAATCCATTCAACTCGGATAAAAAGATGATCACCGGATTAGACCCAGCCGTTTGGGGTCCCCATTATTGGTTTTTTTTACACACAATTGCAATGACGTACCCACATACTCCAAACGAAGTTACAAAGAAGAAGTATTACGAACTGATACAGAATTTGCCACTTTTTATCCCAGTAGAAGGGATGGGTAGCGAATTTAGTAAATTATTGGATCAATATCCGGTAGCTCCCTATTTAGACTCTAGAGATGCATTTTGCCGTTGGATGCATTTTATACACAACAAGATAAATGAGAAGCTGGAGAAGCCAAAAATATCAATGAATGAATTTTATATCAAATATTATGAAGAATACAAACCCAAAGACATTAAGATGAAAGAGTATTATCGGTGGCGAGAGAAAATAATATATATTTTGGTCTTGTTGGGTGTAACTGGACTAACAATGTATTTATACAATAAATAATAATATAAATAATATAATTATTATATATATAATTATTATATGAGTCACATGGATACAAACAATAAAAGAACAAAAAGGAAACACAATGCAGAGAGGCGGGTCCAAAGCAAAAAACTCCAGAATCATTATAATATGTATGGAGGTGATATCTCTGATTTACAGATGGGCAAACTAAATGATGCCGAATTGGGGTTTATTAATACGACTAATGGCGCCAAGGCTGAATATCAAGATTATATGAAATCCAAATCAAAATATGATTTGATTTTGCAAACGCTGGAAGACCTGACTTTGGATGCTGATAAGGATGCACGTATTGAATCTACTGCAAATCAAGGTCAAAGGGCGTCTATAATTGATACAACTTCATCTTTGTTAAAGCGAGTAGGCAAAAGGATATCAAGTCAAGACAAATTTACTTATTATATTGAAAGGGTTTCAAGCAGTGCTGCTGACTTGGAAGACGAACTAACAGATTCTTTAATAAAAATTGCCAATTATAAATTATTTTCAAAGGGTAATAAAATAAATACATACAAATATGCACTTAAGATTTCCGATTTGGAAGCAAGAATAGACCCAATAAGGTTGATTGTTCAGCAGTTAAAGGAAATTACAGAATTTATTGTTAAAACATCTCAAGAGGGTGATTTGGCCGCAGATAACATTCAAACAGATACACGTGTAGTTAAAATACAAAAGCGTCTCCGGTGGTTAAAAGTAGGCAACACTTATTATGGTCTCAAAGATGATACTGGATTAGCTGCAGCAGCGATTGGGACTGGCGGTGCTGCAGCTGGTAATAATGTAAATTTCAAAGCAAATCTGGATAATTTAAAGACAGAAGTAAATACAAAATTAGAAATTTTTGGGAAAAAACTTGATGATTTTATTGATTTAAAACGTCTTTTGGACGACGCAAAGAAATATTTGAGTGACAACAATTTCACAGATAGTAAAATGAACATTAAAATTACAAAGCAAGCCAAAATTGATGCATTAAAAAAGTATTATGATATGATTTATACTATCATTGAATTAGGATATTATGATAAGGTTGTCAAGGGGTTCAATTGGGGCGATTACATTAACAATATGAATCCGGCGTTCACAATGACAACAATATTAAGAAAAATCAAGCAGATAATGCCTACTAGTTTGGCGTCAAACGTAGATATAAAGGCGAAGAATTTTGAAAAACTGTATTCTGCACTGAACTTAATATATTATGGTGTCGATAATAACCTTAAACCAGATATTAACAACTATGGAGCAACATTTGATGCAAATTTACCTGTTGATGTTTCAGGTGTAGTCAATGCGTCAACTATTGTAGAAGTAATAAGTCTTACAGATAAATTATATGTACTGCGTTTAGCTAATCGCACTATTTATATACTTAAATTGAACGAAAATGGTGAAATAGATGCAACTCCTACTGGTTCAGGGTTTTTTAAAAACCCAGCTAATGCTGCCGCCGCTTTTGAATTTCCAGAGAGATGCATTATCAGTCGTCTGTCTAAAAGCAGAATTGTTGTTGGTTTTGCAAACACTGGCAAATTTTCTGTTATAGACGCAGTCAATAAAGCGTATGTGCCATTTGGCACGACTTCTGTTATACCTGTTACAATAAATTCCAAAGAGAATAGTGATATTATGACAGTTGTTTCTAACATACTTACTGATGCTGCTACAAATACTACACTTGCCACAAACGGTGCTGCAACTACATCAATTAAGGATAAAATCATTGCCGACAAAGTAATATTATCTTTGCCTAATTTTGCTGATTATTCTGCTACATTGGAACTCGCTTTAAATGACGAAATTACTAGATTGCTTGACACGGTTGGTAATGGTGCTGCAGATACTGCTACTGTAACAAAGAATATTGAAAAGATTAATAATGATGATGGTTGGCAGGCAATTTCTAAAACAATTATTAAAGAAATGTTAATGAATGACATTAAAAAAGAGATTACTGCTGCTGTCGGAACTGCTCCCGATGCTGCTTTTGTCTTTGGACCTGCTGGTAATGTAATTATTTCTGCTACAGCAATTACTAGTAAAATTGTTCCTATTGCTAGTAAGCTTATTGGGTTTCCTGCTACTGATGCAAATATACGTGCAGCGATTCTGGCACAAATTAAAACAATGATTGTCAGTGTTGTTGGTACTGTTCAAGCCCGTCTTACTGCTATTGCAAGTGCTGATGCTCCAGCACCTCTTCAACGTCTCCAGATTGCAAATACATTTTTTGCAACCCCGCTTGTAAGAGCTGTTACACAAGGAATGTGCGATGTTATATATAATAATACTGAAGCTCCAGCTATTAATGATACAAATACAGCAGCGGGACTCCTTAGAACTGATATTTTTAACAAACCCGCATTTACTTCAGACCCCGCATTAAATGGCAATATAACTGCTATTACAACAGCAATTGATGCCAAGTTTACAGCATTAATAGATGAAGGAGGTGCACCTGGTAATCTCAACGATGTTCAAGCAAAACTTGTTGCTATTAACACTACTGCTAATTATGACGCTATTGCTAAAATAATTTTTGAAACACCGATATCTATTACAAAACCCGATAATGCATTAGCTAACACTGCTACTATAGCTATCAAATGTTTTGCAGCAACTCTTGTTGTTAAAGACCAGACAAATTACGAATGTATGTGTATTCATCAAACTGGTGTGAATGAATTTATTTTTTACAAAGCAACTGGAGAGAAATTTACTTTGAATGTAAGAGGAGCTAAGGCATTAGATGCCGCCAGTATATTTGATATTTCGCCTGACGGTACAAAAATAGCGGCTGCAACAACTAATAATTTAGAATTTCTTGATATTCAATATCCATCTAGAGATGCAACTTGGGGTACTACAACTATCCCTTCAGTACCTGCTGGTGTAGCACCTGCTCCTGCTGCTGTCGCTATAAACAGTATTTCATATAGCCCAGATGGCTCAACACTTGCAGTTGGATTAGATAAAACAGGACAATACTCTGTTGTTAGTGAACTTCAGAAAAATGACGCCACTCAATTAGGACTTGCTGTGAATATTGATATTCCTAAGGAGAGTACTAATATTGTAGTGTATAATTCAGGTTCAAAAGAAGAACTTTTTAGAGCTTTGGCTACAGGTAATAATGCAATTAATGTCAGATTTAGCCCTGATGGAACTTTGATTGCTGCGATTGTAGATAATAGAGCATATTCTAATATGTATATTAGGTTGTCTGCTTATATTACCAAAAATGCAGCAAAGTTGACAGGTA
>Ga0114966_10004606_pt1 | contig 11848 bp, 14 predicted proteins | sample M_130207_XF_Meta_FD_87029 | JGI IMG/M metagenome (GOLD analysis project Ga0114966, IMG submission 87029) | Freshwater microbial communities from Lake Montjoie, Canada to study carbon cycling - M_130207_XF_MetaG | ecosystem: Environmental > Aquatic > Freshwater > Lake | place: Lake Montjoie...
ATGGAATAATTTGTCCGACAACACCTAAAGGCTCATGAAAGTGATATGCCATTGTCTCGTGATCAATTTCACCGATACTGCCTTCTTGAGCTCTTACACAACTCGCAAAGTATCTAAAGTGATCAATTGCTAATGGAATGTCAGCGTATGTTGTTTCACGGAGCGGCTTACCGTTGTCAATCGTTTCAGCAATCGCAATCGTTGAAAGATTTTTTTCCATGATATCTGCAACTTGCATGAGTATATTTGCGCGCTCAGTAGCGCTCTTCTTAGCCCAACCATCTTTAGCTGCGTGTGCTGCATCTAATGCTAAATTAATATCTTTTTCGTTTGAGCGTGCAACTTCACAAAATACTTTGCCAGTGACTGGTGAAATATTTTCAAAGTATTTGCCATCTACTGGAGGTACAAATTTACCGCCAATATAATTGTCATATTTGGCCTTAAATGGATGTTTTACTCCAAGATTGTTTAGTGTTTCTAAGCCCATGAATCGCCCCTATGTTAATAGTTAATTAATAATAAATACTATATAAATCAATAATTTATGAAATTATTAAAACGGATGTACTGCGGTAGACGTACAGTAAATAAATTCAAAAGAACAACCTTAATACGAGTACGCACTTTAATCAAGAGAGAAAAGATGATTCTTAAAGCGAAGTAAGGCATAAGTTATAATGCCCACTCTTTTCGGAAGGGTGGATGAGCGGTTTAAGTCGCACGCCTGGAAAGCGTGTTTAGGTGAATAACCTAACGCGGGTTCGAATCCCGCCCCTTCCGCCATATTGTCAAGCTATTTGGGGAACTAATTAAATCTGTAACAATTGTTACCACAATTGTTACCACAGTTTTTTTGCAATCAATGGTTGACTGGGCATTCCCTTTGTTCTAATTTATGTAATATTGATAAACGCTAATTGAGATCAGGATTTTATGTGGGCAAAGATTAAATCTTTTTTTGGATTCCTAAGTAAACAAGATAATTTTGAGGTTGGTAGACATCCATTACCAAACCTGACAGATATTTCGGCTCAGGGAAAGAAGGACTCTTTTTCAAACAATCAAGAAGTTGAGCATCCTTTAATACTTGCAAATTACGAGCTTAAATTAACGCATTATTGGAATGAAATTTACCGTAAAACCCAGAAATACCTTAATCAATTAGAAGACCAAAGAAATTCACTTGAATTTAGTGTAGACCCAAAGAATATTAAATCTAATCTTGAAGCTTCAACTCATGGGTATATAAATTTTAAGCCTGCTGAATTTGAGCATGCTTATGAAAATGCACATATTGAATATATAAAAGCACACAAGAATTATGAAGATTTTAAGATGGACCACAATCTTCGCCGCCTACCAACGCACTTCAATACCTTCTATAAAACATTAGTAATACTAGTTGTTTTATTTGCTGCCGAAGCATACATAAATAAAGAGTTGTTCGAGATTATTACAGTAGGTCAAGGTTCGGACGAAAAAGGTAAGATTGAAGCTCTAGTTCTCTCTCTTACACAAACTGGAATCAACATGGCTACATGTTTTCTTTGTGGTAGATATATTTATGGCAAGGTAATGTTCCTAGATAAAGCAAGAAGGCGATTAGCTGATAAAATTATTTTTATCTTTCATATATTATTTATTATTTATTTAAATTTATGTGTCGGCATGTATAGAGCATTAATTGCAACAGGAACTGACAAACAAAATATTTTAAATACTGCCTTATGGCCATTTCCTCATCTTTCTGATTTTGATGTTCCATCAGCTCTTGTAGCAGGCATTGGAATGGTCTTAGCTTTGGGGGCTTATTTAGATGGGTATTTTTCGGATGACCCGTACCCAGGATATGGAGGCGTTGCAAGACTTCTTAAAAATATAAAAGACCATGCTAGCGAAACCTATAAAAAATACCATAATCTTTGGAGGGGCCTAGTTAAGCAATTTAGTGATGAAAAAAGTAAGATATATAACAAAACAATTTCCAATATAGAGAAATTAAGTTTTGTATTAAATAGGGTTCAAAAAATTAAAGTGGACTATGAGCAGCTTGTTGAAAACATGAATAAAGATTACAACCGATCTGTTAAATCATATAAACAGGGCTTTAATAGTTCAAGCTCAAAAAAATCTAATATTGAAGAAAAAGAAATATTTGATAGCAAACAGTCTGACGCAATAAAAACATTCAAAGATGTTCTGAACGAAGAAAACCTAATGACTGACAAAGAAAGAATAAAGTATATAAAAATACTACAGGATAAATTTGTTAAAGAATTTAAAGAGGAAATTGATCACCTAGAAAAGCTTAACAAAGAAAAATCAGATCATTTAGAGCAAATAAAAAGTAAATATAAATTTCAATAAATTGAGAGTCTAATAGTTATGTTCATACGCCACTTTGTTATTTACTTTATTGTTTTTATATCTTTTTCTATAAACAGCTTTTCAGCTGACGATTCTGTAGAAAAGGATGCTTTTCGTGACTTTCAAAAAACACAGGGTAGAAATGCAACATGTGATAACGGAAATATAAATAAAACATTAGTTCTAATCGATAAGACTGATCCACTGACGCCAGCACAAAAAGCTTTTGTTAAAGCATCATTTATAGATAATTATGAATGGAATCATATTGGTGATACTTTTGGTGTAGCAGTTCTTAACAACTCAGGAGTTTCATTGATGAAAACTGAAACAGTATGCGCGCCAATGCCCTTGAGTAAAAATAATGGTTTAGCAAATAGAGCCAGGGTTAATCATTTCAAAGAAGCATTACAACAAATTTTCAGTAACCTAACGCAAGATGAACCAAAGGCAACTAATACAACATTATATGAAGCTATTGTTGAGGTATATAGAAATCCAACTTTTAAATTTTCTCCATCCAATGAAGGAAGAACATTAATTATAGTTTCTGATCTTTTTCAAAATTCATCGAATATTAATTTTTATTCAAAATGCGCTGGTGGATGTCCATCATTTGAAAATTCACTCAAAGCCGACCCAAATATGAAAAAATATCTTGATATGGCTAATCTTAAATTATCAGATAAAGACAAGATAAAAATATATCATTTACAATCAAAATGTAAGATTGCTGATACTCTTGATAAATGGTGGGCAGGTGCATTCAAAAATGCTGGTTTGCCAAGCTCAAATCTCGAAACCACACCTGAATTAGCTGGCGATTGTCCAAAGTAATTTCTACTTCTAATATTGATTTACAAATTCCTTTTCTCATTACCAATGTTTAAAAAGGTAATTTTTTTACTCAGTTTATTTATAACATCATCTGCATTTGCTGTTAAATCTGAATATTGTGTTACATGTGAGCGAGATGCCCATGGACATATTAAAAGAAGCCAAGAAGCAAGAATCCTATTTAAACGCATGCATCCTTGCCCATTAACAGGTAAATCTTACGGGAGATGTCCTGGCTATATCATTGATCACATAATCGCTCTAAAACGTGGCGGAAAAGATGATCCAACAAATATGCAATGGCAAACGATTCAAGAAGCAAAAGAGAAAGATCAATGGGAATAATCTGTTCTATTAATTTTTAAAGGATTTCTACATGGGCATATTTGATTTTTTTAAAAAGAAACCGATTAATCAGAGAATAAAAGAAAAGTCTGATAAAAATGAAGAGATCACTGTTGATGACCTGAAAGAATTTGCTAAGGATAATAAATGGATGCTAGACATTCAGCGCGAAGCTAGAAAATACGGGCAAGAGATTAGAGAAAGTCACGGGGTAGATACAGATACTATACCAACTGGTTATGGCGAGTATGGCTTATGTCTTACGAACCCCATTCCAACAGATTCAGTAGACGGTTCAAATTTGTACTTAACACAGCTACGAACTCACGATGGAAAAAAAGTTGAAGCTTTTAGGAGGGGCAGTACTGGTGCGTCGGATGTAACCCCAGGATCAATCGATATATATGAGCTGTCAGTAAAAGGCGAGGTAATAAATACGATTTATATCTGTCCGTATCATAAAAGAAATTCTACATTAGCCCCTAAGGGGTTTTCTTTGGTTAAATAATTGTGGACAAAAATCTAAAAAATATACTGATTGTGATGGTAATTTTAGTTGGCTTGTATTACTTTATATCGCCATATCAAAATTGTTTAAGATCCAAAGGTGGTAATTCTTATATTCCCTATTGCAGCCACTACACTAAGTGGTAAATTTACTCGTAAAATATTTGCGACATTAAATCTTTTCTTAGCGTAGCAAATAGATCCTTCAAATTTTCTTGATCACTTGGCTTGCAAGACATTGAGGGGTAATCATAAATTAATTCTCTCTTTACATCGACGGTATTCTTAGAGTGAACATAATCAGCTTTATAAATTAACTTATCTTTTTTGAATGAGGTATTTGAAGGAATTTTTGTAACTCTTACATTGCTTGGGAAATGGATCGTGTAATGTTCGATATACGTTTTTGAGCCGCAATAAAAAGGAAAGTTAACTTTATCTTTTGGCTTGTCTTGTCCTTCAATAAAAATTCTACCCTGAGCTAATCCCACAGGGACTCTCATTGCGCCTTGCCCTGAGAAGTTAGAAATGGGATCTAGTATAAAATTTGTCTCTTCTTTAAATGCATCCTTAAAGTCTGTTGGATCTGTTGCATTGATCTCACCGTAGCCATTCTCACCAAAATTTAAAAGCCTATTAGCGATAATTTGCTGATCCTCTTTTCCTAAATTTTTATGCCGCGCATTGCGATAACCGTCTTCAAGAGAACCTTCTACAATAGTCTTACTTCTTCCCTCAATAAATCCATCTTCTTTGATGGTTAGAATTACTTCAGAACTTAATTTAGCCTCATCTGATCTCATTTTTGGTGTGTGACCTATTGTATTCAGAGCTGCCAATATCACAGGCTTATCCTGATCCTCAGCAGGCAATTGACCAAATGGAGTAAATTGACTCGTTGAATCTATATAAAGGTCAAATTCAGGTAGGTAGGTGATGACATGGTTATGAGGTGCTAAAACAGCCACGGCGGGAAGACTGTAAGCTGCTCCAGAGTTAATTAAAGCAGGACTACTTTTAATTCTTTTGGTACGAAGGAGGGCTTCTAAAATAACGGTGTGATCTTTGCAGTCGCCATAGCCATTCTTTGCTATCGTTTCTGCGTCATGAGGCTCAATGCCACCATTGCCAACATAAACTGCCACATAGCGAATATTTTTAACTACCCACTCATAGAATGCCTTTGCCTCCGCTCGTTTGTCTCCGCCTCCAGCCTGAGCAATGATCATGTCAGCCAAGCCTTGAATATAGCCCGACGGTTTTGTTTTTGGGTAAGCAATATTTTGATAGGCATCACCAAGAGCTTCCTGGCTTTGAAAGCTCGATACAAATATATGCGGCGCAAAATCATAAATACTTACCGAGCCACTTTCAGGGGGGAGAAAATCTGTGCGATTGAAGGAAAACTCATAGACATTGTCTTTAGATGTAGACCTTGCAAGGCCACCCTCAATATCTTTTATATCGAATTTGACAGGAATTTTTTTATCTATAAAAAAGTTTATTTTATATAGCCCATTTTTTTGGGTGGGCGACATCACTGCTGCGTAAAAGAATTGACCCTTAAACTCAGTTTTGAAGTGTGTAATTTTTATCTTGTAACAAACCCTAGAGCCTATTGTTATATCAGGAAATATGAGTACTCTATGTTTCGCTCCCGTGAACATATCAGCGCCACCATCAATCGGGTCGTCGCGAACTCGCATCTTATCCCTAGAAACATTTATTCTTTTTCCTTCAGGTGTCAGCGTATATGCCTCAATAATCTCTGTTTTCTCCATTGAAGGATTGAACTCTAAGTCGAGGGTGCTAGAGCTATTCACGCCTTTTTTAGTCTCTATAAGAGTGACGCCTTCATTTACCTCTTTATAAGTCCCATCTGCGTGAACAGTGACCGTTTGTATGTATTTTTCATAGGTCACAGGAGGTTGATACTCTGCATGCGAAGTCAATGCAAAAGACATAAAAAAAGAAAGAAAAAGGCTTTTATTCAGCATGGATTAATTCTATATTGGATATAACTATAGTTTGCACGATTAATTTACTCTTTGATATTGAAAGGCACTTGCTTATGAAATTTATTAGAATATTTTTAATTACCTTGTTTTTGTCAGTAAATGCTTTTTCAGCGCAAGAAGAAAATCCGATTGATAAACTTAAATGGCAGGTCGGACCCAACACTCAAATTATTGATAATAAGGCAACGTTGAAAGTACCTCAGTATTATCTCTTCTTAGATAAAGAGGAGACGAATAAATATTCAGAGATCTCTCACAATCCGACTAATGGAAAAGATTCGCTTTTTTTAAGCGAGAAATTTGAAGCTTACTTTCATTTTGATGCTATTGGTTACGTAAAAGACAATGAAACGATTGATGCAGATAGTCTTTTATCCCAATATAAAGAGGGCGTAAAAATTGGAAACAGTGAGCGTGCAAAGAAAGGGTGGGATTCTCTCGAAGTGGATGGTTGGTTTTTTAAGCCGCAATACGACAAAGAGAAAAGGTTATTGGAATGGGCTTTTTTATTGCGTAATTCAAAGACACAAACGCCAGTTGTGAATTACTACACTAGAATATTAGCTAGAACAGGGGTTATGTCAGTCCTTTTAGTCGCTAAACCTGAAGATATGAGCGCAGCAATTGTAGACTTCAAACAAAAACTTAACGGCTTTGATTTTAATGCGGGGGAAAAATATACTGAATTTAAACAGGGCGATAAAGTTGCTGAATATGGCTTGGCGGCACTTATTCTTGGTGGGGCAGCAGCTGTTGCTACCAAAAAAGGATTTTGGGCTGTTCTAGCAGGATTCTTTGCAGCGGCTTGGAAGCTTATCTTTATTCCAATCATCCTTTTCTTTACTAAAGTTAAAGAAATGATTGTTTCAATATTTAAGAAGTCAGATAAATAACATTGAATTTATCTTCTGAGGTGCTTTTAATTTTAGGGGTTATAGGTTTTTATATCTACGACTCCCTAAGTCTTTTATTCCACAATCAAATTGTTTTTACGGAGACATCTAAGACATGGGGCTTTACCTTTCCAAGCAGTCGGTTTAGATTAGGTGGTAGGTTTATTTTTCTTTGTAATGTATTCATGCCGTTCCAGTCTGTATTCTTATCTTCATGGCCATGCACTGAAAAAGTAGCTGAAATAAAACAATTAAATACTTTAAATAAATTGCTTAACTCATTGATTATATTTAGATTATTATCAATTATTTTATGGATTACCTTAATCCTAATCCTACCTCCAATTCTTCTGATGTACGGCACCATTTACAATTTGCTTATCCTATTAGCGGTTACTTACTCAACAATTATCTTAATGATTTTATTTATATGGTTGCTCAGAAAAAAGTTAAATTTAACGAACAAGAATTTCGTTTCAATAGCTTTCGATATTTTGGCCTGCCCACCATTTGCGATTAATGTTGTGAGGAAAATCACACTGAAGCAAAAATTTACATTCACACCGATTGAGTTTTCTAAGAAACGATTGTCACAAAAAGAGCGTTTGTTTTTTAAGTATGCGCTTAGTGAGAGAATTGAAGAGTCGATCAATTCCTGTGATGATAATTCTAAGTACAAAAAACAATTGATTCTCTACAGGCAGGGTCTTATGAATCCTTACCAAAAGGGCGGGGCTAATTGAAATGAACTTAGATGAGTGGATAGTAGTAATTGTTGGCTTGTTTTTCGGTTATTGGGCTGTTAATGCTTTTATAAATAGAAAAGAGTCGCCATCAAGCTCCTCTTCGAATAAGCAGAAACAAAGCAGTAGTAAAAGTGACAGTAATGAAAAATCATCGACGGATGATGCATGGTTTCAAATTCTAGAAGTTAATGAGGGCGCTTCTATGGATGAGGTTACAACTGCATACAAGAGAAAGATCAGACAATATCATCCTGACAAGGTCGAATCACTTGGTCCTGAACTTAAAAAGCTCGCCGAAAAGAAATCTAAAGAGATTAATGCAGCTTACAACACAGCAAAAAGGATTAAAAAATGAGTCAATTCTTACTTGTATTTATCAGTACAGCAATAAGTCTTATTTTCTATGCTTATGTTAATTATTTGCTAACGAAGAGAAGCTTTAAGTCAAAGGCGGTAAGACTAATCATTTCATTGATTGTATTGGTTGCTGTTAATATTTCTATGAGATTTATTTTGGTGCAGATTTTATGAGATTTGGCATAAGAAGACCATCTATAAAGGGCATGATTTCGGCTCGCCTTTCCCCAGCAAGATTCGTTAGACATAGATTAGGCTTAAAAGCACCAAGAGGACTCGGGTGGGTTACTAACCCGAAGAAGGCTTTGTATAACAGGATATATAGACGACTCACATTTAGCATTTTTGATTTATTCAAATAGGAGATTTCAAATGAAACATCTATTTTTAGCATTATTTTTATTATTTTCTTTGGGTTCGATTGCTGAAGAGATTTCATGTGATCAGTTACTTTTCCAAAATGCTTCAAAAGAAGAACTTGCACAGCAAGGATGTTGTTCTCACCACGGAGGCGTCTGCGGTTGCTCAGGAGGAAGAGCAGCATGCTGCGATGGCGCTTTAAGCCCCTCATGTGGCTGTCATGCGGACGACTCAGTGCAGAAATTTTTAGAGCTAAACAATGAAGTTAAATCTTAGTATAGAAAAGGAATAATTAATTATGTTGGTTTATTTCATAATATTTTCATTGCTTGGATTTTTCATCCAAAGAAACTTTGCGGATAAAAGCACCCTAATAATTATTTCTTTGGCAGTAGTATGGGGAATTTCTTCAGCCCCTATATGGGGATTAGCAAGTCTAGGTGAGATGTTTCTTGGTAAATATATTGCCCAAGAAATGTAATATAAAAATATATTATTAATTTTCATTTATGGCTAAAAAGAAAATTCTCAAAACAGATTTATCACAAACAGATTTTTGGGAGGATGCAAAATCATATGTTGATATTCGAAACTGTTCCTTTGGTTTTAAATGTAATCAGAAATGGGAAGATTTAATTAAACGAAAAGAAAAAAATACCAAATACTGTCTTGAATGTGAAAAAGAAGTGTATTTGATTGCAACAAATGAAGAGCTTATGCATTCCATTAAGTTTAATCATTGTGTAGCAATTAAAGTGCGACACGATGAAATACCCCAAACAAAAAGACCAGATATTACTGTTGGGATGTTAAGTCCACCTAATTATGATGAGCCTGCTTATTTGCGGGATAAAAAATAATGACAAAAAAATAAAATGAATTTATGAATAATTTAGCAATAATTGTAGACATAGAAACTACGGGCCTAGATTCTAGTATTCACCAAATAATAGAAATCGCCGCTATAGAAATCGATATTGATAGCGGCGATGTATTGCGGAATTTTCAAACGTTCTCAATGCCAGATGAAGTTTATATTTTTGATGGCACTGAAAGTATTGACGATGAAATAGAGCCAGAGCCTTTTAAGCTCGATCCATTCATAGCAGAGTTAACAGGAATCACAGAAAAAATGCTTGAAGGCGCACCTTCAAATTTAGATGCAACCGAAGCGTTTTTCAGATTTGCAAAAAACCAGCCTATATGGGCATATAACGCTACATTTGATAGTAGATTTCTCAATGTTCATACAATTAAGCATATAGCATTTCACGACATTCTTCCCTTGGCCAGAAGGTGCTTTCCCGAGATCCCTAATCACAAATTATCAACAGTCGCTGGACATTTAAATGTATCTATAAAAGGCGCTCACAGGGCGTTAGCTGATTGCTTAATTGCAAAAGAAGTGTTTATTAAATGTTTAAGCATACTTAAAAATCATCCTGAATTGAAACCACATGACTTTAAGGCCACTGATTACAAACCAGAAAAAGGTGGAGCATTTTTCGGAAAAATAATTGTTTTTACTGGAGCATTGGTAACTATGACAAGAGATGGCGCAGCTCAGCATGCGAGTAAATACGGTTTTAAAATTGGATCAACAGTAACAAGCAAAACTAATTATCTAGTTGTAGGAACACAAGACTTAAATCTGCTAGCAGGGCATGAAAAAAGCTCTAAACACAGAAAAGCTGAAGAGCTTATTACAGAAGGCGTCCAAATTTCAATTATTACGGAAGATAATTTTCTTAAATTGTTAGAATAGAATAAATCTTATAAAGATATATTTTAAATTGGAGATAATATTATGGCACTTAACACATGCGTGACTTGCGGAGGATATTGGACTGGATTTGGATCGGAGTGTCTTCAATGCACAGCGGCAAAATTGCAAATAGAAACACATAGGCAAAACCAGCGACAGATGAATCAAGCTGCAGAGCAGGCTAGACGTGAACAACAGCAGGTTGAACATGCACAAAAGCAGGCTGAACGTGCACAAAAGCAGGCTGAACTTGAGCGACAGCAGGAATTAGACCGTCAAAGAAGGGCTAAACAAACATTATCTCAGAACGTGCAAGAAAATTCCTTGGGAATAGTTGATACAATAATTTGTTTAGTCGCAGCATTAAAAGAAATAAAAAAATACGGTTTTCAGGGCGCTCAAGCAACTTATAACCAAAAGAGTGTGCATCTTAAGATGGATAATTACATAAATTTTCTTTCTTCAGAGGCCGCTAAAAAATGGGGCGAACAAGTGGCGAACATTAGAATGGCTGGAATGGAAGTTAATGTTAAAGAACTTAAATTATGGTTTGAAAATTTCTCCGGGGTAAAGCCAAGTTCTTCCCCCGAAAATACAAATCCTGTGGTGGTTACAAATTGGTTAAAAAAAGAAGTTGGTATTTACCTAGCTAAAAAGAATAAGTGGGATGAAAAGCCGGTTGATAGTTAACCCCCACCTTGCACCTCTTAGCTAAAATAAGCGAACACTTTGAGCAGGGCAATTCATCGGAGCGTATCTTTTTGTTTTGATGAGAGCATGTGATTCCTCTTTGCAAATTAATATTAAGTAATGTATTCCATATCATACTTTAATCTTTTACTTTTGCATTTTGGGCAAATTATAGTTTTATCTCGAGATAACTCTCCACCGCAACCGCAAATTAAAGAGGCTTTATATTTTGCTTCAAAAGCTTTCCTTTTCTTCCTGATAGCCTCTATTTCCTTTTCTGTGATTTCACTTAATTTCGACCTGTATTTTGTGACTGTAGGCTCCCAAGTTTGAAGCCATTCTTTTTTAGGCGTCTCCTTCATATATCTCTCACACATTTCAGCCATTCCTACCATATATTCAACTTTTCTTGCTCGCTGTGAAGGAGTGAAATCAAGTAAATTTTGATCGTCATCAATATTTATATTTTTAAAAGGCTCCGTCCGTGATCTCGTGGTTAATTTTGCACATGACTGACATTGGTATCCTGATGTGCTGTGGTTACCACCATGGGTGAATGAGCTTAATTCCTTTTTATAATTGCAATCTTTACAAGTGATTACGCCGTGGCCACCCATCATCAAAAAGCCTATCTCATCATCATCACTTTCATAAATTAGCTCTTCGTTTATTCCATCTTTAGGAGGATTATTTTCTTTTAGTATGCCTGGGAACAGGGCGGGCCAAAATATCACAATGCCAAAGGCAAGGATTAGCTTAAAGAGATAAACTTGGATTTTTGTTGGCTCTTTATAGTCAGAGAGTATTCTTTGAGTTGGGTTTGGCTTTAAATCATCAACCGCTTTTGTGAGACTTTGCTTGCCTGGTCCAATAAGTGTCAACAAAACGCCAATAGATAAGTAGAGCAATAAGATTGTCTTTATCATTTCAATATCCTCCGCCATATAGTTGCGCCAATAG
>Ga0114966_10004609_pt1 | contig 11844 bp, 9 predicted proteins | sample M_130207_XF_Meta_FD_87029 | JGI IMG/M metagenome (GOLD analysis project Ga0114966, IMG submission 87029) | Freshwater microbial communities from Lake Montjoie, Canada to study carbon cycling - M_130207_XF_MetaG | ecosystem: Environmental > Aquatic > Freshwater > Lake | place: Lake Montjoie...
AATGCGTCCACTCGTTCACCGGATCGGGTCAGTGCGGTGATGGTGTGGATCGGCGGAGCGATCCAGGCCCACAGCGCACCCAGCGCCGCACCGCACACCGTCAGTGCCACAACAACACTCACCGCGGCAGACCGCCGGGAACGCCGCGGGTGGCTCGTCACCGCTGTATATCCAAGTCTTCTGAGTCCACTCGACCGTGCCGGGAACACTGCGCCCACCACCCGTCGGGACGCACCTGCACCACCATGCGCCGGCCGCACTCGGCGCAGTATCGGGGCGGCTCGAGTCCCAACCGCGCAGCAAGTGGTTCGACATCGCCGACAGGTTCTCCGGTGTAGACGTCGTAGACACCCGCACCGATCGGTGTCGGCAGATCCGCGACCATCACCGATTACAGGGTGGCATTGAGCGCTTTGATCGGCATCTGCAGGTCGCTTAGCAACTCCAGGTCCGCCTCCGCCGGCCGGCCCAGTGTGGTCAGGTAGTTGCCGACGATCACCGCGTTGATGCCGCCCAGGATGCCGCGTTTGGCGCCGAGGTCACCGAGGGTGATCTCCCGGCCACCGGCGAACCGAAGCATGGTGCGCGGCAACGCAAGTCGGAATGCCGCGACGGCTTTGAGTGCCTCCGAAGCGGGCATCACCTCGAGGTCGCCGAACGGGGTGCCCGGACGGGGGTTGAGGAAGTTCAGCGGAACCTCGTCCGGGCCGAGCGCGGCGAGGTCAGCGGCGAACTCGGCGCGCTGCTCCAGCGTCTCGCCCATACCCAGGATGCCTCCGCAGCACACCTCCATGCCGGCGTCGCGCACCATCGCCAAGGTGTCGCGGCGTTCTTCCCAGGTGTGGGTGGTGACGACGTTGGTGAAGAAGGACCGTGCCGTCTCAAGGTTGTGGTTGTAGCGGTGCACACCCATCTCGGCGAGACGGTCCACCTGCTCCTGCGTCAACATGCCCAGCGAGCAGGCGATGTGGATCTCGACCTCATTGCGGATCGCCTCGATACCCGCAGCGACCTGAGCCAGCAGGCGCTCATCGGGTCCGCGGACCGCCGCGACGATGCAGAACTCGGTGGCGCCGGACTTGGCGGTCTGTTTCGCAGCCTCGACCAGGCTGGGGATGTCCAGCCATGCACTGCGCACCGGGGAAGCGAACAAACCGGATTGCGCACAGAAGTGGCAATCCTCCGGGCAACCGCCGGTCTTGAGGCTGATGATTCCCTCGACCTCGACGTCCGGGCCGCACCAGCGCATCCGCACCTCGTGGGCCAGGCTGAGCAGGTCCTCGAGTTGGTCGTCGGGGAGTTGCAGGACGGCGAGCACCTGATCGCGGGAGAGTCCTTCACCGCGCTCAAGCACCTGCTCGCGGGCCTGAGCCAGGATGTCGACGGCTGCCTGTGTCACGCCGTCAGATTAGTGCACGAGGTCAGCCGCGCAGAATGTGGTCAATGCGCTGGGCGCGAGTCCAGCAATAACTCGATGGAGTGTGCCATATCAGAGGAGTCCGGTGACCCAGGCGGGGTCGAACGCGTCGCGCGCCATCACGGTGAAATCGGCCGGGGATAGCGCGGCCGCGTCGGCCGGCAGCACCGCGCGCACCGGTGCGAGGTCTTCCAGCGCGCCACGGTTGAACTCCTCGGCCGCGCCGGGTGCCGTCGGCCAGGATCCGATCACCAGTCCGGCACACGAAACCCCCTTATTCTTAAGGGCTTCCAGTGTGAGCGCGGTGTGGTTGAGGGTGCCGAGACCGGCTGCGCACACCACCAGTACCGGCGCGGCGAGTTCGACGGCGAGGTCACGCAGGGTGATGCCGGAAGCGGCGAGTTCGACCACCAGTCCCCCTGCACCCTCCACCAGGGTCAGCCGGCCGGGCCGATCGACGGCGCGCACCGCAGCAATGATTTGCTCGGATGACGGCAGCGACCGCCCGACCGCCGCGGCGGCCGCAACCGGGGCCAACGGTTCGGGATAGCGCGCCACCGAGACGAGTTCGGTCACACCAGACAGTCGTGCGACCTCCGCCAGGTCATCGTCGCCGTGCTCGGCTCCGGCCGAGCCGCCAGACCTGAAGCCGGTCTGCACGGGTTTGCACACCGCGACGTCAAGACCGGCCCCGCGCGCACAACCGGCCAACGCGGCCGTCGCGATCGTCTTGCCCACACCGGTACCGGTTCCGGTGATGACAACTACCGTCATCGCCTGCCGGCCGCGAGCACCTCGGTCAGCACTGTGCGGGCCAGGTCCATCTCATCGTCGGACAGCGATGCGCGCGCGGTCAGCCGCAGCCGAGACGTGCCCACCGGAACAGTCGGCGGTCGGAAGCACCCCACCCGCACGCCGGCATCCAAGCAGGCGGCCGCGGCCGCCACAGCGACATCCGGGTCACCCAGGATCACCGACACCACTGCCGATTCCGGTGCCGCGGGCACATCACACACCTCAGCCAGGGTGCGCGCATGCGTCAGCACCGCCTCCGCGCGCCAGGGTTCCTCAGCCAGCACTCGTAAGGCAGCCAGGGCCGCCCCCACCGCCGAGGGCGCCAACCCGGTGTCGAAGATGAACGGCCGCGCTGTGTCGATGAGGTGATCGCGCACCGACTCCGAGCCCAGCACCACCCCGCCCTGACTGCCCAGGGACTTGGACAACGTCGTCGTTATCACCACATCGGGCGCACCGGCGAGCCCCAACTCATGCAGCAGTCCGCGGCCGCCGGTCCCCCGCACACCCAGACCGTGCGCCTCATCGACGAGCAGCAGTGCACCGTGCGCGCGACACACGTCGTGTAGCCGCCGCAGCGGTGCCAGCGCGCCATCGGTGCTGAAAACAGAATCGGTGATGACGAGTGCGCGTTCCTCGTCGCGGCCGGCCAGCGCGGCGTCGACGGCGTCGACGTCGCAATGCGGCGAGACCACGACCCGGGCGCGCGACAGCCGACAGGCATCCACCAGTGAGGCGTGCGCCGCGGCGTCGGAGACCACCAGCGAACCGGGACCGGACAGGCTCGCCACCGCGCCGAGGTTGGCGGTGTAACCCGAGGAGAACACCAGTGCGGCGTCGGCTCCGACGAAATCGGCCAGTGCCGATTCGAACTCCTCGTGCAACTCGGTGTTTCCGGTCACCAGCCGGGATCCGGTCGACCCGCTACCCCAGGTTCGAAGCGCCGCGACGCCGCCCTCGATCACCTCGGGGTGCTGGGACAGGCCCAGATAGTCGTTGGAGGCGAGGTCGACCTCGCAGGCCACCGCCGACCGGGTGCGCAGTGAGCGGCGCAGTCCGGCCGCCCGGCGCTGACGCTCAACGGAGTCGAGCCAGGCCAGCGGGGAGGTGTCGGTGCGGGGGGGCAGTCGGGAAGCCATTGGTGCCTAGCCTAAAGCCCGGGCCACCGCCACCATGGCCGAGGTGATCTGGTCTATCTCTTCCGGGGTGCAGATGAATGGCGGCATCACATAGATCAGGGTGCGGAATGGCCGCAGCCAGACACCGTGGTCGAGGGCGACGGCCGTGGCCACTCTCATGTCGACGGGTCGGTGCATCTCGATCACCCCGATCGCCCCGCACACTCGGACGTCGGCGACCCCGGGCAGCGTCCGGGCCGGATCCAGCCCGGCGGCCAGGCCCGCGCCGATCTCCGCCACCCGGGACTTCCAGTCCTGGCTCAGCAGCAGTTCCACCGACGCCACCGCCACCGCGCAGGCGAGTGCGTTGGCCATGAAAGTCGGGCCGTGCATGAGCGCGCCGGCCTCGCCTCCGCTGATCGTCTCTGCGATCGCCGCGGTGCACAGGGTCGCCGCCAGGGTGATGTAGCCACCGGTGAGTGCCTTGCCGACGCATACGATGTCAGGGCTGACGCGCGCATGATCGGCGGCGAACAATTCCCCGGTGCGGCCAAAGCCGGTGGCGATCTCATCGAAGATGAGCAGCACGTCGTGACGGTCACAGATGGCCCGCAGATCCACCAGATAGCGCGGGTCGTGAAACCGCATCCCGCCGGCGCCCTGCACCACCGGCTCGACGATCACCGCGGCCAATTCGTCTGCGTGCGTGGCTAATTGGGCCTCGAATGCGGCGACGTACGCCGGGTCGTAGTCGGCGGGCACGGCGGGCGCAAACACCTGCTCGGCCAGAACATCGCGCCACAGCGAGTGCATTCCGCCGTCGGGGTCGCACACGCTCATCGGGGTGAACGTGTCGCCGTGATACCCACCCCGCCATGTCATCAGACGGTGTTTGGCTGGTTGGCCAATGCTGCGCCAGTACTGCAGCGCCATCTTGACCGCCACCTCGACACTCACCGAGCCGGAGTCGGAGAAGAACACCGTGTCCAGACCGGCCGGGGTGATGTCCACGAGCAGTTGCGCCAGCCGGGCGGCCGGCTCATGGGTGAGCCCGCCGAACATGACGTGGTTGAGGACAGTCAACTGCTCGCGGAGAGCCGCATCGAGCACCGGGTGGCCATGGCCGTGGATCGCCGTCCACCATGAGGCCATCGCATCCAGCACCCGCACCCGGGCGCCATCGCGGATCACCGTCAGCCAGGCGCCGTGGGCTTCCACGGCGACCACCGGCGGGATCGCGTCGGCTCCGATCGCACTGTAGGGATGCCAGATATGTGCGGCGTCGATGGCGCTGATCTGCTCCGGGGTCAACGCCGACACGTGGAGCAGCCTAACGTCGCAACCACCCCTCGCCGCTTCGCCGCAGATGAGCAGCACTGCGGAATTGGTAGATTGGCGGGCGATCATGTCCCCTTTGACTCTGTTCCGGCCGTCGCCGTCGCGGTTGACCCTGTTCCGGCCGTCGCCGTCACGCTTGACGCTGTTCCGGCCGTCGTCGGCGAGTGCTCCGGACGTCGCAGAGCCCGCGCCGGCTCCCGCGGGCCCGGCGAGCGCATATCGCCATGACCTGGACGGTTTACGCGGTGTCGCGATCGCGTTGGTGGCGATCTTCCACGTCTGGTTCGGGCGGGTATCCGGCGGCGTGGACGTATTCCTGGTGCTGTCGGGCTTCTTCTTCGGCAGTTCGCTGCTTCGGACCGTGCTGACACCCGGCACTTCGCTATCACCATGGCCACATATCAAGCGCCTGGCCCGGCGGCTGCTGCCCGCCCTGGTGGTGGTGCTTGCCGCCGCCGCGGTGCTGACCGTGCTGGTGCAACCGCAGACCCGCTGGGAAACCTTCGCCGATCAAAGCCTGGCCAGCCTGGGCTATTACCAGAACTGGGAACTGGCCGCGACGGCGTCGAACTATCTGCGCGCGGGTGAGGCCGTCTCACCCCTGCAGCACATCTGGTCAATGTCGGTACAGGGCCAGTTCTATATCGCGTTCCTCGCGGTTGTGCTCGCGATCGCCGCTCTGTTGCGCACCCGACTCGGCGCACGCGTGCGGCCGGTCTTCATCGCCGTGTTGGGCATCCTGACGGTCGCCTCGTTCGTCTACGCGATCGTGGCGCATCAGACCGATCAGCTCACCGCCTACTACAACAGCTTCGCCCGGGCCTGGGAACTGCTGCTCGGTGTCATGGTGGGCGCGCTGGTGCCCTACATCTCCTGGCCGATGTGGCTGCGGACGGTGCTGGCAAGTGTTGCGCTGCTGACGATCCTGTCCTGCGGTGCCCTGATCGACGGCGTCAAACAATTCCCCGGACCCTGGGCACTGGTTCCGGTGGGAGCAGCGGTGCTGCTGATCCTGGCCGCAGCCAACCGCGCATCGATCGGTGACCGTCTGCCGTTTCCGAACCGGCTGTTGGCTACCGCGCCACTGGTGACGCTGGGCTCGATGGCGTACTCGCTGTACCTCTGGCACTGGCCGCTGCTGATCTTCTGGCTCGCCTACACCGGCGGATCGCACGCGAACTTCCTCGACGGTCTGGCGATTCTGCTGATCTCGGGTGTATTGGCCTATCTGACAATGCGTTTCGTCGAGGAACCACTGCGCTACCGGCGCCCGGCACCCGGCACGCAGGCCCCTGGCCGGTCCTGGCGGGAGCGGGTGCGCCGTCCCACCATCGTCGGCGGAACCGCCGTGGTCCTGCTCGGGGTGGCACTGACGGCCACCTCGTTCACCTGGCGTGAGCATGTGGCGGTGGAGCGTGCCAGCGGCAAGGAACTGGTGGACCTGTCGAGTACCGGCTACCCGGGCGCCCGCGCCCTGATCGACGGCGCGCGAGTGCCGCAGTTGCCATTCCGCCCCACCGTGCTGGAGGCCGCCGACGACGTCCCGGAGTCCACCAACGACGGTTGCATCAGCGATTTCGACAATGTCGGCATCATCAACTGCAGCTACGGCGACCTGTCGGCCACCCGCACCATCGCCCTGGCCGGCGGCTCGCATGCCGAACACTGGATCACCGCGCTGGACATCCTCGGCCGCGAGCATCACTTCAAGGTGGTCACCTATCTCAAGATGGGCTGCCCACTGACCACCGAACAGAAGCCCCTGGTGATGGGCGATAACCGGCCCTACCCCAAGTGCCGGGTGTGGAACGAGCGGGTAATGGACAGGCTGATCGCTGATCACCCCGATTTCGTCTTCACCACCTCGACCCGACCATGGCACATCAAACCCGGCGATGTGATGCCGGGCACCTACATCGGAATCTGGAAGACGCTGGCGGACAACAACATTCCGGTGCTGGCTATGCGTGATACCCCGTGGCTGGTTCGGGATGGCAAGCCATTCCAGCCGGCCGACTGCCTGGCCAAGGGCGGCGATGCGGTGTCCTGCGGTATCAAACGCTCGGAGGTGCTCTCTGAACGCAACCAGACGCTGGACTTCGTCAAGCAGTTCCCGATGCTCACGCCCCTTGATATGAGCGACGCCATATGCCGGGCCGACTACTGCCGCGCCGTCGAAGGCAACGTGCTCGTCTACCACGATGCGCACCACCTGGCGGCGACCTACATGCGGACCCTGACACCCGAACTCGGCCGCCAGATCGGAGCCGCCACCGGCTGGTGGTGACAACCCCCGCGGGACGTGCGATCGGCCGATAGGGTCGAGCCATGGCAGGCGAACCCGTGCAACCCACCGTCTGGCCCGGCACCGCGTACCCCCTGGGCGCGACCTATGACGGCGCGGGCACCAACTTCTCGGTGTTCTCCGAGGTGGCCGATCACGTGGAGTTGTGTCTGATCGACGACGCCGGCCATGAGACCCGGATCAATCTCGACGAGGTCGACGGATTCGTGTGGCACGCCTACCTGCCCGGGATATCCCCCGGGCAGCGCTACGGGTTCCGGGTGCACGGGCCGTGGGACCCCGCCGCCGGATTGCGCTGTGACGCCAGCAAGTTGCTCCTGGACCCGTACGGCAAGTCCTTCCACGGCGACTTCGATTTCAGTCAGGCGCTGTATTCCTACGACCTGAACTCCGATGACCCCGCCTCCGGTGGCACCCCGCCGATGGTCGACTCGCTGGGCCACACCATGACCAGTGTGGTGATCAACCCGTTCTTTCACTGGGGCTCCGACCATCCGCCGCGCACCCCGTACCACCAGACAATCATCTATGAGGCGCACGTCAAGGGCATGACGCAGAACCATCCCGGGATTCCCGAGGAACTCCGGGGCACCTACGCCGGTATGGCGCACCCGGTGGTGATCGAGCACCTGAAGTCCTTGAACGTCACCGCGATCGAACTGATGCCGGTGCATCAGTTCATGCACGACAAGCGACTGATCCAACTCGGTCTGCGAAACTACTGGGGCTACAACACTTTTGGCTTCCTGGCGCCGCATTACCAGTACGCGGCCACCCAGCAGGCCGGCGGCGCGGTGGGCGAGTTCAAGGCCATGGTGCGCACCTTTCACGAGGCCGGAATCGAAGTCATCCTCGACGTCGTCTACAACCACACCGCCGAAGGTGACCACCTCGGGCCGACGATCAACTTCCGCGGTATCGACAACGCGGCCTACTACCGACTACTCGATGGCGACCTGAAGTTGTACAAGGATTTCACCGGTACCGGGAACAGCCTCAATGCTCGGCACCCGCACACCCTGCAGCTGATCATGGACTCGCTGCGGTACTGGGTGCTGGAGATGCACGTCGACGGTTTCCGGTTCGACCTGGCCTCCACGCTGGCCCGGGAGTTCTACGACGTCGACCGGCTCTCGGCGTTCTTCGACATCATCCAGCAGGACCCGGTCATCAGTCAGGTCAAGCTGATCGCCGAACCGTGGGACATCGGCGAGGGTGGCTACCAAGTCGGCAACTTCCCCGGACTGTGGACGGAGTGGAACGGCAAGTACCGCGACACCGTCCGCGACTACTGGCGCGGCCAACCGGCCACCCTGGGCGAGTTCGCGTCCCGGCTGACCGGTTCCTCAGATCTCTACGAGGCCACCGGGCGCCGGCCCGGCGCCAGCATCAACTTCGTCACCTGTCACGACGGTTTCCCGCTGGCAGATCTGGTGTCCTACAACGACAAACACAACGACGCCAACGGTGAGCAGAACCGCGACGGCGAGAGCCACAACCGGTCGTGGAACTGCGGGGTGGAAGGCCCCACCGACGATCCGGAGATTCGCGCGCTGCGGCACCGGCAGATGCGCAACATCTTGGCCACCCTGATGCTCTCCCAGGGCACCCCGATGATCAGCCACGGCGACGAGATCGGCCGGACGCAACAGGGCAACAACAACTGCTACTGCCAGGACTCCCCGCTGAGTTGGATCGACTGGACCCTGGCCGAGTCGAACGCCGACGTCCTCGAGTTCGCCAGGAAGGTCACCGCGCTACGCACCAAGCACCCGGTGTTCCGGCGGCGACGGTTCTTCGAAGGCAAGCCGATCCGCAGTGGCGATCAGGCCCGCGACATCGCCTGGCTCAATCCGGACGGCCAGGAGATGACGCCGGCGGATTGGGACAGCGGGTTGGGCAAGTCCGTCACGGTGTTCCTCAACGGCGACGCGATACCCGCGCCGGACCCACGCGGCCACCGCGTGGTCGACGACTCATTTCTGTTGTGCTTCAACGCCCACAGCAACGAGGTGGACATCACAACACCCGATGGTGACTACGCCACGCAGTGGACCGCGGTGTTGGACACCTTCGATCCCACCGGTGCCACCGATCTCGTCGTGCCCGCCGGGGAGAGGATCACCCTGGCGCCCCGCAGCCTGGTCGTGTTCCGGAAAAGCGGCTGATGGATCGTCGGGTGCACTCGGCAATCGAAGCCGTGTACGCGACCTTCGCCGACGTTCCCCGACCCACGACGGTGCGGGGATGTCCCTGCTGCACTACTGACGTCGAGAACTGCGCGCTCCTGGCTCGGCCACTTCGGGAATTGAGTGCCGACGATCTCGACCGGTACGCATGGAAAGCGGTGACGACCATGGGTACCGCCGACGATCTGACGTATTTCCTTCCGAGACTGCTGGAACTACTGGTCGACGACACCCTGGGAGCCGAGACCGAGGCGGTGCTGGCCAAGCTCGAATATGTCTATGACACGTGGCCACTCGCCCGTCAGCGTGCGGTAGACGACCTCATCGAGGCGGTCCTGCTGCACTCGTTGATCCGCGACACCGCGGATGCGTGGATCTGCGGGTGCGGCCTGGGAACAACGGACGCGGCAGCACGCCTGGCCGCGGCACTCAACGCAGCTGACACGGCCGCGGGTCTCACGCGCTGGGCGCAGCGCAACTGCGACGCCTCGGGCGACCCGGACTTGCGCAACGCCTACTGGTCCGACGACGATCCCGGCGCCATTGTGCTGTCCGCGTGGCTCGGCCGCACCGATGTTCGCCGCGCGCTAGGACTTGCGGGCGACGGCTCCGGAGTCGTCAGCGCCGAGCACTGTCTCTACACGTGCGTCGTCGACAGCCGCGGACGGGTGATGTTCGACGCCGAGTTCGAAGTGCATCCCGGAGCGGTGTCGTCGCTGAGCATTGAACTCACTGCGCCGGAGCGGCGCCGCGTCAATGACCCTGCGGCACTGCGTGAGTTGGCGTTCGATATCGGCGGGTCGCCAGAGCACTGGCTCGCCCGCCGCGTGACAGACGACGGCTAGGTCAGATACCGGTACGCCGGCGAACCGGGTTCCAGCGCCTCGACCTGTAGGCCGGACACCTCCATCCGATCGCGCAACCCCTCGAGTCCGGCGGCCGAGCCGAGTTCGATACCGACAAGCGCCTCGCCCGTTTCGCGGTTGTTGCGCTTGACGTACTCGAACAGGGTGATGTCGTCGTCCGGGCCGAGTACCTCGTCGAGGAAGCGACGCAGGGCGCCGGGTTCCTGCGGGAAGTCCACCAGGAAATAGTGTTTGAGGCCCAGGTGCACCAGGGAACGCTCGAGCACCTCGCCGTAGCGGGAGACGTCGTTGTTCCCACCGCCGAGCAGGCACACCACCGTCGCTCCGGGTGCGACATCGGCTTCCAGCAGGCCGGCAACCGCCAGCGCGCCGGCGGGCTCGGCGATGATGCCCTCGTTCTGGTACAGGTCGAGCATCGCGGTGCACACCGCACCCTCGTCGACAGTCGTGACCGACACCATGTCCCCCGCCGCGGCCAGGGCTTGATACGTCAGCACACCGGCCCGCTTGACCGCGGCGCCGTCGACGAACTGATCGACGTGATCGAGAGTCACCGGTCCGCCTTCGGCGAGGGCGGCCATCATTGAGGCCGCCCCGGCTGGTTCGACACCAAGCACGGCGGTATTAGTCGTGCGCTCGGCCAGGTATGCGGTGATCCCTGAGATACAGCCACCGCCGCCCACGCCGACGATCACCAGATCCGGTTCAGCGTCGAGTTGGTCGAGGATCTCCACGGCAATGGTGCCCTGCCCGGCCATCGTGCGCAGATCGTCATACGGCGGAACCAGGGTCGCGCCGGTGCGGGCGACGTCGTCGAGTGCGGCGGCCGCCGCTTCGTCGTAGGTTCTGCCGCCGACGATCAACTCGATGAACTCACCGCCGTGGTAGCGGATCCGATCGCGTTTCTGTTTGGGCGTCTTGCCCGGGACATACACCCGGCCGTGGACCTGCATCGAGCGGCAGGCCAACGCGAAACCCTGGGCGTGGTTGCCGGCCGAAGAGCACACGACACCGGCCCGCAACTCGTCGTCGGTGAGTTGTTTGAGCAGGTTGTAGGCGCCACGCACCTTGTAGGACCGGACGCTCTGCAGATCCTCGCGCTTGAGGTAGACCTGCGCGCCGGTGGCCGCCGACAGTCGATCGCAGAACTCCAACGGGGTGCGCAGTGCGACGTCGGCGATTCGCTCCGCCGCCGCGTCGATATCGGCCGCGGGCAGCGGACCTGACACGCGCTTCTGGCTCAGTTCGGCGGACACCGATTAATGGTGCCACCGACGTCGCGAAATCAGTGAATCGGGGTCAGCACGAATACCGGGATGGCGCGATCGGTTTTTCGCTGGTAGTCGGCGTAGTCCGGGTATGCCGCCACCGCCCGCTGCCACCAGATCGCCTTCTCGTCGCCGAACACCTCGCGGGCCTGATAGTCAGCGGATGCGGTGCCGTCCTGCAGTTCGACGTGCGGATTGGCGACGATGTTGTAGTACCAGACCGGGTTCTTGGGCGCCCCACCCAGCGAGGCGACGACGGCATAGTCACCGTCGTGCTCCACCCGCATCAGGGGCGTCTTTCGCAACTTTCCGGACTTGGCACCGATCGTGGTCAACAGGACGACCGGCATACCTTTCAACTCCGTGCCCTGGGTTCCACCGGATGCGATGTACAACTCGGCGTTCTCGCGGGCCCAATCCAAGGTGCTGGGCTCGTACTCTCCGGTCAGCGGCATGGTGTCACTGTAAGGCCGAGTCGGCGACCGATGCTTCTCGGACAGGGCACCAACTCGGAATCGGATTCTTGTCGGACGGGTGCTTTATTATTC
>Ga0114966_10004610_pt1 | contig 11844 bp, 10 predicted proteins | sample M_130207_XF_Meta_FD_87029 | JGI IMG/M metagenome (GOLD analysis project Ga0114966, IMG submission 87029) | Freshwater microbial communities from Lake Montjoie, Canada to study carbon cycling - M_130207_XF_MetaG | ecosystem: Environmental > Aquatic > Freshwater > Lake | place: Lake Montjoie...
AAAATATTATAAATATTCAAAAAAAAATAGTTAATATGAAAAAATATATAAATTATTTAGGAGCAATATTTATTTCTATACATTTTTTGAAAAATATCGATATATATAAAGGTATTAATATTGATATCGATATTTTATACTATTATGTTAATTATTATTTAAAAAATAATAATATAAATAATCTATTTAATCCATTTATATATGAAAATATAACTTCTAATACTTTTTTTATATCAAATAATACTTTAAAACAAAATTTTTTAAAATTATCAAATGAAAAATTTTTACCAATAAAAACAATTGAAACTGCAATTGAAGAATGTTTTAAAAACTCATGTAATACTGTAATTAAAAATATAATTAATAATAATGATAATATTACGAATATTATTTATTTATTAAATAACAAAAATACTTTAAGAAAAAAAATATATATAAATTATTGTACTCATAATAAAATTAAGCCAGACGATGCAAAAATAGATATAAATGGAGATTTAATTATTAAAAAATCTATTACTAAATCAGGAAAAAGTTTACTTGGTAGAAAATTAGATTATATTATATTTATATATTATAAAATAACAAAAATACAAGCTATAGAAGCTAATAAAATAATAAATAAAAAAATTATAGAAGATATTGAAAAAAAAGAAATAAAATATAAGAATAGTAATTTTAGTAAGTTAATATCATTAAATGATAATAAAAATAATAAAAATAATAAAATTTTAGAAGATAAAATTGATTCTTTAGTAGATGAGTTAATTTTATTTAATAATGATAAAATTGTTCAAAACTATATTTCTTTATTAAAAGCATCAACAAAAAGTACATCACCTAGAAAAATAACTTATTTATATTGTCATAATAAACCCTTTAATTTAATAGATAAAACCTATGATGGTTTATCACCAGTAATGAATATACATATAGTAAAAGAAAAACCTAAAATTGCTTCACTAAATAATCTAGATGCTTATACGAAAAAATTATGTATACCCTTAGATTATTTTATATATTATACAAGAATGCGATATAAAACAATAGATAAATATGTAGGATTTAAAGAAATGTGCAATGATGTTTTATTAGAAAATTATTTATATAAAAATGATAAAGATATTGATATTGATCAATTAAATACACCAGATTATAAAAAGCTTAGTAATCAAAATTGTAAATTTAATATAATACATAATATACCAACATATAAAGATAATAGTAGTAATGTAGATAACTTATTATATCAATATTATTATTTAAATAAACCTAATATATTAAATGATATTAAAGAAAATATATCAAATAAACCTGATATATTTAATTATATTAAAAAAAATATATCAAATTTATTTATATCTGATAAAAAGGCTATTCCATATGAAATACAGAAATGTATTCAATATATGAGTGATGATAAGATTAAGGATAAAAATAAATTAACCAATTATTTTAAATATAAAAAAACTGAAATATATTTATTAAATACTATAAAATCACAATTTGTTAAAAACTATTTTTCTGAATTAATATCATTACCTGAAAAAATATATATTTCAAATAATATTTCATCAGAAGATTTACATAAAATTTTTAAAGAATTTACTAAACATGAATTTAATTTAAAAAATAAATTAAATTCTGTTAGAAATATTATTACAAATTTTACTAAAAATAAATATTCGATTCAAATTCTTGTAAATTATAATAATATTGAGAAAGCACCTTCTAGATTTAAATACTTTAGACATATAAATTTATTAATAAGACCAATAAAAAATACAAAATATTTTACTGAAGATATGTCAGTTATATATATACCGTTAGATATTATAGTATCAACATATAAAAAACAACTTGATATAAAACTTGATTTTGATAGTAGTTCATATGAAACTTATAGAATGCCATTAAAAAACTATTATATATTAAAAAAAATAAATATATATAATAAATCAATTATTGATGATGACATATTTAATGAAATAGATAATATAAATATGATGAATCCAATTATTAAAAAAAGTGATTTAAATGAAAATTTAATAAGTATTATTTCATTAGTTAAAAATAAATCAACAGATCCACCTACTGATAATATATTTAATAATCCTTATATGAAAATATATCAAAATAATATATTTGAATATTTTGTTTACAATAATAAGACAAAAAAATATTCTACTAATAATATTATTAAAGAAGGTGAACAAAAAGAAATTATTAGTTTATTTGAATATGATAATAAAATATTTCATAAATCTGATGAAGTTATTAGTGATATTGAATATTTAGAAGGTGTTGGTAAATTAAAAGAAAAAACAAAAGCATATATTGAATTTATTGCATTAATTATAAAAGCAGGAATATCAATTCTTATAGGTGAAATCAGCATAGCTGTTTATATATTTACTATAATTGCTGTAGGTGCACTTTTAAAAACTTATAGACTTACACAACGAAAAATGAGTCCAAAAATTAGATTTATAACAAAATATATGAAAGAAGGATTTGAATGTTTTGAGAATGATTTACAAGGTGAATATATGAAAATATTTGAAATAAATTATGATAATGATAATAAAGAAATCCAATTAGAAAAATATATGAATTTTATACTTCAAATACATACTAAAAAAGAGGGTGACAAAAAAGATTTTGAAGATAATTTTTTAAAAAAAAATCTTTATTTAATTAAATTTACTGAAAATAATCTGAATGAGATAGATAAAATACAAAATAAAGAATTTTTATCTAAAATTATAAAAGCTAATAAGCCTAGTAATATAAAAAATAAGAAAAAAATAGAAGAACAAGAAAAAATAGAGAAACAAAAAGAAATAGAGAAACAAAAAGAAATAGAGAAACAAAAAGAAATAGAGAAACAAAAAGAAATAGAGAAACAAATAGAAATAAAAAAACCAGAAAAAATAGAAAAACGAAAAGGTTTCTTAGGAAAAATAAAAAATATAAGTTACGGAACAGTAAAAAGTGCAGCTGTAGGAACAAAAGAATTTATATCTAAAACTCCAAGTAAAACAACAAGTGTTTTAAATAAATTATCTAATACTGTATTTTTTAAAAGAGTTGTAGGTAATAGATATTATTATTCTTTAGATTATAAAATTAATGATTTAGATTTATATATATATTCAGAACCAATGCAACTTCATAAATTTAGATATGAATTAGAAGAAATAGTTTATTCACAAGGATCTGTTTTAAAAGGCGAAATGGCATTTCAAGCAAAGAAAATACCATTTTTTGAAAATGATGATTTATATAATTTATTAATGCAAACATGGAAAGTAGGTTCTCAAATTAATAAAAAAGACAATGATATTGATGATGCAGGAATAAATTTTTTAATTATAATAAATTATTATCTAAAGACTTTTTATTATATATATTTAATTGCAAGATTCAATGTATGTAGTTTAATATTATCAGATGATAAATCACCAATAATATATTTAGAACATTTATATAAAGATAGTAAATCATTTTATACAAAAGAAATTATTAAAGAATCATTGGGAATTAAATCTAATAAACCAGATATAAAAGAAAAAACTATTTATTTTGCAATTTTAATGAAATATTCTTATTTAGCATTAGATCATATTCAAAAAAAATTAAAAATACGTATAACTAATGAATTAATAGATCAAAAAAAAATAGTAGAAGTACAAGTAGGAAAAGAAGATATGTTGATACAAAATTTAAATCGTACAGATATATTTGTACAAAATTTAGAAAATAAAAACATTGAATTATAAATATTAGATATTTAATAATTAAATAAAAGAATTATCTATAAATATACTCTTCTAAATAAAAATTTCTACTAAATATATTTTTTTATAAAAAATATATTTTAAATTGTATTGCTTAAACATAACTATTTACACAAAAATTCTTAAAAATATGAAGGTTTCCTTACAACCTAGATTTCCTCACAACTATACTAATATTATAAAAACATCTCGTACTATTTTTAAAGATTCTTCTATAGATAATAATTCATCCATCGGTAATATTGGTAAAATAATATTTTTAAATTTATTCATTAATTCATTTTCATCTTCTAATTCACAAAATGATTCTATTTTTTGTGAATTTAGTAATACTCCTCTTCTATAACAATATAATTTAAGTTCTGACCTAAAAATATCACAAAAAGGTTTAACAATATAAAAATTATTTGTTATATATTTAAATACATCATTTGATGTTTTTAATCTTAATTCAGAGATAATATTTGATAATTTATCTAGACATTCTTAAATTGCATTTTTTTCAGAAAGGGTAATAAAACGATATGAAACGGTAATATGAATTATATTATTCATTGTTTTATACATATATTCATCCGCATTTATAACATATAACATAGTTAATAATTTTAGTTTTATTGTTTGAGATATTACAACTTTGTCTAAACTAGTGCATAATTTTTCTATATTTTTTTTATAATGTAATAATTCAAAAATATATTCACGATATATATGATTCATAATATGTAAAATATGATATATCATATTTTTAAATCAATAATAAAATAAAAAAAACTAAATATATTTATTATTTATAATTAAGATTATATACATATATATACATATATATATGAAAAGTTATATTGGAAAACGTGGATATATTATTCGTAAAAAATTTTTAACAGAACAAGAAATAAATGAAATAAAATTAGATTTAAACATAAAACCTTATACTAATAATGATTACGGTTCTCAAGAAGAACCCTTTAAAATTTATCTAGAAAATGAAAATAAATTATATTTACCAAAATTTTATGGAATCGAAAAATTTGGTAATCCAGAACAAAATATTCTTCCAAAAGGTAAAGATATTCATATAAATTTTTCTCTTCATTTAAAAGAAGAACAAAAGATACCCGCAGAATCTACAATTAAAGCATATAATGAACAAGGTGGAGGAATATTATCTTTACCATGTGGTTTTGGTAAAACTATTCTTGCATTGTATTTTATTTCTGTTTTAAAAAAAAAAACCATTGTAATTGTTCATAAAGAATTTTTAATGAATCAATGGATAGAACGGATTAAATTTGCACTTCCTGATGCAAAAATTGGTATTGTTCAAGGAGATAAATGTGAAATTGAAAATTCTGATATTATAATAGGAATGCTTCAAACATTATCTATGAAAACTTTTTCAGAGGATACTTTTGATGATATAGGTCATGTTATTATTGATGAATGTCATCGGATTCCATCACGTGTTTTTTCAAAAGCATTAATGAAAATTAATAGCAATTATATGTTAGGATTATCTGCTACACCAAATAGAAAAGATGGATTAACAAAAGTTTTAAAGTATTATATTGGAGATATTATCTATTCTGTAAAATCAAATGAAAAAAATGTTGTTAAAGTTGATAGATATATTTTAAAAAGTACTGACGAAAATTATAATCAGGAGGTTTTAAATTTTAAAGGAAAAGCTCAAATGCCAACTATGTTAAATAATATTGCAAATTATTATAAACGAACAAAATTAATTATGGAAAGAGTAATATATGAAATTAAATTAAACGAAAAGAGACAGTTTTTAATTTTATCTGATAGGAAACAACATCTAGAAGATATGTATAAATTAGCACAAGAATCAGGTATAACATCTATCGGATATTATGTTGGAGGAATGAAGAAAGAAAAGTTAAAAGAAAATGAAAGTTGCAAAATTTTATTTGGTACATATCCAATGGCAAATGAAGGATTAGATATTCCATCCTTAAATGCATTGGTTTTATCCACACCAAAAAGTGATATTATACAATCTGTTGGTAGAATTTCTAGAATGAAACATGAAGATATACAAGCATTAATTATTGATATGGTTGATCAATTTTCAATTTTTGAAAATCAATCTAGAAAACGATTGATTGTTTATAAAAAGAAAAAATATCAAATTGAAGATATAACATATAATTTAGATAAAAATATTATTATCATGAATAAAGATTATACATATAAGAATGATAGTGAAAACGAAGATGAAAATGAAGATGAAGAGATACAGGAAGAAATAACACCACAAAAACTTTCATTATTTTCGTAAAAATAAAATTGACAGATAAAATTATTAGAAATTTATAATATAAATTTCTATTTATATTTATATTTATATTTATATAATGAATTTATTCACTTCTTTGGTACTAATTAATTTATATGTAACGTATTCATTTAAAATTAATGTATTTGATAATGCAATTGGAAAATGGAAATTACTTTATTCTACAAATAAATATTTAAAAAATAATAAATTTGATCTAGTCATTAATCCATGTAAAGATAATATTGATGAAGTTTGTGTAAAGATTAAAAAATATGAATATAATAACATCATTACATATACTAAAATTGTAAATTGTGCTGTACAAAATAATTGTTGCAATGATTTAGCAGATTCAGATAAATGTTCTTTATCTATTGAAGATGGCGAGCTGTGTACATTACTAATTTTAAAAACAGAAAAATATATTAAATCGATTGGAGTGTTTGAATTTCCTTATTTTGGCATTGATTATATATCAGGAATGAATCCTAGATATTTAATTAGTTGGAAAGTTGATAATATTTTAGATCGTTTATATATTTTTTTTGATAAAAATACATATGTTTTTGAAAAGAATATATATGATAAAATAGAAGATAATAATGAACGTATTACTACAAATTTCTTCCTAATTACAAATTTATTATCTTTTCTTTTGGGTAAATTTTTAGAAAAATTTATTCATATTCAATAAGCATTTTTGTATAAAAGCATTTTTGTATAAAATAGTTATATAGTGAGGAAACCTAGGTTTCCTCACTATATAACTCCTATTTTTAAGCATTTTTTTATAATTTATATCTCAATATATATTATATGAATAATAATTTAATAACTTTATCTAAAAAAGTAGATAATCAAAAATTAAAAGAAATACAAAAATTATTAAATGAAAAACAAAATCCAAATATTCAAAATAAAACTTTTTATACACCTTTAATGTACGCGTGCATGAATAATGATATAAAATTAGTAAAATTATTACTTAAATATAAGGCAGATCCAAATATTAAAAATAATAATGGTGGCACATCTTTAATGATAGCATGTCGTAAAGGAAATATTAAAATTATTAAATTATTATTAAAATCATATAAAAATATAAATGATCAAGATAATGGTTTATGTACACCATTATATCATGCTATAACAAGTACATCCGTTGATGTTATAAATGTAGATATTATTAAATTATTATTAAAATCAGGTGCAGATCCAAATATTAAATATTTAGATGATAATACAATCTTAATGAGTGTTCTATTTGCAGATGCGAATAGTGCTGATATTATCAAATTATTATTGAAATATGGAGCTGAAATAAATGCTAAAAATAAATCTGGAAATACGGCTTTAATGATGTCTGTTATTTCAAACAATGTAAATACAACAAAAGTTTTATTAAAGAATGGTGCAGATCCAAATATATCGAATAATAAAGGAGAAACACCATTATTTAAAGCATTATCATATAAAAATGAAAAAATACAAAAAATATTATTGAAATATGGTGCTAAGTAAAGATTATAGTAAGTGAGGAAACCTAGGTTTCCTACACATACCTTCCTATTTTTAAGCATTTCCGCATTAATAGTAAATCCATTTTAAAATTGTGTTAAATTTTATTTTAATAATTTAATATAAATTTATATTTTAAAATATATTTAAAGACAATTTAATATATTAAATTAAGATAAAAGTACACTTCGTTAATCTTTTTTCTCCTCTAAAAATGATAAAAAATAGAGATAAATAGAAGGTTATATCATTACCCTTATTTATAGAAGAAGTTAAAATATTTTCCCCCAAAAAGGGTTTTTTAATTTGTCTGTAAACATTCTTTAAGAGTGTTATAAAACAGATAGACTCGAAAGAGTTATTTATATCAGACTTGATAAAACTGGTTTTTTAAAAATTTACCACAATTTTAAACTGGACTGACTATAATAGTTATGTTTCATTAATATATTTTTATAAAAAAATATATTTAGTAGAAATTTTTATTTTGAGAGTATATAAAAAAATTGATTTTTAATTTATATAAATATTTAAATTATTTAAATATTTAAAAAATGATGATGATGATAATGATGATCTATTCAAATATATGTTATTATATATTGTATTTCATACAAATTATATTAAATTCTTTTTTGTTTAAAAATAATTTTAAACAATTGCATATGAAAAATGTATTAGAAGCAATAAAATTTTTTAAAAATAAAAATTTTGAAGATATTACACCATCTGGATATAGTAATATCTTTACATTTATGCAAAGATATGATGAAAAAAAGGCTTTTGTAATAGAGTCCGTATTTTATATAATGGCGAAATATTTATATCACAAGTACCTATATCTTTTATAGATAAAAATTATCCATATGAATCATTTGAATTAGAATATGATAATTCAAATTTATGTAATCTTGTTAATATTGATTTGTCAGAACAATACAATGATTATCTTCAACGTGTTTTAAATAAATTTTATAGTGAAGAAATCTAGGTTTCCTATATACCTTTATGTTTTTAAACCATAAAATTTTTATTGTAATGCTGCTAAATTACCTTCTGCATGCATAGTATTATAAAATCCAAATTTATTTAATTTATGATATAATTTTTCCGCTGCATTACATCCTTTTGCACAATATATTATAATTGGAACTAATTTATCACCATCATAATCCTTCATTCCTTTACTTAATTCTTCTAATATAGATTCTTCATTCCATCTTTTATTATATGGAAGATTTATTGCACCTTTAATATGAGATTTATCATAATATTCTTCTGTTTTTGCATCTATAATTATTGATTTTTTCATATATTTTTTTACAAATTCTTCATTCACATTACATAATAATTGTTGTGTATAAAGAGTGTTACTCCAAATATCTTTATTATCATCCCAATATAAAAAATGCATATGACGGCTATATACATTTCCATCTGAATTTATATATAATTGTGGACAATGTAAATATGCTGTAGCTTCTCCATCTTTATTTACTCTTACAACACCACTATTTTTTAATTTACCATATGCTTCAACTTGTGATTTTATACTTTTTGTAAAATCACGTTCTTCTGTTGCGAAATAAAAAATAGTTTTATTTGGTTTTAATTTTGTCATATGTATTTTAGTTGCACTTTTATCAAAATAACATTTATTATCTTTTGGCAAATTTTTATCAACAAAATCTTCTAAATGAGCTTTATATACTCCATTTTTAGTTGGTTTATTTTTACATGTCATACATGGTTTCATTTTTATATAATAATATAGAATATTTTATTTTTATTATAATTAGTTTCATATTATATATAAAAATCTTAAAAGAAATATTATGAATGAAATAATAAATAATATTGATAATATTGAATTCTTAAATACTAATTTTAATAATAATAAAAGAATAAAAATATCTAATTTTTTAAATAATGATTTTGCAGAATTATTATTTAAATATGCAATATTTGAAAAAAACTGGATACTTTCAACAGGAATAGATAAAAATAAATATGAAAAAATAAATTCGAAACAAAATGAAAAGATAAATAGTGCACAAATTAAAAATGTCAATGATGCATTTAGTAAAAATCAATTTACATATATATTTTATAGATCCATGAATAATTATAATGTTTCATATATTGAATTTAAATTAAGAAAATATTTAAATTCTGAAAATTTTATAGATATATTAAATCAAATAACAGGTTTAGGATTAACAAAATTAACAACCTTATTTATGTCAAAATATAGTCATGGAAATTTTTTATCAACGCATTCAGATAAAGGAAATGGTAGACTAGCATTTGTTATTAATTTAACAAAATATTGGAAACCACAATATGGAGGAAATTTACATTTTTTGAATAATGACAGGACGGAAATTATAGATACATATGTTCCACAATTTAATAATTTAATTATTTTTCATGTTCCTGAAGAAAATGGAATTCCTCATTATGTATCACATGTTTCACCAAATATAAAATTATCAAGATATGCAGTTAGTGGATGGTTTGCTTAAATAGTGAGTGAGGAAACCTAGTTTTCCTATACATACCTTCCTAGTGAGTGAGGAAACCTAGGTTTCCTACACGTACCTTCCTATTTTTAAGCATTTTTTTATAAAAAAATCATTCTATTAAAAAAATAAAATATACTATATAATATATATGGTTAAAAAAATATTAAAAGGTGGAGATGGGTACAGTTTAAATGCAAATCAACCAATAGGAGGATTGCTCGGATTTACTCGTTATTCAAATAATTATCAACCTGTATTTGAAGGTGAATTATTACAAAATGGAGGAGATGGATATTCAACAAATGTATCAAAAGAAGTTGGAGGTCAACCAGTATACACTCGTTATACGGATGAACAAAGTGGTGGTGGAGATTGTGGATGTAATTCTCAAGATACAAAAGATCCTTCTATATTTGATTTAATAAAATTAACAGGAGGTAATAAAAATAATATATCTCAATTTGATGCAATAAGAGAATTATCATATAGATTAGCACCTATATCTATAAATAAATTATTAGATTTAAATGTGAATATATTTTTAACATTATTACATGATAAAAAACCAAACAAAACAAAGCAACTTGGAGGTTATGTATCTCAATTAAAAGATATTATTGCACCGCTTGGTAAAAATAATTTACTTGTATTATCATCCTTATTATTACTTCATTATTTTGCTGTTGAAAAACAAACAAATAATAAAACAAAGGTATTAAAAGGTGGTGATTCAGATATATCACTATTAACGAATAGTTTAGAATCATCTTTATTACTATTATTAAAACAAGCATTTAAACTAACTAATAATAAAAAAATACAATCAGGAGGTAATCCATTAAAAGATTTAATTGCACCATTAGGAACGAATGCTTTTATTGCAACAGGATTATTAATACTACTTGAAAAATTATTTACAAGTAGTATGAATGAAGTGAAAAAGAATAAAAATAATTTAATAGGAGGTAAAATAAATAAAAATTATGAAAAACTTTTTAATTTAATCGCACCATTAACGTTTAATACATTTGCCAAAAAATCATTTTTAGATAATTTAACAAAAAATAAAATTTTGAATAAATAAAGATAAACCTAATATTATATATCTCACATTTTTTGATTCTATTATTTCATTATAATAAAAAGTATTTATACAAATACCTAATAAAATATGAATAGGTATATTTATTATATATGTATAATTATAATTATAAATAAATATGTTTGTTAAACATAATAATAATTGTGGCATTGCAATTGTATTAAAATTATTCTTCCAATAGGAATGAAATAATAAAGATATAAAGGTATATTTTAAAAAATAATAAATTATAATATCACTAAAAGATGCTAAAAAAATTGCAACTAAAATAGGTTGTTTAAAAATATATAAATAAAAAAATCCATAAAAATATAAATATAATGTAAAAGAATACATTTCATATTTATCCAAAACATATTTATTATCTGATATCATAAATCTCTTTATCATATTTTTTTTATATTATTTTATTTATTAAATATTTAAGTGAGGGTGAGGGTGAGGGTGAGGGTGAGGGTGAGGAAACCTAGGTTTCCTACACATACCTTCCTAGTGAGGAAACATAGGTTTCCTATACATACCTTCCTAGTGAGGAAACCTAGGTTTCCTACACATACCTTCCTAGTGAGGAAACCTAGGTTTCCTACACATACCTTC
>Ga0114966_10004612_pt1 | contig 11838 bp, 10 predicted proteins | sample M_130207_XF_Meta_FD_87029 | JGI IMG/M metagenome (GOLD analysis project Ga0114966, IMG submission 87029) | Freshwater microbial communities from Lake Montjoie, Canada to study carbon cycling - M_130207_XF_MetaG | ecosystem: Environmental > Aquatic > Freshwater > Lake | place: Lake Montjoie...
AACGAACCCCCGTTGTTGCACAAATAAATTGCACCATCTGGACCAATAGCGATTCCATTTGGGCCACCAGGTGTATCAGCAATTTTTTGCTTGCTTCCATCTGGCAACACACGCGTAATCACATTGCCAAACATCTCAACCAAAATCACGCTGCCGTCGGGCATAGCGATTGGACCTTCGGGGAAACGGAGTCCTGATGCGATTTCGGTAAATTCGGTCATGCCGAAACTTTACGTCGGCACATTGTCCGCCATGCAAGCGGCAACCGTAATCCAAAGAGTTACCCCCCTGCGACGACCGTTTCAACTAACTTACGGCGCTTTTTCTCAGTAAGTGAATTCTGCCGATTCAAGGCCACCGAAACTGCAACAATCAATGCGACACCACTAAATAGTGGGCTTAGCCACTGGACATCTGTCGCCAGTTGGAGTCCTTTTACACCTGTTGCAAGTAGATATATAGACAACACCGTCCCCCAAACATTAAATCGGCCTGGGGCAATTTGAGTTGATCCCAGGAAAACCGCGGCAAACGCAGGCAGCAGAAGTCCCCCACCGTAAGTCAAGGATGGCCCTGCAAGTGAGCCATAAAAAACGCCAGCCAATCCACTGATGGCACCAGATGCAACCAACGACATCCAGATATAGGCATCGACACGCACGCCAGATAGCCGGGAAGCGTCGGGGTTGCTTCCGATGGCAAACAGGTACCGCCCCGTAGGCGTGTGGTCAAGAACAAACCACACAATCAATGCGATTGCCAACATATAGAACACCACGGATTGAAATCCGAGGAATTGAGTGGTCGAGATGCTCTTCCACGCACTAGAAACAGCTGGAAGTGGTTGTCTGTTCCCTGTAAGTACAACCATCATCGCAGCGATTATTGACGCAGTGCCCAAAGTTGCAATAAACGAACTCACTTTAAGTTTTACAACAATAAAACCATTTACAAAACCGATCAATGATGCGACCAAGACTGTAACCAAAATCGCGACCGGAAGGGACAAACCGCTTGCTATACCGTTTTCATTTTTCCCATTTATAAGTTTGATCACAAGTAGCGTGCTGAAATTTATGTTTGCGGCAACAGATAAGTCAAATGTGCCACACGAAAGTGGAATAACTAATGACAATGCAAGCATTGCGGAAATTGATTTGTCTGAAGCAACAGAATGTAACGTCGCCATGCTGAAAAACAGATCCGGCATCCAAATTGAGAAAATAATTATCAATAGTGCGAAAATGTAGAGACCACTAAATCTTTCAATTGATAATTTCTTTAGAAAAGCTCTCATATACGCCCTTTGCTCCTACTAGTGATTAATTTAAATTCCCGACAATCATCCGCGACACCTCACTCGTTGAAATCTCCGAACCTGATAATTTGCCGGCGATTCGACCACTTTTAAAGATCAACACCTGATCACACAAAGCAACTAGTTCGTCGATATCAGTTGAAGTCACCAAAATACTCGCGCCTTCCGAACTGGCAATCTGTCTTAATTCCGCGTGTATCTCTGATTTTGCCCCAACGTCGACCCCTTGAGTCGGTTCATCTAGCAAAAGAAGACTCGGACTTTGCTCAAACCACCTTCCAAGGATGATTTTTTGCTGGTTCCCGCCACTAAAGGACGACATCGCAGTGCCGATAGCCCCATCTGGGCGAACACTAAATCGCTTAAACCACTTCCTCGCAATATCCTGTTCCAAATTTTTGCGCAAGCGACGGAGTGGGTTCAAATGTCTTAATTGAACGATACCCATATTGTCTGTCGCGCTTAACAGCATGAATGAACTCAAAACTTTGCGTTCGGCTGGAATATAGGCAATCCCTGCGGCAATCGATTTAATTGGATTTTTGGGTTCTAAATTCACCCCATCTATAGAGATATGACCACCATCGCGTGGGCGCCCACCAAAAATCGTTGCGCACAATACATCACGCCCAGACCCAGTGAGTCCAGCAACACCGACTATCTCACCTTTTCCGATCTCAAAACTTACACGATCCAAAGATTCAGACGTCAATGCGTCGACGACAACGCATTTGCCAGCACCACTAGAGACCGAATAAGCGCGTTGAGTACTTTCATGATCGTGCCCTGAAACAAGGTTTATTAATTCATTCAATCCAAGCTCTGAGCACGTACGCGAAACGACCCCTACACCATCTCGCAAGACTGTTACCCAATCCGCGATTTTAGGAACCTCGTCAAGACGATGCGTCACGTAAAGCACACCAATTCCTTTAGTAGAAACTGCCTTTACAATGCTATGCAGATTCTCAACTTCTCTTTCAGGCAGTCTCGCCGTTGGCTCGTCGAGCACGAGGAGGTGCACCTTGTCTGATTCGTTCGTTCGAAGTGCACGCGCCACGGCAACTCCGGTCTTCTGTGCTGCAGAAAGTGAAGACACCAATGCTGTTGGGTCAAGATCGAGCCCAACAACCTCAAGAGCAGCTTCAACGCTCGCCTTAGTTTGCGACCACAGAATTTTTCCGTATCTGGTGGGATACTTGGAACCGAGAATTACATTGTCCGCAATTGAAATTCCTTCAACAAGACCTAAGTCCTGATGCACGAAGCGGGCACCTAGCCGTAATGACGCCAGTGGATCTCCAAATGGGAGATCCTCTCCACCAATTTCAATGTGAGAGCCAACGTCGGGATAGTGATATCCAGAAACAAGCTTTATTAACGTCGATTTACCCGACCCGTTTTCACCAAGAAGCGCGTGGACTTGCCCAGTAGCAACTTCAAGATTAAGCGATCGAAGTGCAGCGCCACCCTGAAACGTCTTGGAGAGGGCCCTCACCTTGAGAGCCCCCTCCTTCGACGTAACTATCTGCTGTATTGAATCGCTTATTTGCGACCCCAGAGCTTCTTGAATTGGCCCTGGAAATTTGCTGGGAAAGGCATATCTTCTGAAACAACCACGTTGTCCTTAGTGAACAACATTCTTGGCTCAATGGCTACATCAGGAATTTCCATTCCCAACATGTTGCGCGCGATGCTATCCACAACAATCCAACCCTTCAGACCAAGCGTTGCACCCGTTGCAGCCTCCCATTTACCGTCTTTGACGGTCTGAAGGTTGCTTACTGATGGTGCAGATCCCACGATCTTCACATCCGTAATTCCGGCAGCTTCCATTGCAACTTCAATTCCGTCAAAGAACTGCAAGAAGGAACCTGCTAGCCATTTGATTGATCGGTCTTTTTGCAATGCCGAAACAACTGATGAGCCAACTTCTCCTGCACCAACTTGAGCCAACGTGCTGTCGAGCGAAGTTACAACACACTTCGAGCACTTGGCCGCCATCTCCTCTTTCAAAGAAATGGCCATCATTGACAAAACGGGATAATCCGGAGTGTCTTGAATGAGCACATGGGCTTCGGCATTTGAATTTGCAATAATGTAATTAGCGACTATGGCACCTCGTGCTGCGGAATCAGTACCACCGCCTGCGCCCTTCACAATTACCGATACCTTGCCGATGCCGGCCACGACCGATTCGATTGTTGGAGCCATTGCCTCTACAAGTCCAACTTCCATTGGAACGATCGTTGAACCAGCTTTTTCATACTCGGCAATCTTTTCTGCCCAAAAGGGTTGCGGAAATCCAGTCACGACAGTTGCGATCGGATTGAATTTCAAAGCCTCAGTAAGTCCGGACAAAATTGTTGTCGGATCGGTGTTAGTCACGTCTATGTTCTTGAATTTCCACCCCATTGCTTCAGAGGCCGCCTTCACGCCGTCGCTCAGAACTTGGCATGCAGGAAGTTCACATTGCATAAAAACAACAGGACGATCAGTGATAACTTCGCCTGTCAATGGAACATTTATCGCAATCTCTGTTGGCGGAACGCTGTATAGATCAACAATTGCTTGAGCAGCCGAAACTTCGTCCACCGCGATTGTTGTGTCTACCGAAACTGTGTCGGTTGGGGCTACTTCTTCAGACGAAGTGCTACTCCCACAGCCAGCAGCAACCAGTAGCAGTCCCGCTGCAACCAATGCACCCCCAGCCAAACTTAAATTAGATTTCCTTCTCATTTGTTTCCCCCATTTGTAGTTTTTCGATAAGCCAAGGATTTGGCTTTAAACAGAACAGTAGCCGAATTTTAGAATTAGTCAACCAATTGTTTGTACTAAAAATTAAAATATTTCCCAGAAATCAATGGTCTGAAATGGTCTGAATGCGGAAGGCATCGTCTCGACCCAGGGCGCGAGCTGTCCAATTTCTGATTAATTCAACCCAGCAAGCTGCTGCAGGAAATATCTACTTTTCAGCCAAAACCTCATGCCAATAGCCATTTGGTGGCGGCGTATCTTCTGGAAAGATGACATCAAAAGGTCCAAGACTGATGAGGTAAAACTCGCACCCTTCCGGTCCAGAAAGTTCTGAGCCATAAGCTGTACCAGCCTGTACCCAACGGAAGTCACCTGGGTAATAAGTGCCCTCTCCCTCGACCATGAAAATTCCACTTTTTATGATGTACAGGGTGTCTGAGGGATGCCAGTGTGACGGCGCTCGATAGTTCGGATCGAATCGTGAAATTGCGACCAAATTACCTGACGGAACCTTATAAGCGGGATTAATTCTGTCTGGCGACATCAGACTTTTCATCGATGCACCAACCGGAACGCGTCCAGTTTCATCGATGTAGGGCAAAAATGGAATTTCGTCAACATGAATCGGCTGCATAGATGCAAGCACACCTCTATCGCTCATAATTTTCCTCCAACATTGTTTAAGAGACCATTACCAAATTGAATGTACAGTACTCACAATGATTAATCCTAAAAAAATAGAAATTCCAACAATTCCAAAAAAATGATGAATAATTTTCAAGTTTGAAATGCTGGTGCACTTATGCGACATAGTGCAACCATTCGGTTTCGTAGAAAAAACTCCAAAAGGAATACGGTATGAATCATCCACTGGGAAGAGATTTGCGGATCATTGCGACTGGACTTCAATTTCCCGAGGGCCCTATTGCGATGGCAGACGGAAGCGTTCTATTAGTAGAACTCGTTCGGCAAACTTTGAGTCGAGTGTCTAGTGATGGAACTATTGACGTAATCGCCCACTGTGGAGGCGGTCCAAACGGAGCAGCACTGGGCCCAGATGGCCGTGTATACATATGTAACAACGGTGGCTTCGACGATGAAAACGACCTTGCAGGATTTTTCGCAAACCAAGGAATGCCGCGAGGTTACGTTGGCGGTTCAATTCAAGCGGTAAATCTCAACAATGGAAATGTTGACACTCTGTACACCGAGTGCAATGGACACCCTCTGCGGGCACCCAACGACATTGTTTTTGATGCCAACGGTGGCTTCTGGTTTACCGACATGGGCAAGTCATGGCCTCGTTATCACGATCATGGATCTATTTTCTATGCGACGCTAGATGGGTCATCGATTACCGAAGTCGTACATCCGATGATTACGCCCAACGGAATAGCTCTCTCGCCGGGTGGTCAACACCTAGTTGTTGCCGAGACAACGACTGGGCGTGTGTACAAATGGGATATTGATTCACCGGGCAAGCTCAGTGCATCTCTCGGACAACAACCGAAAGCAAGTCTTGTCAACAAACTCGGACCTCCGAGTAATTTTGACTCCCTAGCATTCGCTGCGGACGGAACAATCTGCGTCGCAACATTGGGTTCAAGGGGCGGAATCACGGAGATTCAACCGAATGGTGACCAGTCAACTTTTTTGACAGGCGATGCCCTCACAACCAATATCTGTTTCGGTGGCTCACTCATGCAGACTGCTTTCATCACCTGCGCCCAGACCGGAACGCTTCGGTCAACTCAATGGAATCGACCGGGCTTAAAACTGAATTTTTAGGGTTCATTCTCTACCCCATAATTTTCTCAGAATGGACTTGCAAAGGTAACCAAATTCAGTTACCGTCTTTTATATAAACCAACTATATGGTTGGTAAATAGTCAAAGCGAAGCCAAGTAGGGGAAAATAGTTGTGAGAAGTCTAGATTTCGATGTGCGGCCTTGCGTGCGAGTGTTTGGGGACAATGCCTCAGTTCATTACGCTCGCTTTTGGCTTGAAAAAATCGGCATCAAGACCCTTCACGCCGAAGATCTCACTCATTGTCTGGTCACAATCTGTGCCGGTGGGTCACATCAAAAGAACGATGCCCCAGCCAGCGAAAATACCCGAATTACCCTGTGGGATTTTCTCGTAGATGCGCCGGGAAACGGCACCCACGCATCTGCCGCATCCGGTGTCTCTTGGGTTATTGGACATCGTGATGGCCTTCCCACACCATTACCTCTCGATGTTCCGGAAAAATGGTGTGGATTGATCGGTGCCAATCTTGCACTCGCAGCTCTCATCGGAGGTGAGAGCACGGAAGACTCCACTTTTCAGATTGATGTTTCATCTGCAGATTTATTGCGATCTTTTGCAGATCAGAATTCTGGCAACTATGACGGACTCAGCAACGGTTGGCATCGAAATGGGTCAGTTGCAGTTCAGCATGGAGGCATCTATCCACAGGGATTTTTTAACTGCCTAGATGGACAAGTGGCAGTCGTTGGGCGATCGCGCCAAGATTGGAAAGCAATTCAGCAAGTGGTTGGAAATCCTTCATGGACTCACGAAAGTCGGTTTGAAGACCCTTTTGCTCTGGCCATAGAACACAAGGAAATTGACGAACTTCTTTCTGCTGCATTTTTGCAGTTTGACCGAGATCACCTTCTTGATCAAGCCGTGAAATTTGGCGCAACCATTGCCCCTGTATACACGCACACTGAGTTACTTGTGAGAAATATTGTCCGCAGCGAAATGTTTGACGCTGACGGGAACACAAATTTGCCGTTTCTTATTTCGCCACATAATCAGAATTTAATCAAAAGTTAAAAAAATAATCTCAACCAACACAGGAGCACATAATGAAATTCGGAATAATTGAAATCTCACAGCCCGACAAAGCCAATGAAACCTACCCTTACCGAGAACTTCACCAACGAGTAACAAACGAAATCATTCATGCAGACAAGATGGGTTTCGACTATGTCTGGATTGCTGAACATCATGCAAGCACGGGTTATGGAATCATGCCTGACCCCATTACTTTTATTGCATACTTAGCAAGTCAAACTGAGCACATCACGCTCTGCAGTGGTGTGATGGTTGTTCCGCTGCACAATGTTGTTCGTCTCGTTGAGAATATTTCATTTGTCGACATTCTCACCAACGGCAGAGTGGCTTTTGGAATCGGTTCTGGCTACCGCGAGCATGAGTTTGAAGCACTTGGCGCAGACTTTGCAAATCGCCGAAGCTACCAAGCAGAGGCACTCGATGTGATGATGAAACTTTTCCACGATCATCACATTGACCACAAAGGTGTTCATCTACCAGACATCTCAATAATGGGAGATTATGAAATACTCCCCCGACCTATCCAGACACCACATCCTCCGATGTATATGGGTGCTGCATCAGACGAATCAATTGCATTGTGCGCTCGTTACGGACTCGGTTTGTTGATGTCAACATTGACTCCAATGGCTCAGCTTGCGCCAAAGGCAAAACAATTCACCAAAATGTGCGTTGAAACCGAATCGCCATACAATAAAAATCCGGGATACGGGTCGATTGGAATCGGTCGAATGCTCTACGTCGCTGAGACCGACAAAGAGGCAAAAGAGCAAGCAGGTGAAGCAGTGCTCAAACACGTTCGATCATTTACCAATGCTTCTACTTCTGGATATCTGGGCACTATTTCTCAAGCAAACAAGGACACTTACCAAGAATCGAGCTACGAAGACCTCTGCGAGGACACAATCATCTATGGCTCGCCAGAAACTGTAATTGACAAGATCAAATACATGGAAGAAACCACGGGTGCAGACTCGCTCATCTTGCACTTCCCCCCTGGCAACTCACGCGAGCAGAATGCCCAGGTTCTGCAACGATTCGCAGAAGACGTTATTCCAAAATTTCGTTGATTTTTAATGATTGAGGCAGCGAATCGATGGGGTGTGATTGACGATGAGTCGGTTGCGGAATCAGCCGGACTTATCGGCGTACCCCTTCGCAGAGATCAGATGCAGTGGAACCGAGTTTCAACACCTGACGCGATTAGACAATTTGCAATCGGCGTTGGTGACGATAATCCAATGTGGTCTGATGGCCAATACTCAAAAAAGACTCGCTTGGGTCTGCAATTAGCACCACCATCTTTTCTCTATTCGGTGGATGCAACAATCGTCGCGCCAAAACTTCCGGGAGTGCAATGGATCTATGCAGGAACCAGGTGGCGTTGGTACGAATCCATCAAAGTCAACACGATATTTCAGGTGCAAGCACAACTCTTAAAAGTTGAAAACAAAATGGGAAATCGATTTGGTCGCTGGGTTCTGCAAACTGGTGAAATTACATATCGAGACTCTCAAGGTTCAATTCTTTGCATCGCTGAAGGAAGAGTCGCCCGCACCCCCCGCCAGCGACGCAAAGAAAAAGAAAAAGAAAAAGAACTTATCTCGAGCTCAGCTTCTCAACTCGACCAATATTCTGAAAAACCAGAAATTCCGTCCGTTGTCAAGCCTCTTAATCGTTTTCGCAGAGGGAGCCAAACACTTCTTTGGGAACAAGTACAAGTTGGAGATGAAATTGAAAAAGTTGATGAGTTTTTGACAGTTGGTCGTATATTTTCTTGGTATACCGGAGCACAAGGGGCTCTGCACTATGGCGGTGCCCACCGTGACGCAGTTCGATATCGCCATCGCCACGATGATTACGAAATAAATCACACGACTGGTACTAAGGATTCAGCAGCGCGGGGACACTTCTCGTCACAAGAAGGCAAAGACACGGGTATGGGAGGAACCTACGATGTGGGCTTGCAGAGAATCGCTTGGGTGATTGCATTTATGACCGACTGGATCGGAGACGATGCGCATCTTGCCGAAATTGATGTCAACGTTGTAGCGCCAAATTTGGTAGGCGACACGACCACTATCTCTGGGACAGTGACGCATAAATGGTTCGATGAGCATGCGTTTATTTCAGTTGGCCTCGTTGGTCGCAACCAGCATGACATAGTGACGACAAAGGGATCCGCAATTGTTGCGCTGTCATCAATCCAACACGGCCAGCTACAACTACCAATCTTTGGTGGAGACGAGACACGATGGCCCTCTAGTCCAATAAAAAATCAAACGGCTAACATCACTTGACCATGCAAATTAACGGTATTTCGATAGCACACGACAATATGAGAGATGTCTTCGTCTCCCAAAAACACCTAGGTGACAAACCACTATTGATATGCGAGGGTGAAACACTCACCTACTCTGACGCTGACGAACAATCAAATAGAATCGCTTCAACTCTCGTAACATACGGGGTCAAGAAGGGTGACGTTGTTGCAACGTTTCTTTACAACTCAACTGATCACGCAACAGTCTTTCTTGCCTGTATCAAATTAGGGGCAATTTTTGCCTCACTTAATATCTCATTAGCTCCAAATGAACTTGTTTACAGTATGGACGACACCAAAGCCAAGGTGATCTTCATTGATAACGACCTTCTCGATAAATACAACGTGGCGCGAAAAGACTTCAAAACAATTCCAATCGAAATTTTATGGAGAGGGACAAGTCCTCATCCACAATTTATTGACTTTTCCAGCTTGCTCAACGGTGCCAATAGCCTCCCAGATGTACACCTGACCCCCAATGACCCGATGTCAATTATCTACACGGGTGGAAGTACAGGCATGCCCAAAGGAGTACTTGCGCCCCACCTTCATTACATAGGGGCTGCCGAACGTTACAAGGAGATTACCCAGTCAAAACCAGATGACGTTCATTTCGCCAATTCTCATTTTTTCCATGTGGGTGGCCAGCAGTTCGGGTTCACGGGGCCGATGTATTGCGGAACCACAGGGGTAATGGCTCGATGGTTTAGCGTCTCAAAATATTGGAATATTGCCAAGAAAAACAGAGCCACAATTATCGATCCGGTTGGAACCATGATTTCTGCACTCCTCTCCACTGACGCGAATGAACACGACAAGGACCACCAAATCCGGGTTGGGATTGGTATTGCATCTGGGCAAGTTCGTTCTACCTTTAGAACGCAATTTGAGATTCGTTTTGGAATTCCATTATTAGAGGTATACGCAATGACGGAACTCGGCGTTCTTTTGTGTAGCGAGAGACTCAACGATAAAACCGAAGGAACATGTGGAAAGACATACGGGTGGGCAGAAATAGCAATAGCCGATGACAATGATTGCCCTGTCGAAACGGGACAAACTGGCCAAATACTGCTCCGTCCTGCTGGTACGAACTGTTTCATGCTCGAGTATCTAAACAAACCAAAAGAAACGGTCGCAGCATGGAAAAACCTGTGGTACCACTCTGGAGACATTGGATACCTAGATGGTGATGGGTATCTTCACTTTGTCGGCAGGCAGGCACACTGGGTTCGAGTGCGTGGAGAAAATGTTTCCGCATTCGAAGTAGAGCAGGTTCTCTCCGAGCATCCCACAATTGTTGATTGTGCGATCGTTGGAACTCCTAGCCAACTGGGCGAGGAAGACATCGTCGCATTTATACAAACTGTCGATGATTCGATCATTGATTTTGAAGACTTAGTGTTGTGGTGTTCCGAAAGACTCGCCTATTTCAAGGTGCCCAAATATTTTCAGGTGATAAAAGATTTCCCTCGAACGATCACAAAAAATGAGATTGAAAGACATGCACTCAAAACACTTGATATTGAGAACGCATGGGTACGACCACAGATCAAGAAAAAAGGCTCTTGACAGCAATGAACCGGACCACCGAGATATCGTGGATTGATGGCTAGAAAAGTTGATCCAACAAAGCGTGAGCGATTGCTTGATATTGCGGCAGAATTATTTCTGGCTAAAGGTTACGACGCTGCAACCATGCAAGAATTAGCTGATCTTTCTGGTTTGCACAAATCAAGTCTCTACTACTATTTTAAAAGTAAAGAAGATTTGCTGAAACAGCTCACTAGCGATTCGCAATCCAAATCTGTCAAGATGCTTGACAAGGCGCGTCTAGAAAACGAAGGCGGAGATGCGCTCATTGTGGCAATCAGTCTGGCTATTGAACAAACGCTTACCGATGTAGCACGGGTCAGCCTCGTCCTACGTCAAAAACCCGGATCAGATATTGGTGATGAGGTAATCGCTCGGCGAAGAGATTACGACATCAAAGTAACCGCGCTCATTAACGAAGCCCAGAAACACGGAAAAGTGCGAGACGATATTCCGGCAGCATTACTCGCTCGCCTTATTCTGGGGATGGTGAGTTGGCTGGTGGAATGGTACCGTCCCGACCGTACAAGATATAAGCAGGATGTGATTCGAAAAGCTATTTTGTCGATATTAGAAACAGGGATACTGGTTAACGAATCAAACTAAAAGCAGTTGTCCCACTATTTGATTGATGCGTTCAACTCTTCTACACCATTTGACGGAACAATATTATTTTCTTTTGTTGAAACTGCTTCGGTTAACTCAACAAGTTTGTCAACAACCAACATCGGATCCATCTGATTGTCTACTGCTGCACTGCGCATTGAACTAAACATTTCCATGTTTGGAGCCTGTAATGAATGTGGTCCAAACCACTCCCACATAGTCTCAACCATGGCGTCGTTGAAACCAGTGCTAAATGGTCCTGGGTTGATCATGCACACATCAATTCCTTGTGCTGCCAACTCAACACGCATTGCCTTACCCATGCCCTCAAGAGCGTGTTTCGTCATGTTGTACGGACCAAAAGTCGGAAAGGACTGCAAGCCTCCTATGGACGACATCA
>Ga0114966_10004613_pt1 | contig 11838 bp, 11 predicted proteins | sample M_130207_XF_Meta_FD_87029 | JGI IMG/M metagenome (GOLD analysis project Ga0114966, IMG submission 87029) | Freshwater microbial communities from Lake Montjoie, Canada to study carbon cycling - M_130207_XF_MetaG | ecosystem: Environmental > Aquatic > Freshwater > Lake | place: Lake Montjoie...
AAACAAGCAGATGAAATTACAGCCACACAATTAATTTTGACAAATAAATTAAGTGTATTACAAGATCAAAGACATCAAAAAAATGTATTGTTGGGAAATGAAAAAAATGAAAAAACTCAATTAGATGGCGAAAAGCAGCAGCAAGAAATTGTGTTAAGTGAATTACAGCAGCAAGAAAAAGAACTGAAACAGGAATTAGAAAAGAAGAAACGTGACGCGGAAAATTTGCAAATTGCCATCAAGCGTTTAATTGAAGCAGAGATAAGAAGAAAACTAGAGGAGTCGAACAGAATTGCAGCTGAAAAACTTGCAAAGGCGGAAAAATCAGAAAAAAATAAAACTAAAATTAAAGCTTCTAAAACTAAAACAGAAACAAAGGCAACCGCACCCGAATTAACCGCTGAAGCAGAAGCTGTTGGTGCAGATTTTTCTAGCAGCAGAGGTAAGTTGCCGTGGCCAGTTGTAAAAGGTGTTATTTGCCAGCCTTATGGCGAATACGAGCATCCTGCAATAAAAGGGTTTATGATGAATAATAATGGTGTAGAAATTTGCACTAATAAAGGGTCTCAAGCGCGTTCTGTTTTTGCCGGGGAGGTAACAAGCATAGCCATATCGCCAACTGGTGGTAAATTAATTATTATAAGACACGGCGAGTACCTCAGCGTTTACAGTAATATTGGCGAGGTGTTTGTAAAACAAGGCGCTAAAGTAACTATTAAACAAGCCATTGGCACTATTTTAGAAGAAGATGGGAAAACAAGTATGAACCTTCAAATTTGGAAAGGTCAAAAAACTACAGACCCAAGTGGTTGGCTATTTAACGCCAGATAACGTAAATAAATTTGCTTTAATTAAACTAAAATCCTAAAACAGATCTAACCTGATTTAATTTTTGTTGAGCCAATTTCCTGGCTTTAATTTCACCTTTTTGTAATTCACTTTCCAACAAATCGGTATTACTCATAAGTTCGTTATAACGATTTCTTGGTCTTTCAAACTTAGCTAAAATTAACTCATATAAAGCCATTTTTGAATGTCCATAACCATATCCACCTTTTACATAATTATCGCGCATTTCTAAAATTTGATTAGCATCAGCTAACAAAGAAAATAATTTAAAAACATTACAGGTGTCAGGATTTTTTGGCTCCTCAAGAGGCGTTGCATCGGTTACAATGGTTTTTACCGATTTTAATAATTCCTTTTCAGGTAAAAATATATTAATAAAATTGTTATAAGATTTGCTCATTTTTTGTCCGTCAGTTCCGGGAACAAGCATCATGTTTTCATCAACTTTTGCCTGAGGTATTACAAATATATCTTGGTTGTATTGTGCGTTAAATTTAGAGGCAATGTCTCTTGTAATTTCAATATGTTGAACTTGATCTTTTCCAACCGGCACAAATTCGGCATCATATAAAATAATATCAGCGGCCATTAAAACTGGATAGGTAAATAGTCCTGCATAAACATCGCTTAATCTTTCAGATTTATCTTTAAACGAATGCGCATTAGCTAACATGGGGAAAGGCGTAAAACAACTTAAGTACCAGGTTAATTCGCAAACCTCGGGTATGCGACTTTGACGATACAACATATTTTTTTCTGTATCAAAATCAAAAGCTAACCAAGTTGCTGCAACTGAGTTTACACTATTTACTCTTTGACTTGCATCTTTTTGTGTTGTTAATGAATGTAAATCCGCAATAAAAAAAAGTGATTCGTTGCCTGGTTGTTTACTTAATTCAATAGCAGGTAATACCGCGCCTAAAATATTCCCTAAATGAGGTATGTTTGTACTTTGTATTCCTGTGAGTATGCGCGACATTTTTAGTGATGATTTATTAATTGTGAGTAGTAAATTTAAGCTATTTAGTGCTTGCAAGAAAACGCCATCTGCGTCGTTATTTTTGCCTTGAAAACAGTCATTTGCGAAATGCAAAATCCTATTTTAAAGGCTATAAAAATGCCTTGCATCTCACGCTTTTTTGCAAGCACACAAAAATAGTGAGTTTTATTGCTGACACTATTTATCAAATTGCTCATAACCAAATTGACTAATTTATATTCCTTTTACAATACCATCTTTCGAGTTTCTTACAAAGTCCATAATTTGAGTCTTTATATTTGAAGCAGGTATTTCTTGTTCAATTAATTCTAAAGCATTAGTTACATTATGTCCACGAACAAACAATAACCGATAAATATCCTCAATTTGATTTATGACGTCTTTATCAAAACCTCTGCGAGATAAACCAACTGTATTTACACCAATGTATTGCAATGGATCACGTGCAACACGAATAAATGGAGGAACATTTTTTCGAACTTTTGATGCACCCGCTAAAAAACTATGCGCACCAATAGTAATAAATTGTTGAATAGCGGCATACCCTTCTATAATAACAAAATCTTCAATAGTAATATGTCCTGCCAAGCCAACATAATTAGCTAAAATAACATTGTTTCCAATGAGGCAATCGTGTGCCACGTGGGCATAAGCCATAATTAAACAATTATCGCCAACAGCAGTCAGCATTCTATCTGCAGTTCCTTTATGAATAGTTGCATACTCTCTGATAATTGTATTATTACCAACAGTAGTTTTTGCTTTTTCGCCCTTGTATTTTAAATCCTGAGAAACAATGCCAATTAAAGCCCCTGGAAAAATTTGACAATCGTTGCCAATAACTGTATCAGGATAAATTATGGCATTAGGATGAATGTGTGTGTTATCGCCAATAACCACATCATCATAAACTGTAGCAAATGCTTCTATTGTTACGTTATTTCCAATTTGAGCCTTTGAACTAACGTTTGCGAGTGGTGAAATCATAATTTCAGTATTTTATTAGTATTGTTTATTTTGAATCAAGTTCGAGAAATAATAAACAAAAAAATTAAACTTTTATGCTAATTGAACTTCAGGATTTTTTACTTCGGTGCCTTTAACTTTAATTATCTGCGCCATCATTTCGCCTTCCATTACGGGTTTATTATTTACATATGCTACTCCTTTCATGTGGCAAATACCACGACGAATTGGTGTAACCAAGCGCAAACTAAACACAACAGTATCTCCAGGCACCACTTGTTGTCTAAATTTCACTCCATCAATTTTTATAAAAAAAGTCAAGTAATTTTCAGGATCAGGGACAGTTTTTAAAACTAAAACGCCGCCACATTGAGCCATGGCTTCAATTAAATATACACCCGGAAATACTGGATTTCCTGGAAAATGACCTTTGAAAATATCTTCGTTCATTGTCACGTTTTTTACACCAATTACGTGTTCCAATGATAGCTCCATGATTTTATCAATTAATAACATCGGTTGTCTGTGAGGTAACAACTTCATTATTTCAACTGTATTTAATAATGGCGCTTTATTTAAATCAACTTTTGGGTAATCCTTTTCTATTTTTTGCGTTTTCGCTAACGCTTTTATTTTTTTAGCAAACGCTACATTTCCTGCGTGACCTGGCAGAGCAGCTAAAACGTGTATTTTTAAAGGTTTTCCAACTAACGCTAAATCCCCAACGATATCCAATAATTTATGGCGAGCTGGTTCATTAAAAAATCGAAGCTTTGTATTATTTAATACTCCTCGACCCTTTACCTCAACATCGGGTTTGTTAAATACAGTGCGTAAATGATTTAATTTTTCTTCAGGTAAATCACTATCTACTAATACAATGGCATTATCCATATCGCCACCTTTTATGAGGTTATGTGCTAATAACGCTTCTAATTCTCGCAAAAACACAAATGTTCTGCAAGGTGCTATTTCTTTAACAAATTCACCTATGTTATACATGCTTGCATGCTGTGTTCCCAGAACTTCGCTACCATAATCAACCATCACGGTTACTCTAAATTCATCTTGCGGAACAGCTAACATCTCTACTTTTTTTATTGGATCTTCGTAGGTTAAGTTTTCTGTTAATTCAAAATAATCGCGCTCTGCATCTTGCTCAATAATACCTGCTGTTTCTAAAATTTCAATAAAATTTAATGAACTTCCATCCATGATTGGCATTTCAGGACCAGTAACTTGTATTAAACAATTATCAACTCCCATGCCTACTAATGCCGCTAAAACGTGTTCTGTTGTGTGAACTCGTACGCCGTTTTTTTCTAACGTTGTTCCCCTTGAAGTGTCAACTACTAAATCGCAATCTGCATCAATAATTGGATGACCTTCTAAATCTATTCTTTGAAATTTGAACCAATGATTTTCTGGAGCGGGATTAAACGTTAATGTTACAGCAGCGCCCGTATGTAAGCCTTTACCGGTTATGGAAACTGCTTTTTGAATTGTTCTTTGTTTATCGCTCATAATTTTAAATAGTCAATTAGCCAATTCTATGATTAGTTAATGTCTGTTTTTAGTTTTAATTATTTTTTTCAAATTGTATCATGGTCATATTGCCTACTTGCCAACTTTATTTTCAATATCTCTTATTCTATCATTCAATTTAGGTAAGTTCCTAAAAAGCACATAACTTCTTCTAAAATCTCCTAACGAGAATGAAGGAGAACCTTGCACAATTTCATTTTCTTTTAAAATAGAGGATCCAACACCAGCTTGTCCTGCAATCTTCACTCCATCGGCAATTTTAATATGACCAACAATTCCTACCTGCGCGGCAATCATACAATTTTTGCCAACTTTAGTAGAACCAGCAACGCCTGATAGTCCTGCAATGACGGTGTTTTCGCCTACTTCAACATTATGAGCAATTTGCACTAGGTTATCTAATTTCACTCCTTTTCGCAAAATTGTAGAACCTAAGGTTGCCCTATCAATTGAACAATTAGAGCCAATTTCAATATTATCCTCAATTACCACATTGCCAATTTGAGGAACTTTTGCAAATTCTTTTCCATCTTGAGGCGCAAATCCAAATCCATCACTTCCAATCACTGTATTTGCATGAATTGTAACATTGTTTCCAATTATACATTCGTGATAAACTTTTACTCCTGAAAATAAAGTCGTATTATCACCAATAGTGCAATTATCACCAATATAAACATGCGGATAAATTTTTGCGTTGTTGCCGATTTTTACATTTTGTCCAACATAGGCAAAAGCACCAATATAACAATCAGTGCCATATACCGACTTATCGCTTATAAAAGAAGGTTGTTCAATTCCACTTTTATTTCCTTTAAATTGATTATACATTTCTAATAAAGTAGCGAAGCTTGCGTAGGAATCTTCCACTCTAATCAATGTACAGTTAGATTTTATTGGTTTTTCAAGTTCTAGAGAATTATTGACTATGACAATACTTGCATTAGTATCGTAAATGTAATTTGTATATTTTGGGTTTGCCAAAAAAGACAAAGTACCAACTACTCCTTCTTCAATTTTTGAAAGATTAGAAACCATAACATTTTCATCTCCTTCTACTGTTCCACCTAATAAGGCTGCTATTTGACCTGCGGAAAATTCCATATCACCAAATATAAAGTTTTTATATAAAAAATCAATATAAATAAAAGACAAAAACTCATTATTTATTTAACTTGATTAAATTATTGCTTTTTAATTGTCATGTGGTATAGCCAGTTTATTAAAATCAGCTTACGTTAAAGTAAACAATGCTACTGCGCAAGATTTTTTTCAATTAGAGACGCAGCTAAAATAAAGGAATCGATAAAAAAGCTTTAGTCAGAACGTTTAATATATTTCAACAGAAACGACATTTCAAAAATGGTAAAGGCAATGTACTGAATCATAAAATGGCATGAAAATGCTAATGCTTGGGGCTTATTAATTAATGAATAAATAAAAACAAAAATCATACATAGTAATAAACGAGCCATGCTTAGAGCAAGTGTTTTAAATACAAATTCTTTAGAATCTTTATCGCCACATGTAACTAAACTATTTGAGGCTATGGTAGTAATTGCAAAAAAAACGGTGGGAATCCAAAAGTGGTTTGTATTTAAATAAATTATTGGAATTTGGCTCAACCCATAAGATAGCATTGTAACTCCGATACAAACTAAAATAAATTGGAAGTAGTATTTGTTTTTTGAGTTCATTTAAAAATTATTTACCCGGTTTAATAAAATCTTTTAAAACAACATACATTGCCAGACCAATTGATAATAGACTTAAAATAATTGTAAAAATTGGTGTAACAGTTTTAAAATACTCATCTAGTTTGTAGCCACCATAACAACCTCCTCCAATAATTAAAGCCATTTGCATGCCTAATGAACTATATTTTGCGTAGGCATTAAGCGGTTTTACTGGCGCTTTCTCCTTGAGGTTCTTTGGCATTTGACATATTTTTTACTACAGCTCCCATGCTGCAAGTTCCTGCAAATGTTGCACTAGGCTCAATTGCTAATTTTCCGGCAACAATATCTCCAAATAATTTGGCACTTGCCTTTAACGACAACAATTCGCTAACATTTACTTTTCCTCGAATTTCCCCTGAAACATCAGCGTTTTGGCAATTAATATTTCCTTCAATGTTCCCCGATGCACCCACAACTAGTTTTCCGGAAATAGAAATGTTTCCTTTTAACGTACCATCAATTCGAATATCTCCATTAGAATTTATATCTCCAATTATTGCAGTACCGCTTCCAATTAAATTAATTGATGCACTTTCTGCAGCTGATTTATTTATTTTTTGAAACATAGTGTTTTTTTTGAATTACGAATATATGAAATTACTATTGCAATTTATAATGGTCGTCATAAAATGGTTTATAGTAGCTTGTTTGTTTTTTTCGAAATAGCTTTTGAATATTGTCTGCCGAAATTGCCATTAACGCAAATAATTCTGCATTTACTTTACCTGAAAAAACAGTTTTATCTTTCTTTAAATTATCAATATAAATGAGGGCTTCCTTTGCATCTTTAAAGGTTTTGATTGTTGTAATTTGATGAGTTGTTCCAAACAAACTGCTTGAAATAGTTAAATCAGCGTTGCTATAAAAATTATTATTGTAATCAGCTAATGCTGATTTGAAACCATTTGCAATTGCCACATCATCTGGGCACACAGCAATTACAAAATGCTGTACACTTAAATCTAAAGAAAATGTATCCGGCTTGTTACTATTATCCTGCGTCGTGGCTTCGCTAGGATGTTGCAAATTATAAAGAGCTTCTAAAATATCTTGTGCTTGCTTTGATACTGGATCTTTAGGGTATAACGCCTGCACTAATTTTAATGCAGCATCTAAAGAGTCAAGTCCTTTTAATTTTCCAATACACATTGCTCTTATAAATGCAAACTTTGGTGCGTAGTCGTTTTTTCCAAACTTACTTTCTGATTCGCTACATCTGCTATAAGCATTACTAAAATTACCAATCGAATAATCATTGTAGGTGTCCGTGTAAAATAATTCAACCTCCCCTTTTTGCGCATTTTTATCTGCAATATATTTTGGATTCTTTATAATTTGCGCGTACTCACTATTTGGATATTCATTCAATATTTTATTTTTATAGTAGTCGGCTTGGGATTGATTTTTTGCAGATAAATAAATACGATACAATTGAAAATAAGTTGATAATTTATATTTATTATTTGTAAAGCGATTATTTAACTCTTCAAAAGTGGCAATAGCTTTCTTATTATTGTTTAGTTCCTCTTTATAGGTGCTTCCTAAATTATAGTATGCATCAACTATACGAATTGTAGATTTTTCTAGCAAACTATCAGATAACGGTAAATCAACCAAGTAATAATCTACGGCTTTTCTATTTGATTTTGATTTACTTTTAGATGTTACTACTTCGTCTGTTAATGTATCACTTCCATTGGTTGATGGATTATCAAAACTAAGTGCTTTTTGGCTTCTTCTCCAATTATCTTCAAGTTTTCTATTACCCCATTTTTTAATGAAATCATTAATACCAAAACTTAAAGTTGTTTGATTATAAAAATACCAATCCCCTTTTGTATTACTACCTCCTATATTTGGCATACCATTATTTACAACAGTTGAAGCATTGTTTGTAGGATTACTATTTTGAGATTTTAATAATTCAAGCTCCTCCTTTTTTCGTTCTTCTTCCTCTTCAATTTGAGTGATCATTTTTTCAATAAATCGATTCCGTTCAGCTTCACTCATTTTTGCAATCCGCTGCAAACTATCTTCTCGCTGAATTACTTTTATGTATCCAACTAGTGTTTCTAAAGTTTCTTTTCGTTTGCTAATTATTGCATAATCTTTATAGTCCTTTGGTAAAGTAATTAATGTGCTATCATAATATCCTCCTGATGCTGTATAGTTTGCAAGCTCAAAATTTATTTCTCCTAATTTAAGATAGGATAATGCTTTTTGCTTAGGATTTTGAGTGCTGTTTTTTACAGATAATTTATAGTTAGCTATTGCCTGCTGAGTATTTTTTTCTTTTTCAAAAATCTCTCCAAGTGTGTAATAAATGACGTCTAAAAATTCAGTGTTTTTTACATCGCGAGTCATTTTCAATAAATCACGCTTTAATTTTGCAATGTTGCCAGATTTTACATCAAACAAACGGGCTTGTTTCATCCGAGCATTAAAAACAAATTCATAGTCAGGCTTTAACGAAATTACCTTTTGATAATATTGAATTGCTTTTTTATTTTCATTTCTTTGTTCGTGCAACTGCGCTAAGATAAAGGAATACCTTGCTCTTGTTTTTTTTGAAGGCTTATGCTTAAAAAAATTCAGAAACCCATTTTTCTTTGCATCGCCGCCTTTTATGGCTTTGGCTAATGCAGTTTGAGCTTCGGTATTTAAACCTCTTTTTAAATAATAATCTGCTTGCACGGCGTGAATTTCGCGTTTGGCATATTTTGATATCTTTTTGTCATTTTTTAGCAAACTTATTATCGGTTCAGCTTGAGAAGGCGCTCCAAGTTCGTTATAGGTGCGGGTCAGCCATATCATTGCCTTGTATTTGTCACTTGATTTATAACTGCTAATAACATATTCAAATGCTTCGATACCTGAAAAAAACTCACGCTTATAAAAATGAGAAATCCCAATAACATTCCAATTATTATCAATCCACCGTCCTGCTGTGGTAATTTCTGTTCCCTTTTTTTTATCCTTAATAGTATGCCTTTGAATACAGTTAGATGATTTTTTTATGGCTTTATCAAACTCTGGAAAAGTAGCTTTGGCAGTTTCGTTTGTAGGAACTAAAAAAACCGGCAGTAATTGGTCGTAGTCAAATTTATAGCTTTCTTTTATCTTTTCTTCACCCTCTTTAATACTTTCGGTAGCATAATAATAACCGTTAAACCGCGCCGTTAAATTATGATAACCTCTATGCACAAAGGTGTTCTTATTAGTTTTGCATCCCGTTAAAGAAATTAGCAAAACAAAAATAATTAATAAATATGTGTGAAATCGCTTCAAAAATTGATTACAAAAGTAAGCTAATAACGTCAAAATGGTAAATTTAGTATATTTTTGTATCGAACGTATGTCTGAAATCAAAAATAGTCGTTGGAAAATCATAACTAATCAATTGCGTAATAAATACCGATTGGTTATTTTAAACGATAATTCTTTTGCGGAAAAATTCTCATTACGATTATCTCCACTAGGACTAATTATTTTATTAAGTTCCATTACGATTATAATGACCACCTTAGTAATTATAATTGTAGCATTTACACCTTTTAGGGAATACATTCCTGGATATGGCAATGTGGGTGATAGAAAAGATATTATTTCATTAAGCGCAAAAGCAGATTCGTTAGAAAGTATTCTAGAGTCAAGAGATTGGTATTTCAATAACCTACTAAATGTACTTTCAGGCAAAACTGAAGGTAAAACACCAAAGCCAACAAAAGATTCGACTGGTAAATATGAGCAAATTGATATAAAACCAAGTGAGCAAGATATAAAATTGCGAACTGAAATTGAAAGTAATCAGTTGGAATCGACAAGCAGCAAGGTTTCTGCTAATAGAATTAACGCACTTAACAATTCATTCTTTTTTACCCCACTAAACGGAATCGTTACTGCCTCTTTTAGCATAAAAGAGGAGCATTTTGGAACTGATATTGTATCAAAAGAAAACGAAGTAATAAAAGCAACATTAGATGGAACAATTATTTTTGCCGGTTTTACTTATGATGATGGCTACGTTATACAAATACAGCATGGTAATAACTTAACTAGCATTTATAAGCATCTGTCAAGCATTACACAAAAAACTGGAGTTTATGTTAAAGCAGGCGAGCCAATTGGTATTGTAGGGAATTCTGGCGCCCACACCACAGGTCCACATTTGCATTTTGAACTTTGGTACAATGGCTTTGCTATTAACCCTCAAGATTACGTGGTTTTATAAAATTTAGCTTTATGACATAGGCGTCCACTTTATTTAAAAAAAATAAAAAAAACTTTCTGTTTTGTTTATTTATATCTACATTTGCACCCGAATTTTAAAGCTTACAATACCTTTTTCAGTAATGACTAGCAAAATTAATACATACAAGAAGTTTTCGGGTATCTGCTTAATAGTACTTGCCTTATTTTTAACATTTTCTACAAAAACTGCTATTGGGCAGCACGAAGACACAGTAGTTTCTCATTCTGCAGTTGGTGCTCACCATCAAGAGTCTGTACAAGATGCTAATGCGCCTGTTGATATTGCTGCAGTTGCGATGGAGCATATTGCAGATTCTCATACATGGCATTTATGGGGCGAAGGCGAAGAATCGGTATCTTTTCCTTTACCAGTAATTATTTATTCAAAAACAAAAGGACTTCAATTGTTTAGTTCCGCAAGATTTGAGCACGGACACGTTGCTTATAATGGTTATTTTTTAGAGGAAGAGTTAATTACTTCTGAAAATCCTTCAGAAGGTTTTTATGATCTTTCTATCACAAAAAATGTTGCTCAGTTATTGTTTTCGGCTTTATTAATACTTTGGATATTCTTATCCATTGCTGCAAGCTATAAAAAACAGGGTGTTACTTCTGCTCCAAAAGGCAAGCAATCATTCTTTGAACCATTAATTGTTTTTGTGCGTGATGAAATTGCAAAAGAAAATATTGGTTCGGGTTACGCTAAATTCGTTCCTTATTTATTAACGGTTTTCTTTTTGATATTAATTAATAATGTTATTGGTATGATTCCAATTGCAGCTAATTTAACAGGAAACATAGCCTTTACGCTTGTATTAGCAATTGGAACTTTTATTATGACTAACATTAACGGTAATGGTGGTTACTGGAAACACATCTTATTACCAAAGCCTTTCTTTTTATGGCCCATATTAATGCCTATTGAATTAGCAGGTATTTTTATTAAGCCGGCAGCCTTAACAATTCGTTTGTTTGCAAACATGGCGGCAGGACATATTATCGTTATTTCATTAATAGGATTAATATTTGTTTTCAAAAGCATCTATATGTCTCCGGTATCAATTGCATTTACTTTATTTATTGATATATTAGAATGTTTGGTAGCATTGTTACAGGCTTATATTTTTACAATGTTAACTGCTTTATTTATTGGAGCAGCAACAGCAGATCATAATCATGATGGAGCCCACACATCTGATGATGAAAAAATAAACACAGCGGGGCACTAATTAAGAATTTTTGTTTAACTAATATATAAAACCCAAAAAAAATGACAGGAAGTATCGCAGCAATCGGAGCAGGTCTAGCAGTAATAGGCGCTGGTATCGGTATCGGACAAATTGGTGGACACGCAATGGATGCTATTGCACGTCAACCTGAACACACATCAAAAATTCAAACAGTTATGCTAATCGCTGCAGCCCTTGTAGAAGGTGTTGCATTATTTGGTGTAGTTGTTTCTTTAATGTGTAAATAGTTAATTACCAA
>Ga0114966_10004616_pt1 | contig 11837 bp, 13 predicted proteins | sample M_130207_XF_Meta_FD_87029 | JGI IMG/M metagenome (GOLD analysis project Ga0114966, IMG submission 87029) | Freshwater microbial communities from Lake Montjoie, Canada to study carbon cycling - M_130207_XF_MetaG | ecosystem: Environmental > Aquatic > Freshwater > Lake | place: Lake Montjoie...
CCCAGCCGTCAACCCGCTTCCGGAAACAGTCTGGATCAACAAGCCCGACTCATCGACCGATACAGAAAGGAAAACTCACTAAATTATTTCGCCGAGTGTCTCAAAGTTCTTGACACGCACCGCTCCCGCAACCGCACAATGTCCGCGTTCGAGAACAGCGGCGCGAACTCGGGAGCGATTCCAAGCGAGTCGGGAATCCACTCAAACTGACCGACGTTATGGACCACGTCGCGCGCGGCGGCTTCAGGGTCGATTTCTTCTGTCTCCAGCGTGATCTTGGCGAGGTTTCGTTTCGCCCATTCGCCAACCTTTCGATCAATGCCGGCAAGCTTGCCGTGGAGAGCATCAATGGATTCCGCAAGATGGTTGATAGCTCGCGCGGTGCTGTCGCGGTCGAGGCCCTGTACCTCGGAGGCAATCTTTTCGATGGAGTGTCGGAACTGCTTCATGCCCTCCTGTTCGCTCGTAAGCAGCGAAATAGCGAGCGGACGGATTTCCTCAGGAAGCTGTTCATGGAGGACCGCCAATGCCGGATCCTTCGTTGAGGTCACGAGTACCCGCTTCCCCTCAGCGAGGTAGTGACAGATGACGTTGGCGATGGTGTGCGTCTTGCCTGTGCCAGGCGGACCTTGCACGACAACGCCGTCAGATATTTCCAATAACTGGATGATGCTGACCTGTTCGTCGTTGAAAGGCTTGGGAAAGTAGATGTCGCGCGCTTTCTTGCCGCTCGTGCTGCGTTCCGAGTGGTATGAGGCGCAGACACCCCGGAAAGTTGGCAGTTCGATGACCGGGTTGGTGGTGTCTGGGTCGGTCACGACCGCAGCCAGCGCGGGCGGATAGGACTCGGCCTCCTCGGCTTGCTTCTTTAGCTTCTCCAGGTCCTGCAGGAACAGGCTGTTGGTGCGCGGACGCGCAAAGAGTACCCAAGTGTCGGTGACTCTGAGATTGTCGTCGGACTTAGGCAGCGTCCGGTCCTCCGCCGGCACTTCGTTTGGCCAGTAGATGCCGTTCGCGTCGAGGTTGGCAGCCGCAGTGCGAAGCAAAGGCTCGAAGGTACCGCGGTCGAACGGCGAAAAGGTTGTCGTCGCTTTTCCGAAGAACTCTTTCGCCGCCTTCTCCAGGTCTGCAACGCGAGGGTTATTGACGGATGCGTACCAGTCGACCTCGATGCGAGCTTCGGCATCCCGAGGCCGGATTTCCACTTCGGCCGTCAATGGGTTGAGCGACATTTCGGCCAGCCGTCCTACTAGCGGATAGCTCACGGTGGCTCCATTGGAGTTCCAGATGCCGAGGCCCACACCCCAAACGAGCTCGAGTTGCGATTCGACAATGCCGCCCTCGAACTGCTGGTGGAGCGTGAAGAGCTGAGAGTAAAGGTGGATGGTCCTGCGGCGGCGCTTCTCTTCCTCGGCCCAGCGGCGCCACTTCGTGTCGAGGTAGGTGGCTAACTGAGCTGTGACCAGGGCACACCACTCATAGTCGGAGAGCATGACTGTCGTCTCTGGGGCAACGACAGGTTTGCCTTGCACAGGCGGACTTGCCGATGAACAATGCGTGCCCGCCGCAATCAGGCTTGCGCCATCCGTGGCCTCGCGCAGCCGCGGCTCTTCCGTTGGCCCCTGCGTCATCTGCACCCATGGCCGCAGTACCGCGCTGGCAATCTCCGGCGGCCTCATCTCTCGCAGCCGCTCGACGGCAAGCCAAATCTCGTCCTCGCTCCCGGGGCCGTTGGCGTTAAGGCGGATGCCCGGCAGCCCTTGGATCTCGTGTTCGTAGAGAGCGAAGAGACCGTGTGCGGCAACGGTCGCGGCGGGCTTGCCCAGCAGCCGCGCGGACTGTTGAGTGAATTCGATAAGGGAGAGAAGCCGTTCTGTTTGTACGCTCATTAGGATTCCAATATCATTGCGGGGGCTTTCATATCATCGCATCTATTGAATGTCACCCTCGTTTCACGTAAGGTGCGCCTGACTCCTGTTTCGTCCGCCGGGGACAAATTGGCGTGGGGAAACGCGCAGTGGAATGCGCCGCCGCTGGCCATGCTGCGCATGCAGAAGAGATAGGCTTTCTGCGATTGGCAATTTAACCTGGGCCAGATGTATTCCAAAGGCGACGGTGTGCCAAAAGATTTAGTCCAGGTAGCGTTTTGGTATCGTAAAAGTGCAGATCATGGTAATGCTCCGGCGCAATCGAACCTGGGGGCTATGTATGCCACCGGAAAAGGTGTGCCAAAAGATTTGGTTATTGCTTATATGTGGCGGAACCTGGCGGCGGCTCAAGGTAATGCTTTCGCCAAGGAAGCAAGAGAAGTTCTGGAACAAATAATGACCCCAGCCCAAATTGCCGAAGGCCAAAGGTTATCTAGGGCGTGGAAGCCTAAGCCTTAACGGTTAAAGTAGAACCTAATGGGTTTGGCCCCAAACGGCTCGAAAGTTTGCCGTTTTTGGGCGCGAACTGCGAAAGTCAGGTTCAGTTTGTGGACCGCTACAGTCGCCCGCGAGACGGTTACGCTGCATTGATTTCGTGCCGTGACCGTACAAGACACCCTCACGGTTCAGAGTGGTGTGATCGTTGAGCGATTAGGGGACGTGGCGCTCGGCTCGCCAAGAAGCCGGGTCGAGGAGTTTTGCCAAGGGCGTTGTCAGCTTTTGAAGGGATTGAGGGTGGGCACACCCGCGTGAGCGAAATCGGCGTGGTTCCTCGTGACGATGGTCAAACTGTGAGCGAGGGCGGTGGCGGCGATTAAGCTATCCTTGAGCGGCATCGCTCTTCCGGATGTGCGGAGGCGCGCGAGTAGTTCGGCCCATCGCAGACCGGTAGTGGCGTCCCAGGCCAGGCAATCGATTCGGTGGATTCCGGCGTCAAACCACCGTTCCAGGGCGGCGCGCTTTCTTCCAATGGGGAGGATGAGGATCCCGAACCTAAGTTCCCCGACAATCACCGGATCGACGACAATCCTTCGTTCGTGGGCGCGAAGCCAAGTTACGACAAGAGGGTCGGGAGATGGCTTTGTCGGTTCGCTGAGGACGTTCGCGGCAACCAAGTACTTCATAGAGTGTCGGTAGATTCAGAGTCGATTGCCACGAAAAAATCTTTTTGGGGACAGGCAAGCAGCCAGTCGAGCACACCCTCGTTTTGGGGTATCGCCCGGCGGACGAGACGGTAATCGCCTCGGTCGAGACGCTCGACATCAAACTCCTGGCCCTGCTCGACTTCGTCCATCTGGCGGAATTCGGCGGGTAGGACGATTTGGCCTTTGGAGGAGACGACGGTCTTCATGGGAGTAAGATACCGTCTTACACGGTTTGCTGTCAAGCGGCGAGGAGCGGCGGATGGCGGGCCGGGGTGAAGGTGGGGATACCACGCGTTTGGGACTTTCGCGTCGCGTTGACGACGAATGTTGGAGGGGAGTTTGGCGTGGAGATGTCGTTGGACTTCAGAAAGGGAATTGGTGCTCCTCCTTTCTCACGCTCGTGAAGGTGTCCAGATTTTCGTCGAATCTGCTGGTCTCGTCAGGGCGAACTGTCCGATTGTTAGACACCGTTGGTGCCGCGGTTCCCTAAGTCGTTGATGTATTGGGGCGAACGTCTTTGGCACGGGGATTGCAATCCTTATAGGCAAGGAGCGCAAGACGTGAATCACATGGAAGACTACAATCAGACCTCACAGAAGAGCGGCCGCGGGAACTGGGCCACTCCGGTATTGGCGGGGGCTTTCGCCCTCTCTCTAGGCATCAACGGCTTCCAAGCCGTTCGTCTCCAAGATGTCAATAAAGAAGTCGGCGGGGTGCAGCGCCAAGTGAACGAGCTGCAGGCTAGCCTCGGCGCCATGGACAAGTCTCTCCGGGATAACCTGCAAACCAACCTGGGAGGCGTCCGGACCGACCTCGATGCCGCCCGCAAAGAGACCCAAGCCACCGTGAATAAGGCCGCGATGGCCGCGCAGATCGCCGCTCGGCGGCATGCCGATACGATCGTCTCCAAACTGGCGAAGAGCGAAGAGGAGAAGGCTAAACAACTCACCGAAGAGCTTTCGCAAGTGAAGGAAAATTCGCTGCAAGCCAACTCGAAGATCGAGGGAGTTTCCACCGACGTTGGTGGGGTGAAAGCCGAAGTGGCGAAAACGCAGACCGAGTTGCAGAACACCATCTCTGACTTGCGCCGGGCGACGGGCGACATGGGCGTGATGAGCGGGTTGATCGCCACGAACTCGAAGGAGTTGACGGCGCTCCGCGAACTCGGTGATCGGAACTACGTGGAGTTCGAGATTCCTCGTACCGGCAAGGCGCAGAAAGTGGGGGATATTCAACTGGCCGTGCGCAAGACGGACGTGAAACGCAGCAAGTTCACCCTGGACGTAATCGCCGATGATCGCAAGATCGAGAAGCGCGACAAAACGGCCAACGAACCGGTTCAGTTCTATGTTTTGTCGAAAGCGCGGCAACCGTATGAACTGGTGGTGAACGAAGTGACGAAGGACGCGGTGAAGGGCTATCTCGCGATCCCGAAGGTCCAGATTACCCGCAAGTAATCAGGCTCGTAGAGTCGAAAGCGCCCGCGGCCCATGGCCGCGGGCGCTTTGGCGCGTGCGGGGGCAAATTGTGATGTAATTATTGCAGTTCAACATGCGCTTTCTTCACTGGTTTTTCGTTGGGACCGCCCTCGCTTTTGCCGATTCGAATACCGACGCCGTCGCGGTACTATCGGCCAAATGCCAACAGTGCCATAACCAGCAGATGCAGATGGCGGGCGTCCGCCTCAGCTCAACCGCGGACCTGACGACGCACCGCGATCGCGTGCTGTCCGCGATCGCCTACACCGGCAAAGTGAAAATGCCCCCGACGGGCAAGCTCTCCGCCGATGAGAGCAAGTTGCTTTCGACCTGGCTCGCGGCTGGTGCCGTGTTCCCCACGGGTGGCCCGGCGGCAGCGAAGGCTCCGACTTGGTGGGCCTTCCAGGTTCCCGTTCGACCGGTAGGACCTAATATAGACCATTTCGTTACCGCTAAACTGCAAGAAAAGGGCTTGCAACGAGCCGCCGCGGCGGACAAGCTCACGTTGATCCGGCGCGTTACGTTTGACCTGCATGGATTGCCTCCCTCCAAGGCCGACATCGATGCTTTCCTCGCCGATAGCCGTGCGGATGCTTACGCCAAGTTGATCGAGAAGTTGCTCGCTTCGCCGCGTTATGGCGAAAAATGGGGTAAGCACTGGCTCGACCTCGCGCGCTACGGGGACACCTCCGGCTTTGAGCAGGATCCGTATTTACTTTACTCGTGGCGGTATCGGGATTATGTCGTCAAGAGCTTCAACGACGATAAGCCTTACGACCGCTTCATTAAAGAGACGATCGCCGGGGACGAGCTTTTCCCGGAAGAGCCGGATGCGCAGCAGGGCACGGGTTTCTACACCGTCGGCACCAATCGTGACCTGCTCTATAAGCAGGAGAAAGAGAATCGGGTGGAGACGTTGACCGACTTCACTGATACCACGGCCGGGGTGTTTCTAGGGCTGACGGTGGGCTGCGCTCGTTGCCACGATCATAAGTTCGATCCGATTCCGCAGAAGGATTACTACCGGCTGCAGGCTGTCTTCATGCCGCACGTAAAGACGCGGGTTTTTCTGCACTACAACCAGGCGCGCGGCTACGACCTGGGCGAGAACACCCGGACGTTCCGGTTGCAGGAGCTGGGGACGCAGATGATGGCGCTGCTCGATCCGCATCGCAAGGCGCTGCGGGAGGCGACGCTGGCGCAGCGTTCGCCGGAGGTCGCGCTGGCCTTCCATACGCCGGACGACCAGAAGACGCCCGAGCAGAAGAAGATCACCGACCAGTTTCAGAAAGAGGTGGAACCGACCGATGCGCAGGTGTTTGCGCGGCTCTCGAAAGAAGAGCAGGCGCGGATGGACAGCATCGAGAAGAAGCTGGTGGCGATGTTCAAGAATTTTCAGCCCGGGCCGTTTTCGCCGGGTTTGACGGACCTGGGCCGGGAAGCTCCGCGCCTGTTCATGCCGGCCAAGGGTGGCAGCGACGGCGAAGAGGTTTTTGCCGGCTACCCGACCGCATTGGGCGGCGGCGATATTCCGGCGGCCCCGCTGACGGCGGAGACGAGTTATCGGCGGAAGGGCTTGGCGGAGTGGATCGCTTCGCCGGAGAATCCGCTGGCGGCGCGGGTGATGGTGAACCGGATTTGGCAGTATTACTTTGGACGCGGGTTGGTGGCGACCCCTTCGGATTTCGGGACCCGGGCGACGGCTTCGAATCGGGAGTTGCTGGATTGGATGGCGACGGAGTTTGTGGCGCAGAAGTGGTCGTTCAAGGCGATGCACCGGCTGATTCTGAATTCCGAGACGTATCGGCAGTCGTCAAAGCCATCGGCGAAGGCGTTGGAGATGGACCCGGACAATACGCTGGTTTCGTATTTCACGCGGCGACGGTTGGAGGCCGAAGAAGTTCGGGACTCGATTCTGGCGGCTTCGGGCGCGTTGAACCTGAAGATGGGTGGGCGGCCGGTGGTGCCGACGCTGGCGACGGAAGAGCTTTATGGGATGAGCCAGCCGCTGAACAATGCTTGGATTGTGACCGAGGATTTGCGCGAGCATGATCGGCGGACGATTTACATGATTGCGCGGCGGAATTTCCGGATGCCGTTGTTGGAAGCGTTTGACCAGCCGGAGGGGGTTCTGAGTTGTTCGCGGCGGGACTCTTCGACGACGGCTCCGCAATCGCTTTCGCTGCTCAACGGGCGGTTCACTTTGGCGCAGGCGAAGGCGCTGGCGGCGAAACTTGAGCCGGAAGCGGACCCGGTAACGGCGGCTTGGCAGCGGCTGTTTGGGCGGAATCCGGATGCGTTCGAGGCGGAACGGATGAACAAGTTTCTGGCCCAGCAGACGCAGCATTTGGGATCGAAGCCGGCGGCGCTGACGGAGTTAGCGCGCGGGCTGTTTAACTTAAACGAATTTCTTTACGTGGAGTAAGTGAAGTATGAACCGTCGGGAACTGATTCAATGCGCGGGGAAGGGCTTTGCCGGGCTGGCGATGGCGGGGATGTCGCAGGCGCAGACTTTGTCGCAGGCGGGCGCACTGGCAAGGGCCAAGAACATCATCTACATCTTCAACCACGGCGGGGTTTCGCACGTCGACACGTTCGACCCGAAGCCCACACTGACGAAGCAGAACGGCAGCACGCTACCGCCGAGCTTCGCGGCTGGTTTGGTGACGGCGCGAATCGATTTCCGGAAGGCGATTATGCGCGGGTCGCCGTGGGAGTTCCCCCGGTACGGTGCGAGTGGTTTGCAGTTTTCGTCGTTGTTCCCGAACTTGGGGAAGCACGCCGATAAGATGGCGGTGATTCGGTCCTGCTACGGGGACGCGTTTGACCATGCTCCGGCGATGTTTTTGAGTTGCACGGGTTCGCAGTTTCCGGGTCGGCCTTCGATTGGTTCCTGGGCGGTTTATGGGCTGGGGAGCGAGAACAAGAATCTGCCGTCGTATGTGGTGATGTCGGACGGGGCGATGAAGTCCGGGGCGGGTGCGTACGGGGCGGGTTATTTGCCGGCTACGCATCAGGGGACGATGTTTCGGGCGGGGCAGAATCCGGTGCTGAATTTGGCCACGCCGGAGGGCGTGACGGGTGCGGCGCAGAAAGAGACGCTCTCGCTCGTCAACGATTTGAACCGGAAGCACTACGCTTCGCGGGAAGAGGATACGACGCTGGATGCGCGGATTAAGGCGTATGAGCTGGCGTTTCGGATGCAGAGTGAAGCGCCGGGGGCGGTGGACCTGACGAGCGAGACGCCGGCGACGCGGCAGCTTTACGGGTTGGATGAGCCGATGACGGCGGACTTTGGGCGGAAGTGTTTGCTGGCCCGGCGGATGGTGGAGCGGGGCGTGCGATTTGTGCAGCTTTTCTTTGGGACTAACTTAGGCGACGACTGGGACAGCGCGCATGACGACTTACTCGGTTCGCATCAGAAGATGGCGAAGAAGTCCGATCAGCCGATTGCGGCGTTGTTGACGGATTTGCAGGCGCGGGGTTTGCTGGATAGTACGCTGGTGGTTTGGAATTCGGAGTTTGGGCGGACGCCGCTGGCGGAAGGCAAGAACGGGCGGGACCATCATCCGTACGGCTATAGCATGTGGATGGCGGGGGCGGGGATTCAGGGCGGCCGGGCTTTAGGAGCTACGGACGAGTTCGGGCTGCGGGCGGTGGAGCAGCCGAAGTCGATTCACGACGTGAATGCGACCATTTTACGGCTGATGGGGATCGACCATTTGAAGCTGACGTGGCGCTACCAGGGGCGGGACCAGCGTTTGACCGATGTCCACGGGGAGAACGAGTTCACCAAGTGGTTGCTGGGGTGAACGGCGTCCCGTTGGGGGGCGAAGCGGGAAAGGAACTTGTGGGTGGGGTAGTAAATGAGGATGGGCAGGGCGAGGAACACGATGGCTAGCCAGGCTAAGGGTGGCATCCAGGTTTGCACGACTTTATCGCCCATTCCATAGACGAAATTGATGTTCACGGGCAGGTTGGGGTTGTCGATCGGGGCGGGCGGGGCGGGGGTGAAGAGGTAGCAGTAGGCCAATAAGCTCCAGGCGATGCCGGTCCACAGGGCGAAGGCTCGCCGATCGTACCCCACACGCCAAACCAGCCAGGCGATGACAAACGGCAACCAGGCGTGATAGAACGAGAGCATCCGGGTGAATAGAGGGATGGTTTCGCTGAACATGTAGGACGTGGTTCCGGTCGACGGCAGGCCCGCCGCGGTGAAGGACAGGTCGATCACCCAAAGGATCTGCGGCAATAAGATGCCGACGGCTGGCAAGGATATCAGGAGCGGGCTCTCCAGCCAGACGGCGACGAGGGTCATGAGGACGGCGACGTCGCAGAAGTAGAGGAAGTTTGTCAGTCCGTACTCGCGGTAGTAGATGGGGATCAAAACGGCGCAGAAGGAGGAGTAAACAAGCTTGAGCCACCAGGGTACGTTTTTACGCGTCATGTTGAATTTCCCAATTCTACTGGGCGGCCATTACGGCTCGATTGCAGCGGGGTGTCGGAATAGTTTACAGAGAGCGAGGTTGAATCAGACTCCAGGGTTGACCTGAGGATCGTCATCAGGAAGAGGCGCAAGGCGAAACCACCGTTGCGCTGGTGTCCGCAGCCGGCCACTGCTGGTTGACGGTGCGGCAGCACAGTCGCAATGCCCAGCTTCGGCGACAGGGGGAGCCGCACAAGGTTTTACTATCCGGGGATGTGGTGGTTATCCCGGCGATCCGGCGGCTGCGGCAAAAGGCGAGTATCGGATACTCTCCCGACCTTGATCTGGCCGAAGTGTTCGACGCCAGGATGGGCGACGGTATTCCGGTGGGGTCTGGGAAGGAGAAGGATTCCGGGGAGCAGGCTTACCTTCAGCGCAGGCGGAGCAATAGGTATTTGGGAGTAAACCTTAGCGACGACGTGCGGAATCTGCCGCTGGGGGCGCGGGGGCCGGCCGGTCAGCGACGCGTTGGGTTGGGCCACAAGGCTTCGCAGGAGCGGAGAGGTTTTCAGGACGGGGCGGACCATGAGTCTTAGCGGCGCGGGGAGGGAGGGCCGATGGCGGTGTTGCGACCAAATGGTGGGAGTTGGCGATTTGAGGGCCGGGCGGGCGGTATGCGAACCATCCTCGGCCAGGAGTATCGCGACCCGGGGGAGCGGATCGATACGGGGAGGTTTATGAAGATGCCGGGTGGTCCGGTAGCGGTGTTTCCGGCTGGTTGGGGGGGGCCGGGGAGCGGAGACCCGGTGGAGATTCAGGATCGGATTGAGCGGGAGGAGCGGCCTGCGACGCTCGTCAGCTAGAAGCTGTAGGTATGAGAGAGGTAGAACAGGCGTTGGCCTAAACCGGGGGTGGTGCGGCGGAAGAACTCGCCGGTGAAGAAGTAGCCGCCGCCGCCGGCGACGGTGTAGGGTCCGCGCTTCCAGCTGAGGTAGAGGTCGAGTTCCCGGCCCAGATGGCTGCCGGCGGTGCCGCGGGCGGAGCGGGCGATGGCGCGGCCTTGGGCGTTGTAGGCGGCGTCGGTGCGATCGGCGAGCCAGCTATCGTTAAACATGGTGGTGAGGCTAAATTTCGGAGACAGGGCCCAGACGGCGGTGGAACGGAGGTTTTGGATATTTTTCCAGCCGAGGAGATCCGCATGACCGAGTTTGTCGTGAGCGGCGGGGGACAGTTGATCAAAGGTGTGGCTGGCGGTGGGGCTTTGGCCGCCGGAGGCGTATTTCCATTCAGTGGCGATGTCCATGGAGCGGGAGAGGAGGGGGAGCTTGTAGCCGATTTGGCCGACATAGGCGTAGGCGCGATGGGGGGCGTTTGCGATGCGGCCGTATTGGATGATGGCTTCGGTGGTGAAGCGGGCTTGCTTCGATAGCAGCGCGGCCCAGCGGAAGCCGAGGGAATCGGTACGGAGGCGCCCGGAGGTGGCGAAGCCGCCGGGGCGATTTTGGGTGTGGCGGAGGGCGTAGACATCGACGACGGATTTGAGCCAGAGGTCTTTCCAGGAGTTGTAGGTGCCCCAGATGCGATCGCCTAGGATGGGCCGATTCCAACCGGTGGCCGTGGGTTTGATGGGCGATACGAGGAGGAGTTCGAAACGGGCGTGGGGGGTGCGCCACCAAGCGCGGGCGAGGTCGTAGGTGCGGGCGGTGTAGGCCCATTGGGGTGCGCCGATTAAGCGGGTATCGCCGTACTGGACCATACGGCGGCCGAGGTCTCCGCCGGGGCCGGTTTTGGCGGTGGGGAGGATTTCGAAGTAGGTTTCCTGGAGGTCAAAGGGATCGCGCATGGTGCCGGGGGCGGTGCGGCCGAGGAAGGGGGCGCGGGAGTCCTGGCCGAGGGCATTGAAGCGGATCCAGGGGGTTGGGGTGTAGGTGAGCCCGAGGCGGGTGCGCATGAAGTTGGCGTGGGTGGCGGAGCCCTGGCCGAACTCGCTTTGGTCGCGGAGTTCGAGGCGCGAACGCACTTCGAAGTTGAGTTGGAGCTTGGAGTCGGTGGCCTTTTTGATGGCGTTGAAAAGATCTGGGCCCGGGTCGGCGGCCCATAAAGGCTGCATTGATAGGGCGAGAAGGGTGGGCGCCCAGGCGAGACGGGGCCGGAGCCTGCGGAACGGCATTGTTAAGGATAGCTTGTTCTCTCCGGAGCCTGGCGCATGGTCCCAGAGGTGGCAGACTTTTGCGATTGACTCGTCTGGCTTCCCCGCCCGGTAAATGTGCTTTCGACCGCCGAATTCCATTGATTTATCCCAGATAGATGCAGACCAGGAATCCTTGCCATTGTCCGAGCCGTTGACGATGGAGGGAATTCGCCGAGGAGTAAATGCACTCTGCGTTGGAGGGTGAAATCGTTAGTTTTGCGGTGCAAGGCTTGAGTGGCCAACGGTTTCAATTCGGTGTAGACGACTTCGAGCAGGCGGTTTTCGGAGTCCTTGCCGCCTTGGGTGGTGCGGTCGAACAACTGATTGCCTTTGGTGGATTCCAGAGCGATCGGTGGAGAACCCTGGAGGGTATGGTGAGTGGCGGTATTGGTTTGAACGCTGCGCTAGTGTCCTGCGCCGCCTGCGCTAGTCTTTTGGGCGGGTTTGGCGGGAGGTGATTTGAGTATTTCCGGCTCACCCAGCATTTTTGACGGCCCTTTGATGGCCTCGGGCAGGGTGATCCGAGGGACGGTGACGATGCGGGAACGGGTTACGGGGACGAGCGGTTTTTTCAGTGGCGGGGGGGGGGCGGGGCCCGGGGGCCGTTTCGGGTACGGGGGCGGGGGGGCCCCCCGGTTGGCCCTCGGTCAGCCGACGGCGGGAGGGGGG
>Ga0114966_10004617_pt1 | contig 11836 bp, 10 predicted proteins | sample M_130207_XF_Meta_FD_87029 | JGI IMG/M metagenome (GOLD analysis project Ga0114966, IMG submission 87029) | Freshwater microbial communities from Lake Montjoie, Canada to study carbon cycling - M_130207_XF_MetaG | ecosystem: Environmental > Aquatic > Freshwater > Lake | place: Lake Montjoie...
CTCCGATTCATGCCAAAATCAGCTTCACCTCGGGCGACCTTCAGCTTGATCCCAGCACCCGGTCCACCCGGCAGAATATCGACTGCGAGACCGGCCTCCGCATAAAAACCACGGGCCTGCGCCTGATAAAACCCCCCATGCTCGGCCTGCGGAAACCAATCGGTTTGCAAAACCACTTTGCGAAGCATGGGCCGACTGCTCTGAGCCGATCTGGTCGTCTCCTTTCGACCACAGCCTAATCCCCCTAGGATGACCGCAAATAAAATTAAATAGCTAAACCGAAATCGCATGATTGGAAAATAATGCACGCGTTGATAACGCGAGCAAACTCAAGCGAGAGTTGCCTCGCGCCTACGTCTTCACGATAATTTTTTGATGAACTTCTCTGCATGGCAAGAACTCTCGCCGGCGCAGGCCGCGCACGAAGTCCACCACCGCGTCCGGCGCAGCTTCTCGCCCGCCCAGCAACGGGCGGCGATTGCCCACCTCGCCTCCATCGATGAGATCACCGCTCGCTTTGCCGCCTCGCCGCGCCAGCGACCGCTCGGTGGCGTCCCGTATTTTGCCAAGGACCTTTTCGACGTGGCCGGCACGGTCACACTCGCTGGATCCACCTTCTTGCCAGAAGTGCGGCCGTCGCTTCCCGTCGACGGTGCCTTTGCCCAAGCGCTCCACCAGCAGGGCGCCGTTTTCGTCGGGAAAACCCAGCTGCATGAATTCGCCTACGGGGTGACTGGAGAGAACCCCCATTATGGCGACTGCGAACACCCCCAGTTTCCTGGACGCACGACCGGCGGGTCCAGCAGTGGTTCCGCCGCAGTCGTTGCGGCCGAGATCACTCCGCTCGCCCTTGGAAGTGATACGGGGGGCTCCGTCCGCGTGCCAGCCGCCTTCTGCGGCCTTTTCGGTTTCCGCCTTACCCCCGGCGATCCCTGGATCCGCGATGCGTTTCCGCTCTCGCCCACTTTTGATACGCCAGGCTGGTTCACTCGCACCGCCGGCGATCTCCAGAAAACCCTCGCCGCGCTCGTCCCCAGTCAACCCATGGCGCGCGCGCCACGCGGGTGCTACCTTGAGTATGGTCTCCTCGATCCCGAGGTTGCCGCCGCCTGCGGGCAAGCCGCCGCTCATCTCACGAGACCAGCGGACGCCACGACGCGTGCGGAACTGGAAACCGGCTTCGCCCCTGCGCTCGAAGCTTACAACACGATCGTCGCCCTGGAGGCTTGGCAAACCCACCATACGTGGGCGGCCAATTTCCGCGACCGCTACGATCCACAAGTCTGGCAGCGCCTCAACCGCGTCCACACCCTTTCGCCTGAACAAGGCGAAGCGGCGCGCGGGGTGCTTGGAAACGTGCGGGCTTTCTGGGCGCAATTTTTCTCCACCTACGACTTCCTCGTGCTCCCGGCCTCACCCACGCCGGCTCCGACCAAGGCCGCGTGTACGCCGGAGATCCGCACCCGTATCCTAAAAATAACGACACCGGCGAGTTTAGGCGGGCAACCCATCCTGACCATCCCCGTACTCCTGCCGTCAGGCCTAACCACCGGCTTGCAAATCATCGCACGCGACCCAACCAGCGGTGTTTTTAGTGAAATTTTAAAACACTGTTAGTCGGTCGTTGCCGTGATATTTAATAATTTCCGGACGTTTTCTCCCAGCACTCGCGCATCTGCTCCCGCGCGTCGAGCTTCCGCCAAAAAGCGCGCCATTTCCGGACCGCCCGCCATCGCAGGATAAAGATTCAAGGGGAAATCCGAACCGAAAATTATCCGCTCGCGGCCGACGCGCTCCCATAGCTTCACCCACACTTCTTCGCCATAAATCAGCGGGAACGCGGCGGTATCGTAGTACACGTTGGGACAAACGCGGGCGACCACCCCCGCAGCAACCACGGGCGTAAGGCCTCCACCGTGCGCCAAAATAAACGTCGTCCCTGGGAACGCCCGCGCGAGCTGGCCAAAATCCTCAAGCGGAGTGTCCACCCGTCCTGGGTACGGGCGGGCCGCGGGGTCCGATACATGAAAATTGACAGGGAACCCCCACTCGCCCGCCAGAGTGATCACCTCACCGAAAACTGCGTCATCAATCGCGTAACCTTGAGAATGCGGCGACAGCTCGCCTAGGCCCACCAGCCCCTCCTCACGTGCTCGCCGCACCTCGTTAATCACCGCAAGGCGGCCCGCCGCCGGATGAAACGTCGCAAACGCCGACAAACGATCGGCGTGCGCGCGCACGCACGCAGCATAAAATCTATTCTGGGCTACACAGTTTTGGGGGTTTTCCCAGTACCAGCCGAGAAGCACGGCGTGGCTAATATTAGCCGCGTCCATCATTCGTAAAAGTTCGTCGACCTTCGGAAATGACTGGACGGGGCGCCCATCCTTGCGCCGACGCAAGCATAGCGCGGCCCATTGCGCCTCGCCCGCCGTCGCCGCCCAAGCCGCTGGATCCGCGCTGATTTCCGGTGGGTAAAGGTGAACGTGCGCATCGATGATCATGCGTCCCTTTTGGCCCACACCCGCTGGGTGCACAAGCCGCTCGATAAGTTCACAAGCAAAATGGCCGCTGGGGTGATGCGAGCGAATTCCGTTGAGATGACCCCGGCCCGCACCCGCCTTCAGTCTGCGGAGAATCACCGCGCGTTGCCGGCAGCTGGCTCGGAGCCGGCGGATCGGCCAGACTTTAAAAGGAGGCAGGTGAACGATCCCCAAAGCTGATGCCGAGAGCGCGACCGGTGCGGAGAATATCGCCATCCAGCGGGACGGTGCGCAGCCGACCGACGGCATATGAAATAAGGACAGCCGAGGTATCGGGTGGATGGTGCGCGACCATGTAGCCGTACTTTTCCTTGCTAATCAGCTCGACCGCACTCACGCCAAACCGAGTGCAGAGGAGCCGGTCAAAAGTAGTCGGCACCCCACCCCGTTGCAGGTGCCCCAGCACGCAGACGCGCGTCTCTTTTCCGGTACCACGGCCGATCGCTTCAGCGACCACGGCACCGATCCCGCCGAGCCGCGCCTCGCGAATCGCCCCCGCCTCGCCCATCGTCACGAAGTCTCGGCCCGCCTCGCGCGCGCCTTCCGCCACCACCACCAACGTGAACCGTTTCCCTTCCGCTTCCCGCTCCGCGACGACGCGGCAAATCGCATCCATGTGAAACGGAATCTCGGGAATCAAAATAACATCCGCCCCACCCGCGATGCCGGCGTGCGCCGCGATCCAGCCAGCATACCGGCCCATGACTTCACCGACCATTACGCGATCGTGGCTCTGCGCGGTGGAGCGCAGCCGGTCGAGCGCATCGGTCGCAAACGACACCGCGCTGTCAAATCCGAAGGTGACGACCGTGCCGTCAATATCGTTGTCGATGGTCTTGGGCACGCCAACGACCGGAATACCAGCTTCAAAGCACTGCTGAGCGATGGTCAAAGAGCCATCACCTCCGACCACGACCAGCGCCCGCAATCCCAGCGACTCAAAGCCCGCGCGGGCGTCGACCAGCACGTCCGGATCAATCTGGCGAGTCTCGCCGTGGCCGGTCTTGCCCGAGAATCGGCCCTTGTTACACGTACCCAAAATTGTGCCCCCGAGATAGAGAAGCCCATCCATCTCATGATAATTAAGAACTCGGCTGTTCGTCGGCGCCAACAAACCCTCGAAGCCCCCCATGATTCCCAAAGTTTCCCAACCGCGTTTGAAGGCAGATTTGACGACGGCGCGAATCACGGCGTTCAAGCCAGGGCAATCTCCACCACCAGTAAGAATCCCGATGCGAGTCTTCATATCGATTTTGTGGCATATGGTTTGCCGCCTGTCGAACCCGGCGGCCAAACATTTAAAAACGAGAGCGCGTTTCGATTTCTTTAAATTTGATTACGAGCACGCGAACAAATCGCGAGCCCCTGAGGCGCCGACAGAATTACGCGAAAACCGGGTCGCGTGGATCGACCAAGAGCCAGCAGGCCGCGCCCAGCAAAAAGATCCCGCCGATCGCCATAATGGGGGCATTCCAGTCGCCGTAGTGGGCCAATAATCCCGTTACTGCGAGCGGCGTGCAAAATCCGCCCACCTGCCCAGCTGTATTCATCGCCGCACTGACCACTCCCACGTGTTGCCCGCCAATATCGAGGCACGTGCCCCACGTCGCGCCGAGGGTTGCCATCGTCGCCATCACGGAAAAAGAAATTAACGAGATCGCGACAATCGGATGGTGCACCTGGGTCGCTGCCAACATCGCCAAACCCGCGATCGCGTTCCCTAGACCGGCCACTCCCGCACGGCCGATCCGCAGCCCAAATTTGACGGTTACCCAGTCTGTGGCGGCGCCACCGAAAAGGTCGCCGACCACCGCCGCCATTAAAGGCAGTCCTGAGAAAAAGCCCAAGGCCAATGCCTCGAAGTGGTGCTTCTCTTTCAAGTAAGTCGGCAGCCATGTGATGCAAAAATAGAATGCGCAGCTGTTCGGGATGTACGCCAAGCAGAGCGGCAGCGTATTGCGATGGGCGAGGAGCCGCCGCCAATAGGCCCACCCTTCGTGGGCCGCGCTGGCAGGCCCCCGGCCCAAAGTGATCAGCGCGACTTCTGCGCTGTTCACCTGCGGGTGCGCCGTCGGTTCGTCCCGAAACCAGCGATGCCAAACCACCGTCCAAATCAGACCAATCAGGCCAAATACAAGGAAGACGGCGCGCCAGCCCCAGAGCGCACTAATACCGAGAGCGATCATCGGGGTGAGCCCGCCCGCTAAGTGGGCGCCACTAAAAAAAATCCCTTGAATGCGGCCGCGTTGGCTCAGGGGAATCCAGCGCGAAAAGGTCCGCGCTACGCATGGCCACGCGCCCGCTTCACCTGCCCCAAATAAGAAACGGATGACAATCAAGGAGGAAAAATTAAACGCGGCCGCGGTCGCCATTGTAAAAGCCGACCACCACAAAACAATGCGCGTCAGGACGTGGCGCGTGCCTCGCCGATCGGCCCACCACGCCGTGGGAATTTCAAAAAAACCGTAAGCGAGCGCAAAGGCGCTGTAGACTAGGCTCATCTGCTCCCTGCTCAGAACCAGATCCTGCATGATCTCCGGTGCGAGCGTGCCTATGCAGGCTCGATCCAAATACGTTACCATCGCCAACCCAATCGAGAGTCCGACAACTTTATAGCGCGCACGTGTGGCCGTCGGAAAATCAAGCGATGCAGGCGACACGGAAGACGACATGGGATGGAGGGGACTGGGGGGGAGGAACGGAACGTTCCGCATTGACGCCACCTTGTCGATGCTGAGGCGCTAACCATCCAAAAAAAGTGCGAGTAATCCAAGACCGCGGCCCATCGCTTATGCGCCGCCGCCGAACGCAGACGAAGGTTGCCTCCGTGCCGGAATGATCGACCCTCGAGGTCATGCCCGAAGGCAACACCGCTCTGCACTCAACCCGATACTGGGGACGGACCAGCTATCAGGATGCGTGGCATCGCCAGAGCGAGCTAGTCGCGCGTCGCCTCACCGGCGGCATTGGCGACACCTTGGTTTTAACCGAACACGATCCGGTTTTCACGCACGGCCAACGCGCTGGAGCCCTCGCGAATCTCGTTTGGGACGCCCCCCGCCTTGAGCGAGAAGGTATTGCCGTCTTACCGACTAACCGCGGGGGCGATATCACCTATCACGGTCCCGGCCAGATCGTCGGTTACCCAATCGTGTGCCTCGAGGTCCGCCGTGACTTGCACGCCTACCTCCGCTTTCTCGAGGATGTCCTTTTGGCAACTCTCGGCGACTGGGGCCTGGCGGGAAACCGTCGTGAGGGCAAGACGGGGATCTGGCTCGGCGCACGCAAAATCGCCGCGATCGGCGTCGCCGTGCGACGGTGGGTCGCTTACCATGGCTTTGCCTTAAACGTCGATGTCAACCTCGCTCACTTTGCAGGCATCGTGCCCTGCGGGATATCTGACTCCGAGGGCACCGTCACTTCGATGCACACCGAGCTGTCTCGCTCGATCGATCTCGCCGCCGTGCACGCCTCTCTGGCCGCTCATTTCTGGCAGCAATTGCCAGAATTTCTAGCTGCTAAATCATCGGCGCCATCCAACCGCTCGGCGCCTAGGCCGGTTTAAGCACAGCTTTCAGCAGCTACCGCCCGGAGACCGCGCGCACCCGCCGCCGGCTGGCGCGCGCTGGTCCCCATTCACTCGCTTCGTCAGATCGGCCAGCGGTAGTCACCCGCCCGACACGAGGACGCGGCAGTTCGATGTCACCACCAATCAACAAAACCTCCGAAAACCCGCTTGCGCTTAATCGGAGTTCGTATGCGTTTTGGCCGATGTCTCTGTCGACGCAAACTACGCGCAAACCTTCCTGGCTCAGGGCAAAACTTCCGGGCGGCCCTGGCTACGCCGCGACTCGTCGGCTCGTCGATGAAAATAAGTTGCACACCGTCTGCCAAAGCGCGCAGTGCCCCAACTTGGGGGAATGCTGGTCCCGCGGCACCGCCACGGTTATGATCCTCGGTAATATCTGCACGCGCTCATGCAACTTTTGCGCAATTGCCACCGGCCGCCCCACCGAGCTCGACCTCGGGGAACCAGCTCGCGTCGCTGACGCCGTCGCGAAGATGAACCTCAGGCACTGCGTCGTCACAAGCGTCGCGCGCGACGAGCTGAACGACGGCGGCGCGAGCGTCTGGGCCGCCACCATCCGCGCCATCCGCCATCGCAATCCCCAAACCGCGATCGAAGTCCTCACCCCTGATTTTAAGGGCAATACCGCGCACATCGATATCGTCCTCGATGCGAAGCCAGATATCTTTAATCACAACGTCGAGACCGTCGAGCGTCTCCAGAAACCAGTGCGCGTCCAGGCTCGTTACGACCGTTCTCGCTCCGTGCTGCGCCATGCAAAGGGCCGGGGTTTCGTCACCAAGACGGGCATTATGCTCGGTCTCGGCGAAACCGCTGCCGAGATCGAACAGACTCTGCGCGACATCGCGGCCGACCGCACGGATATCCTGACCATCGGTCAATATCTTCAGCCGACGCCGCAACACTTGCCCGTCGCCCGCTGGGCACCACCGGAAGAATTTCTGCATTGGAAGAAATTCGGTCTTAGCCTCGGACTCGGTGTCGTGGAGAGTGGGGCCTTGGTTCGGTCCAGCTACCACGCCGACGAACAGTCGCAGAGGTATACCGGCGCGGAACATCTCAACACGTCTAACGCCTTGGCCGATTGACGCTGACCCCACCAGCGCCGCTCTCGCCCCTTGCGGTGATCTCGAGATCAGTGATCGGATTTGTAAGGGCGCCGCCCCGGTTCGCTCAAAACGGCGCCCGCGGTGACTGGATATTTTCCTGCCCATTCACGCTCAGATGCTGAGCCACCGCTAACCGCCCGCGGGGCTGCCCTACGATGGGGGGAGGGTCGAGCGGTTCACCCGCCGGCCCATCGCGCTCAGGAAACGACCTCACCCGCGGCCCACGAACGGCATCTGCGTCGCCATCACCGTCATGTTCAGCACATTGGTTGAAAGCGGCAGCCCCGCCATGTACAACACCGCCTGCACGACCGGCTCCACCTCAATCGTCGCCTCCACGGCGATCGACCCATTTGCCTGCGGAACACCTCGCTTCATCCGCCCGCCCATCGCAGTATCCGCATTGCCAATATCAATTTGTCCACACGCGATATTAAAGGCCCGCCCATCGAGCGCGGTCGCTTTCGTGAGCCCCGTGATCCCATGCTTGGCCGCCGTATAGGGCGCGGAATTCGGCCGAGGCACCTGGGCGGAAATCGAACCATTGTTAATAATCCGCCCCCCTTGGGGATCTTGGCTCTTCATCATCCGAAACGCTTCCTGAGTGCAGAGAAACGGCCCCGTCAAATTAGTCTCCAGCACCGTTTTCCACTGCGCAAACGTCAGCTCCTCCATCGGTACGGACGGGGCATTCGTACCAGCGTTATTAAATAATACATCCAGCCGCCCAAAAGTCTCGCGAGTCCGGGCGAAAAGGTGCCCCACGTCGTCGGGCGACATAATGTCCGTAGGGACGAGCAGGTAGCGCTCCTCGGGCACTCCACTCGCCGCCGCCACACTGGCCAGCGCCTCAGCCCGCCGTCCCGCCAACACGACCGCATAGCCGGCCGCAAGAAAGCCGAGTACCGCCCCGCGGCCAATACCCGAGCCCGCCCCAGTGACCATTGCCACTTTCCGCCTTGTTTCCATAGTGAGCGATTCTGCGCGACCACCTTCTCGATTGCCCAGCCTTTTCCTCTCCACCCCCAAACCCACCAAGGTCTCTTGGAATCGAATCGGAAGTGGCCGGTGAGCAAACGCTCTACTTTGGGCTAAACCATGGGAGCGGTTTGCGCTGAGGCAGCTTGGGATGAAGCCATCAAAACGCCCGTCACGACAGACGTAACTATTCCGGCGGAGCCCAGCGGGACCGTGACGGTCCGGGTCGCCGCCGCAGCGGAGATCGCGTGGTTCGACGCGCAGTTGACGGAGGGCCATTGGCTCGGGGCGGGGCGGTCCGTCGGGAATTATCTCCGGCCGATCGTCACGGTGCAGGACCAGGTGGCGGCCTTGCTGGTGTGGGGCCCGGACTGATATGCGCTCAAGGATCGCGACCGTTGGATTGGTTGGAGCGCGCACCAGCGGGTGGAGCGGCTGAAGCTTATCGTGCAGAACCGCCGCTTCCTCGTGCCGGGTGAAAAGGGACGGTCGCCCATCCTCGCCTCCGAGACGATGGGGGCGGCCCTGCGCGCGCTGTCCGCTCAGTGGCGGAAAAACTTCGGCTATCGCCCGCGGCTCGCCGAAAGCTTCACCGACCCGGAGGCGTCTGCGGGCACCTGCTCCAAGGCCAGCAACTGGGAACCGGTCGGTTTCAGCGCAGGCTACAGCCGGCACCGGGCTAATTTTTATGTGGCCAACGACCGGCCCAAGCGCCTCTGGCTGCGTCCGCTCGATCCGTCCGCCCGGCGGGCCTTGTCGGCCGTGAGCGTGCCCGCCGACTGTGCGACCGGAGTGATCACCCCGCCCAACAGCGTGCTGCCGATCACCCTTCCCCAGATGCTCTCGCTGGGGGAAGTCTTCCGCCGGGCACCCGATCCCTGATCGGGGTACGCCGCACCCGGACGGTGAAGCGCGCGGCGCTCGCTACCGACGAAGTCCGTGCCGCCTGGTCCAGCGCCGAGCCCACCGCGCACACCCCGACGCCATGGCCCGCCCTCATCCAAGGCCACTGGGCCGGCGTGGAGATCCGCCCTCACTGGCGCCGTGACGCCGTCTGGGGCGAGGAACGTTCCATCACCCGCAACCCCTCGGCCGTCGCGAATCACGCGCTCGGGCGGAACTCCCCGCCCGCGCTACTCCCCGAGCACTTTCCCGAGCTCGCCCTCCCCCAATCAAAAAGCAACCCCACTCCCATCCGGCCGCCGGCCACCATCTTCTCCGCAAAAAGTGAACTCAAAAAAAGATTAACGCCCCAGGGTACACGGCGGATTTTTGCACGGACCGGCTCAGAGGATGGAACGTGCGCTCCGCGCGCTTTTTGCTTTCGGCACAAAACTAACCGAACGCCGAGCGCATGATCGATCCTTTCATGCACCAAGTTCCCGTGCAAAAATCCGCCGTGCCCCAGGGTACCAGCTCCGCACCCGCCACCGCGAAGCCCCGGAGCATTTTGAGATAACTCGAAAGACAAGACTTGCTGAAATTCGCGCGCGTTAGTCTGCTCACTTTTACCTATGGGCAACGCCACCGATCACACACGTAAATTCTCCTCCGTCATTCACGACGGTGCTGACCGAGCGCCCGCTCGCTCCATGCTCCGCACCGTCGGCTTCAGCGACGCGGATTTTAAAAAGTCCGTCATCGGCATCGCCTCGACGTGGAGCATGGTCACGCCGTGCAATATGCACATCGACCAGCTCGCGCGGGAAGCCGCGAGCGGTGCGGACGCCGCCGGTGGTAAAGCCATCATCTTCGGCACCATCACCGTGTCCGATGGCATCAGTATGGGAACTCAGGGCATGCGCTATTCGCTCGTCTCTCGAGAAGTCATTGCTGACTCCATTGAAACCGTCTCCGGCGGTGAGGGCTTTGATGCCGTCGTCACCATCGGCGGATGCGACAAAAATATGCCCGGATGCATCATGGCCCTCGCACGGCTTAATCGGCCCGGCGTCTTCGTTTACGGGGGGACGATCCTGCCGGGCATTCACCCTGATTCTAAAAAAGAATGTGATATCGTCTCGGTCTTCGAGGCCGTCGGCCAACACTCCGCCAACAAGATCGACGATTCCGCGCTCCGCAAAATTGAGGCTTGCTCGATCCCCGGCCCAGGCTCCTGCGGCGGTATGTACACCGCCAATACAATGGCTTCCGCTATTGAGGCCCTCGGCATGTCACTTCCCAATTCCTCGGCGCAGATCGCCATCTCCAAAGAAAAGAAGGAAGATTGCCGCAACGCCGGCGCCGCCGCTCTCGCTCTCCTGAAAGCCGGTATCCGGCCCCGCGACATCATGACGCGCAAGGCGTTTGAGAACGCCATCACCGTTACCATTGCTCTCGGCGGCTCCACCAACGCGGTCCTCCACCTGCTCGCGATGGCCCACTCAGCCAAGGTCAAACTCTCCCTCGATGACTTCACCAAGATCGGGAAGAAGGTTCCCGTGCTCGCCGACCTCAAACCCTCCGGCAAATACGGCATGGTGCACCTCACGCGCATCGGCGGTCTTCCGCCGCTTATGAAAATGCTCCTCGACGCCGGACTTCTCCACGGTGAATGCCTGACTGTCACCGGCAAGACCGTCGCGGAAAATCTCCGGGACGTCGCGCCCTACCCGACCGATCAGGACGTCGTCCGCCCGCTGAGCAATCCCATCAAGGCCGATAGCCATCTGCGTATTCTGTACGGAAATCTCGCCCCGGAGGGGTCCGTCGCCAAGATTTCCGGAAAAGAGGGTCTCCTGTTTTCTGGCAAGGCGATCACCTTTGAATCAGAAGAAACCGCTCTGCGTGCGATCCTCGATGGCAAAGTCAAACCGGGCCATGTGATGGTGATCCGCAACGAGGGCCCCCGCGGCGGTCCCGGGATGCGGGAGATGCTTTCGCCCACCAGCGCGATCATGGGCAAGGGTCTGGGCAAGGAAGTCGCCCTCATCACCGACGGCCGCTTCAGCGGCGGCAGCCATGGTTTCGTCGTGGGCCACATCACCCCCGAGGCCTTCAACGGCGGCCCACTTGCCATTATTAAAAACGGCGATCCGATCAAAATCGATGCCGTTAAAAACGAGCTGACGCTCGCGCTGCCCGCTAAAGAAATCCAAGCCCGCCTGAAAGCGTGGCGACCGAAAAAGTCTAAGGAAACCCATGGCGTCCTCGCGAAATATGCGCACACCGTGACAAGCGCTTCGGAGGGAGCGGTAACCGATAAAAACCTCTGAGGCAGTCGTGGCGCGCCCACTTCGCCACGGCGCGCCACGTCTTCATTTTAGCAGCCGCCGGCCCTTAGCATCGCCCGTGAGCCCGGCCCTCCGACCCGATTTAACGCGGCCGCCCGCCGCCCGATCGCTCGCGCCTAGGACGGGGCTGCTTAGCGTGCGATCAAGCACCCGCCATCGAGATTCCCAGCGACAGGCCGCGGACCAAGAAGACCCGCGTGAAGGCCACCGTTCGAACGCTAAAAATGAGGCGGGGCGCAACCCATGAAGCGCCCCATAATTTTGGGTCTTTCGGGCTATTACCACGACAGCGCAGCCTGCCTGATCTGCGGCGGCGAGATCACCGCGGCCGCGCAGGAGGAACGCTTCACCCGGATCAAGCACGACCACCACTTTCCCGCGCGC
>Ga0114966_10004618_pt1 | contig 11834 bp, 12 predicted proteins | sample M_130207_XF_Meta_FD_87029 | JGI IMG/M metagenome (GOLD analysis project Ga0114966, IMG submission 87029) | Freshwater microbial communities from Lake Montjoie, Canada to study carbon cycling - M_130207_XF_MetaG | ecosystem: Environmental > Aquatic > Freshwater > Lake | place: Lake Montjoie...
CGTGCGAACTTCGTGACCCCGCCGTTCCCTGACTTTGTCTCGGGCCACAGTGGGTTCTCAAAAGGCTTTGCACTAACCATGGCAAAGTGGTTTGGACCGAACATTGTCAAGAATCAATCTACGTATGAAAATCTGCCGTTGTTTGCGGCGGTGTTTTCTGCGCAAGCAGTCGCGCAGCAGGCCTATGGCGACTTCGTCGTGAATGCAGGCGCCTCCTTGGTAGAACCGACCGTTGCTCCTGCTACCCCTGTCACCGTGTCCTTTTCTGCATGGGAAGATATGGCTACCGCTGCAGGAATGTCCCGTCTCTATGGAGGCATTCACACGATTGCGGCGCATACTGCTTCACAGACAGTTGCCACAGAAGTGAATGGATTCATTGGGACGTCGTGGGGGATTAGCACGACGCCGTTGTAAACTTTTTAGAAAAAAGTTTGCAAAAATCTATAATAAATAGTGCGCAAAAATCTATAAAAATTATATAATAACAGTGTCTAAATTATAGTATTTTAGACACTTTTATAAAGATACATCGTGTTTTTGCACACTTTTATAAAGATGCATCATGTTTTTTGCGCACTTTTTTTTAAAAAGTGCTTTAGAGGCCAGCCAATATCCTCAGCCGTTCCGAATTACTATACCACTTCTTCCAATCAGCCAATTTGACAAGGCCCTGCCGAACCGCCGCCGCAATACTCTGCACAAAACTCGTGTATTCGCATTTAGGAACGGCACAACCTGCATACAGCGCAGCGCATTCTTCCACCGTGTTGATCATCGTTGGCTGTCCTTTTGTCTGACGAACCTCTTGATGAAAGAGAAATATCCAGGTTCTCACCGTAGTTTGCAGTGTGGTTCCATAGAGGCCTTGTAGAACAGGGAGAGGATTTGCTGCCAGGTAGGCCGCTGCATGGCCCTGGCATTCGGCACATGGTAAAATAAGGGGAAGCATGGTAATAAGTGTGCTCATGTAATTGGCCTGGTCTGTATCGACGATTTTGTTATTGGTGGTGCCGAGTTTTTCTGCCAGGCAATGTAGGTATTTCCACAGAATAGGACCCCATTCTACAGGATCTAACAGTTGGGCGACACTGGGGCCCATGGCCTGCGCGACAGCGCCGTTTTTTTTACCGCAGCCGCAGCCCATTACTGCTAATACTTATGAATTTCTGTGGGAGATGCTTTAAGCAAGTTTAAAGCAAAAAGGTTTTACATAATAAAATGCATCATTATTCTCGGGTAAGATGTTGATATAAAAATATTCTTTAGAGAAATTATGTACTTATCTAAAGTATATTTTGATCGATACGAGAGTCGAACTCGTGTTACAGGCTTAGAAGGCCAGCATTCTATCCAACTAAATTAATCGACCATTTGAGGGGCATAGGCCCTACACAGAGAAAGAGATAAATCTTTAAGCTCAACTTATTTTGAATTCCTACCAGAAATCAAAATAGTCAATGCCCCTTAGGTGAATCGAACACCTGCCTGTTCTTTACAAGAGAACTGTTCTGCCACTGAACTAAAGAGGCCGCCTTGCGGACGCTATGCGCCCACACCCTTCTATCTCGTTGGGGCTTTAAGTTGTTTTACGAGACATGCATAGGTCTAAAGCCCGAAAGAGATCTGACAGTAGTATGAGTCTAGACACCTATCTTTGTAGATATGCCGTTACCGATTACGAAGGTAATTCTGGCCAGATTCCAGAGCAAACCGCGCGGCTTGTAAAACTTGTACAAAGTCTGCCATCTTGTGCCAACATCCTCGAAATTGGATTTAATGCAGGCCATTCCGCCAATACCTTTCTCTCTCATTCACTTGCGCATGTAACCAGTTTTGATTTGGGGGATCGCGGAAGTGTACCTTATGCAAAAAAGTTCATGGATCTAAAATACCCCACACGGCATACGCTGATTATTGGAGATAGTACACAGACGATACCTGAATGGACTAAGCGAAGCGATATGACTAAGCAAATCCTAACACAGGATCTCTCTCAGGCGAAGCCTGAGAATATACGTGTTGGGCGAAGCCCAACACAGGATCTCCTCTTCATTGATGGCGGACATACGTATGAAATTGCAATGGCCGATATCATGAATTGCAAAGCACTAGCTCACAAGGATACCATTGTTGTCATAGATGATGTATGCATGACCCTGGCTGATCAACAAGAATGGACGTTAGGGCCGACGAAGGCATGGTCAGAATGCATGATGAATGGCATTATCTCCATGGAGGGATCTGAACGATATGCTGTTGGACGAGGGATGTGCTGGGGGAAATACATTCAATAATTACAGCAATTTATAATATTGTTTTTTAAGATTCTTTGAGAGGCTCAAAAAACAAAATATGCGCGATGGGACTTGAACCCACATGGATTTCTCCGTTCGATCTTAAGCCGAATGCGTATACCATTTCGCCACGCGCATGTGTGATGGATTTCTCCACACCTATTCATATACATCCATCTTTAAATCCTTTCCCCTATCTAGAACACATGAGTAACACCCAAACCATCTACTGCTTTAATAATAGCACCGTGCTCAAAACCAGCGACATGGCTCTTATGATTGCGGCATTAAATACGCAATTACCGGCATTCTGTAATGCGTGGAACAGGCCACAGTATACTTGCGTAGCCGCGCCTACAACCATGCGTCCTGGTAACTACATGTATTGCAACTTTCTTGACACTGCCGATATGCAAGGAGCATTGGCCTATCACACGGAATCTGCCAACGTCCCTTTTAGCCGTGTATTTGTCAAGACTATTTTGTCCTATGGTGGCGCGATTCAAATGGGAGCTACTGCATCGGTTCCCACAGTGGCCCAGGCCTTTTCCCACGAAATCTACGAAATGATTGGCAATCAAAATGTCAACGTTTGGTGGCAACGTTCTGATGGCAATTTGGTTCCTGCTGAAGTAACCGATCCCGTTCAAGGTGCCATTGTTCCTGTTAAAGTGGGATCGGTTACAGTCGGTTTAAGCGATTATGTTCTACCGAACTGGGCGGATCCGCAAGCTACTGCAAGACCGTTTAATTTCCTGAATACATTGACTAAGCCGTTTCAAATTGCCAAAGGTGGTTATGTGGTTCTCATGCGAGGAGGGTCAATGTCGTATGTTTTTGGATCGGATGCTACACCCTATATCAAGTATAAGGCTGATATTAGTGCAAAAGATGCTGCAACGGCATTGTGCCCCTTTATCGATCCGAATGCGCCTGTTGCACCTGTGGCTCCTGCACCTGTAGCAGTAGCTGCGCCTGCGCCTGTAGCTGTGGCTGCGCCTGCTCCTGTAGCAGTAGCATCTGCAGCGCCACCCATGGCGGAACCTGTTGTCGAGTAATTAGCGTTTTCTAGTTCTTCTACCACCAATACTATTCATCGTAGTCGTCATAGTTAATGAATTATTATTTGTTGTAGTCTTCTTATTTGTATTCCTATTCATATTCCTATTTATAAGAACCCCATTATTCGTGCGAGTACTGCGTTGTTGTACACATGATGATAAAGTTATATTACCAGTACTATCTTGTGCAGGTTTACACAGTTGACATATAATTGTAATATATGATTTCTTATCATTATTAATGCTCTGTAGTGTTTCATCAATAATATCTTTTATTTCCTGACAGTTATCCTGTAAATTAAAGATATGCATCTGAACTGGTTCACCCAATTTCTTGTAATGCTCGTTTATTAGTTTTAGTTCTGTTTTAAAGAAAAATGAAGTAACGAAAGCGGTGGTATTCTTATTAAGAAAAAGTCCAATATGTTTCGGATTATGACGCAGTGCAATATATGTATATGACCTTGAAAGATAATCACCCCATGTAAATGCCTTAATTTTACTACATGCTTTCCAGAATTTAGTTTGACTTTTAAATTCATTACTTAACGGCACATTTAAACTAGAATATCCATTTACTATCGTGGCAGCCTGCTTCATATTCTCAACAGGATTTGTTTTACCATCTGGGTCTTCTACATAAAACCCAGCCCACCAAATTGGAAAATTTTTCTTAGTATCTACTGTAAATAATTTATCAATATACGTGGATGGTGTACCATATCTAAGCCAATCTCTTACTTTCTTTTGCACATCAAGTTTATCTGCAGTGGGATCTATCTTGTAATAATGTTTTGCTAATGCCCACATAAATTGCTTCTGTATTCCATCACAATAAAGACGGTTTGTTGCACTTGCTGCGGTCCGCGATGTCGTACGAAGAATAGGCATCGTGCTACTTGTACTTTTTAAAAAAATCTTGCAATTAGCCAAAGGCCAACCGCGAGGTTCTTTTAAAAAGTTTTTTGCGCACTTTGCGGGGGTTAACGAAGTATGCCCCCGCACGGCGGAGCGGTTGGCCTTTGGCCAATTGCAAGGTTCTTTTAAAAAGTTTTTTGGGCACTTTTTCCTAAAAAGTGCAGTGCAGTGCATAAAGACATATGATCATTATATTCATAATACAACGATCGTATGGATCTGATTTCATTTAAAGATCATACCTATCCAGCCTTTCAAGGCCAAGGTAACGCTGCACAATTTGCCATTCCCTTTGCGAAGCACTTCTGTAAGGGCAAGGGATACGATATTGGATTCTGCAAAGAAGAATGGAAATTGCCTGGAGCTATCGGTATCGACGAATCGCTTAATAATGGATTTCATGCCATGAATCTACCCGAACAAGATGCGGATTATATCTTTTCCAGTCATTGTTTGGAACACGTTGACAACTGGGTAACCACCTTAGAATATTGGCTGAATGCTATTAAAAAAGGCGGTGTATTGTTTCTCTATCTCCCCGATATTTCACAGGTATATTGGCGACCGTGGCACAATCGTAAGCATCAACACTGTTTTACACCAAGTATCATCGAGCATTTTTTGCGAGATCACGGATGTAACAATCTGTTTATCAGCGGGATTGATTTGAATAACAGTTTTATGGTGGTATGCACACGCACTTCTTCCTAAGGCTCATATAGACTTCTTTGAAAAAACTCGCAATTGGTAAGAGATTACCTGCTCCGCCGCGCGGGGGCATACTTCGTTAACCCCCGCTAGGGCCTAAATAATTTTTCTGTTATGAAGTAGAAATGACTACCGTGGTAGAACTTACGAATCAGACCATTACAGAAGTTACAGCCGTTACGGCAGTTACAGAAGTCAAGGTGGTTACGACAGTAGAGGAACTCACTACACAACTAGTGCTGGAGGATAATCGCTTAACGGCTGAACAGAAAAACATCGTGAAATTAATCTATAATACGGCGAAGGAAACGGTAGAGGGTATTCTTACGACTGCGAATGTATCGGATGTGATTAAGATTACACAATCCATTGCAGCCATTATCAAGCTCTTAGAAATGGTTACTATCAATAACGCAAAGGTAGCGGGTTCCAATAAGAAAAAGGTCGCACTGGAGCTTACGAAGGATCTCATTAAGGACATAATCAAGGATGAAAGCATGAAAGCGAACATCCTTGCAATGTATGATTTGGTTGCCGAGCAAACATTGGAAACGTTGATTGATGTGTCGCGCACGTTAAATGTGGCCGTTCAAAATGCCACATCTGCCTGCTGTGCTACGTTTTTCCCAGCGAAATAAGTTATAAGCGAAACATGCGAAGACAAGAAAACATGGTAGTTGACTTACGATTGTACCATTCCTCTCGCATCAATTCTTTGAATGCTACAAAATCCATATCCGAATCTGGTTCATATTTTTGAACGGTATTCGTATTATCCACGTAGTCAAAATAATCGTAATGTTGTTGATCCTTTAGAGAATACATATAACACTGGATTGTCATGCACGGCTCCTCTGCACTGCGATTCTGCAATTGATGGATTTGATTCAAGTTCGGACTAATCCAAGCGATATCGTCTTTGGTAAAATCGGTAGAGGCAAAGGCATCTACACCACTGCCAAGAAATGGGAAGAGTTTCACATGAATATCCCCGTGGAGCACTTTGATAATCGCTTCTGCGTTGCCATGACTATGAATGGGTGAATAATGGCCGGCAGGCCAAATCTCGAGCACATACGGGATACCTGGCGACTCTCCGTTGTTTTCTCCGAGGGTAATCCGCAAATAGGTTTCGTCAAAATTAGGATCTTCTTTACTAAATTCACCACTCTTTTCCAAGAGACGTTCTTTGCACCATCCATCTACAATACTTTGCTTGATCGCCTGTGAAAATTCTGGGAAATCATCTGTATCCAGGACACAGTTCTGTACACATTCGTACATCTGTTGCGATACTGCGGATAAATGCGACTTAGGCATGTATAGATCCTTTGCAAGTGAGTCCAGAGATAGTTCATCTTTGACACGGTATGGTAGTGCACGGGTAATCGGATCACGGAGAAGTTTCAAAGGTGATACCTGTTTGAAGGAACCGATGGTGGTTAGACTCTCCAGAAATGATTTGTTTGCTTTCCGTTCATCATCCGTTGTGTAGGATAGGATATATTCGTATACCTTGGTTTCCTGACGCGCTTCACCGACTCCTGCATAGAACCGTTGGTTTTTTGAATCAATGCTAAACCAGTAGAAGGCTTCTTTATTATCGGTTAGACCCTTACTATTCGTGGGATCCACATACGGAATAAGCGACGTACTGCGCATAACATTCACCTTATCAGGTACCCATTCAACAATAATACCGTCGGTTTGAGCCGCATTCATGATGCTGTAGGAGCATGATTCCTCAGGTACTGCAGCACTAATCGTAGTAAAGAGAAACACACCCTGCCCTGGGATAATTAACGGTACATCGGCAAGATCCTGGCGAAGAGATAGGGATTTTGGGTACGACATCTACTTCTGTTACCCTCTGAATGTTTATATTCTTTTCATATAATATAGACAGCAATGTTTATTTATCGATCGGTACAATCCCATTCCGATATAGTTAATGGAAAAGAAAAAACAAAAATTCAGCGTGTGGATATTCGTGGTAAGACAGGATGGAAATCCGTTACCATTAAACAAAATAAAGGTGCACGCAAGACATCAAAGAAACGATTAACCTCAAAGGAGATTCAGTGTATCAAGAAGTGCCAATTTATTCCTGGTCTTTTTGGCGATTGCAAATGCACATAAGGAGCTTTTTAAGAAAAAAGGAGCTTTTTAAAAAAAAGCTCGCAAAAATCTAGTTGCGAACTTTTTTTATTTATGAGGATTATAACAAGATTTTTGCGAGCTTTTTTACTTATGAGGATTATAAAAAGATTTTTGCGCACTTTTTTTTAAAAAGTGCCTCAAAGGAATTCCAGCACGCTACGCGTCCGATCGTCCAGCACCTTCACGCGCGATTTGGTCGGATCATCCAGGAGTTCCAAACCCAATTTGATTACACCCTTAATATGCCAGGTCGGATTAATGATTACTACCTCCTTCACATTTGCCACATACTTCTCCGTAATCAGTTTAATTAGTCCAATCCCCGTATCAATTTCTAAAGCATGTGCTACATCAAATCCATCCCCGTCAATAATAACCATGCATTGTTTTGAACCAAGTGTGGCCAATACATTGTTTATATGCGACAAAATACCCTCTCGATCCTTATACATGGTTGCCTTTGCGGGTTTGGTATAAAAAATTAGTACTCCATTCTTTTCCGTAAGTTTCTTGAAGGAATGACTGTTCGGGTCCTTTGCACAGGTTGGACAGATTTTCTCCATAGAGCCTATTCTAGGTCGTCTGTTTTTCTTTATGTAGCGGGACGCATAGAGCCTAAACTAACATCAATTCTTGATACAGAATGGTCTCGCTTCTTGTAACCGGTGGATGTGGATTTCTCCGAAGTTGCTTTATCAATCACTATTTTCCAGCGGAGAAGCCATTAAAGCTCATTAATCTTGATAGCCTTTCTGTTAACAATATTGCATCATCGATTCAAGAAGATCCAAATTATCATGCGGTAAAAGGGAAGTTGCGCAATGGAGACTTGATTCATTATTTATTAAAAAAGCATGCCGTTACCCATGTTATTCACTTTGCAGACTATGATGCATGTGATGTAAAGGATCCGCTCACCCATACAAATGATGTTATTTGTGGAGCACACTTATTAATGGAGACATGTCACAATTATGCTACGATTCCATACATACATGTTTCGTTAAAGACAGAGGATTCTGTGCTTCTCGCTACGAATAATGCGGCAGAACTTATTCTAAATGCATATGCGGAACGTTATAATATTCCTTTGCAGTTATTATGTATTACTGATGTGGTGAATGTGCCGAAGATTGGGAGATTTTTGTAGAGTGCGTTTAACATCCGAAAAAATGTTCTACGGATAGATTGGGTGGTTGAGTAGTTCAGTCGGCAGACACGTTTGCCTGTTAAGCAAAAGGTCACTGGTTCGATCCCAGTCTCAACCGCTACCTATTTATTTAAGCATTGTTAGATTCTTAAATAAACAATAAAAATACTGTGGAGAATATTTGGATATTTTGCGCACTTTTTTCATTACTTGTGAAAAAGTGCAGTGCTATTACGAATAATACACACATTTCATCCCATATTCCCGCATGCATTTCTTCATATGCGGTTGACAAGTCTCACAAGGCCGCGAATCGCCCACTGCATTAATTCTTGACGAAATCCGAATCACAATCATCGTAGCCCCATCCAATTTCTTGTAATCCCCAATTTTCTTTAACAGTGCACGCTCGGCATGAATGGACAGGGTATCGTATCCACAGCCACTGGTCCGAGACCCCACATAATTTGTCGCAATACCGAGCAGTTTACCTCGCTTGACCAGCATGGCAATATGGACCTTTCTAAAATTGGTTTTCATACATGCAGCCTTGATGGAGATATGATTCTTGACAAGATGCATGGCAGATTCTTTATTGATTCGCATTTGTTACGTGATAGGTACCTTATCTTATTGTCCTTGGTTGTATTCAATTTTATTGCACTTTTTATAAAAAAGTGCGCAAAAAATATTGTATAATTATTATATAATTTATTCGTGTTTATCGTATAAATTTGCATTTGGATCTGGTTGAATGACTACATTCACACTGTCTAACGGAGCAAGCATTGGCAATAGCACAGGACTATTCTGTATTCTCGGTGTTCTTGGTGTTCTCGGTGTATGATGATCAATCGCGACAGAGGTTGCAGGTTTCGGTGCACTGTTTTTAATAAAATAATGCTTTGCAGCAACGGTAGACATACGTCTTTTTTGCATGTCAGCCACATTTGTCATACTTATCGGAGCAGGAACCAACTTCTTTTTCTCCAAATCAATCTCTGCATAAATCAGTCGCTGACGCTCTTCTAGTGCACGTTTCGCCTCTTCTTCAGACTCGTGTGCATCTCGCTTCTTCCGTTCAATCTCTTCTTCCAGTTGCTGTCTTTTCTCTTCCAGCGCAGCCTGTAATTTGGCTTCCACTTGTTTTTGAATAGATGCTTGAATATGCGGTGACATGAGTTCAGTGAGCGCGTGTTTCTTCTGACGCAACAAAATGGCAGCATCCACCGCAGCCTGTTTTAGCCGTGTGTCTGAACTCTCAAATACACGCGTATGTTCTAGCGATCCGCAAATATCAGGCTTCTTGAGTCCCTCAATTTCACCAAAATTGGTTTGAAACAAGAGAATGGAATCCTCAGGAATCGGGGGAGATTGTTCGATTAAGCGGTCCAGCTCCGTCCTGCAAATCTTCAAAAAATCCATCGCATCAATCCGTTCATTCGGATCTAAGGCCAACTCCACCGCCACCTGGCGTTGAAATTTCCCCCATGAAATAGAGGCGACACGATGTGATTCCTCAAGCTGCGCATAACGCAAATAATTTCCAATCGTGGTTAAGAGACCTGCAAAGAGGGAAATACCTCCAATGGCAAAACTGGCAATCTGTTTAGCAGAATCATTGGTAAAAATAGATTGGATACCAAAGTTGGCAGTTCCGCCAAGTGTCGTCAAAATAATCACAGGGATATTAATCCAGCGATTTTTACTGTGAAAATACTTCTCGGATTTATCATGGATCCATCGATAGCACATGGCGTAATCACTCCACTCGGACATAAGGCGTTCCTGATCCCTGGACCATCCATTTAAAAAACGCTTTGGTTTTTCTTCTTCTGCTTTTTTATCTGGTGATGGGGAACGCGATCTAGAATCGGATGCTATACTGTCCCTTCTTACTACGCGATTAGGTGTTTCACTTTCTGCGGCACTTGCACTACCATTTATTACTGTTACACCGTTCTCGGACATTCTATATCATGCTTAGATTTTCTTTTCCTTCTTCCATGATTTCTTGGTTTCTAATCCAATTTTATATAAGGCTTCCACTTCCTTTTCAGTTAGCGTAGCAGGATTTACTCCTTTTGGTAATGAGACAAATTGGGGCTTCTTCAAATTAGTTTTCATGATATAGGGGCCATATTGCCCAGTGCGAATGACATACTCTTTAAACGTTACTTCGCCCTGTTTTACTTCTTTCTTTGCAGCGAGTTTCTCTATGATCTTTTCTACCGCTTCCTCTTGATAGGGAATTGATACTGTGCCGCACTGTATGTATGTGCCGAACTTACCTGTCTTTTTGACAATGGATTCTCCTTCGTATTCACCGATGACACTGCCATCTTTTTCGGATTGTTTTAATTGAATAAAGGTAGCAGCAATGTCAGCTGTCATGTCTTCAATTGCGATGCCTGAAGGCCAGCCATAAAACACGGTGTCTTCTTTCGTTTTTCCTTCGGATAAGAGTAAGGGACCCTTCTTAGACTGAACTGCTTTAATAAGACCTGTATTAGGAACAGCAAATTCCTTTACTTTATTAGTTGCAATAGTCACAGAGGTCGAAGACAATGTATGATAACGTTCCTTATAAAGGCTCCACATATCCTGAAGTACCTGTTTCCATGGGGTTAGTCCTTGTGCTACATGATCTAGTTGGGCTTCCACGGTTGCTGTAAATCCATAGGCGAACAAATCGTCAAAATGCTGTAATAAGAATCGCAGAACCGACCGTCCTAACTCGGTAGGAACCAACTTGTTTTTTTCGGCACCTACTTTTTTCTTTGTCTGTGTTTTTGTAGCGGGCCACTGTGCTGGACAAATACTGTATTCTGTTAGTAACACGTTTGTCCCTGGAATATCTTTTTGTTCTACGTAGCCACGCTCCTGAATGGTAGATAGTAGAGAAGCAAACGTGGATGGACGACCCATTCCATGATGTTCCAGTTCCCTGACGAGGGTTGCCTCTGTAAATCGCCCTTGCGCCTTGGTTTCTTTTGGTTCAGCTGTCATGTGGGTCCATTTGACTTCATCGCCTACTTCAAGGGACGATACATACTTCCACTGCGATTGCAATTGCGAAGTATCCTCTTTTTCATCATTGTCATTTAAATCAATATTCTTAATTGCTCCTGCACGTTTCCAGCCATCGAATATAGTACGTTTTTCAGTAGATGTCCATAGAAACTCATCGTCCTTTACCTGAACTTGCACACGGGCTATCTCTCCTTTTGCAGCGGACATCACCGATTGTACAGCGCGTTGCCAAATGAGTTTATAGAGTTTCTTTTCATAGGGGTCACCTTCTATTTCTACTTGTTCAACGTGTGTGGGACGGATTGCTTCGTGGGCTTCCTGCGCTTTAGGTGCCGCGTCTTTAGGTGGTCCCTTCGCTTTCTTTGCCTTTTTTGGAGGGGCTTCCATTGCATTTGTCTGAACATACTCCTCTCCATAATTCTCTTTTACCCATGTGGATGCATTTGTAGTAGCCTCCTCAGAAAGCACCGCCTTATCCGTTCGCATATAGGTAATATGGCCCGCTTC
>Ga0114966_10004619_pt1 | contig 11832 bp, 5 predicted proteins | sample M_130207_XF_Meta_FD_87029 | JGI IMG/M metagenome (GOLD analysis project Ga0114966, IMG submission 87029) | Freshwater microbial communities from Lake Montjoie, Canada to study carbon cycling - M_130207_XF_MetaG | ecosystem: Environmental > Aquatic > Freshwater > Lake | place: Lake Montjoie...
CGGTAAATTTGTTGTGCGGAATTTGATTCTTCTCACACCACTGAATGCATTTTTGTATATGATTTCGCTTCAAACTCTCAATTTTGTCTTCCTTATTTTTATTTTTAAAAATATTAATTATTTGGTCCAATGATTCTAATTGCTGTTGACCTATTATAATATTTATATCATCCAATTTATTGATAAAATAATAAGGTATTTCAATATCTATAATGGATTGAATATTTGTGTTATTTATTTGTTGAATAAAATTATTTAATTTATGATAATTGCTTTTATAAATTTCTAATTTATCGTCATTAATAGTATTAAAATTTTTACACACAATGTATTTTTCATAAGTAGTAATATTACTAGAATTAGGTTTAATAATATATACTTTGTCAAACAAAGAACATAATAAATATAGTAAATCAATAATGGGTTTGTGAAAAATATACTCTATTTTAATTATGCTTGTACCAGAAAAAGATTGAAATCTTAATATTAACATTACAGTTTTAATTAAATTAATTATATAAGAATTAGTATTTGTATACATAATATTAAAAATCATAATATCTATTTTAGAATTATTAATAGTTTTATTTATTTCTTCATTAATTTCATTAAAGTTAAAAAAAATATCATCAATAAAATTTTCTCGTAACATTTCTATACAATAATTTGTATCATTAAAATTAGATGAAATATGTAAACTTTTAATTGATTTACTTTTAAATGAATCTAAAATATTAAAAGTTAAAAATATTTCTAAAAAATCATAAAATGTAGGTGAATTCGGTTTCAGTTTACTAACTGAAAATTTAGAACCCGGCACCTTTGAAAAAATATATTCATAAGGATTAACTAATTTTATTATTTCTTCATAATTATTAAATGATGAATTAGTTTCTTGTAAACATATAGTTTCAATTTGCATTTTTATATTATTATAAAAATTATATAAACTGAATGAAATGTATATTTGACAATCATTTATATCATTTTCTGCTATAACATTTAAAAAAGTATTAATTTTTGGTAATATATAATAGCTCATCTATTTACTATTATATATTATATTTTTTGTTTAAGTAATTATTTACAATTTTATTCTTCATCGCTGTCGCTTTCAATTACTAATTTTTTTTTATTTTTTAAACTAGTTGTAGGTTTAATTTTAATACACCTATTTGTTTTTGGATTCAATACTTTATCAGGTGGACATATTTTTTCTTTTTTGTCTGTTTTATCTTTTTTATCTGGTTCTGCTATTACAACAATAGGCAATGGTTCATCAATTGCTTCTGTAGCAGCAACAAGCAATAATTTTTTACTTAATTTGCGTATTTTTGGTTTTACCTTCTCTACTTCATCTTTAGCAATACTAATAGCTTGTCTAGTTTCTTTTGCATTTTTAATAACTCCAAATTCTTGATATTCGCCTAATTCTAGTTCAACTTTTTCAGTATTTACCTCTCTTATTTTTTTGTAAACAAAATATCTATTTAGGAAAGATATTTTTCTTTCAAATGCAGTCATATTTAGAGCATTTTCGTAATCTTTTTCTTTAAATTTATTTTTTTTAATTTCCTCCAACATATTATTAAATAACTCGCTAAATAGTCCACTTCCTTCTGGTAATCCAAGTGATTGTGCTTCATCTCTATCAATTATTTTAAATCCATATGATTCAAAAACACGATTTAGATAATCAAAATTAACTAGAAACTCTTGAATATTTTGATTAATTGACTCTTGATATACATCAATTCTATAACCTATACTACTTGAGTCATCATCAAAATTATCCGCACCATATGCCTTAGTTATTTCCCAAATTTTCTTACCATCATCAATAATTTTAATACTTTCGCTAGTTTTAACTTTTTTCAAGAGATTAAATACTAATTTACCATCATATGCAGTACCAATAAAATAACCATTTAATTTAGTACATTCCGCTACATTTCTTAAAAATCCTTGTAATGTATCTGGGTTTTCAAAGAAATAATGTATCGCAAATTGACATGAGGAAACATTAAAACCATCTTCGCCGACACCATATTGTCTTGCAACTCCTTTACCAATTTTATCTACTTCTTTAGGCCCATTACCAAAAACCGCAGCAGTTATTTGTTTTGCCTTATCATTTAACATTGCATCCCCTTTTCTAATATTATAAGCACTATTACCATTAACAAATAAAGCATAAGGCATATTTTTTGTTTGTTTTTTCATATTTAAGTATCTAGCACAAGAGCCATTTAATCTATTTTCCAAATTGTCTTTTGATATATCAACGCCAAAAACAAAAGATAAACGCGAAGCAATCCATTTTGGTAAATCTCCTCCTTTTCCACAAGCATAGTCTATTAATGTATCTCCTTGTTTTGAGACACTTTTAATTAATAGTTTTTTAACATATAAGTTATGAAAATTTTTCATTGATTCTGTTTTTAATTTTCCAGAAGGTGTATTGTAATATACGTCTTCACTAACAATAACATCTGGAATATTTTGTCCAGTTCTTATCATATCCTCTGAAATAATTCCGGCTGGATGAATTGATTTCCAATTGCTATTTGCAGTTTCAAATGAATTACCGTACTGTTTTTGTCCTTTTCTATATTCTGCTGTTTTATCGTGTCTAACTCTTAATGGAACCCATTTCCATCCTTCTTCTCTACTAAAATCATACCTAAATTCTACAATGGTGTTATCTTCAAACACCTCATTTTCTTCAGAAAACATTTGTTTTACTCCAGTATCATCTTTTTTAAGCATAATTTTACATATTCCTGCATTTGGATCATATGGTTCAGTTGGATAAAATCTTCTTGGTACATAATTATTTGAATACCTATCTTCAAAATTACTTTTAAATTCCGGTAACTTATCATCAATAATATCTTGACAAGGATTTATAAATCCATCTTTTTTCTCATCAAATCCACATCTTAATTCAATTGTTTTATATTCACTTAGTTGTACAGATAGTTTTGAATTGATACCATCTTCAAATAAAGGCTTTATTTCATCATCACTATTAATATTTTTAACAGTAGTTACTAAGAAATCAATTGTATTATAAAATGGTGGTTTCCATTTAAAAGAATAATCCCACGTAATTCTTGTTTTAGGACCAGTATCGCCAATTTTATCAGAACCAACTCCAAAATGTGCGTGGGTGAAAATTAGACCATCTGTTTCATATTCAAATCTATCTTGTTCAACCTTTGACAAAATTATATCGCAGCCACTAAATATTGTTTGTTTGTCGCTCATTGGATAAAATTCTTTACTAACAATTCTTATAGGTGATATCAAGTCATCAACATGTTTAAATTTTTCTAATATTGATTTAACAGATGATGCTTCCTTTTCTACTACATTTGTTATTGAAACAGCTTTGATAATATTTGTAATATACTGCAATAAATAAAATCTAGTTTTTTGAATATCTGATTTTTTATCTACAATCATGAATGGAAATGCTCTAACATCTTCTTTTTTATAATAATAAATATCAAAAATAGCATACAAATTAATAAATTTACCTTGTTTGTCGTGTAAAATTAATTCGCCATCTAACAAACAATTAAAACAATCTTTATTTTCAGTTTTTGCACCTGTAAAAATTATATCCATACTAGAATTAATAAGGAATATCTTGCCGTTATTATTTATAAACATTAAATGACGGTCACCGTCTGCTTTTTCAGTAACAACAAATCCTTTTCTAATATTTGGGTAATTTGAGTTTTCATCAATAGGAGCTATATTTGTTCTTTGCAATGATTTTGAGCTTGGACCAATAAAATATTTACTATCAATTCTTTTACTAGGGTCAAAGCTTTCTTTCCAAATCATTCTCATATATGTTTCTAAAACTTCTCTCTGTTCAGGATATGAAATAGGATAATTTGTTCCTTGTAATCCACCTAATACATATTTAATTACCTTTCTTAATGCGGCTAAAATAAGTGTAGGATTATTAAATTTTGTACCAGGACCTATTGCTTTATTATTAATTTCAATTTCAATTTGATATATTTCTGGATTATTAAATACATTAGATTCTTGTGTTGTGTAAACACGTTTCATTTGTTCAGCCCATCTTGCTCCATCGTCTTTATTTCCATTTTTTACAATACTAATATCAAGTAAAACTGGAAAATCTGGATGTGTAAAAGTTACACGATTTAAATAACGAAACACCTTTTTAGACTTTTTCCAATTATCCATAATATAATTTTTTATACCTTGTTTTACTTCGTCTTCATTATTAAATGTAACTCTAAAATTAAAATCATTAAACTCTACCGGATATATTCTTTCTTTATCTATTGTGGCTATTTTTTTATTTGTAAATGAAACTACAGTAAAATTTTTTGAATAAATTTCTTTAATATCATTATTTTTACAATAATCTTGAATATATTGCAATCCAGCAATTTCTGTTCTTATATCAGATAATTTAAATTTTCCAGAAACTGGGTCTAAAAATTCACAATTAATACGTAAATAATAATTTCCTATATTATCTGTAGTTGTGAAACCAAATGATTTTAACTTTTTTATAACATTATCGTAATCATTGCGAGTTAATGCTTTTATTCCTTTTGTTCCAAATTTTACTTCTAATTCTTTATTTTGTTTTGAAAATATATATGGTTCTGCATCATAAAATTTTTTAACTAGAGTATCAAACCGTTTTTGAGAGGGCAATGAAGAATCCTTTTCTTTTCTGTATTCAATTATTTCTTGTTGAAATAATTCTTTTGGTGCTTCACGCTCTTGTTGTTCATATAATTTATTTACATCAACACTCCAACCCAAACTATCATTAGAAGAAGTTTTATTTGCAAGTTTATTCAATTGCTTGGTTTTATCTGAAGAAGAACTAGGCATTCTGTGGTCACCTTCTAATTTAGATGGGGTTGGGGTCGATGGCGGCGGCGTTAATGGTGGTGATGGTATAATAATTTTTAAAGTTTCTTCTTTTAAAGGAGTTTCTTCAAAAGTTTTAGCAATTAGCCTACCTTCTGGTGTATTTTCCCATACACTTTCATTAGTCACATTATTATAAAAATAATATTCTTTATGAGTTTCATGATAATGTTTACTCCAAAGTGGTGGTGAATGGTCTGGAGTACGAGGTGCAAACCTTCTCCTAGATTTTTTTTTATCTTCTAAATCAGGGTTATTTGTTTTTTCAAAATCTGTCATTGTTATATATATTATAAGACTATTTTTAAATTGTTCTTCATTTTTTTTTTAAATTAAAAATATTGAATAATTGCTTCATATAAATCTTTTTTGCATTTGTTCTTATTTGTTTCTTTATTTACAATATCAATTGCTAATTTCTCGCAAATTTCAACTAATTCTAAAAGTTTATATCCTGTTATTGATTTTATAGGTTTATCGATATTGTCTAATTTGTAAAGCGTTGTTTTAATTTGTTCAGCATTTATAGGATTTATTTCATATCCGTATTTATTATTTTGCAATGAATATACTATATATAATTCATTACTATCATTCATCAGTAATTCAAAATATGTTTTATTTTTTACAAATAATACATTTAAATTTTCAATAGCACATAAAGTTAAAAATGTTTTAATATCTAGTTGATTTTCATTTGCTAAATTATTTTCAACATGTGTTAATGTAGCAAATTTATATGTTTTAACAATTTGTTTTTCTTTTCTAATTTTTTCAACATATTCTATTTTATGTTTTTTTTCTATAAGTATATTTTTATGTTCAATCATTTCATATTTTGCATCTCCATTTTTCATAATATAAAAACACCAAAATAATGAATCTTTCTCTTTTGGTATAAAAATAGTATTCTTGGGTTTTTGTTCTTTACAAATATTTTCATTTTTACTTTTAAAAGAATGTATTTCTTTTTGTATTTTTATTTCTAACGCTTTTTTAATATTTATTTCATCTAGCATATAATCTTGTAAATTATTAAATACATGATTATAATTATCATCATTAATTGCTTCAAAATGTGTAGTCATCTTATTTATTTTTGTTTTTATCTTTAATATCTTTTGTAAAATATGTATTTTTATAGTCTTCCTTTTCTTTTTCTATTTGATGCAACGTAACCTCTTGTGTATTTACATAATTAATATAAATATTTATTTCATCTAGTAATTCTTTTTTAAGGTCAGATAAATTAATATGAATACCATATTTATTTTCATTTATAGTAACATCTTTATATTTACTTAATAATCGTAATACTTCAACCTGATTAAATTTATTCATATTTTCAATAGATTCGCGAATATAATTTAATTCACTAACAGAAAAATTATTAATATCATTTGTGGCCATCATTATTTCCATTTTAAATAGTATGTTAAATTGTTTTTATGTTTTTATTAATATTAATATTTTTCTAATTATTAATCATTTAAAAAAATAAAAAATAAAATACAAATTTTTGAATTAAAATAAATTTATTTAAAATACAATATTTATTATTATTTATAATATTTTTATGCTTCATCTTCAATAATAAGACGAGGTTTTGATTCTTTTTCTCTTTCTCTAGGTTTATCAAATGCTTGTTTTTGACCATAAAATTCTTTTTCAACTGCAGGTTTAATAAGTTCACCAATTACAGAAACATATTTATCGTTTAATTCAAATCTTTGACCAATAACTCTAACAGTAATTTTATCACCTTCTTTTACTTCATTAAAATACGAAATATTATAGTGATGGTCTTTAGCTATAAATACTACAACAGGTGAAGGTACATCATTTGCACTTTCAGCACGAATACCTGCTTTTGTAATATTCTTAGCAACACACGATATTAACATTCCTTCAACGGGAAAACAAACTTCACATTCAAAAACAACTTCAAATGATATTGAACTGCCTCTGTAAATTATTCCACTAGAATAAGTAACAATTTTTGATGAATTTTGTTTTATAAAACCTTCAACAAGACATTTATTTTCAAAATTACTTTTAATATTTTCTTCAATTGTTTCTTTTATATTCTTACCAATAGTAGTAATTGGTAAAATTATATTTTTAGTAATTAAACATCGTGAATATATGGATGTAATTCTATTTTCTCTCTTTTTAAATTTTTGTTGTGGTTGTTTTAATACAGCTTCCATTATTATAATTTATATACATATAATCTTTTAATTCTTTTTCAATTTTTTATTTAAATAAAAAGAATAATAATTATAATATAACCTTATATAATTTATGATATATTGCCATTTCAGGTGTTAAAAACCATTTTTTATCTTCTCTCTTAATGCTATTAAAATACCTTAAAATGAACTCCATTAAAACACATAGTTCAACATGTCCTATTAGTTCTATAAGAGGTTTACCATCTTTATCATTAATAATCTGTTCATCTTTATTTAATTTTGGTCTTGTAACTAATTTATTATAATCATCTTCATTTAAAATTAATGTTATTTTTTTAAGAGCCTTATCCTTTCCAGATTCATCACATCTTGCACCTGTATCGCGAGTTGAATCTATATCTTTGGTTTTAAAAACCAAATATTTATTATTTTTTTCATAACCAATAAATCCAACTATTTTATTGTATTTTGATTTATCAAATTCTAATTCTTTTTTATCTTCTTTTGACATTGACATTACAATTTCTCTCTGGTCTTCTGGTCCAGCTACTATCCATTCTTCATTTTCATTTAATATTAGTATTACTCTTTTATTTAAATTATATAAAATAATAGCCTTAAAATTAGGGGTAATTATACTATTTTTTTCGAAAAATTTTTTTGCATACTCTTCAACAGAATTTTCTATTACATTATCAAGTGAATATAAATAATTCATCACATTTATTTTGTCTGCATACATTAATAATTCTATCATATGTGAAACTAAAAACTCAATAAGGGTTTCATTTGATAAACTATTAAATGTTTTACGCATTTTTTTCATAACAACCCCACAATGTTTATACCAATTTTCATCGCCTCTTTCTACTCTAGGGTATTGTTTTTTACTATATTCTCGTGAAATTTCCAAATTTTTTTCAAATTCATCAATAATTTTTTTACCTTCTATATTTATTATTTTTTCTTGGTCAACTATATTTTTTAATTTAATTGGTTGTTTTCCAATATTTTTTTTAATTTCAAATGTAATCATTTCGTGTTTATAATCAATTGGTACTGTTCTTTCAAAAATAGAAATATTATTATTTTTTAATTCAATTGGTTGAAATAAATAATATTCGCCAATATTTATTAATCTACCATTTCTACCATATTTATCAACAATAAATTCATTATTATCTTCTATTAGTTGTGTTAATGCAGCAAATATTTGAGTTCTAGGATATTCCTTTGGTATATTTATAGAATCTATTAAATTTTCTTTTATATAAAAATAACTTTCTTTCATAAGCATTCGAATTCTTTGTAGAATTTTTTCAGAATTATTCATTATAAAATTTTCATTATATGTATCCATATTTAAATTATTCTCATCGATAACTGCATTTGGTTTACAATCATAATTACATTTTGCCATATAATCGCAAGCTGGTGAAAAAGGCGCATCCCCAACTTTAAACTCGTCTAATGGTTTACCATTTGATAATATTTGTTTAATTGGTTCTTTTAAATTGTCTTTCATTATTTTTTGTGTAAATTGTTTTTGTTCACTATTAATAATACAATCTACCGCGGTTTCTTTTAAAACTCTGGTAATTTGACCTATTTGGATTGCTTTAAATTCAGCTACACGATACACATATAAATCTGCAGCTTCTTCTTCATTTTCTTCTCCTAATATGGTTCCATACATAAATATTTCAACATTTCTTTCTTCAAATTTAAGGTCTTTATGTGAAAAATTACGAACCGCGCGTCCAATAATTTGCTCTATACGATTCATATTATACCAAGGTTCCAAAATATGAACTTGGCGAATAAATTTAAAATCTATACCTTCAGAACCAGCTCTTGATATTAAAACAACTTTTACACGATGACCATCTTTATTTTCATCTCCTGTTAATCCTTTTACTTCAAAATCATTGTTAGGAGATAATCTTGGGTCGCCTGTAATCATTGAATAACGAGCAGGGAAAAATTTTTTTTTATTTTCTGGTGGCTGCATTGTTATTACATCTACAACATCAGTTGGTCTATTTTCGAATAAAGATTTTACATTTTCACCATAACGTGTAAATCCCATTTCTTCTAATGCAAGTGCCATAGGTATTAAACCACTATCAATATATTGCGAATATATTAAAATAATACCATTAGAAACATATTCTGTATCTGGATTAACAATATTATCTAAAATGCATTTGATTTTTGAACTATATGTACCTATTTCTTTTCTAGAAAAAATTCTACCATATTTTTCTAGTGTAGTTGGTTTATATTTAAAATTTCCTTTTTCAGGAGGCGATTTTTCATCTGTAAAATTCATCATTCTTTCTAATCCTGATTTTCCGGTCAATAAATGTGGGTCTATTGAAAATATTTTTTTATGACCTTTTTGTACATGTGTTTTTTCTTCAGACCCTTCTAATTCTGTCATAACTTCAGTTTCAACTACAAATCCTGGATTTTCATCTTCTGCTTCTTTTTGTTCTTTTTTATTAGATAAACGTGATGCTTTGGCAAATTCATCGTCAAATTCATTAGACATTTTTTCTTTTGGAATTTCATCTATAATATTTTTTAAACCTTCAATTGGATATGAAATAATTAAAGATTCTAAAGGAGTTTGCAATAATGTGTAACCGAATGATTCCATATTTTCAAAATTTGGCATATCTCTAACAACTCCTTTTTTTGTTGTAATTGAAAATTGTTTATGTCTCAAATTAAAAATAATATATTTATATGCACAGTATTGACATTTACCACAATTATTACAATCTCCAATTTTATTTAGATACAAACTTAGTATTCGATTTTTATCATCATGTAGTATATGTTTATTATTCATTTGTTTTATAGGGTAAGAGAATCCGGTTTCATCATCTTCATCGTCATTAAACTTTTTAAAAGTATGTTCCTTAGCAAAATCTTTTGGATAGACTCTATACGGAAATGTATAAGGATTTTCTCCTCTAACAAATGAAATATAACCCGTAGCTTTTCTAATAAGTAAATTTTCCCCAATACTATCAGATTTTTTATCATCTTTTTTTTTAAAATTTCCATTTTTATCAAATATATCTCTTACCTCAATTTTTCCACGTCTATCATTCATATTCATTAAATTTAATAACCAAATTATTTCTTTATGACTATTATACATTGGTGTTGCAGATAAAAACAGAAATCTCATATTTTCAGCTGCTTTAACAAGTAACTCTAAATTAATAGCTACTTTTTTATTTTCATTATCATCTGCTTTACGAATATTATGTACCTCATCAATAACAATTAATCTATTATCAAATTCATTTCGTAAACGATTTATAATTTTTTTATCTAATGTAATTTTTATATCTTTTAAAACTTGAATTTTTGTTTTTTCACCTTGTTTTTTACCAAGTTTTTCTCCTTGTTTATGTTTAACTCTTTTTTGTAAATCTTCTTCTGTAAAATTCATTGTTTTAATAATATAATTTGCAAATTGACCATATCCTAAAAAAATATAGTATGAATTTATTAAGTTTTTAATTTGACTTATTACTTTATCTTTTGGCATACCTTTCATATTCATTGGATTTATTTCTTGTAATAATTTGTTACCTGTACATCCTTTAATATTCCATAAACCATCTACTAATTTTAACTTTCTCTCGTCAAATAATTGTAATTTAAAATTATCTTGTACATTTTCGGATGCAACAATAATAATTCGTTTACTAATTCCTATCTGTTTCATATAACTTCTCATTTCTTCACATACACCAATAGCACTGCACGTTTTTCCTGAGCCTAACCCGTGATAAAGAAGTAAACTATTGTATGGAGTTTGAAAAGACATAAAATTTTTGACAAATGCCTGATGTGGTTGTATTTCATAATCCGCATTTGCTAAAATGTCTGCTTGTTCTTTAACCGACTTTGTAAAATCAGGTCCTTCATATTTTGTATCATTAAATTCCTTCTTATTTGCGATTTTAATGTTAAAATTTTTATCACTTAAATTTGGATATAAATAAGGGTCTAATTCAGAATTTTCACTTAAATAATTAGATTCAACTAATTCTTTTTTAAGCAAAAATTTATTACAGTCAGTTGAATAATATTTTTCATCTTTGCAATCATCATTACCTAATTTTTCAAATTCTGTTTTTAAATCAATGTCTAAGATGTGTTCTTCTAAACTTTCTTTTTCCTCGCTATTTTCTTCCGATTTATCAGATGATGAGTCAATAATTAATGGGTTCTTTTTAAGGTCTGTCATAATACTATATATTATGAATATAATCTATATTCTTCTAATACTTTATTTATATTTGTAATTAATTTCTTTTTTTCTAAATTATATGGTCTTATTGATTCTAAACACTTATTAATTGATTTCCATTCAATTTTGCTCACTTCAGTTGCTTGATAATTATTTAAATTTTCATCTATGCTATCTATATATGCTAAAAAATACTTATGTTTATATGATTTATGATTTGTACCAATAAATATTTCTTCAAATGGCATAATATTTTCAATTACTTTTATTTTATTTTTAGAAATTCCTGTTTCTTCTTCAAATTCTCTCAAAGCACAATCTAAATCTTTTTCTTTATTATTTTTTCTTCCTTTTGGAAATTCCCATTCAGTTTCATTCCAATTTGTTTTACTGTTTTCAATTATGTCCTTTAATAATATTGTTTTA
>Ga0114966_10004621_pt1 | contig 11828 bp, 12 predicted proteins | sample M_130207_XF_Meta_FD_87029 | JGI IMG/M metagenome (GOLD analysis project Ga0114966, IMG submission 87029) | Freshwater microbial communities from Lake Montjoie, Canada to study carbon cycling - M_130207_XF_MetaG | ecosystem: Environmental > Aquatic > Freshwater > Lake | place: Lake Montjoie...
ATCCGCAATCACATTCAAAGATTGGCTGGGAAGAAGTCACAGACCAAATTATTCGCTCAATTGCCGCAAAATCTGAAAAAATTATTTTCGTACTTTGGGGTAAATCCGCACAAGCTAAAAAGAAACTGTTGGATCTTTACTTAGATAAGAACGGGCATTATGTACTTGAATCGGCGCATCCTTCTCCTTTAAGTGCGCATAGGGGATTCTTTAATAGTAAGCCGTTTAGCACAATTAATGGTTGGTTAGGAGAAATGGGTAAAGGTGTGATTAACTGGCAAATTAGTTAGAGTATATATATTCATATTTTTATATGAGAACCGGATTGAGGCCTGGTGTAAATGGCCATGCTCCATTGATAGGAATACCCGAATAAATAAAGGTATTGCCAATGAATAACGTTGGTTGAATATTATTATGAGCTAAACCACCTCCTTGAGATGCAACAGTATGAGTGTGACCAGGGTCTGTTAAAACAAGTGCGCGGGGTGTTGTCCATACATTTAATTCCCCAACGGACGGATCTGTATCAATAACTGTATTTGAACCATCAGCTATACATAACCCCAAATTACCTTGGCCGCCTGGTGCATTAGTTGTTGTACCTGTTGTAGAACTACCAGTTGTACCATTATGATTATGGGACGGCATTTCTGCTATTGTTAAAACATGAGTTGCCTCTCCTATATCCGTACCAGGAGGATACGTACTATTAACTGATCCTGTCACCTTACCACGAGGATCAGGTAAATTAAACGTTGCGGCTGCTCCACCAAACGTATACCCAATTACTTGAAAAAGTAGATTATAGGCAATTTTATCAAGCCCTCTTCCATCACACATTAACCATCCAAGATGGTCAGCATTAACAAATGATGTTTTAGTATCACCAGCTATAGGCTTTTCGTGCGCCGTAAATGTCGCATATTTTCTACCGACAGATGTCATCTTTATTGTAGGATAACAAATTTATACTGGTATCAGACTCTTCATCACATTCCCTTTGTCGGATGTCTATGATACTTTGCTCTATAATATAATGTATGTACAACTTGTACTTTACACTAATACTGTTGCTTTTTGACAGCTTTACAGATCAAAGGGCTCTGTTCTAGTCTCGGCTTTTTTCCATATAGATTATCGTTAAACACATACATTATCTAATATTATTGTTCATTTCCATTTCCATTTCCATTTCCATTTTAATAAAAGTATTGGTCTAACATTACAAAAATGATAAAATTGATGTCAATATATGCGTAAAATTACGATGTAAAATGGACAAATCTCTTTTCTCCGGTTTTAATATGGCGGATATTCAAAAAAGCCCACAACTATCCAAGTCCGCTGTTAATTCCCCATCACTCAAGGCAAAAATGGCTAAACTAGATGGTCTTGAACCTTTAGATGGATTTATTGAACCGATTCTAAAACCTAATCCCACCCGTTTTACCCTATTTCCCATAGAGAAACCTAAATTATTTCAGAAATACCAGGAACATCTGTCCGTATTCTGGACAGTCGAGGAAATTGACCTAACAAAAGATATGAGAGATTGGGTAAAACTCAATTCGAATGAACAAATGTTCATTAAAAACATTCTTGGATTCTTCGCAGGGTCCGACGGCATTATTCAAGAGAATATTGCCTCACGCTTTATGACCGAAATTCAACTGACAGAAGCCCGTCAATTCTACTCCGTTCAACTCATGATGGAGGCAATTCACTCCCACATGTATTCCCTTCTCATTGATACCTACGTGGATGATAAAGAGGAGAAATTAAATCTCTTTAAAGCTGTTGAAACTATCCCATGTGTCAAACAAAAAGCCGAATGGGCACAAAAATGGATTGAGACTATTTCGGAGGACTTTGCCACACGCCTCGTCGCATTCGCCGTCGTTGAAGGCATCTTCTTTAGCGGCTCTTTCTGCGCCATTTACTGGTTAAAGGAACGCGGTCTAATGCCTGGCCTTACCACCTCCAATGAATTTATTGCCCGCGATGAAGGACTTCATACCGACTTCGCATGTGCCTTATACGAAGAAATTGAAAGAAAGCTACCCAAGGCGAAAGTGCACAAGATCATTCGCGAGGCCGTTAAGATTGAGAAGCAGTTTATTACTGAATCCCTTCCATGCCATCTTGTTGGTATGAACAACAAACTTATGGCCGATTACATTGAATTTGTCGCGGACCGACTATCGACACAACTCGGCTATGGCAAGATTTATAGTACATCCAACCCATTTGATTTTATGGAACGCATCTCACTTGAAGGCAAGGACAACTTCTTTGAGAAACGTGTGACATCTTATGCTAAGTCGGGTGTTGGCAAGAATCAAGAGGAAATGAGCTTTTCACTTAGCACTGAATTCTAAGGTGCGTGCCGAATAGGGTGCGCATTAATGCCCACCAAATAATATATTTTTATTATATTTTTAAAATAAAAACATATTAGGAACAATGGCACAAAGTAGGATTTTACCAATTATGTACGGTGTTGTGACAATAACCATTATATTCTTTGTAATTAAAATGATGTATTCTGTTGAATATACACCTGGTACTACTGTTATATATAACTCGCCTATAGCGCAAAAGCTTTTTCCAAATGCCACAAAACTTTTTCCAACTTGGGGTAGCAATCAGGTAGGCATGTACGACGGCCAGCCTTTTAAGTTTGGTCAAGCGGAATTCTGGCCCGAAAAAGGCCCTGGATTCAGACCCAATAAATTCGGCAGCACAGGCGCCTCTCCTACTGGAGGAATGCGTCCGTCCTTCCCTATTCCTGTCGAGACTTCTGTAGGATACTGGGGATATACACCTGAACCTGTGAAAAAAGTTATCTTAGATATCTATGATAAAACTAGTATACCTATTCAATATATTTTCCCCACAGGTTGGTGGAATGCTTAGAGATTTAATAAACATAATATAGAGAGATGAAGTTGTTAGATGTATTCCTTTTTATCCTTTACGGAGCGGCGACTGGATATGCTGTTTATTTCATAGCTTCTATATACAATAAACCTGCTACAGTTGTTGTATACGATCAACCGTTACCATATCCAGAAACTGTTATATATCCCTGGAATAGCTATAACTGGTGGCCCTACTGGGGCGGATGGTGGTCTGGCGGCAGCAATGGAGGATATGGCTATGGACGAGGCATAGGTCATCGTCAATCGAATGGCGGTAATTCGGGTGGTGGCGGCCGCCCATGGGGTGGTGGCGGAAGAGGTGCGAATGGTGGAGGCGGTCATGGTGGTGGTGGTCATGGAAGATAATAACATTTTCTTGTGAATGCCGTTATCTAAAATCCAAATAGTGATTTAATCACATCTATTTTTTTATTTGGTATTTTAAGTGATACTTTCATATCTGCTGGTCGCATTGCCATAGGGTTTATAATACGTTCTTCTTTTTCTTTTTTATCTTTTTTATCTTTTTGTTGTTTAGGATTCTTCTGTGTATCAGCCATCTAAATATAATCTATTATATAATAACAAATGAATCCTGTTATTAATACTCCAGATACAGGTTCAACTGCGGCTAATATTACTGCGAATCCAATTATTATTCCTGTTTCTAATTCTACAAGTGATACAATGTCAGAGAGTGATGGAAATAATTCTGCTTTAGATATTCTTCCAACGGCGGCGTTCCAATACCATGATATCGATAAAATGCTAAAAGATACATTTAACTATAAAGAGTCAAATGGATCTATGATTTGTGATATTATTGCCATGTATTTGAAGGGTCAGAAAATCTTATATACAGAGGCCAAGACATTATGCGAACAACGATTAAATTATTTGATGATTCCTACAATTGTTATTACTGCCATTTGTACAGTTATTGGTGTGGTACTTAAAGAATATTCATTCAGCTCTACAATTGTAAGCTCTCTTAACGGTCTTAACTTCTTATTTCTTACTTTGATTAACTATCTCAAATTGGATGCCAAATCAGAGGCACATCGTATTTCTGCGTACAAGTTTGATAAAATACAATCTAAACTCGAGTTTAACTCTGGAAAGATTCTATTTATTGTCGGTGAGATCGCAATACTCCCTCAATTAATTAATGATACTGAAAAAGATGTGCGCGAAATAAAAGAGTCAAATCAATTTACTCTTCCTGAGAGCATTCGTTATAATTATCCAGTGCTTAACAATATAAATGTTTTCGCCGAAGTTAAAAAGATTCAATCTGCTGAGACTATTCTTATCAATACGTTGAAGGATATATTAAATGAGCATGTTACTTTAAATTTAAAAGTTCATTCGATGGCTACTCCAGTTATTACTGATATTCAGAAATTGGCTGAATTAGATACTTTAAGGAAAATGACCACTGAACGGATTATTCGTATTAAAGAGAAGTATCTTGAAATAGATGATCAGTTTGAAGAAGAAATGAAGAAACAACAAAAGAAATTTAGTAAACGATATCAGTTGTGTGGATGGCTAAAGACATAAATCTAAAGATTTATCTGACTAAAGACATAAATCTTTAGATTTATTTATGATAATGACCTATGTCTACTACGTATACATATTTGATTATAATCAATCGTTATTATAAAACGATACATAAATATAATTATAGAGCTAAATACAGTTATTAAAAAAGCTCCATAAAATAATATGAAAATAACATTAAAAATAAAATAAAATATATATATTGAATCATTATTGTTTATATTATCAATAAAGATAGCATATAAATTATCTGGGCGATGATTAAATTCCAGTGTCGATAGTAGATATTTACCACTAAATGGGGTTAATATTCCACCCGCATTCCATGTAAGATGTAATATTTTTGGATAACCGTTATTAATAAATTTTAATTCATTTACAACCGTTTTGACTGATGATAATAGTACAAGAGTCCATGTATTTATACTATCAAATATATTACTTTCATTGTGAATAATACTATTTAGTTCTGGTGCGTAATTATTACTATATAATAGTACAGCTGGCACATGATTTACATATATTTTATCTGTTAATAAATTAAATGATTTATTGTACATTGATGGCAGTATTAAATTATTATAAAATCGCCCATCTGCTACAGTTTTAAATAATTGTATTAATTTATTAGATTCTATTTGTGTATTTACTGGATATAATTCATTAATACCACTATCATGTTCTAATTTAATAGTAATAATTGATCTATTTATACTACTAGTAAAAATATCGGTTAATGCTGTATACAATGTGTAACTAGTAGGGAATGTGTGAGCTATAATGAATTGATTGTCTACTTTATTATAGATATAACGTAAATCAAACATATTTACACCAGCGAGCACTTGTTCTTTTAATGTTAATGTTTGACATTCGGCCCATGCTGAATAAAAAAGCATATTCATTACCATTAAAAAACAACTATATGCAATATTATTACTAGATAAACAATAATTAAAATTACTTTGAATTGCGCCAGAATTATGTGTACCAAGTGCTACGCTGCTAAGTGCTCCGCTGCTACTAACTAATTTTTGTAAAAGGATGTCATTCATTAATTATATATACTAGTATTTATTTTAGACTAACAATGTCTAAACAAAATTTGAAATCAGATTGCCATATTAATCAGAGTTAAGATGACCACCTACGAACTTAAACACATCCGCGGTGTTCCATACTACCTTGATGGAACAACCATCCGTATCTTCAACCTTGATAACGGAAAGCCCTCCAGCAACTGCGTCGCAATTGGAACATATGATGCCGTTACTAACACCATTGCCCACTTTCCAGATTGGCGAGAACGAGTCAAATCAACTATTGAATTCTTTCGCAACTCTCTCGCAGTCCAAGAGCGAGACAAACTTCGCGAATCTATCATCAAGCCTCAAAAGCCACGTAAAGCCACACGCACTCCTCTGGCAAAGCGCACCGCCAGAAGTAAGGATACTGAAAGTGAGTAAGGAGGATATTAAACAGTTATGTCAAGTAATTACAGAGTTTCAGGAACAATTTATTGGATAATTAATCTATAAAAAATAGTATTTTTATTAGCGTAGCCAATGAGGCACTTGGCGACCCGTATATTTAATTAACCCTCGTTCCTTCTTTGATGTATTATAGAAATGCCTATAACACACTATCGGGTTATCTGAGATCTTATACTTAGCATCCATTGCGACTGCGAAACCACGACGGGGAAACATTCTTATGTTAAGAGGAATATTCTCGTGTAGCCAGTTAATATGCTTCTCACAGGAGTGTTCCTTTTTGAAACGGAAACGGAATTCACGGGCTAATTCTAGTCCAAGTTTTGAAAGCCAAAGGTAATTTCCTGAACACACACGAGCCCAGGAAGAGCATGGATGCCAAATATGACACGGTCTGTAACCCACTTCGCCTGTTGATTGGCATAAGGGAGCCGACCACATGTATTCAGGTACTTCCAGCTGTTTTTGAGCCTTGGATAATGCTACGGCTGATTTATATTCACGTAACTCTGGGTAATACAAAACCCAGTGTGCGGTATATAATAACTGACAGGTTTCTAATAGCATCTTAATAACGTGTTTATCCACATGCCATCGCGCAGCCTTACGCTGTTTCCAATGTAGTACAAATATGTTCATTTTATTTGTCAGTTAATTAAATAATGGATAACAGGGGTTTCAATTTTTATTCATAAATATATAGTAGTATGGAGTTGCGTAGTAATTTAACTGAATTTAGTAGGCTTATTTTTGGAGCAGATACTAGCTGTAAACAGGCTCGTAAATTCTGGGAACCATCAAGTCCTACTACACAATGTAATAATGTTCCTATAACAGGTCACTTCAAAGATGGTATAGTCTGCTATATATGTGGAATGAAAATAAATAAGGTTGCGGCAGCAGCAGGAGCAGCAGCTAATGAATCTAATACAGATGATAGTGATGATATTGATGAAAATGGAAAAGATGGAAGAAACCCTGAATGTGAACACATCTTACCTATTGGATTAGCTATAATTTATCTTGGATTATACAGCCCAACCTTTAAAGACCGCAGATGGTATAATAAAGATATACTTAAATACGAATATGCTTGGGCACATAGAACATGCAATCAAATTAAATCGGATGAATCATTTATTACAGTTAATAAAGACAATACTGCATTCGGCATTAGTAAAAAAAACTTAATAGATTTTTTAGGGAGAATTTGGAATACAACACGTAATGATTCTAAAGAATTTAAAACTATGCTTCATGGTGCGTATAACGATAATTTTTTCACATTTGTTGAGAACCGAATAGGTTCACTATCTAGTCAAGATGCTTCAGTACCATCACTCAAAAAATTCACAGATATTACAAATTTATTAAATATGACTGGAGTTCCTCCTGGCTTAGTACTACTTGCTGGTACATGTTGTGCACTAGAAGGCAACTTAAAGAGTAAAGAGGGTCAACAAAAACAACGTTGTAGTAAAGACCCTGCTCAGGTTGAAAAAATAAGGCAAGAAAAAACTGAAGAAATGAAAAACAAATGGAGAGCGATATATGATAAATATATTACTAAAAAATATAAAGATATATCTCACGAAAATAAAGAATATTATGTTGAAATTATGATACGATTACCTAGTGACCAGATGAACAATTGGATTCAGTTTATAAAAAATAAGATTGATATTAATAGCTTTCTCATTGAAATTAACAAGCTCCAAAAATCTACTAATAGACTGTCTCCGCGAAGTATAGAGCGCTTATTAGAAAATGTGAAAAAATTAGAAGAAGAAAACATACTGTTAGATGCCGTTAATAATGCAGCAACAATAGTTACTGCAGAAAAGAACCTTCTAAAAGATGCTTGGGTGTTATTACCTGAAGGAAAAACTATAAATAATGTTAATACAACAGACGCCGCCAAAATTCTAGACAAAAATTTGCAGAATTTACATACAATATCATTATCGTCAAACTCATCTAATACAAATATGCTAAATAGGGGAGCAGCAGGACCACATAATAGGGGGGCAGCAGAACCACATAATAGGGGGGCAGCAGGACCAAATAGGGGAGCGGCAGGACCAAATAATGTAAATCCGCCGGCACCTATTACTGCTTGGATGCGTGGGTTAAATAGTGCTGGGCAATTAAAGCAGAAAAACAATGCTACACGCCGTGCGGCTGCAGCCGCACGGCTTAAGCAAGCACGTAGTGGAAACACACTCCAACAAGGAGACGCAAAAAAACAACGCCATACAGGCGGTCGTAAAACTTGTAAAAGAAAATCTCGCAAACATAAATACAACTAATTTTTATACCAAATACATACTTTGTATTAACTATAAAAATTACACAATAATAGTATTAAGTACTATGAATTAATAATCTGATAAATCGTTGAACATGGGACTCCCATTGGCGCCGAAGGATTTGTACCCGTTATCCTATTTCTCGCAGATGTTAGAGACATACCCTGAATATACATTAGGCGCTCTTTATCTGATTTAAAAACAGGATATGGCTGATAATTGGTACCCGCTGCCTTAACTGCCAGCGTTTGCTGATTTAGCGAATTGAAATACACTACGTTTTGACGGCTTCTGTAAATCTGTTGGGCGTCGGTTCCCGTTGCCCACGGATAATTAGGTGAATTATTCGCATATGATACAAGTGTCGATAAAACCGTCGGATTCGCACTTGTAAAATTCGTAGCATTGTAAGGCGGTCCAATACATATTGTTTCAGAATAAGGCGGAGGGGGATTTGACATCTCTAGAAAGCAGCAAGATAATTATATCAACCTAAAGTATAGTCTATTTTATCCCTTTAATATAATGGCTACTGGCATTGCTACTACTGTTGCTAGTTGCGCTATTGCTAAGACAGTTGTCCCTAAACTTCTCAATCTTACTACATCTAATGTTCGTGATCAACGAACACTTATTTGGCTTCAAAACCAGAGTAATACCGTAAATTGGTCAAAATGGGATGCAGTCGTTTGCGGCATAGATTCATATAAATTATGGTCAAAGCGCAATGCCAAAATTGTCGGAATTGTTATTACTGATCTGGAACATATCAATCACTTTAAAGACTTATTTGAAATCTCTAAAAATGTATCGTTAATGCTTCTCTCCCAAAAAATTCTTATAACCAAATCGCAAGAGTTCTGGTCTGAAAATTTCGACAATATCTTAAATCTCGATAATGTACTTGATCAATATCCCTTTATTGAAACACCATGGGATAATACACTAGATGACGCTGTCACTATTCTCGGTATTCTATGTCGTTATAATCGCATAGTTGATTGTAATTCCTCCCTTAGAACTACATCAAATATCACTTTTGCCAAAAATATTCAACCACCGCAAGTATGGGTTTTTACACAGTTCTTTAAACACAAAGACTCCAGTCGCTATCAGGAAATTAAAGAGTGTCTTAAACGCAACTCTGCTAATCCGTATATTGATAAAGTTGTCCTTATTAATGAGACCGACTATGCTCCAGAATATAAAAAGATACTTGGTTCAACTAGGGTTGAACAAATTGTAAATAGGGTTACAAAGATTCAGCAAGTTATTTCTGGACGGCGCTTGACATACGCCGATTTCTTGAATTATGTTCGCGAGCAGGTCCCTAACGGTGTCTTTGTTATTCTTTGTAACGCCGATATCTATTTTGGAGATTCGTTATTGGATCTCTGGAAAATTAACATGGCCGATAAAATGTTCGGCCTTCTTCGCTGGGACGTTGATGACAAATGTAATGAAAAAACCGCTAAACTATTTGGACCACGCGCTGACTCACAGGATTCATGGATATTTCTATCCGATTCCATTAAATCCAGGACATGGGATTACCAGAAATTTAATTTTCAACTCGGTCAACCTGGGTGTGATAATACATTCGCGGGCCATATTCTACGCCAAAAATTCCTCCTTTCCAATCCTGCCCTTACCTTTAAGTCCTTCCATCTCCATAATACCAATATTCGCAACTATGACAAAAAAGACGCAATTCGCGCAGATATCTACATTAATCTGGCACCGACTTATATTATTGACTCGAAACAAGTTGTCGCACCTAAGGGCGGAAAGCCACCACTTATAATTAGCAATGAACTAGCTGCATTTGAGATTAAGAGTTCTTCCATGTCCAACGAAATTACCTATTGTACTATGTTGGAGAAGGCCGGCCGTTACAAGTGGGAGCCGAGTGTGGAGAATTATTACTTTGATGCAGCGATACCCTTGTATAAGTGGAATAAATTATGTGTAACTCCTAACGGACTTGTGTATGACTTGTATAATATTTATACAGGGAAGGAAGAGGAGCGCTTTAACTATTGGGCTAGCGCTGTAGTTACACCTTTAACGCCCCTTCAAAAACGCGACAAAATGTTCGCCATTCCCTTTAAAAATACGGATGTCTTTAAACATCCTGATGTCTATATCCTCAATTATATATCTCGTTGTGTACGCCTTCTAAAGAGCCATCCAGAAACGTCTTTCTGGATCCCATATAATTTTGTAGAGTATCTGGAGTACTTTGAATGGTCTAATCAGAAACTTAACCCAGTCTTCTTTGATGAAAATACCGCATGCTACGCAGAGGAAGTCATTGGATTTCTACCTGGCCCTTTGGAACTCGGCATAGAAGATATTCAGGCCCTTCGTGAATTATACCCTTCTTGGGTCGAGAAGCCGTGTGGAAAAGTATGTTCGGTTGTAATCGGGTCTAGTATAACACAGGGGTTTGCTGAGGAGAAAATAACGCAGTTTCTACACGCAAATGTGGCAGAATGTGATGAGGATTGGACTATTCGATTCGTGTCAGAATCGGATTATGCCTCTTACGATTCCTTAATAGGTGCGTCGCTATGTATCTTTGTTGGCTTAGAGACCAATACGTGGACGAAACTATGGTCATTACCAAAGGGGTGCTGCGTAATTGAATTTCAACAGGAACTAAACATTTCTGGTGAATTTCAACATTTGGCACATGTATCAAGTTTTAAATCATGGGTTCTTTTATTATCTAAGGGGTCGGTGAAAGATGTTCAGGAGCAAATCATGGAGCAACTTCAGAAGTGGTTTATTAGGAATGGGAATGAATTAGACCGATGAACATTTCAAACCGGCACTTAGTGGGGCATTGCCCCACTATTTGTCGCCCTATAATGTTAATCGACCTCCCGAAGGGAGGCCAACGAACATTTTAAAATGTTCGTTGGTCTAATATAGATATACTCTAAACGATCCATTTACTGTTAATATATTCAATAAATACGCTGTCGTTTGTAATCACTAGGGATAAATCACTATAGTAATTGATAAACTCCTTATATGTAATAACATTATCAGTATTATATTTACCAATTATGCGAGACATAAAATATGCCCCACGCGGTTCTATTTTATTCGTCTTCATAAAATCAGCCACTGTAATTGTTCCTGACTTATCAACATCTATTTTGTCGAATAAACCCTTTACGGCATTATATCGCATCTTATTCATTTGAATAGATATAGTCTTTATAAACTCGGCAAAGTCAAGGCTTTGCGAATTATTTGTATCAAATAACTTGAATATACTAAGACATTCCTCTTCAGATAGTTTAGTAATAGATTGAACACCTTTTATAAAATCTGCTTTGAGAATAAATCCAAAATTTCCTGAATCAAGCTTATCAAATGTTTTGTGAACACTGTCTGTATAACATACATCGGGACCATCCTTTACCCATTGCTTGTTAAATGCCACTTTTACTTGTTCAAGTAGACTTTTAACAGGGGTGCTGCTGCAGTCGTGGCTTGGCGTCGGCGCATCAGAGCTTGGCGTC